>VFSW01001187.1_pt1 | contig 39321 bp, 62 predicted proteins | sample 5358111 | NCBI WGS metagenome assembly VFSW01 (sample SAMN11554181, study PRJNA540505) | mine drainage metagenome | isolation source: sediment from site ElyBrook_90M | place: USA: Ely Copper Mine, Vershire, VT | collected 2017
GTCTCACCTCGACAGCGGCCCCGCTCGCGCCGGAAACCGCCACCGCGTCTGTTACCTGAAGGGTGCGAAAAGCCCCCGTCTTTCAAGCGGGGGATGAAAGCGCCCGTCGCCCGCAGGCGACACCGTATCAGTCCCCTTGCATTGTTGTTTCCTGTATGGTACAATTTGTGTAGAAGGAGATGCGATGCGTAAGACGTTCAAGTACCGCCTGTACCCCACCAAGAAACAGACCCACCTCTTGTTGAGTCAGTTGGAAGCATGTCGCTGGCTCTACAACCATTTCTTGGGAGAACGCAAACAGGTATGGGAAGAACGTCAAGCAAGCATCAGTCTCTACGATCAGCACGCTGAATTGCCTGCCCTGAAAGCGGAACGCCCCACGCTGAAGGAGGTCCATTCGCAGGTCGCTCAGAATGTCGCCGTGCGCGTCGATCTGGCGATGCAAGCGTTCTTTCGGCGTGTCAAAGAGGGTGAGACACCAGGATACCCACGCTTTAAGGGCAGAGGGCGCTATGATAGCATCACCTTTCCCCAAGCGCCCTCTGGCTGCAAGCTGATGGATGACCAACGACACGTCTATGTTTCCAAAGTGGGCAACATTAAGATCGTCTATCATCGGGTGCTGGAAGGCACGCCCAAGACAGCGACTATCAGACGGTCAAGTACGGGCAAGTGGTACATCACTTTCGCGTGTGAGTGGGAACCCACTGCCTTGCCCCCCACCAACAAGTCCGTTGGCATTGACGTAGGACTCAAGACGTTTGCCACCTATTCTGATGGCGCCACCATCGAGAATCCGCGTTTCTTTCGCGAAGAGGAAAAGACGCTGGCGAAAGCGCAACGCAAACTCAGCAAGGAAGACAAGGGCACGCCACAGCGGGAGAAACGGCGTAAGGTGGTGGCGCGGACCTATGAGCGCATCACATGGCGGCGTGAAAACTTTGCCCACCAGCACAGCCGGAAGATTGTCAACTGCTATGACCTGATCGCGGTGGAAGACCTCAGCATCCATCGGATGGTTCACCACCATTGTCTGGCCAAGAGCATTCACGATGTGGCATGGGGCCAATTCGCGGAACTGATTGTCTGCAAGGCAGCATGGGCCGGCAGGCAGTTTGTTGCGGTGAATCCTGCGTACACGTCGCAAGATTGCTCTTCGTGTCACCATCGGAAGTTGGACCTTTCGCTTGCTGATCGAATCTTCCACTGCGCCTGTTGTGGCCTCGTGATAGACCGTGACCGCAACGCGGCACTCAACATTTTGGCACGTGGACGAGCGTGCTTGGGGCTTGTCCCCTTGAAGCCCCCGGCTTGAGCCGGGGGAGTCGTCACGTCACCCAAGCGGTCGCATCACAAGCAGAAAGCGCCGACCGCTGAAGCGACCTTTGGGGAGGAGCACCGTGCCACAGGCCACACGTATAGCGAGCATTCAATCGCTGGCTGAAATGCTGTATGCGATCCTCGACACCAACGCGGCAGAGAACGACGACCTGGCGCGTGAGTGGGGCGGCACTGCCGGGGACTCGGATTGGGCTAAGCTGCGGATCGGGCTGGAACACCTGATTGCCAATGAGATAGCGATCCGTGCCGACGCCGCGTTGCCAGACAGCAGTGTCGAAGCGAACTAGCTATCGAGTGATTTCCAGCCAATGGTGCTGGCACCGCTCGTCAAGCCCACAGGAGGCTATTGATGGCAGGGGTGATCCTGGCTGACGCCATGCGACTCTCGGAGTTCTATGTCGATCCAAGAAGTGGCAAGTTCATGAACGGCACCTGTGGCGAAACGGCGCTGACGGTGGCGTTAGGCTGTGTGCAGCAGCGCCCGGCCCAACTTGGCGACCTGGAGCGCATCACCAACGACATGCTGGCGCAAGGTTTGGCGAGCGCCAACGGCGCGAGCACGGTCACGGCGCTGGCAGCCGAAGCACGGCGCCAAGGAGCGGTGGTGCGCGTGGAAGCGGACTACGCCGAGCCACTCACGTTTGATTGGCACGCGACGCTCCTGGCCTATGCCGGATACGCACCGGTGATTCTGGAGGTCGCGGCAGCCCATAACCTGCGCGATGTGGAAACCGGTGCGGCGGACGAAGCGCAGGTGGACTATCACTACATCGTCATTATTGGACGCCAGAGCGATGGGTATGTCGCAAACGATGGCGACCAACTAGCCAGTAATGTCACCTGGCGCGTGTATTCCTATGCCGATCTAGCGAGTGCTGTTCCCTGTGGGCTGCTGGTCATTGATCGTCCCGCTGCCCCACCACCAGCCAAAGGAGCCGCGATGACCATCGAAGAGTTCGTAGCTGCTAATCCAGTGCTCGGCGCCATCATTCGGGCACCCTACCCGGTGGCAGGTAAAACCGGCGTGCTGGATGGGACACAGGAAGCGGTCTGTCAGAATGGCAAGGTGCTGGCGTTTCCCGACGGCAGCATTGTAGGTGGCATCTGTGGGACACAACTGCTGGCAGCGGAAGCCGAGGTCACGACGCTCACCGCGCAGGTGCAAGACCTGGCTGCGAAACTGGCGGCGGCGCCCGCCGCCGCTACGCCGGTTGACGAAGCCGCGACGGCGGCGATTGCGGCGCTCAAGCACGCCCTGGGACTGTCCTGATACTGTTTTGCGCCTGGCACCACAGAACAGGAAAGAAAAAGGGAGGTGCGCGATGCGCTCACCCGTCTTTCCGCACGCAGGGGTCATTGCTGGTCGGTGGTGGGTGGTGACGGCGGTGGCCAGTTGCCAGCACCGGGAAGGACACCCTGACCGGGGCAGCGCCGAGGCATGCGTGTATGGCGAGCTTATCCGGGGTGCCACGTGGTTTGCCAATGATCCGCACAGCAACGTCCGCCAGTGGCCGTGCATCGTCTGTGGCGTGCTGACGAACGGCGCCATCATGGTCTCAACCGGTGACGAGCACTTTTTATGTGACGACCACCGGAACCTGGCGCAACTGGTCGCCGCGCGGCCCCGGCTCCGTGATCTCTGGCCGCGCTATCAGCCTGACGAAGAGGACGCCGATGGATGACGACGCAGCGGTTTGGGACGACCTGGCAGCATTGTGGAGTTACGCGGAGCCGTCACTCTTGCAAGCGATCCGCGCGGCAGCGGCGGAGCGCGGGCAATCAGTGGCGGCATTTATGTGGGAAGCCATCGAAGCGCGGACGCGCGGGCACTGGCCGTTGCTGGTGACAATCAGCGGCGGCGACTGGCAGTCCGACACCGAACCTGGTGAGTGGACGATTGCGGCCCAGGAGGCCGACGACGAAGACGTGCGCTAGAGAAGCGCCAAGGAGCACACCTATGCCAACCGTGATCAAAGCTGACCTGTACATGGCCGCGAGTGTCGTGGTGGGGTTGCTGGGGATGATTGGCATCCACTGGCAGACGAACGTGGTGGCCGATGACCTGCAAGTGGTCGCCTCGGCGCTGGCCGTGATCATCCCGGCCATCCTGGCGGCGGTGCGCGAAATCCACGCCATCGGCAAGCCCACCGCGCCGCCCGCTGTTGCGGCTCCCGCCCCAGCCCCCGCCGCTCCGGCACCAGGGCTGTAAACCAGTCGCTTCCAGTCCTCAACGCCCACCCTCACCGGGTGGGCGTTTTTTGTTGGGCATAGTATAGCGGCTCAGTGACCGGCAACGCCCGCTAGTCCTACCCTCCAACCTCAACCATAGCCCATCTGGCGGTCAGTAGGAGCCGCCCAAGCACCCTGTCGGTGACGCATTCACGTCACCGACTCACGTTGTTAATGCGTGAGTTGAGTATGGAGGAAACAGTAGTGTTACGTAACATCTGGCTTGGCTTGCTAGTCGTGCTCGGCAGTTTGCTCGGTGTCGCTGGTGGACAAGCGGCACAGGCCGCGCCAGCCGTCAGCAGCCCCAGCCCGTTGCACGCCGTCGGCAACCATTTCGTCAATGCTGCCGGCCAGACGGTGCAACTCCAAGGGGTGGTGCTCAGCGAGTTCGAGTACACCTGCACTGACTATCATGGCTTGTATGCTGCCAGCAGTTACCCGGCCCTGCGGGCGTGGCACATCAACGCCGTCAAGATACCGATCAACCCCGACTTCTGGCAATCCTGCGGCGCCGCCTATCAACAGGCCGAGTACGCCGCAATTGATACGGCGCTAGGGCAGGACATGTACGTCTTGCTGACCAGCCAGGCGAGCCAGGGCGGCGCGGAACCAGCGCCGACTCAGGCCACGATCACGATGTGGCAAGCGGTGGCGGCGCGCTATCGCGGCCAGGGCGCGGTGCTCTATGAGACGTTCAGCGAGCCGCATGGCCCGGAGGACAACAACGGCAACCTGTGGGTGAACGGGGGCCAGGGTTACGTCGGCCAGAACCAGATCGTGGCGACCATCCAGGGCGCCGATCCAGGGGCGCTGGTGTTTCCGAACTCGCCAGAGTATGGCGGTGTGGCGGGGAAATACGTGAGCGAAGGCTGGCACGTCGCCAACGCCACCGGCTACAGCGTGCACTTGTACGACAACGGCGGCAACGCCAATGCCAGCGCGTGGCCGGGCAACTTCGGCAATCTCAGCCAGACGATGCCCATTGTGGCGGGCGAGTTTGGCAGCAACACCGGTGCCTGCGATGCGCCGTTCCTGCGTAGTCTGATGAGCTACATGCAAGCGCACATCGCAGGCTGGTTTGCCTGGGAGTGGAACCCGGACAGCGCCAACTACTGCGGGCGTCCGGCCTTGCTGATCGACAGCAACGCCAGTCTTGCCAGCGGCGCGCCATCCCCTTACGGGCAGCCGATCCATGACTACTATGTCGCCGACGGTCTCGGCGGTGCCAACGCTGGTTACGCCGCCCCCGCGACGACGACCACTACGACCACTACGACCACCACGCCGCCGACGGGTGGCACTACGCCGCCGACCACGACCACGACGAGCAATGGGTGCACCCAATGGTACACGGTGCAGCCCGGCGACTTTGTGGTGGAGATTGCCGCGCGCTTCCACGTCAGCGCATGGGCGATCATCGCCTGGAACCATCTGGCCAATCCCAACCTGATTTTCCCTGGCAACCGTTTCTGTGTGGCCAGCAGTGCCCCGGTGCCTCCAGCGCCGCCGCCGACCACCAGCCCGCCACCAGTCAGCACGAGTGGCGACGTGCCGCTCAACTGCGACTACACCGTCCGCGCGGGTGACTGGTTGGCAAAAATTGCCGCCCAGGCTGGCACGACCTGGCAAGTGCTGGCGGCGCTCAACGGGCTGACGAACCCCGGCTTGATCTTCCCCGGCCAGCACTTGAGTCTCTGTGCCCATAGTGGCGGCGGCGCGCAGGTGACGACCACCAGCTATACCCCCGTCGGCGGCACCGCCGTCAATCGTGCAGCGTTTGGCTGGTGTGTGTGGTACGCGCAGACGCAGCGCATGGACATCCAGTTGCGCGGCGATGCCTGGCAGGAGGCCACCAACGCTGCCACTGATGGCTATCGCACTGGCAACCAACCGCAAGTTGGCGCGCTGGTCGTGTTTCAGCCGGGCGTGGAAGGTGCGGGAAGTGAGGGTCATATCGCGTATGTCGTCGCGGTATCCGGCACCCGGATCGAGGTCCGCGAGATGGCCTTCTTCGGCCTGACCGCCATTGACGGATCGCCAAGCGGTTGGGATAAGGTCGATCTGCGCTGGACCGGAGGTGTCGGCGCGGGCATCGAATACATCTACGGTCGTTAGTCCGGTGGTATACCCGCCACGCCCTGTGGCGGGTATACTCATTGCAGGGACTCCCTGTTGCGTGTTGGGCGGCACCCTCCCACCGCCCCACGCACACTTGCCTATTACATCGACAGGAGCACCACCATGCTGTCCAACGAACCAGAGTACATCACCTTCACCGGCACCGTCAAGATGGGTGACGCGGTATGGACGGCAGCGCGCATGCCAGTAGCCGTCACCAACCAGTCTCTCGGCGAACAGTTAGCGCCCGTCGTCACCAACCAGTCTTTTACCGCACCGTTAGTACCCGCCCCGCGTAGCATCTTTGACACCAGCATCGTCTGCGACTACTGCCAGCAACCAATCGATCCTGGCCATTACTTCACGCTGTACCACCAGTACCCGACACAGGGTGGCCGTTTTTTTGACGGTTGTGACGCCTGCCTGGAGCAACTCATTGAGGCCGGGAAACGGGCACTTTTCCCGCATCCCGTTGGTCCAGTGATCCAGGTTGAGGCACCCACGACGACCATCGATCTCGTGACCGCCTTGTGGCACGCCATCACCCAACCCACCTCCAGCTACGAGGTGGGACAACTGGCACCGCGCGTGCAGGAGTGGCTCGACGCATGGGGCAATCAACACAAGTAGCGATCATTCTGGCGTTGCTCTGGTCCGCGATGATCGCGTGGCTGGTGATCATCGCGTGGCTCTTTGTCGGGCATGAAGAGTATGTGCGGCGGCGCGAGTACGCGCGGCGCGCCGACTACATCGCCGCTCAGGTGGCGCGCCGCCAGGCGCACTACAGCGCACCGCGTGTGCCACCAGCGCCGCGCCCGACACCATTCTGGCCGCGCCATTGGTGGCCGCAGCCGCCGCCTGACGCGCCTGACACCGCCGTTACGATGCCGATGTCAGTGGTCCGCTAGCACGGCGCTCTGGACGAGCGCCTGCGCGATAGTGAGATCGGCATCGTGGTCCTTGTGCTGGGTGGCGGCGCGGCGCACCATCTTCGTGACCGCCGCCAGCGCAATGAGATGGGGCGGCAGGTGGGTTTCCTCGGCCAACTGGCGCAGCGCATCCGTGAGCGCGGGCGGCTGGTGGTGGGCACTGACCTTGACGCACTGGTAGAACACGTCACCGGCCTCGTCCAAAATCGCCGCCGGATCGCCCGCCGCCAGCGCCGCTTGTAACTCCTGGCGCTCCGCCTGGCGGCGTTCCTGGCACGCCGCCAGGCTATCGAGTTGGAAGATATGCTGGCGGAACGTGACCACGCAGGTCGTGTCAATGTCGAGGTCGCCAGTGGCGATGCGGCGTTGCACGCTGCGGTGAGCGCAGTCAAGCAACAAGAGCGCCACCGCCACGTCGTCCAGTTCCAGGACCGTGGATTGTTGAGAAGTAAGCAAGGGGGTCTCCTTTGTATCTCTGTAACGAGTGCTTGCTACAGTTTCGCAGTGTAACCGGCTTTGATCTCCATCGCACTGGTCCCTGGCGTCCAGTGCCAAGGCGGCGGTGCATGACGATTCCAGAGATGGAAGCCCTGGGCATGGTGCGCAATGCCCAGGGTTATTGGACGACCGGCGCGATGGCCACCAGGGCGGTGGTCGCGCATCGACAAAAGCACGCCTAAGCCGTTTGGTCGGACTCACTCTCTGGCGCTTCGCCCTGGCCAAAGCCATGCTCCATGAAGAAGCGCCAGTAGCTTTGTATCGCGCGCCCGGTGTCGTTGAGCGGCACCCACTCCTCATCATCGAAGACGGTCATGTCGCTGGTGTTCAGCACCTCAGCGACCACCGGCGTGACGACAATGGGGCCGCTGCTGCTCAGACGATGCAAGTCGAAGGTATGCAGCGTGTTCACCTGACAGGGATGCACTTCCAGCCGCACCATGCCAGGAATAAGGTGCGACACAAATAGGTCATCGGTGGCGGCGCTCACAAGCTCGTTCAAGTGCTGCGCTGTTTGGCCCTGCGCCAGTACATCCAGTAACCGCATGATTTCCTCCCGTACCTGCCGACCATCTCAGATCGGCTTTCTCGTGCTATCGCCACCCCACTGGCGCTACGATGCGAAAATAACGCCCTCCAATGGGGTGGGTGGTATCTAGATACCACTTTGCGTTGCAAGGCCATTTCTTGCGCGTGCAATGGGGCGTAAACGCGCGATTAGACGCGCCCCTTCACCGGGACGATCTGGCACCGATGGAGTGCCGCTCGGTCGATCTTACCGCCCGGCAGGACAAACTCGACGAGATGGAAGGACTGGTGGCTCGTGCCGCATGTCAGGCACGGTACCAGCCACACCACCGGCACGTCGCACGTGATGATCGTGCCAATCATCGACGGCATGAAGTAGTCATGGAGCCAGTTGGCACCCGTTGGTTGGCGAGTCAAGCCATAGGACGCCACCGGCACGAGCGTCGAGACTGACTCGCCAACCTGGTAGTCGTTAAACCGGTGGCGCGGTGCAAGGTGCTTCCCCATCGTGGTACTCCTCCCAGGCGGTGATGGCCGCAAAGATTGGATAGGCTTGGTGCGGAACAACCGCGTTGCCCAATGCCATTAATTTCTTGGCTCGGTTGTCGGTGAGACCACTGATTGCGCGCGGCGCTTCCCAGGCGGCTTGCGCCTGGTCGGGGCCAACGGGCCAACGTCCAGCCAGCCAGCCGGGAATCCCATCAATTGCGCGACCCAAGCCGGATTCAGTTGCTCGCGCTCCTGTAGCCCAATCTCGGCACTCAGGTATTTGCCATGCCGCCCCACGAGTTGCGAGGGGGTGGGGTGGCGGGTCCGTGCCTCCGCTGCGCTGGCACGTGGTGTCGGCCAGTAATGCGGCGTCTGGTGATCCATGACGACTAGTGGCAGCGTCGGCGAGTGGCCCGGTCGCGGGGCGAGAGGATTGGCTTTGTAGTCCCGCGCCATCGGCGTGGGCCACGATGAAGAGCCGTTCGCGACGGTGTGGTGCGCCAACCTCGTGAGCCGCGCACACCAGCCATCCGACTGTATACCCCACCGTGGCCAGGTCGCGTAGTATGGTTCCAAAGAACCGTCCAGAGTCAGTTGAGAGTATTCCAGGTACGTTTTCGCCCACCACCCATCCGGGGTGAGTCGCGCGAATGAGTCGGAAAAACTCAGGCCAGAGGTCGCGGTCGTCGGCTGTGCCACCACGTTTACCAGCCAGGCTATGCGGCTGACAAGGGAACCCACCGAAGAGGATGTCAATGTCGCCAAACTCGTCACCCTGCACCTCCTGTACCCGCGCATAACGCGCGACCTGCGGCCAATGCTTCGCTAGTACGGCCTGGCAGAAGGGGTTGTTTTCGACTTGCCCCACGACGGTGATACCCGCCCACTCGGCGGCAATGTCGAAGCCACCGATACCGCTGAACAACGATACGCCACGCATGTCGATCCCTCCCCCTTTTTGCTTTCACCTTAATTATAGCACAATTAACGGCGACCTGTCAAGGTCGCCGTTGTTGATCGCTAGACTTTCGGATACTGACAGTCCAAGCCGCCGGTCTCCGGGTTGATGGTGAAGTCGGCGAACACCAGCGGCGCCACGTCAACCAGCACCGGCAGGATCGCCACCATCAGACGCCGCATCTCAGCGTCCGCCCCGCTGCTGCCGCGCAGCGCCAGGATGTGGCGCCAGGCGCGCAGGTTGGCCGTGAACACGATGGTCGTGGCGCTGCTGTTGGGTAGCACCGACCGCGCCGTCTCGCGCAGGGCGCGGCGTCTGGCGCTCCGCGCCTCGGCATCCTTGACGGTCTCTGCCGTCTGCAAGTCCGCCGCCAACTGATGGTAAGCCGCCAGTGCCGCCACACATTGCGCCGCCCAGGCGGTGCGCAGCGCCGGTTGATCGAGAATCAAGGGCGGCACCACAAACGCATCGGGCGCCACGACGTAGCGTTGGCTTTCCTGGCTGACGGCGGTGCCCGCGCGATGCCGCACCAGTTCATGCGTCAATGCCCGCGACACCCCGGCCAGATGCACGGTGGCGCTGGCGTGCTCTAGGACGCTACCGTGGCCGTGCGCTAGGATGTTGCCCAGGTAGTCGGCGCTGTCAGCGCGTCCCTGGGCAATCCCAAAAGCGTCGTAGCACACGCGGCCCGCAAACTCGCTCAGCAGGTCGCCAGCGCCGCTGGCGGTATGGCGCCAGCGGCGCTCTCCCAACAGCGCCGCTGCGGCGGCATCAGAAAACGCGGTGCTGGCGAGCAGCGTTACGGCGGGGGCTTCAATCCAGTTCGGCATGCGCCCCCACCAGGCAACCGCAGCTAAGGCACCGCGTGCAGCGCGCGCACCGCGTGCCACTGCACGCGCAGTCGTTCGCGCCACAGCACTCGCAGCGCACCCCAGGCCGGCGCGTGAACAAGACTCGTTGTTCGCCGTTCGGCAGGTTGCCATCCCAAACGATCCAGCCCTGCGGGTGGCCGTAGGCGTAGACTTCCTCGCCGTGCAACGCCCGCTCGATGTAGTGCTGGCGCACAACAGGATCGATAAAGCTAGCGGGGATGCCGCGCAGCGACGCAACCTCATGCCGGATGCTGCTGCCCTCAATGGAGTTGGCCTGGGGCAAGAGGTCTGCCAGCCGCAGGAGGGCCAGCCCGACCGCTTGTGCTCCCTGGGCGCTGAGCGCCAGGTTGTTGGCAGGAGCCTGGTCATCCATGTGGTGGAGAGTGATCAGGCCGTCGGCACCGGTCAGCGTCATGCTGTCGTCGGTCAGCAGTGGGTCGCCAACTTGGGCCACCACGCTATTCGGGGCGGGTGTGCTGATGGTCAGTGGTTCGGGAAAGTCGTACAGCAGCGTCAAGGCGCGCAACAAGACGGCGCGCTGGGCAGCGGGGACGGTGACAACTTGGGTGGTGCGCGTCACGGTGTCATAGGCGGTGATGGTCACTGCGTCTTCTGGCAGCGTGCGGAGATGGTACTGCCAGCGCCCTTCGGGCATCTGCTCACTAATGCTCACGGTTGGTTCCTTTCACGCCAAGGCGCGCTCCATCGCTTCACGATCCGCCGGGCGCCAGATATACACCTCCGCGCCGACCAGAAGGAAAGCGGCAAGCCACGCCGATTGCGCCGGGGCCATACGCCCCTGCGCCGCCTTGAGTTCGATTGCCAGGAGCCGCTCACCACGAAGCGCGATGAGGTCGGGAAACCCGACCGGCCCCAATGCCTCCAGGACGGGCGGCAAGCCGCTGACCCGCGCCACGCGACGGCTGTCCTGGTGATGAAACCAGCGCCAGCCGTGGGCCACCAGCGCCGCGTTGACGGTCTGCTGCCAGACGGCTTCTTCATTGCGCCGGGGGCGTGGTCGCATCCTGATCCTCCTCTTCGTCCGCCAGTAACAACACCAACGCCAAGACGCGGTTGATTTCTACCTCCACGTCCACCAGCAGCGGCAAGAGCGTTGGGAAGTCCAGGGTGAGCGATGGGTTACAGAGCCGCTGACTGGCGTCCAGCAGATCGGCCAGCGTCGCTGCCAGCTTAGTCCTGAGCATACGGCTGACCGATCTGCTTGGACCACGACGCGACATAATCACGCCAGATGCCAAGCATCAGGTCGGCGGCAGGGTCCAGGTGTTGCTGCTCGATCAGGCTGAATAGCTGCATCTGGCTGCTCGTCATGCGCGCCTGGTAGGCATCGATGCTCTCGGTGCACTGGCCGTTCCGGTAGCGGGGATGGGTAGCACGCCGCAGCAGCGGCTTGAGGCGGTGTTCAACGATCTGGCGTGCCACATACACGCCATACTCCGTTGATAGCGACCAGACATAAATGTGGCCGTAGGTCACGGTCAACGCTGGCCAGTACCGAACATCGTCCACCAGTGGGAGCAGCAGTTCGGCCACCACCAACCGCTGCAACAACAATCGCTGCCAGGCGGTGGCTTCGGGCACCGGGCTAACGTTCAGCAACCGGTGGGCGTAGAACCGGTCGATGCCGACGAGAAACTGCTCCATGATCGCCAGATCGGGCCACAGCGCCGGAGGGTAGCGGTCCGCGTCGGTGGGCCGCGTAAACGCTTGCATGCCACTGACCGCCAGCCAGCGGCGGTGCTCGTCGGTCAGCATGGGCCGCAGCCGGTAGTTGACCGCCAGCAGGGGATAGGCTGCCAAAATCGCCTGCTCCGCCTCCAGATCGTCGCTGAGTAGCGGCAACACTGGCAGTAACACCTGCCAAACAGTCGGAATGTCCTGGCCGTCAAACCACATCGTGCGCTCCCTTCAGTAACCGCGACAACGTTATGACTTAATTATAACACCATTACAGGATGCGAGTCAAGATCAACGGGGTCGCGTGGGGACGCGGGGGATAATGCGGCGTTCGCGGCGGGCGTAGGAGCAGGACCAATAGACGTTGCACCAGGGGCAGCGGGCGGGATTGATGGTGTAGCTATACATGCCGCTGACCAACGCCTCCTCCATTTCCGCCGCCACTTGCGGCACGGCGGCGACAAAGGCCGCGATCTGCTCTGGCGTGCGCGTCACCTCCAGCACCGCCGCATGGCAGTGATCGGCGGGCAAGTCGGGATGCTGCTCAGGGTGTTCGCAAGGCGGAAAAAACACATAGGCTGCCGAAGTCGGCACCATGCTGTGTCCGATCCGCTGCTGCTCGCTGTACAGATAGCCGGTCATCTGGCGGTCGGTTTGCAAGCGGTCCTTGGGATAGACCTTGCCTGTCTTGAAGTCCAACAAGAGATGCTCGCCGTCGTTGACGGTCAGCAGCGCATCGATGATGCCCCGGAAGATGACATCGTTGATGGTGATGGCGAACTCGTGTTCGACCTCGGCGGGGTGGTAGGACGGCAGCACTTCGCGCTGAAACGCCGCCAGGATGGCGGTGCCGCGCACGGCGATCCACCCCGCGTGCTCGCTGATCAGCCCCTTGGGATCGGCGCGCTGGAGGCACGCGGCGCGGTGGTAGTCAAACCAGCCCTGTATCTCGGCGGCACTAGGCGTCACGTGGGCGGCGATCATGGTGTCGCCGATCTGACGCAGGGTGAGATGGACGGCATCGCCGAGTACCAAGTGCTGGCTGGGCGCGGTCCACTCTTCCAGCACATAGGTCAGGAAATAACGCCACTGGCACTCATCCCACATCTGCATGCGGGTATAACTCAGGCTCACGCTTCCACCTCCTGACGCTGGGCGGGCAACACCAGCCGCACGTCGTTACGCAGCGCCGCCAACGCCTGGGCGAGAACAGTCGCCACCCAGCGCCGAGAGTGCTTGGTGACGCTAGCGATCTGCTCAATGCTTTGGCTGCGACGGCGACCTAGGCCGAAGTAGCGCATCAGCACCATGCGTTCGGTGGCCGTGCGGCGCGCCAGCGCCGCATACAGGTCCATGTCGTTGATGTGTTGATCGATGTCGGCGCTGGCATCCGGGGGTGCCAGGCTCTCATCCAGCGCACAAGCGTCCCAGGACAAGGCACCGTCCAGTTCGGCCAGCAACATCGGGACAGCCGCTTCCGGCACCCGCGCCTGTGTCGCTAGCTCGGTGTAGCTGGTCGTGCTGCCGACTTCCTGGCGCACTTTCCCCAGCCGCCAGAGACCAGCACCAATCTCCGCTGGCAGCGTCACCAGCCGACCGTGACGCTGCACAAACGACAGCATGTAGGACCGTATCCACCACATGGCATAGGTCGCAAACGCCGTGCGGCCATCGTACTTGCGGGCGGCGTGTATCAGTCCCAGGTTGCCCTCGGAAAGCAGATCGCTTTGATCGATGCCGTCGCGGCGGTAGCGGCGTCCGGCAAACACCACCAGCCGCAAGTTGCCGCGCACCAGCCGATCCTGTGCGCGGCGGGCGGCAACGACATCGCCGGTTTGGATGACCACGGCCAACGCCCGCATTTCGGCATCCGTCAATCGTGGCTCGCCCGCTACGGTTTCCAGGTAGTCGGTGAGGACATCGTTCACGCTTCCACTCCCGTCAGGGTACTCAGGGTTTTCCAGACTTCGGCTGGTAGCGCCCGACCGAGCAGATAGCGCCACGCGGCTTCGCCGGGACCGATGGCGATGGCCGGGTAGAGGTCCAAGCGCGGCCAGCCACACTGCGCCGCCCAATCCAGCGTCGGCGTGAGCAATGGTGACTCCGGCACCTGCTGGGCGTGCCATTGGCGGAGCAGCAGGTGCCGCCAGTACGCGGGCGGATAGGTAACGCCAAGTTGCTTGGCGGTACTGAGCAGCATCGCGTTGATCACCATGCGCCGCCAGTGCACCGGGTAGGTGGGGGCGAGCGCCATCGAATGGTCCCACTCAACCAGCAGTTGCTGATAGCGGTCCAAAAGCAACGAGTCAGTCATGGCACACCTCCTCGGCCAGCTTCGGCCAAGTCATGGGCGGATGGCACCGCCCGCATACCACCCACCCCGGCAAGATCGTCGGGGTGGACCAGGTGCCGGTATGCTGGCAGGTGGCACAGGCATGGCCGCGCACCTGGTCGCGGGTGCCATGCACAATCGATGGCAAGCTGCCGTCCTCGCGCGCGCGCGCGTCTGCGGGTGCGCCCGCGTGTGTGTGCGCGTGTGTGTGCGCGTCCGCGCGCGGTATATCTATTCCCGAAGATAGATACAACTCGTCAAGAGTTGTATCTATCTGGTTAGTAATAATAATATCCGCGCCCGCGTGTGTGTGCGCGTGTGCGCGCGCAATAGTAGAGAAATCATCACCGGCGCTGTCGTCAATTGACATTTCAGCTTGAAATTGTTGCGCTTGAGGCGCAACAATTTCAAGCTTGCTATCATGAGAGTCCACGCCAGCTTGCTGGACTAGTTGTAGGTGTAAATCATTTTCCTGCAAATTGCCGGATTTAGTAACCGGCGAAGTACCAACCGGTGTAGGCTTAGGTCCGGCGTTTGCGCGAACGTCCACGCTCGCTTGCTGGACTATCGCATCGTCGTCCAGGAGCGGGATGGCGTCGGCGGTTGGGCAGTGAGTCCACGGATAGTCCACGTCTGCCTGCTGGACCATGAGGTCCATGATCAGTTGCATCCCACGATCCGTCAAAGTGACCTGGCCACCACGGCCAGAGAGCGGGCGGCGTATGAGTCCTTTCCCTTCCAGCTTGACCTCGACCTCGAAGAACGTCGAGCGACCGAACCTCGAAGCGCAGGTGCGTTGCCAGTCCGATGAGCGCGCTGAGCCGTCGTGAGTCGTGCCCAACTGGATGAGCGCGAATTGTTCTTGCTCGCTCAGAGGGTTCGACAGCGCCGGGCTGCTGGAGGACTCGAAGACGCAACTGGTCATGTGGGAACGGGGATCGAAGATCACTTCTTTCAGGGTGCCGAACAGATCGGCGAACTCGCGGGCACCGTCTTTCTGTTTGGTGCAGTGGATGGTGATGCCGTCGCCGTTGTCCTCGCGCAGCACTTCGATCACGGTGTCTACGCCCGCGTAGAGGGCGGAGGCACCGCGCATCTTGTCGCCAGAGTTGCCCTTGTGGTGCACCAGCAGCACAGTGGCGCCGGTCGCTTCGGCCAGCACCTTGCAGTGGCGCACGACGGTATTGGCGTGGTCGTTGCTGTTCTCCTCGCCGCCCGCCATCGCCATCGCCAGCGTATCCACGACGATCAGGTTGGGCATCTTGAGCATCCCCTGAGCGGCGAGGATCACTTCATCAACCGCCTCGCGGTCCATTAGTGGCACCGGCTGCGGCAGGAAGTCACAGCCAACCGACTCCTCGAACGGGATGGCGTGGGCCATTTTCCACGCCTTGAGGCGCAGTCCCATGCCGCCCGCGCCTTCGCAAATGACATACAACGGCCTGCCGCTGACCACCGCCTGCCCGCACCAGCGAAAGCCCCTGGCGATGGAGAGCGCCATATCGACGGCGACGAAGGTTTTGCCGCTGGCCGAAGCGCCGTAGAGCACCGCGACTCCGCCTTGCGGCAGGATGCGTTCGATCAGCCAGTCGGGCTGCGGACGGTGCTGGACATCGAGGTCGCTCCATAACCGGTAACGGCTGGCGCGGGGCGGCGCATTGGGCACCACCGACTCGCCATCCCACTCCGGGCACGCTGCCGCCAGCGCCCGCAACCCGTTGAGCGAGCCGCCTGCTTGTACCCAATCGAAGGCGTCGCCGCGCATCGGCAGATTGGGCAGTGACAGATAGTGGACGGTCGTGATGTCCGCCAGATCGCGCAGCACTTGTTCGGCATGGCGCTGGCCGCTATAGTGCGGCTTGCCGCTGGCTGTCAGCGGCGGATCGTTGTCGGGGATCACATAGACCTGGCGTCCAGCAAAATAACGATGCCGGTGATTCACGTTGAGCCACTTGCCCGCGCCGCCGAGATTGGTAGTCGCCAGCACTCCCAGGCTGAGCAGCGCGTCGGCAGCTTTCTCGCCCTCCACGACGAACACCGGTTCGCTGGCGTGGGCGGCATCAACCAACAAATCCTGATGGTACAGTAGGCTCCCGACGCGGTTGCCGGACATCCAGTCGTCATGTTCCCACGTCGCCTGACGGAAGGTTTTGTCTGGCTTGCCGTCGCGCATGGTGGGTTGACCGTGTTCGTCCAGGATGGGATGGCGTGTGACGCGCAGGAGCGGCGCGCCGTTGTCGCTGTGGTAGACCCACTCGCCCTCAGCGGGAGCCAGATCGTCGTTGGTGGCGAAGGTGACGTTGGGTGCACCCTGATCGGGCAGCGTGGACGGCGCACGCGCGGCCAGCGCGTGCTACACCCCGCACCGGCACGTGCCGACGAGGTGGTGGGCGAAGGTGGGCGGCGAGGCGGTGCTGGGACTGATGTTCACCGCGTACTCTTCGCGGGTGCAGTGCGCGTACTGGCCGTCGGTGGAGAGATAACCGCTGCACCGACGGCCTTTGCCGCGCGGATCACTGTCGCTGCCGCCGCAGATGGGGCACGGATTGCTGCGCTGGAATCGCTGGTTGCTCTGGACTGCTTGCATGTGTCTACCTCCACTGATCGTCTCATGTCTGACCAACACTTGTGTCTGGCCAGCAAGTGGGTGGAGGGCGCGTCACGCGCCCTAGCTCGCGCGCTGGGTGATGGTTCCAGGGGTACGGGCGATGATCTCTTCGGTCGCCTGCCACATAGTCCGGGTGCATATCCCGACCGTGCGCAGGTGACAGGCGTTGTCCATCCACAGCGCCGCCTGGATGTCGGCGATATTGCGTTGACTACCGCTGGTTGGGAGCTTCAGATTGTGTAACAAGTTGCTAATGGTATTGAGTTCATTGGCGTCGTGCTCTAAGCGTCGCACGAGGCGTGCAATACGTTGAGCCAACCGAGTCGTCCGCATCTTCCCCTCCTCAAACGTGTCCCTAGTATGCCTGAGTTCCCTACGGGCTGTCAAGCACCACTATCACGGTGCTTGTTCGTTTGCAGGACAGTCGCCAGCGGGATTACACCACTAACGCTAGCCCGTTAGTCCTGCCACAAAAGTCACCAGGTGCACCCCAAATGCCTACCAGGTGTACCTGCCCGACTGGTCGTCCAGATCATACCACAGTTGCAGCGTAATATCAATACCCCCACACCCAAGTATCCCGGACATCTGCAATTTTGATGTTGCAGAACTGCTGTGGATCGGTTATACTGTAAGCAGAAGGGTGGCAGCCAGCCATCCTAGTAGATGGGAGGGTTTCTTGTGGACGACAAACAGCAAACAGCCGCTCTTGACGCGGCACCGAATCGCTTCGATGAGGTGCCCCCGGACGTGATCGAGATCATGGAGGCGTGGCGGCGCTACGTGGCGGAGCACGCTGGCGAGCCGGGGCTGCCGGAGCGGGGCACGGTGTATTCGCTGGTCCGTACTGGCAATCTGCCAGCTTGGAAACGGGGTGGGATTAGCTCAATCTACGTGCGGTACGCGGACATGGTAGCCGCGCTGCGTTGGCAGCGGGTACCGCGCTCGTGACCGGGCTGGCATGGTGGCCGTTTCGTCGCCGCCATGAGCAGGACTTACGCGAAACTCAGGAGCGTGTGCCGCTGCTGAGCTACGTGTTGATTATTACGCAATCCCTGGCGGCAGCGTTTGCGTTAGGGTCGCGGTCGATCTTGATCGCTGGCGACCCGGCGACCAGCGGTATCGTGCGGCTGGTCGGCGTGGCGCTCCTGAGCATGATTGTGGCGGTGGTCTATGCCGCCGACACGGCGATGCTGCGTTCCATTCGGCGTCTCCCGGTCCTCTGGCGGCGGCGCGACATTGGGGCAGCGTGGGAGCATGGCGCGTACATTGCGTTCACTGGCGCGGTGGAGATGCTGACGCTCTACCGGGTCATCACCCTCTTCGAGCGCGATCCGACCACCTTCCTGGTGACATCGGGCACCCCCGACGACGTGATGATCGTGCTCCTGGCCGCGTTGCGGGTCGTGCTCACCTTCTGGACGGCGTTGCAGTTGAACTTCGTGAGCCACGATCTACCGGCGGATATGACGACCGCCAAAAACGCCTTGGCGACGAAGCTGGGCGGTTTGGCCTTGACGATTGTGGAGCACCTCGACCCGTCGCGGGTGACGGCAGCCACCGCGTTGCGGGCGCTGTCCGCCGCCCGGCCTGGTATCAGCGATGAGGATTTTGCCGCTAGTGTCCAGGCATTGCAGACGGACGAGCTTGCCCGTCTGCGCGCCACGTTGCAAGCGGAATTAGAAGCGGCCTGGACACGCCAGGTCAGTGAGTTGACGGAGCGCATTAGCGCCATGCAGTCCGCCGTCAGTGAGTTTGTGCGCCACGCCAATCGCGGCGCCCCACCGCCTCCGGCAGTGGTGGAGGTGTTGCCGGAACTGAGCTACTTTGCCGTGCGTGCGCCCCGGCAGGGGCGCACGACCGTCACGATGGATGAGCCAGCGGCGTTGAGCGATGTGCCGCTAGGAGCGATTGATATGCGCGGTCGCCTGGTGTGCAATGTGCGATCCGCCAAAGTCCTCTTTCGGACTGACAAGCACGAGACGGTGGTGCGCTGGCTCAAGGAAGTGGCGGGCTGGACCAACAAACGCCTGCATGCCGAGCGGGCTGTTGGCTATGCGCCTTACCTGCGGCTCCTGGATATGCTGGAGGAGCATAGCGAACGCGCCGCAACGACCATTGATGTCGCGCAGCTACGCGCCCAGGCGCTCACGTTTGAGCGTCCCCGCGCCGTGGCCTAGGGGGAAACATGCAACCGTTTTTAGTATGGGCTGGTGGTAAGCAACGTTACGCTGATGCGCTGCGTGCGCGTTTGCCGGTCACGTTCACGACGTACTTTGAGCCGTTTGTGGGTGGGGGTGCGCTCTTTTTTGCCCTGCAACCGCGCCGGGCGGTGCTGGCGGATCGTAACCCGGACCTCATTGCCACCTACCAGGCGTTGCAGGCGGAGCCAGTGGCCGTGGCGACGGCGGCGCTGGCGTTGCTGACCACCCATGATCCTGAGCAATACTATGCTCAGCGGGCGTTGTGTCCGGCTGACCTCGCGCCGGTGGCAGCGGCGGCGCGATTTATCTATCTCAACCGCACGTGCTTCAACGGTTTGTGGCGTGTCAACCGGCGCGGACGTTTCAACGTGCCGATTGGCAATGTGCGGATGATCACGATGGAGGCGCTGGTAGCCTGTGGCCGGGCGTTGGAGGGCGTGATGCTCCTGCACGCCGATGCCTTTGCCGTCCTGGAACGCTGGCCGCAGGCGGGGGACGCGGTGTATCTCGATCCGCCTTACCTGGCGTCCTCCGCCACGGCGAACTTTGCGGCCTATACGTCGGGCGGCTGGAGCGTCGCCGACGACCAGCGGTTGGCGGCGTTGGTGCAGCAGTTGACGGCACGCGGGGTGGCGTGTGTGGTGTCGGCGGCGTTGCCGAGCGCACCGCATTATGCCTGGGCGGCGCGTGTGGAGCGTGTGATGGCGTCGCGTTTGATTGCGGCGCGTGGATCGGCGCGCGGGCCGGTGGAAGAACTCGTGATCACCACTCGCCCGCGCGCCATTGAGGAGGTGGCGTGATGGACACGTTACGAGACTTGCGCCTGGAGCGCCAGATGTCGCTAGGGGATGTGGCGCAGCAGATGCGATGCAGTCGCCAAGCGGTGAGCCTGTGGGAGACGGGGACGACCCAACCGTCCATCGGCCACCTACGAAAGCTGGCGGAAGTGCTGGCGGTGGACCTGCCGGTGGTCCAGACGGCGCTCGGCCTGAGCCAGCAGCACCCGACCCGCGCCCATATCCGCAACCACAAAGTGCGCGTCTTCCAGCAGTTAAATCTTGGTGAGCGCCAACTGTTGGCGGCAAATGCGCGGTGGGAGCGGTTGATGGCCGAATCGGATGGGGCGGCAATTTCCTTGAACCAACAACGGCGCCGCTGCAACCGTGTCACCTGCACGCGCTGCACGCATGGACCGGCGCATGGGCCGTACTGGTATGCATACTGGTTGGACCAGCAGACCGGTCGCCGCCGTTCGGCCTATATCGGCAAAGTGCGCCCCGATGTCGCGGCATGAATGTGTTACCATACAACAAGGCGCCCCGTCCTCCACCGGGGCGCCTTGTTGTTGTAGGTAGACATCTGCATCATAGCATAGTGCCAAGCACCATGTCAAGAGGGTGGTAGCAGCTATCGCTTGCATAATGGACAATTATGTGCTATAATCGCTCTGTATGCTCCACCCATGCACTACACCAACTACGGAGGTTCACATGCTTGCGATGTCTGAAGCCCCAACGCCGTCGTCGCCACTGTGGCAAGACGGCCCGTCACCGCTGGCGCGCTTGCGGATTGAGCGCCGCCTGACACAACAGGCGGTTGCCAACCGTCTCGGCATGTCCAGTAACCAGGTTGTCAGCCAGTGGGAGCGCGGCTGCAATGTGCCACTCCCGTCCAACCAACAGGCGCTCGCTGTCCTCTACGGCGTGCCGTATGAGGAATTGCATGAAGCGGTCATGCAGACTTTCCCTGGTCGCCAGAGCCGCTACCTGACGCCGCTCGATATGCCGACGACTGCCCGCCGAGCAGCCAAGCTGCGCTATCTCGCCGAGCCGCAGTCTTGACATCACTACATGTTCTGTAGTAAAATATTAGCGACAGACGGGAGGGACGATGCTGTACCAGCAACTCACGTTTGGGGCGGAGGTGGAAGCCGAGGCGCGCACGCCAACACCGATCCGACCTCCTGCTACCGCGCCCCGTCCGCGCCAGCGGCGCGGCACCAATAAGCAACACCAACGCCTCGTGCAGTTGGTGTTCGATAGCGAGGGACAGATATGCGCATTCTCACCGACACCCAGGACGGCCAGCCGGTCGTGATCTACGTGCCCGCGCCGCGCGAGGAGACGACGCCTCTGGTGAAGCTCCTGACCGCGCGGCGCGGTATTCGGAGTGTGATCCTGGGGGACGCGGGCACCGCCGTGGTGGTCTGGCGCTTTCTCGCGGACGCCTATAGCCTGGAGCGGCGTCGCCAGGAGATTCAGGACTGCGTGCAGCAGGTGTTGCTGCTGCCGCCCGACCAGACCGTGACCATGATCTTCGCGTTTCATGCGGGCCGACCACTGACCGTCCATCCGGCCATTGGAGTGCTGTGGACGGCATCCAATTTCCAGGGCACGCCGAGCTTGATTTACCCCCATCCGCACACGGTACTCATCAACCGCCTGCAAGCTAACACCCCGCGCACTGGCGGTGAGATCGTGTATCTGTGGGGCGATCTCATTGTCAAGGCGCAGGCACACGAGAGTGCACTGCCGCGCTGGAACGGAGGCCGCGCTCGGCGCTTTGACGCCGCCGAGTTTGACATGGCGCGCTGGCTACGCGACTGCCGGGGGGATGCCTGATGCAACACATCACCCCATTGTTTGAGCGCGCTCCCCGCGCTCCCGGCCAGGATTACGCCCGGCATGTGGCCAGTCCCACCGTGGCGGGCGCCGCCGCCTGGGTGACGAACGGGGAGGGCGTGGCTACCATCAAGTGGTGTGGCCTGGGGGTGCGCATCGGAGATGGCCGGGTGGATCAACGGGTGGTCATCCCCATGCGGCGGCGGCGTGTTGACACCGCGCGCGGGTACGCCTTCGTGCCGCGTACCTCGGTGCCACCCGGCTTTGAGGCTGCTGGTCCGCCGACTGGCTACCAGGTGCACGGTGTGGTCGGCGCAGTCATGGTCAGCGATTGGTGCGGCTGGGTGCCGGTGGATCGGACACAGGAGCCGTGGGTATCGCTTGGTGCGACCGATGTCTGGCAGCACATTGTTGCAGGGCCGGTCGCCACCTATGAACTGGTCGGGCCGGGCATTCGCCACAACCCCTATCGCTTGACGACACTGGCGCTCTTCCGGCACCGGGACAATGTGCTGCTGGATGTGCCCACCGACTACGACCATCTGTCGGCGTATTTCGTGGCGCATCCCAATCTCTACGGGGTGGTCTGGCGGCGCGATCCGCTCGCCTATGACACTCCACTGGTGCGGGTGTGCCGCACCGAGTTTGGCCTTTCATGGCCGGAAAAGGGGCGTGGCTATGCCCATCGCTAGCAAACCCAAGCTCACGATTGACGAACGGTTCCAGCGCATGATGGCCAAGCGCCCCGAAATCTACCAGCAGTTTGTGCGCTGGGCGCTCCAGTTGCGCCAGCGCGGCTTCCGGCGCTACTCCGCCGATGCCATTATGCATGTGATCCGGTTTCACACCCACCTGAGCCAGAAGCCGGGCGAGGACTTCAAGATTTCCAATGATCTCGTGTCGCGCTATGCGCGCCAGGCGGTTATGGAATACCCGGAGCAACTGACGGGGTTCTTTCAGTTGCGCGAACTCAAGACGCCGTAGGGCGGGAGGGAGTGTTCAATGCAGGCATCCACCGTGTTGCCGCCGGAGGTGGCAGCCAAGAATGGCGTGCGTTATGAGCTTGGGATGGTTGCGACTGGTGAGTTACAGTTGGATATGTCCTATCAGCGGCAGCCGCGACCAGGGCGCATCAAGAATCTGATTGCGGACTACGATCCGCTGGCAGCGGGTACGCTGATCGTCAGCGCGCGGGCGGACGGCACGCTGTATGTCATTGATGGGCAGCACCGGCTGCTGGCGGCGCGTGCGCTCCAGCAGCCGCGCGCACAGCTACCGGCGTTTGTGGTCTACGGCTTGACACCGGCGGACGAGGCGATGCTTTTCCAATACTACAACCATAACCGGGTCGCGGTGCGGGCGCACGAGCGTTTTCATGCGCTGTTGCAGCAACGCGACCCTATTGCCATGACGGTGAAGGCCGTGGTTGAGGCGTCGGAGTTTCACTTGAGCACGCTCAGCGCCAGTGGTCGTGGGGCGTTGATGTGCTACAACGAGCTACTGGACGTAGTGATGCGCGCCGAGCGCCGCTATGGCGCTGGGACGGGTGCCGTGCTCCTGACGGCGGCGCTGCGTATCATTCAAGTCGCCTGGGATATGGAGCCGCCGAGCCAGCGCGGCCTTGTCATCAACACGGTGGCGCACTTTCATGCCGCTTTCACCTGGCCACCCAATCCGGCTTACCACTGGAATGAGGCTGCGCGCCGCTTCGGTCGCCACTTGCCTGTTGAACGGCTGCTGTCGTCGGTGAATATGGCGCGCCTGACCACCAATGGCGGCACGGCGGCGCGCGTGGGCGCGCTTGGAACGCTCTTGCAGGTGTTGCTGGACGCCTACAACTACGGGCGCCGGGATCGCAACCGGCTGATGCTCTCGCTGCGCAACGGTGCGGCACAGATGCAAAGCGAAGGTGTCGTGACGCTCGAATGACGTTCATCGTGTTTGATGGTCTGGACGGCACCGGCAAGAGCATGCATCTGGCGTCCCAGGCGGCACGTTTGCGTGACGAGGGCCACGAAGTCACCACCGCTCAAGAGCCAAGCCGCAACCACTATGGCATGGCGGCGCGGCTCTTGTTGCCACGCCACGCGCGGATGCCGAACGTGCTGGCTGAGTTGTTTACCCGCGACCGTGCCCAGCAGGTAGACACGCTCATCAAACCGGCGCTCGCGGTGGGGCACGTGGTGCTGGTAGATCGCTACTGGTACTCGTTGGCCTATCAGAAAGCGGATGGCTTGCGCGTGGCGGCACGGCTGCGACAGCAGCGTGCCGCCTTCCCGATACCAGTGGGCGCGCTCTTGTTTACGGCGTCGCCCCAGGTGGTGATGGAGCGCACTGCCGCGCGGGGTGGGCCGCAGCAGCCGCACGAGCAGGATGCCGATTACCTGCGGCGCGTGGCGGCGGCTTTTCAATGGATGGCGGCACGCTGCCCTGAAGCCGTGGTGGTGGATACCGAGCGGCCCTGGGCGACCGTCGTGCGGGAAGTGACGGGCTGGGTAGACCGGTGGCTGGACGCTTGACAGGGTTCGTTGCTCGGTGCTATGGTCTGTCGCAAGGCAGGGGAGGAGGAACTGGCGTGACGGTGTGGTTACGGGAAGAGCAGTTGGTGCTGCTTCCGCCGTGTCAGCGGTGCCGGGTGACGTGGCGGATACAACGCGGGCACGCGCCCGACGGCGCGCTGATGGTGCGCGTGTGGTGCCCGATCTGCCGGATCGAACTGGTGTTTCCGCACCGGGAACTGGATCAGTTGTCGTGGCGGCTGCACCAACTGGCGCAGCAGACTCAATAGAACGGCCCTTCTATGATGGCAGAAATGCCATTTCTCGGCTCCGGGGAGGGAGTATGCACATCATGACGGAACACCAGGCGGTGCGGCGGTATCTGCGGGTGCAACGTGTGCTGCGCGTCACTCGCATCGGGCTGTGCTGCTGGGCGGTGCTGTGCCAGGTGACGGCGGTGGCGCTGCTGGTGAGCATCGCGGCCCCGATCCCCCAACTCTGGCGGTCGGATGCGCTGTGGGTACTGATCATCGGATCGGTCTGGCTGGGATCGGGGCTGGTGGCGCTGCAAGCCTACAACAACCGCTGCTACCGCCGTGCGGTCGCCCTCCTGCGGGTGGCAGAGCACCGCGCGTTTGATCGTCTCATCGCATTATTGGAACCCTGGGGAGGAAACGATGTCTTTGATACCGACGACACCGCAAGTTGATCCACGCGGCCCTAGCCGGGCGTTCGTGGAGATCGACGACGACGAGACCCCGCTGCAAGCGTTGCGGCGGTTTGCGGCCATGCTGCGCCAGCAGGCGCCGTATGTGCCGACGGATTATTTTGAGACGCGGTTCCAGGAGTGGGCGCGCTTCATTGATGCCCAGCGGCGCCGACTGGAGGACAACCCATGATGCCAGCGGCGTTGGTGCCGCGCACCCTCGCGCGGGCCGTGGAACTCTGGTGGGCGTCGTACCGGAGTCCGCTCACACGCCGCGACTACGGACGGCTGCTACTGGAGTTTCAGCAGGCGTTGGCGACAGTGGGGCTGGCGCTGGACAGCGATGTGGCGGCGGTGGCCGACATCTTGCAGGTCTGGAGCCAGCGCACTTCCTCTCGCACGCCGCCGAGGGTGGCGACCGTGGCGAAACGCCAGGCGGTGATCTCGTCGTTCTACCGGTTTGCTATCCAGCGCCGCTATGTGGATGCCAACCCGGCTGACCTCATTCAACGCCAGTATGCGCCTCAATTTGCCGCCAGCCGCGCCATCGCGGCGACGCAGGTGGCCGCGCAATTGGCGGCGATTGATACCGCGACGGTGGTGGGACGGCGCGACCGGGCGCTGTTGGCGGTCGCGTTGACGACCGGGCGCCGGGTGGCGGAACTGGCGGCGCTGCGCTGGGGCGCGATTGAGATCGACGACGGGGCGGTCGTCTTGACGTTCCGGGCCAAGGGCGACAAGGAGATGCGGGATCGGCTGGCACCATCGGTGACGGCGCTCTTGCTGGCAGCGATCCGCGATGTGCTGCCCGACCTGGCCGCGCCGCCTGATGCCCCGATCTGGTATAGCTTTCGCCACCACCAGCCGCCGGCACCGCTGACGGTCGGCGGCATCCGGCACATCTGCTGGCAACGTCTTGGCACGCGCCAGGTGCACGCGCTGCGCCACACCTTCGCCCGCAGCATGGCGCAAGCCGGGGCGACGATGCCCGAACTAGCGGCGCGCCTGGGGCACGCCAACGTGGCGACGACCAGCCGCTATGTGACGGAACTCCTGCGCGATGAGAATCCATTGGCCGCGACCCTGGCCGATCTCTTCGGCCTCCAATGAGCTTTGGGGGAGACCACCAAAATGGTGGTTTCCCCCTTGACTTTACACGCCACTTCGATATATAATGATTATATACGTCGCAGAGGGCGACAGAGTAAAGTGGGAGGGTAGACATGCTTACCACCGTCAATCCGGCACTCGTGAGCGCCAGCGCGCGCCAACCGTTGCATCACCTGCTGGGGGGCGCTCAGGATGCGTCGGGCTGCGCGACGGCCCAGGAAGCGTTTGCACGCGCTGGCCTGCTGGACATCTCCTTCACGAAGGAGCCAGTGTTCTACGGTGCCCAGCGGCGGTTGGCGTCCCAGCGCATGCTGGTGATGCACAACGCCAATGGCGAGACCCCGCTGGGAGTCGTCAGTGATCGCTACACAGTGTTGTCCAACGCCGATCTGGCACACCGCCTGCAACCGCTGTTTGCCCAGGCGCAACCCGATGTCGTCGGGATGCTGGACGAAGGGCGCACGACGTTTGCCAGTTTCAAGCTGGCGGATTTTGATGTCCAGGGCGACCAGCATACGAGCTATCTGATCGCCAGCGAGGTTCGCGGTGCTGATCAAGCGTTGCGCTTGTTTGTCATGACGAACCGCCTGGTGTGCAGCAACGCGCTGGCGAGCGGCTTTCACCGTGCGGCGGGGCAACGGGCAACGCTGCGGCACCGCGACGATCTGGCCGAGCAGTTCAGCGTGTTGCTGGACTTGTTTGTGGCGCTGAACGCGCAGTCGCGGCGCGATCAGTCGCTCTTGAACCAACTGGCGCTGGCACCGCTGGCGCGTCCTGAGCAGGAGGCGGTACTGGACGCGGTGTATCCGTTGCCGCCGATGAGCCAGCGGTTGCTGCTGGCGACGGCGGCGGGCCGGGTAGACGAGCACACCGATGCGCTGCATCAGTTCGAGGTGGAGCAGGCGCATCAGGAAGCGGTGCGGGCCGACGCGCGGTACTACCTGGACCGCCTGTCCGATGAGTACCCGGTGTTCGCGCGGACGGCCTACGCGCCGCTGTGCGCCGTGACGGAACTGGAGAGCACGCGCCGCACCGCCAGCCCCAGCGCGCTGGTCGAGCGCGTCTGGTTTGGCGAGGGTGCCTCCACCAGCCGCCGGGCCGTGCGTTTGTTGGCTGAGCGCGTGGGCATCGAACTCAACTGATTGGCAGTGGGCGCACGGTGCTGGACGCCGTGCGCCACCATGAACGGCCCCTGGGGCAGAAGGACCACCGTATGACGATGCAGGAGACGCTCACGGCTGCCCTGCGCCAGATCGGCGCGTGTCGCGGCATTCAGCCGGTGGACAAACCGGCGGGTATCTGGATTCACCCTGACTGTGCTTACCCGGAGGCGACGCGAATGCGGCGCTTCGTTTCTCCCAGCAGCGCCGTGCGCTGGGCGCGCATGACGTATGCGGCCAACGCGGCCAACAAGGCGGCGGCCATCGAGGACTACGACATCGGCGCCGTCTCGGTCTACGGGGACGGGACCGACGAACCGCTGACCTTCCACGGCCCGTCGGTCCTGGTGGCGAGCGCCGAAATCCGGCTGCGCGTCCTGGCGATGGAAGCGGTCAAGCGCGCTTAAGTTTGTTCGTCCGGTGGCGTTTTGCCACCTAGCAGCCGGTGGAAAGGCTACTATCATGTATATCTTCGCTCCGTTCCTGGCTCCGTCGCCCTTTGCCGCCACTGACGAGGTGACGGACGAGCAAGTTGCCTACGAGTTGACGCAGCGCCAGATGCGCTTGCAGGGCTGGCAAGAGACATTTGACAAAAACTACCAGCTTGGTGACGGGCAGCGCGTTATCAATGGCGCGCAGGTTAAGTCGGCGGCGCGGCTGGCCCGCAAGTTTGGCCATCTGTGGCCAAACTTGTTTGCTGGGCAGATCGCGGCCCTGGCTGATGACGAGTTGGTGAACATCAGCAGCCTGGAGGCGGCGTGCGCGGCCTATGACGCGCTGGGCATTGGCGCGCCGTGTGTCAACCGGACGGGTCGTGTTGACCATACGAGCATGAGCAACCGTTTTGGTTGGCTGGTCAACACGGATGGGACTGGCACAGCCTGGGTGTCGCGGCCCACTGGCAGCGTCTTTACGGTCGAGTTTGACGCTGCTGGGCTGACTGATGGCTACTTCGGCGGCGAAGAAATCTTGCGCCGCCACGTGGACTGCGCCATCGATCTGCTGGTCTGCTTCCTGCCGCTGGAGGCGGCAGAGCAATTCGTGCGCGAACATCTCGTGCTGGCACCGGAAGACGAGGACTATCAGGCGCATCCTGAGCGCCAGATGGTGCCGGTGGTGACGCGCCGCAGCGTGGTCGTGGTCCGCGAAGTCAACGCCGGTTTCTTTGGCGATGCCGACTGGCGTGTCACTAGCACGTCGTTGGCCGCGATTCGCAGTGGTGGCGGCGATCTCGTGCTGGAGTTTGACGACTTCGTGTGCACGCCTGAAGTTGCGGCTGAGCTTCAAGCGGCGCTGGCCGCGCGTTGGGTGGGACCGGAACGCGCGATTGACCGCCTCATGTCGCGCCGCTTCCTGCCGCTGGCGGAGTCGCGGTTGCCGCACATGTATGGGGTGCATTCCCTGGTGCTGCTGCGCCCCGATTCGGTGCGACTTCCCAATCGTCCTGGAGCGCCCGCCTGATACGCGGCGAGAGGGAGGCACACCGATGGCAACCCGCGCGATCATCGCCTACACTGTCCCGCCACAGCACGAGTCCTGGCAGGGGGTCTACCATCACTTCGATGGCTACCCATCTGGCCTGGGGCGGGCGCTTCAGCAACTCTATCAGGGGCACTTCCAGCGCGACAGCGCGCGGATGATCCAGGCGCTCATCTTGGATCATCCAGCAGGCTGGAGCAACTGCGCAGGGGATTGGGACCAGTTCAAGCCCATCGGTTTTACCGAGGAGCGACGGCGACAAGACCGCACCCCCCTGGCGACGTTCGTCGAGCACCTGACTGATCCGCAGCCCCCGATCTACTATGACGACGAGCGGGATGTGTCGTTTCTCACCCCCAGCGATCTCCCTGAATGCTGGGACATCGAGTGGTTGTACGTTCTTAACCAGCGCGTTAGCGTGTTGACGCGCAAGCAGCGACTTGTCATGTTGGTCTTCAAGTTGACCGCGCGCCGACCACCGGTGCTGGTCGAGAGCGTCGATCTTGATGATTCATCGCCCGACTGGCAGATGATGGACGACTTTCGGATCGTGGACAACGGCGAAGCCGACGAAGCGTAGAGCTTCGTCGGCGGGAGGGTGAGCGTGCGACAACCATCATTGCTGGAGCTATCGCCGTTTGCGCGGGGCGTGCACCTGCTGCGCGAGATGCTCCAGCCCGCGCAGTGGAACAGCCTGATGCGGCGCAGCTTTTTCATCGAATCCAGCAAGCGTCGGAAGATAACCTATTTCTTTCCGTTTAGCGAGGGACGCATAATGCGCACGGCGCTAGCGCCGTATCCGCACACCACGGCGCTCTGTGTGCAGGACATCGACAACCTGACGCTCCCTGACAAGATCGCTGCCAAGCTCCTGGTGTTGCGCAGCGATTCACGGCACTTCAACGCGGTGGCGAACCACAACGTCTACCGGTACATTGGCACGGAGTGCGATTACGTGCGCTGGAAGGTGCACGAGTTATCGTCCGGGCAGTTTCCAGCGGTCTACCTCTTGCGCGCCGTCGTGCGCGGCGGTCCTTGCGTGCTGCATGACGAGGAACTGGTGCGGCATCTGCTGGCCCAACAGGTGGAGTTGTTCCAGCACGAGCAGGAAAACAGCCGACCATTATCTATCATGTATCAGACAATGACGCTGGTGGCGCATGTGCATCCCGATGGCCCCGACCACTGTGTGCGTATCTTGCAGGATGCCACTGGTCGGCAGGTGCATGAGCAACGCATCCCGCTGCCCATGCACCGCTACCTGGGCGTGGCCTTTGATCCCTGGGGGAGCCTGCACGTGGTCCAGACTGAATTGCAGCGCACCTTGTTCCAGTTCTTGCTGCGCGGCGAGGTGCACTTATTCCAGTCGTCGCTGTCCACGTGGCGGGCTAGCCAGACCATTCCGTGGCCGCAACTAACGCGCAGTCAAAACCAACCAGGGAGTGTCGCCATTAGCCTGGTCAGTTATATGTCGTAGTCCGTTAGTGCGCGGTCCTCTTGACGCACGCGCACTAACGGTGCTATAATGGACATGTAGCTACTACGTTGGTAGCTCAACAGTGGTGGTGCGCCAACGCACCAAAAGGATGGGGCAGTTTATGGCTCAGTTGAGTCGCCTGGACCATACTGGTCACAGCATGGTCGCGTGGAACCCGGCGGTCCTGAAGACTGATGCCGAGGCGCAAGCGGCAGTCGCCGAAGCGCAGCGGATCATCAGTGACGCGGCGGCGCGGGGCGAGACGCTCACTGTGTTCGATCCGGTCAACAAGGGCGCGACGCGCGTCGATCCCAGCACCTTCGATCCGACGCAGGAGAAGGAATATATTCTGATTCCGCGCCTGATCGGCGGCTGATCGTCCTGGCTCCGGCAGCGTGTGCAGTGGTGTGCTGCCGGAGCACTCTTTACCATCAGGAAGCGTGGCGACCGTGGATGATTTTGCCAGCTATGCGGTGGCGGCGCGGCGGACGCGCGGCAACCGTGATGCCGCGCCAGAAGAGCAGTTGTTAGCGGCGGTGCTGGGGATTGCCGGTGAGGCGGGCGAGATCGTCGATCATCTCAAGAAGCACCGCTATCATGGCCATGCGCTGCGCCCCGACCGCTTCGTGGAGGAACTCGGCGACGTGCTCTGGTATTGCGCCGCCCTGGCGGACGCGCTGGAAGTGTCGCTGGCGGAGGTGGCAACCCGCAACATCGACAAGCTGCACCAGCGGTACCCTGACGGCTTCAGCGTCGCGGCGAGCCTGCACCGGGAAGAGGAGTCGCAGGACCAATGAACGCTCGTCTTAGCTCGTTCCTGCTGGTCTATGCCGTAAGTTTTACGTTCCTGCTGGTCTTGGAAGCCCTGGGGTTGCCATCCTGGTCGTGCTTTTGGGGAAGCGTCGGGATGAGTCTGGTTGGCCTGGGAGTACGGGATCGCTGGCTGGCGCACCACAAGCCGACCGCGCCCCCGGACAATGGGTCGCCGTTCGGCGACTAATCTTGGGGAGGGGTACGATGTTCCATTGGCAGTTGTTGCTGCTGTTGCTTCCGGTGATCCCCGCGATCTGGACGATATTTCTCTTCAATGATGATGGCGAAATGCGCTTCACCCGCGAGTCCATTGCCGCCAACCGCCGCGCGCGGCGGTTGTTGTGGGGCATGCTAACCCCTCGTCAACGCTGGTGCTATCGCTGGACGCACGGCGTGCTCATCGCCCATCATAGACGTGGCTGGTGGTGGATACCGCCGGGCACTGGCACGATTCACTGTTATGGCAGCACTGGCCTGTTGCGCGGGCGCCTGTGTTTGGTTCCCAGTTACCAGTCGCACCGACTGCCGGAAGTGGACATCCAGATTGCGCGTATGCTCTTTTTAATGGCGACGCCACAGATTAGTGATCTCCAGGCGTATTACACCGAGAGCCACGTCGGCGGGTGGCCGCGCTGGCTGGTGTGGTGGTGGGGGCAAGGGGTGCCGCGTGCAAAGGCGAACTGAGATTGTCCATCCCTTCCAGCGCCGCACCTGGCATTGGACGGTGCGCTTTCGCGGCGACGGCCCCCAGCACTACGCGCGGATCGCGGGGGTGACGCTGTGCGGGGTCAGCTACGAGTGGCCCGCCAGCCGTCCGAACTGGATGGAGAGTTGGCATCACCCCCTGACCGGAGAAACCAAGCACGGCGATGCGCCGGTGGTCTCGTGGCGGCGCATCGAAGGGGTGCCGTTGTGCTTGAGTTGCCAGGACAACGCGCGGCAGTTTCCGCGTCGGGCGCGGGCCAATCCCGCGCCGGAGATACCCGGACCAGACGACGGCCTAAGTTTCGCGGATTTATTGTAGCGGAGGTAGACATGCTGGCGGAGTGGGAACAGCAATTAGCACGATTGGTCATGCACGGTTTTAACACCCCGGACAACTATCGGCGGGTGGAGATGCTGGATGCCGAGCACTTCCAGGCCACGGTGCGTCTCCCGGCGGTGCGGCTGGCGGAACTGGCAGATCACCATCTGCCGTGGGCGTTACGGATCGCTGGGCTGCGCAATGTGCTGGTGCACGTCCAGTCGTTGCCGTACCATCAGCACCAGATCACCGTCACGGCGATGGTGATACCGGGGCCATACTTTGACGCGGCGGCGCGGGCGTGGTTGGCGATTGCGCGGCGGGTCAAAACGTCATGAAGGATATTTTGTTGCAGGTGCTCCTGCGGACCAATGAGCAGGTAGGAAAGCCATGTGCCCTCTGTGGCGCCACGCCAGGCGGGCATGGCGTGGCGTGCTACCAGCCCCATACGCTGGTGCTGCCGGAGCAGTTGCCGCCAGAGACGGCGCAGTTGATGGTTGCGCAACAGGCTGGCGTCTGGCCCGCGCAGCACAGCGCGTCGTGGTGCCGCGCGTGCGTCATCGAGGCGGCGGTGACAGTGCTCGGCCCGGTTGGCGAACAGATGGCGAGCGATCTCATTGCTGACGGTTGCCGCTACACCGTTGGCATGGGCTGGGTGATCGATGGGCAGGAGTTATACGGCATCGCCGCCGTCGTCTACGGCAACCTCACGCCTGCCCAAGTGTACGCCGCGATGCAGCAAGCCGCTGCGCGCGGCACCACGTCCGAAGAAAGCAGGTAGACCATGCAGCAAACCTACGGTATCCTGGTGGGCAGCGCCGTCAAGAACGATAGCTGCATCCTGGAGGTCAACAACAGCGATGATGTGCTTCCAGTGGAGTTACTGACCTTGACGGCAGATCAGTTTGCCTCCTTCACGCTGAGCCTTCAGCGCGATGAGGATGATGGGGCGGTCGAGGATGACGAGTCGCTGTGTGTCGCGGCGTACCTGGTCGGTCCGCGCACGCCGTTGAGTTTCGGCCAGGGCACGCCGATGATCGTCCTGATACCCCCTGGCCATTTACTGGTGGCATTGGTGGATGCGTGGCGCTATGACGCCTCGGCGCCCACGACGGAGGAGACGGAATGTCGTACCACGGCGACCTGTGCGCTGACGTACCGCCTACTGGACTAACGGATACGTGGCGCATCGGGCATCAGCGGGAAACCACCGGCATGGTGCACTTCTTCGCGGCGGGCACGACGACGAGCATCTGCCAGATTGCGGGGATTGCGCTCAGGAAACCGGTGCTGCTCTGGCCGGTGATCTGCCGCCGGTGCCTGCGGAGCTTGCGCGGCAAAACCTACCGGCGCGTGGCGCATCGCTCACAGTATATAGTGACGCTCACGATTGGCGAGTCGCCTGCCCAGCGCATTAAGAGCTTCCTCGACATCCTGGAAGCTCTCGGCCCGCTACCAGTGTTGCCGCTGCGCGGCGACCGAATAGGCGATGGCATAGTGGCGCTGGCCGTCGAGGTCTACGGGGTCGTCCCGGACTTCAGCTTCCTCCCTGGCTGGCAATCCACGACCGCCAATTGATTGGCAGCGACGAAGGCATGCTTAAAGCAATCCATCAGGCGTCCCTCAAGCATGCTTAAAGCAACCCCCATAGAAAGCATGCTTTTCATATTCCTATGAAAAGCATGCTTTCGGTTTAAGATGACGTGATTGCGGTTGGCTGGCAAGTGGCAGTGGACGGCATGCGGGTGGTGGTGACGGTGCCGTGGCTGTGCGCCAGGCGATGCTCGCGGCGGCAAAGCGTCCCTGGTTGCGGCGGTTGGTGGTCGCGGTCGTACCTGCTGCATGTCGTGGCAGCCTGACCGTGCGATGCCAGTCATGGTGCGGCGCTGGCCTACCGAGCGAGTGAATGCTGAGCGCGCCTGAGCGCGGCTCTGCCGCGCCAGGCAGTGGGCATCGGGAGCTAGGCATGCGCGGTGGTGGTGACGGCGGGCAGCGATACTAGGGACGCGGCGACCTGTGTCTCGCTGGTCGTTAGCCAGAATATTGCGCGGCGCTGGTCGTGGCTTGGCGGCACATGCTATGCTGTGGGAGGTACCACTCACTGGTAGTGCGCACGTGGTCGGGTGGCAAGTGCCCGCTGTCGCGCGAGCACGATGCCCACTGGTGATTGGTCCGGCCCGCTCAGTTGCCCAGCCACACTGCAAGGTGGCTGGGCAACTTTTGGGTGCGTGGGTGGTGCTGCCAGCAGAAAGCGTGGCGTCGGATAAATTCGGCGCGCGCGGTCAGTGGCGGGCGACAAAACTTGGCGGCAAAAATTTTTTTGCAAATTTTTTAATTTTTTTATTAGCTTAACGGTCGCGCTCAATGGTCAAAAAAATTTTTTGTACAAGCCCATTAGGATGCGCGCGCGAGGAACTCCCACGCTCGGTTGGCGCTCGTTGCCCAGGCCGGGCCACGCTTGCTACACAAGACCGACTCGTTGCACAAGAGCCACGCTTGTTACACAGGGCCGGACGGTTGGTAGTGGGCCGTGCCAGGTGTGCTTATAAATGCGCGCGCGCGAGCCGCGATGCTCTTGACTTGCCCTTGATCGGCGTGCTACAATATTAGTGCTCCACTAACGACATGGAGCGATTAGCAGAAGGAGGCGACCATGTACCATCTGCGCGTTCGACTGGTGCCTAGCGAGCAGGCGCCGCGCCAGGCCGAGTTCTACCTCGATCCCGATGAACTGGCTGAGTTTCGCACGGAGTGCCACGACGATCCAGAGACCGGCTTCCATGCCGAGGTTGAGGTATGGGAACTGTTCGAGCACCTGCTGTGTAACTCCGAGTGGGAATTTCTGCCTGACTCGGATCACGCCTACGAAGTGTCAGCGTCCATCCACTATGACGCCGCCGGCGAGTGTGTCGGCTACGACGATTACTATTACTACGATCACTATGCGATCCGTAGCCCGTTGGCCGATCTGTACGACAACGGGAAGATCGTCTTCGAGCGCGCCATTCCAGACGACGACTAACCCTTGACTCGTCCTGGATCGGTGTGCTACAATATTAGTGCTCCACTAACGAAGTGGAGCGATTAACTGAGGAGGTCCAAGCATGGGTAACGTGTCACTCGTTCAGGTGTGCGAAGTGTGCGACGCGCGGTTCAGCGCGTCGGCTGGCGATTACTGGCACACCGATCCCGACCGGGGACAGTATTGCCAGCATGGCGACGGCGACGAACAATTGCCCGCGACCGCGCCGTTGCGGCTCGTGGCCGCTGGGAGCGTGGTCAGCCCGGTCTCCACCGTGGCCCATATGGCTGCCTGGGAGGCGCTGAGCGTCAACGATCAATGGGCGCTCATTATCCAGGCCAGGAACGACGAGCGCGCCCGCGCTCTGGTGCAACAGGGCTATCTTATTGCCACGTCACCGGTTCCCGCCGGTTGCCTACCGGTCTCCATTCCCCTCAGCCTGGTTTGCCCCGCATGCGATGATCGCGTGCCCGCTTACCAGTATGATCGGCTCGTGCCGCCCGACGCGGCGCAGGTCTGCGCCTGTGGGGCGCTGTACGAACTGTACCGCACGCGCGACATTGACACGCCGCTCGCGCCGCCGCTGGCGCGCAAGGTGACGCGCGCGGTGCTGGCGGAGATTGCCGCCTCGGCGGTGTGATTAAGATGGTGCCGCCAGCGCGGTGCTGGCGGCACAGAGGAGGCAGACATGGCTTACGGGATATACGACGACTATCTGCGGCTTGCGTGCCCGCTGTGTGAGCGGGCATACGTGGACACCGCCGCCGAGTCACGCTGTCAGGCGTGCGCCGAGACGCCGTTCCTGGCCCTGTACTACAACGATCTGATCGTTATGCGCGGCCCGGTGCCGCTGGCGGCAGTGGAAGCGTGGCGGCGCGTCAGCTTTCAGACGCGCTTTCAGATGGCAGGCACGCTGTCCCGCCAGTTTGATGCCACGTCGGAACACGTCGGCGTGGCGACGCTGGACCTCTTGCGCAAGCTGGAGGCCGCTGGCGTGCGCTGCTGGTGGGTGTACCTGAACATAAGTCAGGTCGTGGGCTTACTGTCCCATGCCGATGTGCAGGTGACACTGTGGTACCGCGCGCGGCCTATCCGTGGCCGGGAATACCAGGATGCTGGCCGCGTCCATCAGGTGACGCTAGACGACATCGGCATGCCGCGCCTACGTCTTTGGACAGTGGCGGATGCCATGACGTGGTACACGTTGTGGGACGATGAAGAACTCACGTATGAGTCCTGGTTGGAGCAGTTTGACGAAGAGGACTCGGACAAGAATCAAGCGGACTATGCGCGCTATGCGCGCAACTACCGCGACCTGGGCGCGTTGCTGGAGGCTGCCAGCGACGACAGTGGCATCGATCTGCTAGCGGCGCTGGAGGAGGTGCAGTGATGCGCATCGGGCTGGGGATGCTGTTCCGGCTGGCGCGACCGCGCCGCCGAGGTCAACGGGTTGGGCGCGGTGTCGGGCGCCAGGTGGTACGCAGGGTGACGCGCGTGTCCAAGGCACCGCGTCAGAAGGGCGGTGGGCGCTGATGGCACAACTTGTTCGCGTGTCCCAGGCGGTCCGCGCCTTGGACGCCGCCTGTGCCGCCTGGGAGGCAACCGATCTTGATCCGCGCCAGGCGATTGCCGTCTGTCGCCAGCGGTTACAGGACGCGCGGGTGGCACTCGACATCCCGCTCATAGCGGCCTACGAGCCGCGCGGCTGGCTGGGTGGCACGCGGAACAGTGTGAGCGCGCTCTTGCGGGGGGTGCGCGTGGCGCTGGGACGCGAGGCCAGCGGGATTAACGAGCCGCACCTGGCGCTCCGCGATGCTATCGCGGTGCTCGGCGCGCTGTACCTGGCGGTGCTGGATAAATATATCCGGCTCGATCATACAGAGGAGGCGGAGCATGATTGATCTCGGTCCGTTGCTGGACGATTACTGGATATTCGACACCCCCATCACGCGCGTGATGGGGGTGATGGGTGCCTACAGCATCGCGGATGCGCAGGCGATATGGGCGCGGCAACTCGCCCTCCCGCGCCAGGTGGTCATCGCGGCCAGCGATGACCTGGATACGGCACAGCGCGCCGTCGTCTCTGCCTACGCGCAGGCGATTGCCGGCTGGTGGTGGCCCGGCGAGGTCGCGGTGCAGCCGGTGCATGTCTGGCGCAAGATGCTGGCGCCCGCGCAACGGGCTGACATCCGCGAGGCGCTGACGCCGCTCGCGGATTATCTGCGCAGTCAGCGCCGCTATCCGCTCTCGGCGATCCAGATGCGGATGGCCTGGCGGCTGGCGAGCGCCTCCGGCCACGCCTGGGCACAGTTATCGAACGCGGCCTCGGCGCTCACCAGCGCCCAAGTGCGCGTCGCGTACCGCGAGCACGGTGGCAGCGATGGTCTGCCGTCGTGGGAACAATCGCCGGTCGTGGCATCCGGCGTGGTGCGGTTCGATCATCCGGCGCCGGGCGGTGTGTCGTGGCGCGTGGCGGATGATGGTGCCGTGCGCTTAGCGGTGCTGAATGCCGTTGGGCAACCGTGCCCGGACCTGACCTATCGCCCGGCACAGCCGGGGCGTTATACCCTGCGCAAGCCGCATGGTGCGCTAGCGGCTGACGAGGCGCGGGTGATGGAGATGTTAGCGGTCGTGGACGCCTGAGTATCAGGCGAGGAAGGTGGCCCAGCATGGCGATTGTGGACGAGTTGAAGACCATTCTGTTGGACGGCCCGGATGCGTATGCGCCGGACCTGGACGGGCGCCGCGCGTTCTGTGCGCGGGTGACGCGCGCGGTGTACGGCATCCCGGCGGAAGACGCCGAGATGTTGCCGCCGGTAACGATCCGCGAACAATTTTTCCTGGGTATGCCGGATGGTGGCAGCATCATCCTGCGCAGCTACGACGCGCGCCAGTGGTACGGCTGGACGCGCGACCGGTACTATGAGTTTGAGAGCGAGCGCACCATAGGTGCGCACCAGTTTGACGAACGTGGCGCGCCGTGTGTCGCGTTGCCTAACGCAGTGGTCTCCGCGTGGATCGCCCGCTTCCAGGAATGGAACGCGGTCTCCGTGCGCTGGGTAGAACTGCGCTACGGCCAAAGCGCCACCGAGGGTGTCTAACCCTTGACTCGCTCTTGATCGGCGTGCTATAATATTAGTGCTCCACTAACGACAGTGAGGCGATTAACCGAGGAGGTCCAAGCATGATCATCAACCTGACTCCGCACGCCATCCGCGTGCGGCTCGGCCCCAGCAATGAGCCTACCCCACAGGAGGGGGATATTGTTCTGCCTCCCTCCGGCAGTGTCGCGCGCTGCCAGACCACGACCGAGGTCGTGGAGCGCCGTGAGATCGCTACGGCGATCTCAGTGCCCGTCTTCGCCACGACGTTCGGCACCGTGGACGGCCTCCCGCGCCGCCGGGACGGTGTGACGCTGGTGGTCTCCACCCCCGTCGCCCAGGCTGCGAAACGTGCGGATGTTGTCAGCCCGCTGACGGACACCACCGCCATTCGCAAGGACGGCCAGGTCTATGCCGTCCGGGGCTTCCAGACGTTCGCCCGGCGCTGAGCGTTCCGCCGGTGTCAGCCGGTGTTTAACGGGCGGGCGCACCAGCGCCCGCCGGGAGGGTAGCTATGACAAGCGTGTACGTGCAGGTCGCGGAAAAGGCGGAAGAGGTTGCCAGGGCCGAGGTGGAACGGCGGTTCCGCGTCAGTCTAGACTTTATCGGCAGCCGTGAGCACATGACGGTGCATGTGCAGTTCATTGAGGACTTGCAGTATATCGCCGACAACGAGGAGGTGTCGCTGGAGGAAGCTGACAACCTCTTGTTCGAGACGTATTGCAACGCCTACGCCGACGCTTTCGCGCGCCTGAAGGCGCTGGCTGAGAGCGTTGACGAGCCGTTGAACTTTGACAGCCTCACGCGCTGGCTACGCGAGTATCGTCCTGAAGGCGCGTGGAACCTGGACGATCCCAGGGCGTGTGTGCTGTGCGATTACTTGACTGACATGGCGCAAGGCGCGCTAGCGGATATTCGCGTCGGCGTCCACGAGGTGTGTGTGACGCTGGCGGTCAGCGACGTAGATGGCGATCTGGAACTCGAACTAGAGATTCCCGACGACGTGGCGACGCCGGTGGAGCGCGGCCTGGACATTGGGCGCCGCCAGCGCCGGGCGGGCATGGCGGGCGCGATTAGCAGCGCCACGCTGTTGGCGCTGCTGGACGGCTTTGATCCCTTCGCTCGCTACAGCGAGGACTCCGGCTATCTGGATGAGGACGACGAATACGACGGCGACACTGACTTTCAGGACAGTCTTGCGTCGCTGGAGGCGGCGCTGGCGAACTCGCCGCAGGCGGCGGGGCGGGCGCTGGACTGGTATCGCCACTATCAGGTGATCGTCTCTGAGGATGACGACGGTTATCAGGTGGCCTACAGTCAGGTGGGCAGCCCGACGCCGTTCCTGGTCGAGCGTGCCTCGACCGCTAGCCAGGCGCTGAAACTGTGCTTTTCCACCGGTGTGCAGTGGTGGACGGCGGTGGTGGGTTAGCGAGTGTTCCCCCGCGGGGGGCGCGGACCCCCCCGCCGGGGGGGGGGGGGGCAAACAAACCAGAAAAAATGTTTAAA
>VFSW01001188.1_pt1 | contig 39308 bp, 44 predicted proteins | sample 5358111 | NCBI WGS metagenome assembly VFSW01 (sample SAMN11554181, study PRJNA540505) | mine drainage metagenome | isolation source: sediment from site ElyBrook_90M | place: USA: Ely Copper Mine, Vershire, VT | collected 2017
GGAATCTAGGATGGGGCCGGTGGCAAAACCTTGCATCTGGCCTTGCGGGATGGGGGGTTTTTCGAAGCCGACGCGCTTGCCGAGCACGCTGCGCAGCCGCAGGATGAGGAATACCGCGATCGCGCCGAACAGGACGATGATGATTGGGAAACTGCCCAAGCCTTGTAATCCGCTGGTCTGCACAATACCCCCTGGGCCAAATGATGGTAGAACAAGACATACGGCGCTGCGCACGCTGCGGCAACTGAAGGGGTTTTTTATGTATTTACTCCGCCATGGGCAGAGTTTGTTTAATTTGCATTTCACTGCAACCCGGCAAGATCCTGGGATTGAGGACCCGGAGCTTACGGAACTGGGCTGTGAGCAGGCCGCGCAAGCGGCGGTTTGGCTGGCGGATAAGGTGATCACGCGGGTGATTATCTCGCCTTATACCCGGGCTTTGCAGACGGCTGAGCCGGTGTTGCGAGTGCACGAAGTGCCGGTGGAGATTATGCATGAGGTGAGGGAGCGCTATGCGTTTTCCTGTGACGTGGGGCGGCACAGGGACGCGCTGGCGGCGGCGTTTCCGGCGCATGAGTTCGGGCATTTGCCAGACCGGTGGTGGCCTGATGAGCATGAGACGCATGAGGCGACATTGGCGCGGGCGGCGGCGTTTCGTGAGTTGATGCGGGAACGCAAGGATGCGGGTTCGACCCTGCTGGTGAGCCATTGGGCGTTCATATTGGCCTTGAGCGGGGTTTCGGCAGCCAATGGTGAAGTGCTTGAGTATGACCCTGCTTCGCCAGCGCCGGAGCAAATTGTCTGGCGCCCTTGAGGCAAAGCGGCGCTTGGCGGGAGCGTAAAAACCTCTCAGACTGGCATTGTGATGGTTGCCGGGTGGGGGATGAGGATGGGTTTACTGGCTGAGGGCGAGCCGCCGCCGTTTTATGTTGAGAATATTTCAGCGGAGAGCCGGTTTTTGCTGACCGCGGATCATGCCGGGCGGATGATACCGAAGCACTTGGGCGATTTGGGTTTGGCAGCGGCAGCTTTGGAGCGGCATATTGCGTGGGATATTGGCATTGCCGAGGTGACGCGCCGGTTGGCCGCGGCGTTGGGTGCGACGGCGATTTATCAGCGTTATTCGCGTTTGGTGATTGACTGCAACCGCCAGCCAAGCGTGCCGAGCGCGTTTCCCCAGGTGAGTGAAGCGACGATGATTCCTGGCAACGCAGCTTTAAGTGAAGCGGATAAATTGCAACGCCGACAGGAGATATTTGAGCCCTACCACGGCGCGATAAGAAAGTTGATTGCTGGGTATGTGGGACGCAAGCCAATTTATGTGGCGATGCATAGTTTTACGCCGGTTTATTTGGGGGGCGCGCGGCCGATGCACGTGGCGGTGCTGTATCATCGCAATCCTGATTTATCGCGGCTGTTGGCGGGGCTATTGCGAATGGAGCCAGGCTTGGCGGTGGCCGAAAATGAGCCTTACCGGGTGAGCGATGAAACCGACTATGGCGTACCGGTTCATGCTGAGGCTGGTGGGTTGGATTATGTTGAGATTGAGATACGTCAGGATTTGATTGCCGATGAGCGCGGCCAGGTTGAATGGGCGGCGCGATTGGCGCGACTGCTGCCGATGGCGGCTGAACAGTTAGAGGAGAGCAGAGCTTGAAACAGTTTGGACTGAACCGGAATGTTCCTGTGGTGGCCCGCCAGACCGCGCTGCTGGTGATCGATGTGCAGAACTATAATATGGAGAACGGCGGTGAGTATGCCGGAATGGATGCTGAAACCATTGAGAAGAAGTATGGCTATTTTTTTCGAGAGATGCGGAGCCGGGTGATTCCAAATATCCAAAAACTGCAGGCAGCCAGCCGGACAGTAGGCATAGAAGTGATGTTTGCGGTGATTGCCAGCCATACCGAAGATGGCAGGGATTTAAGTTTGGACTATAAAATTTCGAATATGTTTTGTTATAAAAATTCTCACGATGGGCAGGTGCTTGAAGATGTGGCGCCGGTTGGGGATGAGATCGTTCTGCCGAAAACATCGTCATCGGTATTTATTTCAACAAATATTCATTACATACTCGGCAATTTAGGGGTGAAACAACTGATCATTGTGGGGGCGCTGACTGACCAATGTGTGGATTCAGCGGTGCGAGATGCGTGTGATCTGGGGTATCTGGTAACGGTGCCGACGGATGCCTGTGCGACGCAAAGCCGCGTGCGGCATGAGATGTCGTTAGCGAATAATGCCGGTTATTGCAGACAAATTACCACGCAGGCGTTGCTGGCGGAGATTGCGGCCCTTGGATAAGATGCCGGTGAAGCGCGTGGCAAAAGTGAAGCCGGGGCCGGGGGGGAAGACACTGCCCCGTCATGTAAAGGGGTTTCTCGACCGGATTGACGAAGCTTCAGTTGAGGGGTGGGCTTTTGATGTTGATGCGCCGCATGAAAAGCTTAAATTACGGGTTTTGATCGATAGCGTTGTTATTGATGTGGTGACGTGTGACCGGCCGCGCGATGATGTTGCGGGATTAAATTTGCCAGACCGGCTCGTTGGATTTTTTTACACGATTCCTTTGGTGTACCAGGATGGCATGCGCCATGTGCTGCAGTTTGCGACGGTGGAGGGTGTGCGGATTACTTTGGCGTCGCGTAGCGGAATGGCGATGCCTGAGTTGCATTTTTGTCTGACCCGGCAGAACTATATTGAGGGTTGTATGGATGGGCTGGTTGATGGGCTGATCCAGGGCTGGGCTTTAAACATTGACCGACGTGGGAAGTTTAAAGCGGGTGGCGTTAAGATACTGGTTTGCGCAAGCGGCGTGCCGGTGGCGGAATTGGTGGCCGACCAGTACCGCGGCGATGTGGCGGAGACATTGCAGGCTGATGGGGCGTGCGGGTTTTCGTTTTCGCCGCCCAGTGAGTTGCGGTCTGGCCGGCGTTTGGTGTTGTCATTTTATGGAATGCCCGGACGTCATGAATTGCGGAATAGCCCGATTGAGGTCACGTTTCCTGGTGACACCGAGCGGCAACGGATTCAGACCTTGATTACGCGGGCGGATGAGTTGTTCACCTATGCGTACCATTTACGGCGTGAGTTGATGGCGGCGTTGCCTGGCGAGCGTTATATGCTCAGCGACTATGTGTATTGGGCAAAAAAATCACTGCCGTTGGCGCCGGCGCGGGCGGTGCGCAGATATGGTGTGATGCCGGACGTGGCGCCGCTGGTTTCAATCGTTTGTCCTGTTTATAAACCGGATATCGGGGAGTTTCTGACAACAATCGATTCAGTTTGTGCACAGAGTTACGCAAACTGGGAACTGATCCTGGTTGATGATGGCAGCGAGGATCAGAGGCTTACGGATACGATTGATCGACTGGTGGTGCACGAACCACGGATAAGGTGCTTTGTGATGCGAGATAACGCAGGAATAAGTGCTGCGACCAATAAAGCGCTGAAGAGCGCCAAGGGCCAGTTCATTGCGTTTTTGGATCATGATGATGTGCTGGAGGCATCAGCGTTAGAGATTATGGTGCGGGCTCAACATGCAACGGGTGCAAAGCTGCTGTATTCGGATGAGGATAAGATCGATCGGCTGGGCGGGCTTTTGGAGCCGCATTTTAAGCCGGATTATAATTATCGATTTTTGCTTGAGGTCAATTACATCTGTCATTTTGTTATGATAGAGGCGACAACATTTAAGAAAATCGGGGTTTTGAATAGTTTGTTTGATGGCGCACAGGATCATGATTTTTTGCTGCGCGCGACGGAGATTTTAGAGCCGGCGCAGATTCATCATGTGGCGGAGGTGCTGTATCATTGGCGTAAGTCGGCGACTTCGAGTGCGGCGTGGGGGGCGGCCAAGCCGAACGCCGGACATGCCGGACAATTAGCGGTGACTGCGCATTTGAACCGCCGACAACTAAATGCGCATGTGAAGAAGCGCGGTGAGTTGACGTGTTATCAGGTAAATTGGGAGCCCTCGGCCGAGGCTCGTAAGCAAGCTGGGGTTTCGATATTGATACCGTTCAGGGATCATATTGAACAGACCCGGACCTGTGTGGAGGCGATCCGTAAATATACCAAGGATGTAAATTACGAAATTATCCTGTTGGATAATTGGTCGTCCGGCGCGGCGGCAGAAGCTTTTTGCGTTGAGCAAGGGAATTTACCCAGGACGCAGGTGATACGCATTGCGCAGCCTTTTAATTATTCGTTGCTTAATAATATCGGAGCGAAGCAGGCGCAGAATGAGTTTTTGCTGTTTATGAACAATGATGTGTTTGTGAAGAACCCCGACTGGCTAAAGATTATGCTGAATGAGTGCCTCGTGAATGACCAAGTGGCGGCGGTAGGGGCGAAGCTGCTGTACCCGAATGGGACGATACAACATGCTGGCGTGGTATTGGGGGTTGGCGGGGTGGCAGACCATGCGTTTCGTGGACAGCCGGGCAATGCGCCGGGCTATGTGATGCGGGCGATGGCGGCGCAGGAGATCTCAGCGGTGACAGCGGCTTGTATGCTGGTACGTAAAGTATCGTTTGATGAGGTTTTAGGGTTTGATGAGGCCGATCTAGCGGTAGCATTCAACGATGTTGATTTGTGTATGAAGCTGACGGCCGCGGGTTGGAAGATTATTTATGCGCCCGATGTGGTTCTGGAGCATCATGAGAGCATGAGCCGGGGCAGTGACTTGAATGAAGATAAAATTTCTCGGTTTATGCTGGAAAATAAAGTTATGCAGCTTCGATATGAGGCGGTTTTGCCGAACGATCCATTTTATAATCAACATTTTTCCCGCGAGGGCGGCGTTTATCGAGAACTGCGGATTTTGGAGCCTTAACGCGACGTTTGGCGCTAACTGCGGGCGAGGCGGCGGGCGGTGAGGACCAGCAGGCGGCGGTCTTCAGTTGAGCAGGCTCGGTAAAGCCTGACCAAAGCTAATTCATCACCTTGTAAAGATCCGGTTTCGCCAGAGACCAGATAGCCAAGGGAGGTGTTCAGCACCTTGGCGATCCGTTCCATGTTATCACGTACTTGCCCGGCCCGATCGGTTTCCCATTGGGCGATGGCTGAGCGCGAAACGTTTAGTCTGGCAGCAAACTCATCTTGCGTGAGGTTTGCCGCGAGCCTGAGAGCGCGAATTCGGGCGCCGACGGATTCCTGAGAAACAGGTCTTTTTACCATAACGGTTTATACCATGGATGCGCGCGTGACGCCACGTTAGTATTTATTGACAATAAGAGTTAGTCATACTAACAATAAATCATCGGAAACGGAGGATGGCGTGCCCCCAGCAAAGCAATGGACAGAACAAGCGGATCAGACAATCCGGCAAATGCGCGGTAGTGGGCAGACTTGGTCTGCTATTGGTGTGCGCTTGGGTTTGTCAAGAAATACGGTTATTGAGCGCGGCCGACGGTTGTGTGCGTTGGCACCTAAGCGGGCTTCGGTGGCTCCAGTTGTTAAAATCATGTCTGACGACCCGAATCGAGGGGCTTTACCGGCCGGGCATCCCGTTACGTGGGGGTTGTTATCAGATGAGCCGTTTCCTGGCCTTGATGGCCATGAGGCGAGTTTTTTGATAGCCGCCCCGCGCGATGCGGTGGTCTTGGGAATATCTGGTCGCGTGATGAGTCTGAAACTTCATGCGGGCGATGACGAGCAAGCAATTACAAGTTGTAGTGTGGTAATTCGTTAGTTAGATTGACATTATTGTGCCGTTTTCCAAAATCGAAACAAATTATATTCTAACGTTTGCGCGAGGTAGCGGTTGGTTTTACCGACGATTGAGGCGAAGGGTCGTGGCAGTAGTGCTGACTAAACTTGGAAGGTTTGTGGGTATGGGTGGATTTGGTGAACAGGTGCGGATAGGGCCGGATTTGACTGCGCGTGAAAGTCGGGACGGGTTGATATACGAAGAGCGAGTGACAAAGCCCAATGCCGCGCAGGTCGTGGCACGGTTAGAATCGGCGGGAGCGACGCTTTTGGCCTTGCCGGGGCGGGGCCATTCAACAAAGCTACGTCAGATGCGGTTTGATATCGTTCATACAGCCTTGGAGGCTTACGGATGGGCGCCGCCGCCGTTGCGAGCACCTACGCCTGGGGCAACAGCAATCTCAGATATGGATACGGTTTTTGGATGGCTTAGATTCATCCCGGATGGCAATTTTGTCATGCGGCGGGTGGTGGGCGCGCGGGCGTTAGTGCATCCACTGACATGCCGGCACTTGTTTACGTGGCGAAGGTTAGGAGCGACTTTGCGAGCGGATCATAAGTCGGTGCAGAGATGGCATGGACAGGGGGTCGCGATGATCGTGGCGGGGTTGCTTGCAGAGGGTTAGCCGAGAGAGTGGTTTTGTTTGGCAGCGCTGTTGAGGACTTCAATTGCGGCCGTGAGCGCCTCGGGCGCGGTGACGATTGGCGTACCAAATATCAATCGGTGGCGGCCTGGTTTTGGGTGAAGCTTAAGGGTGTCAACGATCAGGGCGCGGGGCAGAAGACGAACGGCCGCAATATGTTCAAGGGGAAAAACCTGCGCGGCGTTGTTGATAGCAGTGGGCAGGAACGTGATGCCGCCAGGTGTGATAAGGGCGCGTGCCCGGGGCTGTGAGTCCGCTCGTCGACGTTTCTGGGCGGATGCCGCGGCAAGGGCGGTGATGAACCCGGCGATGGCAAGAGAGCCTGACGCAACGGCGAGGAAAAGATTGGGGACACCGGCGGCAGCGAATAGGTAAGGGCCGCTGACGCTGACCAGAATAATCAAGGCCGCCAAAAAAATCGGTGGATTAGCCGCGGGCGGTCCTGCAATGAGCTGGATGTCGTGAAAATGGACGGTCATGAAATTGGCCTGCAATGTGGGGAACCTTGGGGTCGCGCAGGGATATTCGGACAGAATTTTGACAATAACAACTTGTAATTCCTCAGAACTGTGGCAAATTTACAATTTGGGATAGCTTCTCAGTTTGTTAAATAAAATTTGTTGTTAATTTGCTGAGAGTAGCTCTTGCCGCCTATGGATCGGTCTCAAATATTTTACGGTGTGATTTTGGCGGCGTGGTGTATTTTTGCAGCACCTAACGCCCATGCGGCGGACCCGAAAATTATGGCAGCCGAAAGTTCAGTTCGCCTCGGGTTTGATGCTTGGTATGGGCAGTACCAGACAGGACCGACGCCGGGGGGCACTCGAACGGAGGCGCTGCTTGGCACGACGATGGCCGCGAGTACGCTGGTGCCCCGAGGGTTTGGCGATGTGTACGCAGACGTGGCATATAATTTTTCAACCGGATTTCTCAATCAGACCGGACCAGTGGGCCAACAGATCCATAGTAATACCTATAACACGGTGATTGTCAGGCTGGGATTGGGTTTACCGTTACTGGGCGGGCGGGAAGTTATTCCCTATGTCGCGGGAGGATACCAGAATTGGAACGATAGCATTCACACCTCGAATGGCTCAGGGGCGTATTATCAGGCGGGGCTGATTGGCGGCGGTTTGCGGTTTGATTTGGTGGCAGGACCAGCTTTTGTGGTGATTGCATCTGTCGAGGGATTTGCGGTCGTAGGAGGCTCGGTTACGGTACCCTCTAAAAATATCGCTGGTCCGATGGGGACGGGTGCGCGGGAGCGCGTGTCGTTAGACGCCGACTATCGGTTGAGTAGTGCGTGGCATGCGTTTGCCGGGCTTGGTATAACGCATTATTCCTATTCTGGCTTAAAACCAGGAAGTTTTAGATTTCCGGAGCTTTCATCAAGCACAGTGCAGGTGAGTTCGACTTTCGGGGTGGCCTATGGGTTTTAGGGTTAAATATAATTTCTAACATTGTGTTATTTAATCCTTGCCCACATTCCCCAGATTGAACTATACATCTTGGCATACTGGTTATCTTCACAACGAGAGTGAGACATAAAAAACTTTGTCTAAGGCAGCCCATAGCTTTTCTGGGTTTGTTGATGATGTTTTAGAAACTTTAGGACAAGTACCTGTGGCGCACCACCGGGCGTTGATTGCCCGGCTTGAGGACGTTCTCGAAGGGCGCTGCGAGCGATTGATGGTGCAGATGCCTCCCGGATATGCGAAGTCAACATACGGGTCGGTTTTGTTTCCGGCGTATTTTTTAAGCAGGCATCGCGGTAGTCAGATTATAGCGACCGCTCATACCGCGTCGTTGGCAGTGCATTTTGGCCGACAGGTGCGGCGAATGATATTGGATCATGAGGAGAGCCTGGGGATAAGTCTTGCCAAGGATAGCCGTGCAGCGGGTCGGTTCGGCCTGGTGGATGGTGGAGCATATTTTGCCGCCGGCATTCGTGGGCCAATTACCGGGCGACGAGCTGATTTGATATTAATTGATGATCCGGTCAAATCTTGGGCGGAAGCCGAAAGTTTGGTTTACCGTGATGCATTATACGACTGGTATCGGGCCGAACTAACAGCGCGTTTGAAGCCGAAGGGCCGCGTGGTATTATTGATGGCGCGGTGGCACGAGGATGATTTGGCTGGCCGGTTGATGCGCGCGTCAGGGGCGTGGCAGGTGTTGCGGTTGCCGGCGCTGGCTGAGGCGGAGGATCCGCTAGGGCGAGCCGTTGGGGAAGCGTTGTGGCCGAGTTGGCAGGACAAAGAGGAGATTTTACGTCGCCGCCTTGAAGTGGGTGAACGGGCCTTTGCAGCAATTTATCAGCAACGTCCACGACCGCCGGAAAGTGCGTTGTTTAATGTAAAGATGGTTCAAATAATCGCGACGATACCCGAATTGACGCGCTGTATTCGTGCATGGGATTTAGCTGCAAGCCTCCCCGGCCCCGGAAAGACCCCCGATTATACGGTGGGATTAAAACTTGGGACTGGGGTGGATAACAAAATTATTATCCTGGATGTGATCCGATTACAGGCATCGCCAGCGCAGGTCGTTGCAAAAATTATTGCGACGGCGAAGGCCGATGGTGCGGCCACTTTGGTTGCGATACCTCAGGACCCTGGGCAGGCTGGTATGGCACAAGTGGCAATGCTGACAAGCGGGTTACTAGGGTATCAGGTAAAAGCAACTCTGGAGAGCGGGCCAAAGATTATACGAGCCATGCCGGCGGCGACACAAATGGATGCCGGCAATATCGGACTTCTGGCCGCGCCTTGGAATGAGAATTTTTTACGCGAACTTCAAGCATTTCCAGACTCCGATAAGGATGACCAGGTTGATGCGCTATCACGCGCGGTGAACACGCTGACGACGACGAGTGTGACGCCAACAAGGCGATTAAACGTACCATTATTGGAACGTTAAACCTCAACGCGATTGGGACAATATGTTCGATACGATTTGTGAGACTGTTCCCACTGATGGTGCGATGCCGCCGCGCGTCCGCCGGTTAGAAATTCTTCGACGCGTATTGGATGGGTCAATATACAATGGACTGCCGTATGAATTTCATGAAGAACGGAACTCCGCTGGCGAGTATGTACCGTTAAGGCTGCGCAAGCCATCGGTAAGGTATGGGTTATGTCGAATCGTTGTTGAAGATTCAGTCGCGCTTCTTTTTAGCAATGCACATTTTCCGACGGTTGAATGTACTGATCCTGACATGCGCCGTGTATTAGCGGAGATTATCAGCGAAACGCGTATGAACGAAGTGATGATTGATGCCGCTATAAGGGGGGCGGTTGGATCTGTTGGCATTTTGATAAGGATTTTGCATGGTCGGATATTTCTCTCGGTATTGGATAGCCTATACTTAACGCCGCAGTGGGACCCGCAGGCGCCTGACACGTTGAAGTACGTGAAGGAGTTATATCAGGTGAGCGGGGAGTCTCTACTGACGCAGGGATATGCTGGTGTAGAGCCGGGAGTTACATATTGGTTTCAGCGGGCGTGGGATGTTGTAGGTGAGACTTGGTATGTTCCCTGGCCCGTCAATGAGCCACTGGCCGTGCCGAAAATTGATACTGAGCGCAGTTTAGAGCATGGGCTTGGATTCGTACCGATTGTGTGGATTCGAAACTTACCTGGTGGCGATGGCGTCGATGGTGCGTGCACCTTTCGTGCGGCTATAGAATCAAATATCGAAATTGACTACCAGTTAAGCCAAGCTGGAAGAGGGTTAAAGTATAGTTCTGATCCAACGTTGTTGATAAAAGAACCAGCCCTTAGAGACTCCGAGATTGTAAAGGGAGCTGGAAATGCTTTGGTAGTCTCAGAGAAGGGTGATGCGAAGCTACTGGAGATTGGCGGGACGGCTAGCGAAGCAGTTATTTCATATGTACGCACTCTACGCGAATTTGCGCTTGAAGCGGTGCATGGAAATCGCTCAAGTGCTGACCGGCTAACCGCTGCGCAATCAGGGCGGGCGCTTGAGATGATGAATCAACGGCTGATCTGGCTTGCTGATAATCTACGAATTTCATATGGCGACGGTGGCGTGCTTGCGGTTATTAAAATGATTGTTTCAGCATCATGCGTTTATAATCTAAGAGTGATGGGGTCAGTTATCGCACCGCTCAATAATGCGGAGCGTCTGACACTGCGCTGGCCGCGTTGGTATCCGTTATCAGCGGATGATCGGCTAAAGGAGGCGCAAGCTATTTCAGCCTTAGTCAATGCAGGGCAGATATCTCAAGAGGCAGCGGTTAAAAGTCTGGCATCCACAATGGGCGTGATGGATGTGACGGCCGAATTGAAAGCAATTCATGAGGATGTTGAATGACCGAGGAGATAGATAATGATATTGAAAATTGGCAGCGCCGTGCTGAACTGGCTGAAGCGGCATTGGCCGAGACAAAGTCAATGGCTACCGCTAAGTTGATTCATGCTGAGTTGAAGGTTGAGGCAATTCGCGCCGGGATGGTTGATTTGGATGGCTTGAAACTCCTCGACTCTAGTGAATTCGTGCTTGACCGCCAGGGCGAGGTTGCGGGGGCTTCGGGCATCGTGGCCGGGCTAAAGCGGGCAAAACCTTGGTTGTTTGGGCAGGGCGTTTCATCATCCGCGGCGGCTCATGCGCCGCGACCCGAAGCGCCACGAACTCGACATGCGAATGAACTCTCATACGATGAATGGTTGACCGCCCGGGCCGCATTATTGCGTCGGCGATAGTTGCTGAACTTAGTGATCAAGCGATTTATCGCAATGGATCACGCTGTCACCTGAATAAATACTGCCAACAATTTAATGAGGAATTTGCCGATGGGTATTCAGAATTTTCCAGCTGCTCTGCAGCCAATTATCATGCAAGGTTTTTTAGAACGTGAGTTTGAGATGTCTCTTAAGTCGCGGTTGGGGTATCGACTCATTGCAGATCGAGAGGAGTTTTCTGTTGGTATTGGCGAGACGCTGACAAAGACACGCGCAGGTTTGAAGCCAAGCGTTACAGTACCGCTGGTGGCATCAAATAATACCAACCTGGATAATGGGCTAACCTCGGCAAACTGGGGGGTTGAACAATATACAATTACCTTGAATTTTTATGCTGCAACACAAGACCTGAATATGGTAACGAGCCGTGTTGGTATTGCAACACAGTTTTTGCAGAACGCTGCGACAAACGGTGAACAGGCTGCACGCAGCTTAGATGAATTGGCGCGAAATGCATTGTTTGCGCCGTATTTTGGCGGTAATACTCGGGTCATAAATAGCTTGATTTCGGTAGCCGCTAGTATTGAAGTTGACGACGTGCGCGGGTTTCAAACTGTATTCGTAAACGGCATACAGCAGAATGTGTCGACGACGTATCCCCTGACCGTGACTGTTGGATCAAATATCTACACCGTGATTGGAATTACGCCAGATGTTGTGAATATCTCGACCGCACCGAGCGGCATCTCGGGCGTTATGCAATTCTCGGGTAACGTATCGCCTGCTGATGGGACATTCGATAATGCAGTAAAGGCCGCTACAGCGAGCTCGATTGTACGGCCTGCCAATCGGACGACCACCGCCGGCTTGCAGGCAACTGATACTCTGACAATGGGGAACTTGCTAGATGCTGTTGCCTTGTTGCGGCGTAATGCGGTGCCGCTCGTTGATGGGGTTTATAATTGTTACCTCGACCCGGTCTCAGCTCGACAGCTATTTGCGGATCCTGATTTCAAGCAGCTATTTCAGGGCGCCACGTCTTCCAACCCAGTTTTCCGGCAGGGCATGGTGAGTGACTTTCTTGGTTTGCGGTTCATTACAACAACCGAGGCATATGTTCAGAATCATCCGAATATTGGGGGGTTATATGTCCGGCGTCCGATCGTGTGTGGACAGGGGGCGTTAATTGAAGGTGACTTCGCTGGAATGGCAGCTGATGATGTGGCGCCGAAAGATAGTTTGGTCAATATGATCGATAATGTCGCGATGGTTACACGCGAACCGATTGATAGGCTGCAACAGATCATTGCGCAAAGTTGGTATTGGATTGGTGGGTTTTGTGCGCCTTCAGATACTACAACAACACCGACGACCGTGCCAACGGCAACAAATGCTAATTATAAGCGAGCGGTGATGATTGAGCACATTGGTTAAGGAGTAAAGCCATGGCGACAGGTTCGACGCAGCCGTTTCGACCGGCCGGTACGGTAAATATTGCCGCATCTACAATATCAGCAAATGCGAAATTGGTTGGCGGTGGTGGAGCGGTTCTGGTTTACAACAGTTCATCTGCTACTGCATATTTTCGTATTGGGGCAGTTGCGGGCCTAGCGGCACTGACGACTGATACACCGGTACCACCCGGAGCACAGATGCTGGTGGATGGAGGCCCGTTTGTGAGCTATGCGGCAGTGGTTCTGTCGTCAGGTACGGGATCGGTTTATTTTACGCTCGGCGATGGAGACACGTATTAAAATGTCACTGACGCAGCCAGTAGTATTCACCGATGCACAAAAAGTTGATATTCGAAGATTTTGTGGATATCCGGCTTTTGGTTCCGCTACGACGGGATTAAGTAATTGGCGATTTTTCCAGGCGTATGGGACGTTGGAATATCGTTTAAATAACTTGGCGCCCGCTGAGATTGCAGTAACGCTGCAATATATTTCAACATTGGCAACGCTGGAAGCTGCGATACCGCCGAGTTCTGAGAATCTTGATACCAATAGTGCGGCAACCTGGGTTCATAATGACAATGAAGCACTTGATCGCGTTGCATTGTTCGACGGTTGGCGACGCCGATTGTGCGGATTTCTTGGGGTACCACCGGGCCCGTCATTGAATGATGCTGGCGTTAGCTTAGTGGTGTGATGATGGATGGTATCCATTTAGCAGATAGGCTGGCATTTGGAGCAGGATGCGTTGCTCGTCGCATAGGGTTTTTGCATGATGCATACAGACCGGATGGACCGCAGACGCCAATAGATTTGGCGAAGCGAATAATGCGTCTGGCGGTGGCGTTTGTGTTGCCAGGCGGCAGTGTGGCCGCACCCAGCAGTGTGGGTGCGCCGTTTCGTCAGGCATGGGCCGATTGGGGATATTTACAGGTTGGCGACTATTTAGTGGGACCAGAGGGGTGCGTGTTTGTGGCGACGATTGAGCCCCCAAAGCCGATGCTGGTGGTCATGGCAAACGCAGAGGTGACGCTTATGCGGCCAGGTGCGCCTTTATTGGCTGGGGTGAATACCTACGGCGCTCCACTCCCGTCAACTATGCTCACCTTGGTATCGAATTTTCCAGCTAGTTTGATGGTTGGGGGCTTAGGTGATCGGACCCGTGCCGGGTTACCAGATGATACGCGGGTCCCCGGATTTGTCGCAATGCTTCCGGCAGTGGCCAGTGTGCAGCCACGTGTTGGTGATTTTTTGAGTGATGAGCGCGGTAATAAGTATATTATCACGGCAATCGAATTCCTTGCAGGCTTGTGGCGATTATCTATGATTCAGACTGTAACCTGAAATGGCGGATCAATCTGATGTAGAAATTGCATTACAATCAATCATCGCAGGCAAACTCTATCCAAATGGAGCAGATGAAGCGAGTATAATTGGCAATATTTGTCGCGTGTATCGTGGCGCGCCATCTGCGCCAACACTGGGTGCCGATATAGCAACTGGAGTTCTCAATATTTCGGTGATGGCGCGTGAGGGCGTAAAAAATACGACACGTTATCCTCGTATTTGGAGGCCCGCGGCGACCATTCCTGCAAGTCTTATCGTCACGGTATCGCAAGTCTCTGTAAGTTTTACCGGCCAGTGCTTACTGGGGCAGGTGGTCGGCCTCATAATAGACGGATCTATATATGCGTATTCTGTTCAGAATTCTGATTCTACCACAACGCTTGCAAGTAACATCGCTCAGCATCTCCGGACGGCAGGATGGCTAGTGGCGTATGCCGGAAATATAATTACGATACCGGGCGCGCATTCGGTTGTTGGTCGCGTCGTTGCCGGCGCGGTTTCATTTCAAGAAATCAAACGCCAATCTCAGGAGTTTCAGATATCGTTATGGTGTCCTGATCCCGATAGTCGTGATGCCGCAGCACCGTTGATAGATCAGGCGCTATCGTCGGCTAATTTTATCGCACTGAAAGATGGTTCGTTCGGACGGATTACATTTTCGGGCAGTGAAGTTTCTGACCAAGCATCTGATGCGACGCTTTTCAAGCGTCAACTATTATATTTAGTGGAGTATCCAACAACACTCGTCCAAATCACGCCGGCGATGTTGTTTGGAAGTAATAATATATCCGTCAATGCCGATTTTGTTGATACGATAAATATATAAGGAGATGAAATGCTATTCCATTTGGTAGTGCTTAAGCCATTTCAGGGCTTTAAACGCGGTGATGTGATTCGTGATACAATCACTGTTCAGAGGATACTGTCTAATGCTGAGGCAAGTTTTGTTGTCCGAGTTACCGCAGAAGGAATTTAACAATGCCGATATATGCACAAGGTGCGTTAAATACTACGGCGCTAATCGTACCTGATTTATATGTTCAAATTGTGCCGCCACAAACACTATTATTGAATGGGGTTCCTACTGATATTTTGGGTGTGATCGGCACGTCGAGTTGGGGCCCTGTTGGTGAGCCAACGATCATTGGTTCGATGAGCGATTATGCTAATTCGTTTGGGCCAGTCGTAGCGCGTAAGTATGATATGGGCACACAGGTAGCAACAGCGGTCCAGCAAGGTGCCGCCAACTTTCGCTGTGTTCGAGTCACTGACGGTACTGATACAGCAGCCTCTTTAACGTTACTTGGCGCAATTAATTTTACGGCCCTGTATACCGGTAGTCAGGGGAATAATTTGACAATATCTCTGGCTGCCGGATCGGCTAGTGACTCATGGCGCCTTTCTGTGTCATTTCCTGGACTCAGCCCGGAAGTATATGACAATATCCTGGGTACAGGCCCCGTACTGTGGAATAACGTCGCTAACGCGGTGAACTATGGCAACGGTGTTCTACGTGGACCATCGCGATTAGTCGTTGCAAGTATCGTATCCGTCAGCGCTAATCCATTAGCAGGAAATTACGAATTTTCTGCAGGTAATCCTGGTACCGATGGCGCCAATTTAATTTCGGCAGCAAAGTTGGTGGGAAACGATACTGTACCACGACAGGGCATGTATGCCTTACGCGGCCAAGGTTGCGCACTAGCTTTGCTTGCCGATGTTGATGATCCTCTCCAATGGGGTGCGCAAGTTGCGTTTGGTCTAAGTGAGTCTGTATATATGATTCTGGTGGGGCCAGCGGGTGACTCAATCAGCAACGCTGTGACGACAAAGGCAGTTGCGGGCATTGATAGCTATGCAGCAAAGCTGATGTTTGGTGACTGGATATACTGGTATGATCAGACGAATGCAGTTACCAGGCTTGTCTCGCCGCAAGGAATTGTGGCAGGCCGATTGGCGAATTTATCTCCTGAACAATCATCGCTCAATAAACCTCTCTATGGTGTGATTGGCTCACAGAAGTCGGGACAACCGGGCATTGGCACAGCAACAGCCTATGCCACGGCAGATTTATCAGTTCTGCTTTCAGCTGGGATAGACGTGATTACAAATCCTCAGCCTGGTGGTTCATATTGGGGCGTTCGTGGCGGGCATAATACGTCCTCGAACAGTGCAAAGAATGGTGATAATTATACACGGTTAACGAACTATATTGCACGCACACTTTCTGCCGGCATGGGAGCCTATGTTGGACATCTCGTTAACCCGACGTTGTTTCAAAACATTCGTTCTACGTTATTGGCATTCTTGAATGCATTATTAGGTCAAGGATTGCTTGGTAGTAGTGACGGATCGCTGCCCTTTGCTGTGGTATGTGATGGAACAAACAATCCAAGCAGCCGTACCGGGCTTGGGTATGTTCAGGCTGACTGCCAGATACAATATCAGGCAATCAATGAGAAATTCATTGTTAATGTGCAAGGCGGCCAGACCGTGCAGGTTAGTCGACAGAGTAATCCCGTACTAGGATAAGGACAAAAACAATGCCGTATAATACATTCTCTGTTGGAAATGATTGTCAAGTTGTGGTTATGGGGCATTTGGGCGGGTAGATTTAATGCATGTGACTGGGTTTGAGGCGAGTCAACTGACCCAGGCAGTGAGAGTAGACAGATTAGATGGTGTACAACTTGGCGCAGAATTGCCTAAAGGATGGTCGGGCGTATTTTCGTTAGATCGAGGCTCATCGGCAGTCGATGATTTCATCGCGGCCATAGAACGAGCATATCTCAATGGGCAATCAATTGGCGCTGGTACATTATATCAGTATGTAAATGAACCAGACGGTTCGACATCAACATATCAATTTAGCGGTGCTGTATTTAAGTTAGTGTCTGCCGGAAATTATAAAGGCGATGCTCCTGTAACGCAGAGGCTACAATTTTATGCTTCCACACGGGTGCGCGTATGACTAGGATAATTACGGACAGTCGTGGTCGTAAAATCACGTTACGAAAAATTGGTGTTCTGGAAACACTAAGATTGTATAAAGCTCTTGGTCCGGATCTTTCAATTAATAGCGCATATGTATCTGCAGCCAGCATTGCAGCAGCGGCGGCAATGATTGACGATGTGCCGATGCCTTTTCCAAATAGCGAGGCTGGCGTTGAATTATTGCTGGAACGGCTAGACGACGATGGTATTGCAGCACTAATCGACGCATTGCCAAAGGCGTCACTCGACGTAACGGTGGCCGAAGCGGGAAACTGACAAGGCACCCGGCACTGATTGACTGTTTGTACTTAGTTCGGTGTGGGGTGCCCTATGAAGTGGCATGTAAATTGGAAGACTCAGAGCGCTTAGCGTTTGTGGTTATCTTTGGTACCTTGGACGGACTACTGTTTGATTGGTCGCGTTTGAGTTGGCATAAATGAAATTGACTTAACCATTTTGTTCATCCTTAGCGATGTATGACTTGAATATCAGGTTAGAAAATCTTCCAGAATGGTTGATCGCCTTGGAGTTCTATTAGTCATGGAAAATCTTGAGCACAGCACACTGTTCGATAGGATGCCTCACGTAACAACATTAGCAAGGCTTCAGCAATTTGCTTTGATTAGTAGCAAGAATGATCGGCTACGTCATGAAATTTTTGAGCGAATCAGTATTCATTCTGATATCATGAATCGTATTAACCATCAAATTAGTGGGTTTGCGCCGCTACGAAATTGGCGCACAATGCTGCCGACCCGTACACGAATCTCGTCTCTATTTAGTTCGATATTCGGAAGCTTAAACGAGAAAAATGTAAAAATCATGAAACTGCCTGAGCCACATGCGGTAAAATTTCGGTATCAGAATCAGGGACTCAACAAAATAATTAGAATGTTTTCAGCAAAACATAATACGCATGGGAGATTAGTTGACAGACAATTGCATGGTCAAGGCAAGATAATTGGATTGCCGCATCGGGAGTACCTGCAAGAATACTTGGCATTGCACACAGCGGGCCAACTATATTTGACTCAGGCGAAGCAGGCTATACCGGTGTCATACAATTCTAACGTCCAATTTGTGGCAGAGAATGGGCATTTAGAAATTGGATTTGCGCCCAGAAAATCGACAGAGCGTATCTTTAATCATAGCATGAATCATCATCGAACTCCGCAATCTTCCGCTGATCATATAGGTGGACCTCGATCGCTGCCGGTGCAGATGAGAGACGTGCCAATTCAAAGGCGTGATGAGATACGACAAGTTGTAACAGATATGCTCGATCGACAAACGCGCCTTCCGCCGTCGGGAACGACCATGTTCGATCCACGTCTGACGCCGGCTTGGCCAGGTCTTAAGATTCCTAATTGAGGGCATATATGACATATACTTCAGTTGTTTTAGGCGATATTGCGTTACAGGATTTTGAAGTACCAGAGAAGATTGAGTTTGGTGGTGCTCAACGTGTCATCGTCCACGAACTCATTGGTGGAGGTCGCGTAGTTGATGCCCTGGGCGGGCAGCCCCAAGAGGTATCGTTTTCTGGCTTTTTGTCTGGCGCGACCGCAGTGGCTCGTGCTCAGGCACTGGAGATTATCTGCACGGCTGGCGAGATAATTTCACTTAGCTGGCAGAATTTTTATTATCGCGTAATTGTCGCAGATTTTTTTATTGATTATGAGAAATCTTGGTGGATGCCGTTCACGATTCGCTGTGCGGTCGTTCAGGATTCCGTTTCGCCCCCTCAAGGCTCTACTGTTCCTATTTCGAATTTAATCGCTGGGGATTTGGCGGCTGCAGCCATGTTGGCAAGTTCGGCGGGATTTACATCCGAGACAACTTTGCCCACGGCATCAGCATATAGCCAAGTTCAAGTAGTGTCGCGGTTAGCGGCCCTAGGTAATGATCTCATAGAGGGTTATTCGGCTACAGCGAGCGCGCCAGACTGTTATTCTTGTGTCGCATCAATAAATCAATTGCTTAACCTGTCAGCCTCGCTGGCAGCTGTTGCGGCGATGAACGGCTACATAAACCGAGCCGCTTCAAATAGTAAAATTGCAAATTTATGAGTCAAAAAATAATCAAGGTTATAGGCAGAAACTTGTTTGCGCTTGCCGCAACATATTTACAAGATGCAACGCAATGGGTTCGGATTGCACAGGCAAATAATATTTCTGATCCGATGTTAGTCGGATCAACGATATTGATTATACCTGAAGTCGACACGACGGCAGGGGGTGGCGTTGTCAAATAATTTTCCGAGAGTCAGGGTGACGATTGATGATGTCATTATACGAGGCGCTATCGCGGTTAACGTGCAGGAAGTGGGACGTTATGGAGCGGACCGCTTTGTTGTTGAAGTTCCACTAGGCGTAGCGCCACTTAGTGATGCGAATTATTATGGGAGCCTCGGGGTCGCAGGAATTATTATTGAAATCGCTCAAACGTCAACCGGTTTCGTGACGCTACTCACGGGCCAAATTGATAATGTTAGAATGGATTTTTTAGATCGTGTCGTTCAGTTGTGCGGACGCGATTTATCTGCGAGACTGATTGATTCGGAGATATCCGAAACTTTTATGAATGAGACTTCGAGTCAAATAGTAGAACGGATAGCCTTACGACATGGTTTAACACCGAATGTCACGCCTACATCAACGCCGGTGGGACAGTATTATGAGCTCGATCATGCGCGAAGTATTCTGGGCATCAACTCACGAACGGCTAATGAGTGGGATCTATTAACGAAGTTGGCTCAGCTAGAGAACTTCGATCTTTCAGTCGCTGGTATAATTTTAAATTTTAACCCCGCTACGGCGGGATCGTTAATTATGCTGAATGTACGAGATTGCATAGGAATTTCGATAGATGCAGCAAAAACACTGCCAACCGCAACAACAGTAAAGTCTTGGAATACTCGTCAAAAGAGAGCACTCACCCAGGATTCGGGGACAAAAGACCGTCGTGGAACAACGCTGATTAAGCCAAATTTGACGACCGAACAAGCTCTAGAGTTAGCGACGTACCACCGTCGTTGTCTAATGCAACATTCATTGATTTTGGATGCAAAAATACCGGGAGAATTCAATATGGTACCAGCCTCTTCTGTACTGTTAATTGGAACATCAGCGATGCTCGATCAGGTGTATGTGGTCGACAGCGTTGTGCGCGAAGTTACCATGCATGGCGGATTTGTTCAAACACTTCGCGCCCATGCAAAAACAAGCTGAGAGATGAATATGGATCGGTTTTGGAATGCTGTTAAGGGTCGGGCAGGTGGGCTTGACGGATTAGTGGGCGTTGCGCGGTTTGGTCTCGTTTCGAGTTATGACCCCGCCAATTATGCCGCACGAATTTTGTTGCAACCTGAAAATATATTAAGCGGTTGGCTGCCAATTTTGTCATCATGGGTGGGGGCAGGATGGGGGTTGGCGGCACCCCTTACGCCAGAAGATCAGGTGCTGGTGCTAATGCAAGAAGCGGATTCAGAACATGGTATAATTGCTGGTTGTGTTTGGTCGGCAGTCGATAGACCGTTGGCGGCGCCTAGTGGGGAACTATGGGTGCAACATCAGAGTGGAAGCTATTTAAAGCTTCATAATGATGGAACGATCGCAATGAAGGCAACGACCGTTTCGATCTCGGGAGATCTGGTAGTGACCGGCAATATTGTCGATCAAAACGGCGCTCACGGCTCCCTGGCATCATTACGAAATGCTTATGATCATCACACGCACCCGGATGCACAGGGTGGAAATACTGGCCTGACATCGGAAATCGTATAATGGCTGACCTTTCACTTTGGTTCGGTGGAGATTTGATGATTGGTCCTACTGGAGATGTTGCGTTGTCGGATGGTCCAGTGCTCACAGAACAGCGGGTGTTACGCCGCTTATTGACTAATGCCGGGGATTATATTTGGCAGCTCGGTTATGGCGCTGGTTTGGGTCGATTTGTTGGGCAGTCGGGAGTATCTGCCATGATAACAGGCCTAACACGAGCGCAGATATTACAAGAATCCGCAGTGGCAAATACGCCGGCGCCGATCATATTTGCGAATGGCATGCTCGATGGCACTTTGAGTTTAACCGTTCAATATGCTGATGCGGTAACCGGCAATGTGAGTTCACTAAATTTTTCAGTATAGGTCTTAGTTATGCAACTCTCTATGCAAAATTTCTCCACGCTCGTGGAGGGAATGGCCGCATCTGTTCAAGGTGCTGCGACCTCATTGCTTGACCTTACCGTTGGATCAGTATTGAGAGCGATTTGGAAGCTAATGCCTCGGTGGCTCTGTGGATACAGTGGCTTATTGTGCAATTGTTGACAACCACACGTCTTGCGACTTGTAATGGTGCAGATTGCGATAGTTTTGGGGCTGACTTTGGCTTTCTCAGGTTACCGGCGGTGGCAGCGGTAGGGCAGGTTACTTTCTCTCGATTTACACCAAGTGCCGCTGCTTTTATCCCGGTTGGCGTGAATGTTTCGATTGCCGCAAATACGGCTAGTTTTATGGTAACAGCTGATTCGACAAGCGCGGCATACAATGCTGCTGAAGGCGGTTACACTCTTGCAGCAGGCGTGAGCACTTGCTTGGTGCCCGTGGTTGCTAATAGTGGCGGTGTGTCCGGTAATGTTCAAGCCGGTGCGATTTCTTTGATCAACACTGCATTAGCAGGAATTGATACAGTTACAAATATGGTGGCGCTGACCGGCGGACTTGATGCAGAGGGTGACGCGGCATTTCGTGCGCGGTTCGGCAATTATTTGGCGAGCCTGTCGAAAGCCACAGACATCGCAATCGGAGCAGCGATCTCTGGGATTCAGCAAGGTCTGACATACATCATAAACGAGAATATCAATCAAGTTGGAACGCCGCAGCCGGGGCATTTTGTCGTTACTGTCGATGATGGGTCAGGTAGGCCTTCCGATAATATTTTGTACGCGGTGCAGGTAGCGGTGGATGCCGTACGTCCGGTTGGGTCGAGTTTTGCAGTCCAGGGCCCCGTTGTATTACTCGCAGATATATCGCTTAATATTACAACAATAGGCTCCTCACATCCAGCAGTGATTGGGTTGGTGGCTGGAGCCATTGAGGCTTATATTGCTAGTCTGGCGATAGGTGCTTCGTTGAATTATACGCGAATTGCCCAACTAACTTATGCCGTATCAAGCTCTATTACCAACGCGTCGAATATTTTACTGAATGGTGGGACCGCAGATTTAGTGCCACCGTTATTCGGGGTAATTCGCGTTGGCAGCGTTACGGTGGCCTAAGCAATGACCGGTGATGCAAGCGATATGTTGGCCAGGCTGAAGTCGGTTTTGCCGGTGAGATGGTTTTCTGGCGTAACGCCGGTTCTTGATATGGTATTAGGTGGCTTCGCCTGGGCTTGGAGCGAACTTTATTCGTCGCTTGTGTTTGTCAAGCTACAGACCCGCATCACGACAGCATCAGGGATGTTTTTAGATATCGCCGCTTTGGATTACTGTGGTACCAGCCTGTTGCGTCATGCTGGTGAAGGTGACGGTGCGTTCAGTCAGCGCTTACGGAATAATTTGATGGCACCGCGAGCAACGCGCGCGGCTCTAACATTATTACTTGAAAATGAATTTGGCAGAACTCCGATCATTTTTGAACCCATGAATGCGACGGATACAGGAGGCTATAATTGTTATACGTTAGGTTATGGCGCGCGTGGTGGTTATGGGTGCGTCAACATACCATTTCAGTTTTTTGTTCAGGCATTTCGTCCAAATGCTAGCCCGGTGAGTAACGCTGGCGGTTATAATATTGGCCCCGGTGGTTTCAACATCTCCCCTTTATTCTACGCAAATATCAACATTATTCCGGGCTCAGTCTCCGATGATGATATTTATGCCGCAACAGCCGCGGTGCTGCCGGTAGCAGTCACCGCCTGGGTGAACATTTCAAACTAAGGATTAAATATGGATCGAAATATTGTTTATCCGGGGAGTATTCCTCTGGACACAGATATACTTGGCTTGAACCAAAACGCGATGGTTGCATTGGGAGCACTTACCAGCGCGGTATTAGGTAATAATGTTGTTGCTGATGGATTAGCGTGTACACCAACGCTGCCTGCCTCATTAACAGTAAATATAGGGCCAGGCAGTATTACGCAATTATCTGCTGTCGATGTCAGCGCGTACGGCTCGATACCTGCGAATACGGGTGAGCAGATTGTCAAGATGGGTATTATTTTGCAATCAACGAGTTTTACGCTCGCATCGCCGGTAACGTCGGGACAGTCGATTAATTATCTGATTGAGGCGGCGTTTTCTGAGACCGATGCGTCGCCTGTGGTGTTGCCTTATGTGAATGCGGCTAGTCCCTCGCAGCCATATTCAGGGCCGAGCAATTCCGGTACCGCACAAAATACGCAACGGATACAGCGGGTTCAGCTACAGCTAAAACCTGGTGCCGCCGCGATTTCGGGGACGCAGGCAATGCCTGCGGTGGATGCCGGGTGGGTGGGCCTGTACATGATTACGGTGAATTATGGGCAGACCACGGTGACGACCAACAACATCATGATATATCCAGATGCACCATTTATCAATTTCAAATTGCCTGGTTTACGCCCAGGATTTTCCGCAATGCAGGTGTTTTCTGCTAATGGGAATTTCGTGGTGCCAAATGGTGTCAGTACGGTTCGGGTGAGAGTGTTGGGTGGTGGAGCCTCATCGGGGTATCACAGCACTATGCCCGGTGCTGGTGGCGGTGCTGGTGGCGAGGCATTTGGCATTGTTGCTGGTCTTAGTTCTGGACAGTCGATTGCGGTGACAGTCGGCGCGGGCGGGGCCGCTTTAACATCGCCAGGTGCTGGCAATAGCGGCGGTAGCTCGAGCTTTGGAACTTATATGACTGCCACCGGCGGGAGTGGTGGCAATGGCGGTACAATTTCGCAATTTGCAATGGCCGGAGGTGCTGGCGGTGCTGGTACCGGCGGCCAGATTAATCGCAGTGGCTCGGATGGCGGTGATAGTATTGCCGTGGCGTGCCGCGGAGGCGATGGCGGCGGCCCGGGCAATGGCCGGGCTGCCAGCGGTCCACAATCTGGGTTAAGCGCCAGCGGCTATGGCGGCGGCGGCGGCGGTGGCGGGACCACGACAACCGGAACCCCGGTGGGTTCACCCGGTGGGGCGGGAGCGCCTGGCATTGTTGTTATTGAATATTAAGAGAGGGCCAGATTTATGAGTACTCCGGCCAGCCATCTATGGCGTCCTTCGAACGCGCGCTATGCGCAAATTGACGGCTTTATCCCTACCCCGCGTGGGCCACGGATCCCACCAGCGACACCGTTGATATGGCCCACCAAGGACCCTGCCGATACCCTGGATTATGTGTTTGACATTATGCCCGCGTTGACCGCCAACCCTGGTGATATAATTGCCACGCTCGATGTCGTCATCAACCCGGCTAACGCAGGTGACTTGACGTTGGTATCTGCGAGTGTCGATGGGACATGCGCGGTGCTGTGGCTGGCTGGTGGACAACCGCCAACCACGTATACGGTTAGCATCAGCGTTACGACCGTTGCCGGCAGAGCGTTGGCGCGAAGCATTTTGCTGCCGGTCGTTGCGTTGGCATCTGTTCCCGCGTCGGGCTCAGCATTAACCACGCCAAATGGCCAACCGCTGACTGACCCGACTGGTACGCCACTTACAATTTTCTGAGGTCACACACATGCCGACAATTGGACAATTACCGCCGGCGAGTTCGGTGTCTGATACTGACGAAATACCGATTTTTCAAAATGGCCAGACATTAGCTGCAACCCGAGCTCAACTGTTGGCGGGCGTGCAGACGGTGCTGAGTATGCCGCAGGATACATTGCTGGGGAGCGTAGGACCTGGCAGTTCGGCACCAGTTGCGATAAATATTGGTGCTAATTTGGCACTATCTGGCAATACTTTGTCGGCTTCTGCTGCGCCGTTTGCGATAGCGGGGTTGGCACCCGGTGCGGTGCCGGTACCGGGTGACATGGTGGCATTGAGTCAAAATGGTACCAATGTTGCGATTAGCTACAATAATTTTATGGCGGGTATTGGCGGCATAGTAGGTTTACCGGCCGGCGCCATGACAGCCACCGCAACCGGCGCGTTGGCAGCCCGAAGTGTCTCCGCCCTGGCAAGCAACGCCGTTATGATTGAGGATTTTGGCGCTATCGGTGATGGTGTAACCGATGATAGTGCCGCGCTGCTTGCCGCATTGGCCTCGGGTAATCCAGTTCGGTTCGGTCCTCGAATTTACGCGATCAACGGGCAGTGCGATATTACGGCGCCTCGCTGCACGTTGTTGGGCGTGCCGGGCATGACACAGCTTCTCAGGATCACGCAATCAAAATTGGGCATTTCGTCAACGCCGGCCTGGATCAATATTACCTCGCAGAGTCTCGTGGTTGACGGCATTATTTTTGATGCAAATGCGGCGCTGATAAGCGATTGTTATGGCGTAATCATTCAGTATGGTTGCACTAAGTCATCAATCATGCGGTCGGTATTTAAAAACGCCAAGGGGCCTACATATGGGTGTGGTTTAACCATTGCCCAAAGCGATCCGATCACAACACAACATCATGTTGATACAAGTGAATTCTATGCAAATGCGGTCGATGGCCTTCGTATTTATGCGACCGACGCCACGAGTGTCACCAATTGTCACGTTCACGATAATTTTCAAAATGGTATTATGGTCGATAGTGAGGATCCAACTTTTGCTCTGAAGGTTCGTGAATTATATATTGTAGGCAATACCTGCTGGAATAATAACTGTGGAATCATCGTTGGCAATTTTTTTGCAATAAATTCTAATCCGCTGGTGTATGGCAATTCTAATCCTGATGTTCTGGGAGCCTTGATCTCTGCAAATAATTGCCATGATAACACTGGCTATGGAATATATATATCCGGGCGCAACATCCTGGTCTCAGGAAACTTATGTACGAACAACAGTTCCCTTGGAGGCAGCGGGGCGGGGATTTTATGTGATACGGGCTACTGTAAAATTACCGGTAATATGATCAGCGGTGCTTCGGCATTTGGTATTGACTGCGGGGGATCGATCTACACCGAAGTCGCACATAATTATGTTAATGGTGCCTATTATGGTATTAATATTGGGGGTGGGCAGTACTGCACAGCGCGCGGTAATTTTATCCAGGACTCCTCGGCAATAGCGATCTCAGTTCAGAATATTGAGTCTGATGGGCGCGGTACTAATTTCAATTTGACCTGTGTCGGTCTTTCAATTGTGGGTAACTGGATTTCTTACGCAGGCGAAGTCTATGGTATTTATATTCGTGATGCCGCACAGCAAGTTCTGGTTGCCGACAATATCATTCTGGCCAATCCGGGGGCTGATCTGACACGTGCCTTATCGGCCTATACGGATAGTATCGTGGTGCGTGGCAATCTGTTGAATTACACTGAGCGTTGGGCCGTTAATCCGCTGAATATCAATGGTGTTTATACGCTGGTGGTTCCAGATATAGCCGATGCAGTAAGTATTTCACAATCGAGCGCGCAGGTGGCCAGTATTGTAACAGCGCAGGCGCAAGCTACGGCAGGGCAGATTGTATATTGCAAACTTATCAGTGGCGGGGTGAATTATTCTCATGCCACAGTGAGCTTTTCAGGAGCGGGCGTTAATGCTGCCGCGACAGCCTGGATCTCCGGGGGAAGTATTCTTGGAATTCAAATGTCCAATAATGGTACGGGCTATGGCCCTGGGACCACCGTGATGATCAATGGCGATGGAAGCGGTGCAAGCGCTATTGTGCAGGTAGGATTACCAGTGTGGCAGAACCGGAAACTTACCGTTGACTGCTTGAGTAATGTAACCTTTGCCGCCGCCGGAAGTACGCCGGTTTTGAGCAACTGGACGAATGCGCCGATCACTGTGCCGGGCGGTGCGAGTATTGACTGGATCGGTGATAATGGCGGCTGGCGCGCGATGCAGTTTTGTCAGCGCGATTATGTGTCGCCCAATGGTGATGGTAGTGTGACATTGCGCACACAAGCGGGCGACATCTCATTGCATCCGGCCGGTAACGGTGCAGTAAGGCTACTGTCGGATACAGAGCCAATGGGCGCGGTTGAATTGATTGGCAGGGGACCACCGGTAAATATTATTTCCGCCCCCCCTGGTTCGACATTTCGAAATTTGAATGGCGGTGTAGGCCAGACCTTCTGGGTTAAACAAGCAGGCACCGGAACTGCGAACTGGATTGCAGTCGCCTAACTGAAAGAATTTTTATGACAACCATTGCTCAGCTTCCCGCGGCCCAAACCGTGGATGCCAGCGACCTGTTGCCGCTATCGCAAGCCGGATTATTATATTCGGTAAAGGTCTCGCAAATTAATGCCAGTATGCAACCGCTGTTGTCGATTCCAACCGGAAATTTGGTGGGGCGCCAAAGTGTGGGCGCTGGGGCACCCGAGGCTTTAAGTGTTGGGGCAGGGCTGCTGTTGGCAGGCGGTTCATTGAGTGCAAATGGCGCGGATCATGCCGGGTATCCTGTGCAAACGAGCTTGTTGCCTACTGATGAGGTGGTTATTAACAATGCTGGTACACCGGGGCGATTACCGGTGGCTGCGCTGCGTGGATTATTCAGTGCGGGGAATGGTGTTAATTTAGATGTTGGTGGCGTTATTAGTGTCACAGCCTTGGCGATTGCGGGGCCGGCAGGGCCAGCGGGTAGTATTGGTCCCGCCGGCCCCCCCGGCCCGCAAGGTCTGGTTGGCCCCCCCGGCAACGGACTGGTTGCGCCGGCTGCAGGGAATTCTGCCAGTTCCATTGGAACTCACGACTACGTAGCCATTTGGCAAAATGGCATGAGTGCATGGATGCCATATGGTCAGTTTATCGGGGGGCAGACGATCAACCAATTGCCCGCCGCTGGGTTGGTGGTTGATAGCGATACTCTGCTGGTGGCGCAGGGGTCAGACTCGCTAAGCGTACAAAGTTTTGGTGCAGTTTGGGGTTACCTCCAAAGCAAGTTGCCGACCTTAAAGGCCGAAGTTGTTGAACTGACGGTCGATACGGTTTTAGATACGACCGCCCATAATAACCGAATTTTGATCGCGAGTATGCCGCTAACTTTGTCGGCGAATTTTGCAAACATAGGTCCAGGATTTTCATGCACATTGATAAATATGAGTGCGGGAATGATAGATTTTGGAACCGGAATTTCGTCGGGCTCAGGCACGCGTATGCTGCCACCGGGGGCCTCCACATCGCTGTTGGGGCTAAGCTATTCGGGTGGATCGTTCGTGTGGTGGAATGGCCTCATCTCCAATGCACCAAGAATTACGGTCGCGCCGTTGTCGGCACCCGGTGAGACGACACCGTTTAATATAACCGGCGGAATTTTCAATGACGCACCAGTTGCCATGGATTATTCGACAGATAATGGGATAACCTGGCAGGCGGTACCTAGCCCAGTTATCACGACAGACGCCTATAGCTTTATAATTCCGGGGCTTTTGAGTGGAACTTATTCAATTTGGGTACGCGACCATAGCAATATTGTAGTCGTTGGTGTCTCGAATGTCTTTAGTATTGTGCCACCTGCCGTCACTTTGAATGCTTTACCAAGCGCCGTGATTGTCAATGCGTCATATTCTGTCATGGGCACGGTTACACCAGTCGGTGTAGCGGTTGAAGTTGGCGTATCTGGCAGCGCTACTGTGGCACCAGCGAGCTGGATAGCCGCCGCTGTGAGTGGTGGCGGATGGACAGCGAATATTATGCCGATCAACACAGGTATAATTTACATCTGGGCCCGGCAATCAAATGCCATTACAGTACAAGTCGTTTCGGGGCCGATCAATGTGGTTCCTGCAACGTTGACACTTTCGGTCCCAGCGATGGGGACGGCAGGAACTGCGATGATCGTGACGGGTACGGTGAGCCCTGTCGCCGACGCTGTTAATCTGCAACTCAGCGCACAAAACAATACCGCGCCAACTGCTGGCTGGAGCACTTCAAGCAACACCGGCGGTAATTTCACGGTGTCCTTGATACCAACAGCAGCGGGAACAATGTATGCATGGGCACAGGACCCCGTAACAGGTGTCACCGCGGTGTCTTCTGCAATTACCATTTCACCGCAGGCGGCGGTGACTTACACAGTTAATAATCCTGGCGGTACTTACACCCACGCCGTGAGCGTGATTCCCATCAATGGTACTGTGGCCCCAGCTCAGGCGGTTGCAACTCAAGTGGCGCTTTCCATGTCGAACTTGGTAGCGCCAACGTCTGGTTGGCAGGTAGCGAGTAATATTTACGCCAATACTTTGTGGGCAGTGTATTATACCGCGCCGGTTGTTGCAGGAAATTATTACGTGTGGGTAGAGACCGCTGCTGGCACCGCACAGATTGTTAGTAACTTTACTATAGCAGTTTTGTAATGACTTTTTTATTTGTGGCAACGGGTTCGGTTTTGGCGAGCGCTTCAAATCAACGCGCCTTAATTGCAGCGTTACCAAGCGGCGGCACGGTGCCGGTGGGTAGCTTCACGGGGCCGTATCCATCAGCCATTCATGGGCTTTCGGGTTGGTGGGATGCAGGGTTGCTGGGGGGATTGCGCGATGCAAACGGGCTACCTGTGGTGGCAACAGGCGCCGTTGTAGGCAGTATAAATGATAAATCGGGCAACCAGCGGTCACTTCTGCCATACCATATCGGTGCCGACACAACACCTGTAGCAACGATCGCAGCACCCCGTGTAAATGGCTATTTGGGGGCAGTGGGCGCACCAAATCCCACCATCGCAACGTATGGTCCAACATTAGACACCGATTGGGGATTGAGCCATTCAGGCTTCGAACTTGGTGCCGGACAGGGCTGGACCCGATACCTGGTTTGGACAAGGCCAAATTTACGGCAGTCCACCTATTATGTGAATGGGCTACCAATTCCACTGCTGTATTGCACGGCCTCGAACAGCACGATTCTGCAGGTTGACAGCGCAGGTAATCATTTAACGCTATTTCCAGGGACCGTCAGTCAGACAATTCTGAGTGCCAGCATAACACGTCGGCATACACATGCGATAATTATGCGTAATACCCCCAATTTTGGTGTGGATGTATGGCTTGATGGGGTGCAGGTGGCGAGCTCAGTTACCAACCCCCTCGGTGCAAGCGCCAATGGACAAGTTTTACTGCTGCATGACGGCTCCGCGCAAGGCTCGGCGCAATGCTGGTTTCATGAGGCGGCGAATTGGGAATATGCACTGAGCAGCAGTGATATTGCGAATTTAATCGCTTGTCAGGCACGTTGGATATTAGGACCCCGTAAGGGTGTGACACTGCTACTGATGGGTCAGTCCAACGCGGCGTGGTTTGCAGTATCAGGCGGGGCTCTCGCACTGGCGCAGGGCGTTGCGTGGTATTGCGGTGCGGCGTCGTACGCTATTTCCGAGTCGCTTTCGGGTACTTACAGTTCACCGGACCGCTATACGGTAATTTTTGGGCATCCAATTTCCAATTCATCGCCACCAATTTTTCCAACTGGCGCGGCGCATGGAACATTTATTACCAATCCAGGGGATGGATCTGACCCTTCAACCTGGAATTCCGGGCCGGATTTTGCCGCGGTCACGGCATTTTTAACTGGTCCTTCGGCGATCGTTCCAGCCATGGATGATGCCGATATCGGGTTTATCGTTTGGCCGTGGTCTGAGCAGGATAGTACGATGCCCTATGCCAGCAAGGCGTTATACAAAGCCAGTGTTCTGCGTCTGCTTTCGCTCACCCGAAATTTGTTGGGGCGCAGTGCAGCGGCATTACCCTTATTGGTCTGGAATGCAATTCCATATGAGACCAATGATGGTGTGCAGATGGTACGCGAGTCCATCAACGATCTTGCTGGGGATGCCGCCAACAATATTGCGGTGTTTACGGCGCAAACCGCTGATTCAAACCCATTGAACTCCATTTACAATCCGGCCACTGGTATCTTCACGGGCGGTGACCCGCAGCATCGCGACCAGCCGGACTTACTTCGTTATGGGCGTATCGGTGCTCATGTTGCGGGTGGTGTCGCAGTGGCGCAAGGGTTAAGTGATTCGATTATGCCGGCAGACTTACCGTCAACTGGCCTGCCCCGTAAAGGTGGGCCGCAAATCTCACACGTTTACCGTGCATCGAATACAAGTTTGGTCCTTACCATTCGCCATGACTCCGGGGATGATTTGCTCGTGCCCTTGCGCGCTGTGAGTGGCGCTGGGTTTGCGGTGATGGATGGCGGTACCGTCGCATCACCAGGTATCATCATCACGGCGATCGCAGCGACCCGTTTAGATGCAACACATATTGCCATCACACTTGCGAGCGCGATCAGCAATCCGTCGGCAAATGTGTTGTTCTTTTATCCCTATGGCAGCACGCAGATCGGCCGTGGCAATGCAGTGACTGATAATGCCTCAATGATTTTACCGCCATCAAACTGGGATATCGGTCATGATCTGGGAAGTGCTTGGTCGATGGATATGCCGTTACAAGCAACATCCTATCCGATTGTTTTATCTGACACGCTACTGTGAACGAGGTGATTTATGGAGCCTGACGATATTTCGCTAATGCGTGCAGACGTCGCGGCGATGCGGGGTGATTTGATGAGTGTCCGCCAGCATATTGGGGTGCTCGACGCGCGGGCTGATGCATTGGAGAATTGGCGCGAGCGTTATCTTATTCAGGAAGATCAAGTGGTCGCAAAATTATTTAATAAAGTCGATGAACTGGTCGCGAGCTTGAGTGGTATGCGTGCTGATTTTGCCCGGATGCGTGGTGAGCGCGATGCCGAGGGGCGAATTACGATTGCGATTGTGGGATTGCTTTCGGCGTTATGCGGCGGACTGGCCACCAATATTTTTCATGGGCATTAGCATGGAAAATTTTATGCGTTGTTTTGCTTTCACATTGGGGGCCGAGGGCGGCTATTCCAATAATGCTGGAGACCCTGGTAACTGGACCGGCGGCGCAGTTGGCCGCGGTGAGCTGAAGGGCACAAAGTTTGGTGTCAGCGCCAGTGCTTATCCAAAGCTTGATATCGTGAACCTGACCCAGCAGCAAGCCGAGGATATTTATCGGCGCGATTATTGGACAGCATTGCGCGGCGATGAATTACCGCTGCCGGTTGCCATGGTGGCGTTTGATGCGGCCGTGAATGCCGGGCCGCGCCGTGCCATTACATGGTTGCAACGGGCCGCCGGGCAGCCAAGCGATGGTGTGTTAGGGCCGGCCACATTGGCGGCGCTGAACAGCGGCAATGCTGTTCTGCTGGCGCGTGAGGCCTTGGTCCGGCGCCTGGAATTTTCAACCCAGCTTGCCACGTGGCCCAGTTTTGGTCTGGGCTGGTCTCGCCGAATGATCGCCCTCGCCGGAGTATTGACCGCGTGAGGAATTTCATCACCCAACTGCTCAATGATGGCCATGGCCAGACCGACGAGCAGGCGTTGATTTCATTGCTTGGTGCTGCGGTTTTTTTTGGCCTGGAGATTTATTCTGTGGTCTGGCACGGCCAGAGTTTTGATGCTTTTGGTTTTGGCGCCGGAATTGGGGCGTTGCTGGGAGCCACCTCGGCAGGGTTCGGCCTGCGGGCGCGCTGGACGCCCGATGCGCCCGATGGTCAGGATATCGACCCCGTGACAGGCCGCTTCATCGGAGAGATCAATGACCGCAATTCTCGTTAAATTTTTGGCACCTTTAGCGCCTTATCTTGCCGCCGCATGTCTAATCATGGCTGGTGCTGCCTACGTGGGCCACCTGCGGCATGAGGTGGCATCCGCCAGAATCACCAATGAGATGTTGCGGCAAACCAACCAGGCCAACGTTGCCGCTATTGCCGCTTATCAGGCCCAGGCGGTGCGATGGAATAGCGCCCTCGATACTCTGGGAGCGCAAACGCTGGCCAGTAGCCATGCGTTGAACATCATTGATGATCATATTGCCGCGCAGCCGCCGGCTGCTGATGCGCCGGTGGCGCCGGTGCTCGCGCAGGCGTTAAGCGAGATTGCAAAGTTGCAAGGTGGCGCAAAATGAAGCCGTTCATGATGGTTTTGCTGTTGGCTGGTTGCGCCTCGGCAGCGGTGCCCACCACGCGCGTCGTCACCATAACCCCCACGGTACCTGACAGCCTGTTGCAATGCGCCCCGGCGCCGGATGTGCCCACAGCTAGTCGTCAATCAGTGGTGGCGCGTTACATCGTAGCACTCTGGCAGGCCGGCGAGGATTGCCGGGCGCATGTGGCGGCCATACGTCAAGCCTTAACCACGCCATAACGCGCCTAGTTGAAAAATCCGGCGGCACCGTCAATGGCAAACAGCGACACAACCCCAGCGGCGATGCTCAGCCCAACATTCCTGGTGGTTGCCATCGTCGCCATGGTCACTGCGGCACCGCCCCAGTTTTGTGGTGGGCCGGACATCAGGGCTGGGACCACGTAGGCGATGAAAATGCAGCCAGGCAGGTAAGCCAGCGCCCGGCGCAGCGCCGGTGAGGGCGTGATGCGCGAGAATAGCAAGTACCCGCCGCATCGGCAGGCCCATGTCACCAGCGCCATTGCCGCGATGGCCAGGTACACCGACAAAGTATTATTCATGGCGCTTGGTTTCCAATAACGCGCCGGTGATGCAGCCGCTAATCGCGCCCGAAACAATATACCAGGACGTATGCGGCACGGCATGCGCCACCATAACTGCCACGCCAGCGGCAACCAGCCAGGGCAAAATATCGTTTTTGCCGCGCCATAGCGGTACCAGCAACGCCACAAAGGCCGCCAAGGCCCCAAAAAACAGCGGGTGGTTGGACGGTAATTGCAAGGTACTGGCACTTAAAAATCCGGCGGTGGTGGCAACCATCCAGCCCAGCCACAGCGGTACGCTGATCCCGATATATAATCCGAAGTCGCGGCCGCCATTACGCATATCGGTGACTGAAATGGCCCAGCTATGGTCCACCAGCACCGCCAGGGACGCATAGCGTGGCACGGTTTTGATGCCCGATAGCCAGGGTGCCAGCACCGGCCCCATGAGCGCAAAACGTAAATTAACGACCAAAGCAGCAAAGGCAGCGGCGAGAATCGGTGCCGGGTGTGTCCAGTTGGCCAGCGCCACCAGCTCGCTTGCGCCGGCGTAAACAAAGGCGTTCATGGTCATGCATTGCGCCACGCTTAGCCCATGATGCTGGGTGATCAGCCCCACCACAAACCCAAACGGCGACAGCCCCGCCACCAGCGGTAGCGAGCGCCTCACCCCGCGCCAGAAGCCAGCCGAGGTAAATGTGATGGGAGCTTCCATGCACCTTTGATGGCAGGGGCGGCAGCGTGTGAGTAGTGCGCTAAATTCAAGGCAGGGATTAGGGTCGCAGAGCGCTGCTTGCCATACCCTCCCTAAACCCGGTAGCTTCCCCCTCAGATGCAGGTGACCCGCAAGGGTTGAAACGGGAATGCGGTTAAAAACCGTAGCTGCTCCCGCAACTGTAAGTGGCGAGTTTACAGCCATTGGCCATTATCCTTCGGGGTGAGAAGGCGGCTGCAAGCACCGACCCACGAGCCAGGAGACCGGCCAGCATCGAGACATTTGCGCGTAAATGGGCGGGATGCACCATTTGCGGAAGGGAGAAAGACCCTGAGCCTCTGTCGCCATTTTTATGCGCCGGACTTTTCATAAGTCCGGTTCTGGCTGGAGGCGTTTATGCTGGTTTCAAAATCTCTCAGGCTTTGCCTGCTCACCACCACAATATTTTCAATGCCGGTTTTGGCGCGGGCCGACGGTACCGCGCCGGTTATGACCGTCACCGCGACTGAGGTTTCCACAGCACTTGTCAATGTCCCGGCGGGCGTTACAGTAATCACTCAGTCGCAGATGCAGGCGCGCGGCGATACCAGTCTGGTTCAAGCGCTGAACGCGGTGCCCGGCCTGAATGTGGTGCAATCTGGCGGCCCGGGGGGCCAGGCCAGCGTGTTTATCTGCGGCACCAATTCTGAGGATGTGCTGGTGCTGCTCGACGGCGTGCCGGTGAATGACCCCTCCGACCCCAACGGCGCATTCAATTTCGGCAATTACACCATCAGCGACATTGCCCGTATTGAGGTAGTGCGCGGCCCGATGTCGGGCCTGTATGGCTCAAGTGCTGTAGGTGGCGTGATCAATCTGATCACCGTGCGAGGTGGCGGCAAGCCCAAGCTCAGCCTGACGGCGGCAGGCGGGTTTCCGGCGCAAGGCCAGGCGGGCGCCACATTGTCGGGTGCTTCGGGCAGGTTCGATTATGCGCTCACCGCCGCCACCGACCAGGAGGCGGGGTTTGATTATACCGCCAGACGCCTGAGTGTTTACGCCGGCAACCGCGACCCATACCGCGCCAATCTCGGCTCGTTCAATCTCGGCTATTCGCCGGTGGAGGGCACCCGCATCTCGCTCACCTTCCGCGCCCAGCAGACAACCTCCGCGGCCCCCTCGCTTGGTTATGCCGCTGTGTATGATGATCCGAATAATTATCTCTACAATAACAATTATTTTGGCAAACTCGGCGTCACCAGCAATCTGTTCAACGGTTTGCTTACCACCGAATTTTTCGTCGCTGAACTGCAGAATGATCTGGTGAATAAAAATCTCCTCGATGCGGCGGACCCCAACGCGCAAAGTAACAATGATCATTACCATGGCTACCGGACCGATGTGCAATGGAACAACACCATCCATGTGCCTGATTACGGTCCGGCGCAGTTTTCCGCCGTGCTGTTCGGAATCGAATATATCAACGACCACGCGACTGAATCGGTCAACGACAGCGGGCCGTTCGTGGCCAGCGTCAACGCCTCGCAACATTCCATTGCAGGGCATTTTGGCGTGCAGACCACGCTTTATAACCGGCTGACTTTAACCGGCGCGCTGCGTGATGATGCGGTCTCAAGTTTCGGCAGCGCCTTCACGGGCCGCGTGGGTGCTGTGCTGGCGGTCCCGGAAGCGGATTTGCATTTGAAAACATCATTCGGCACCAGCTTTTTAGCACCGTCACTGTTTGATCTCTATGGAATTGATAGTTATTCCGGCTTTCCCTACATGGGCAACCCCAATCTGAAACCCGAGCGCGGCACCGGTTTTGAGGCTGGTCCGCAATTTGACATTCCAGCCTTTGGACAGCCTGATTTTATCAGCCTCTCGGCAACTTATTTTACCGATAACATCAGCAACCTGATCCAGAATGTGTATATCAACAACAACACCGCCTCCACCGAGGCCAATGTCGGCAAGGTCCGCACCAGCGGTGTGGAGACTGAACTGGTATTCAAACCAGTGTCGTGGTTGAGCGCGGATATGACCTATACCTACACTTATGCCCGCAATTTATCCGCGGGCACGGCGCTCATCCGCCGCCCGGAAAATACCGGTAGCGCCACTCTGACGATCACACCGCTGGCGGGGCTCAGCATTGTACCGCAGGTGCAATATATCGGCCGGTTCAGCGATTATTTGTATAATAACGATGGTACAGCCTACACCGGCGGCAATCCTTACGGTGTCGGCATGGCAAAATCAGGCACCATCGCTAATCTTTCGGTGAATTACGCGCTCACGCCGAGGCTGACTTTATTTGCGATCGGCAAAAACCTGTTCCAGTCGCATTTTGAACCAGCAAATGGTTTGCAAATCCCCGGTCAGTCATTTCTGTTCGGGGTGCGAGCCACGGTGCAATAGACCCAGCCCGCCATAACACCCCCCCCGTCATTCCCGCGCACGCGGGAATCTTCTTACTGTGATTCGAAGAAGATACTCGCCTGCGCGAGTATGACGGCGTTGGATGTGCGTATGACAAAAGGGGTCTACGGCGCCATAGGCACAGAAAAACGGGCATCTTGCGATGCCCGTTTCACCTGGCTGTTGAGTTTCAGAAGAATTTTGCGATGCGGAATTCAATCGAGCGGTTCAGCGGGCCACCGTGGTTCGCAATATCGTAACCACCCACCAGCATCACCTGGGTCGAGGGGTTAACGAATGTAGACGCAATCAAGCGCAGTTGCGATTCCTCGGTGCGGTTGCCGGAATCCACTTTCGCGCCATTGGCGTGGATGGTGTAAGTCTGTTTGCCGCCAAAGGACTGATAGAACCCAGGTGCGATAAACGCGCCCATTGCAGGGGCAAAATTATATGGGAAATAGATCCGGAATTCTTCTGACGTCTGTTCGTGGAAGGTAGCCGGCGTAGATGAGGCCGATGCGATTGGGTTGGTAACAAGTAAACTTGCCGGGTAGGGTATATTGTTAGCCGACACAGCCGGAGAATTAGCGGCAGAGTTGTGATTGTCACCGAAGCCGTAAATTTCCCCCCACACCTCAACCTGGAGGTTTGGTGTCTTTGGTGTGCCGATCAATGTGGTGCGCGCCCCCACTTCCAACTCATAAACCCAGGTGTTGTTGCCCGGATTCAGGTTGCTGTTTTTGTTAAACCCACTGATCGGCGGTGAAATCCATGGTGCGACCACCACATATGTGCCGGTGACCGGATTATTAACCGGCCAGAAGAATGCACCGATATTGGGCTGACCGAAGCCGCTTGAATGTGAAAGATTTGCTGTTCCCGCACCGAAAGGCGATGGTTCGGTATTGGCGAGGCCTAGTTTTTGTCCACCGAGGAATGATATGTAGGGCTCATAGATTTGCACCCCAGCTTCGACACCTTTAATTTCAAACGTGCGAATATAGCGCAGTACCGCAATATCGGTCGAAATATGAGTGTTATGCGAATAGGTGCTGCCACGCAAAGCGCCGAGTGCGCCGGCATCGTTAAACTGATTATAAATCATGCCGATGTTCACATTCACAGGCGGTGCAATGCTGTCTCCCGGCAGCGGGTCAGACGCCTTGGCCGACCCGGCAAAGCCAGCACTCAGTGCCAAAGCCCCTGCGAACAAACATGTACGTAAAATATGGTTCCGTTGGAACATAAACGCTTCTCCTCCAAAAAATTCTTGCTCAGTGGTTAAAACTTCACATCGCTTAGCTGCATCACGTACACATCTCACGGGTATGTCAATTGCTACTTACCGCTTACGTCACTAAATAACCTTATTGTGACAGTTTGGACACATGGTGCGGCGCACAAAATTATCATGCCGCATTTGCGAGTATCACCAAAAAATTGCTAAAACCTGAAATCCTGGCCATCCCGGCGCATGAGGGCAAACTGCGGCATGAAACCCGTCATAAAATTCGCATGCGGCAGCATTTTCGTTGGTCTTGCCGTGCTGATGCTGAAATTTTTAGCTGCCCGGGTCAGCGGCAGCACGGCCTTGTTCTCCGATGCCCTAGAATCGCTGGTGAATGTCGCGGCATCGCTGCTGGCGCTATACGCGCTGGTGGTGGCAGCCAAACCGGCGGACCGGCAGCACCCCTATGGCCATGCCAAGGTGGAATTGCTAAGCGCGGTAGCGACCGGGGCGATGATCCTGATCGCCGCGGTGCTGATTTTCCAACGCGCTTTCACCGTCATTCGTCACCCGGTATTACTCGCCCCGCTGAGCGGTGGGCTGGGTCTGGGCATGGTGCTGAATGCGGCGGCTGGGGGGCTTATCGCCATCTGGGCCTTGCAGTTGCGCCGGGTTGGTAAAAAATTCCGCTCTCCGGCTTTGGCCGCTGATGCCCAGCATTTGCTCACCGATGTTCTCACCACCATCGGCATTATCCTTGGCCTGGGTGCGGCTGATCTCTTGCGCCTGCCGATTCTCGACCCAATTCTGGCGTTCGGTATTGCCATCCAAATCGCCTTCGCGGGCGGTGCCACCGTATTGAAATCTCTCAGCGGCTTGCTTGATGAAGCGCCGCCAGTGGCGGTGATCGCGCGGATCAATGAACTGGTGCGCCTGCGCGGCACCGGTGCCCTGGAGGCGCATGATTTTCGGATCCGTCAGGCCGGTCCGGCGTCGTTTCTGGAATTTCACCTGGTGGTGCCGGGCACCATGAGTGTTGATGCTGCGCATGGGATCTGTGACCGCATCGAGGCGGCGCTGCGCGATGAAATGCCGGGTGTCATCATCACCATCCATGTTGAGCCGGCGGAAAAAGCCAAGCACGAGGGCGTGCTGATCCATGACTGAGGAGGCCGCGCCGCAGGACCCTCTTGCGGCGCTGCACGCCGACCCCGCTACCAAGTTGCCCGTCACCAGCCCTGAGTTTGACAGACTTCGGGCCGGCGGGCTTGGGGTATTGCTGCATATATCGCCCGTGATATTTCTGCTATTTGTGCTGCAGGGCGTGCCGCTTGCGCCACCGCCACCGGAGCCAACCTTACAGTTGGTGATAGACAAATCCCCCTACGTCGGCAGCGGGCCGAGCGTGGTGAAACCGGCGCAACTGCCGATGCCCAAGCCGGCTCCAATACCTGCCCCCAAACCGCCGCCCGCGCCGCAGCCCGCCGTATTGCCG
>VFSW01001189.1_pt1 | contig 39291 bp, 30 predicted proteins | sample 5358111 | NCBI WGS metagenome assembly VFSW01 (sample SAMN11554181, study PRJNA540505) | mine drainage metagenome | isolation source: sediment from site ElyBrook_90M | place: USA: Ely Copper Mine, Vershire, VT | collected 2017
GCGATGGATTGCACAGGATAGAGACGCCCAGCGAGCAACTGCTCGGCCTTACTCTGATTCGTGTCCTGCGCGAAGAGCCATTTGCGTTCACCTTTGCCCCACATCTTTGCAAGCTGGTCTTCGCTGAGGAAGATCTTTGGTGCGTCGGGGTAGCAGGAGCCCCACAACAGGGACGAGCCTGCGCCGTGCGGTGAGCATGGCTCGACAACGATATAGGCCGGCCTGCGCAAGAAGTCGTGCGTGTAGAAGACGACCGACGAGGCATCCGATTGATCGCCGAAGATGATGAACGAGTCCGATGAAGAGCCGCTGCGCAGGATTGTGTCGGCGAGTTGTCTGGAACTCAGCATGGGCTCAAACCGAGCGAAGGCGATGTGGGCCGCGATGAGAAAGATCGCTGACGTCACGGCCACACTGACAGTGGCGGCGATGTGCCTGTGCCGCAGCCGCAGAATCCATCCGACCGCCGGACCGATCAGCAGCGTGCACGCTGCCAGCGCGGCGGGAAGACGAAGCGCGGCAAACGAAGGTCCGGTGAGGTCAAAAAGGTGCGACATCGACAGTGTGTAGCCGCCCACATCGCGATGGGCCAGCAGGGTGCCGATGTCGGGTACAAACGGAAGACGACGCGACTCCCAGAGACCCCAGCCGAGGGCAAGCGCACTGAGTATGCCGACCACTGCAAAGACAGCCTGCGCCCATGTCAGCCAAGCGGTAGACAGCGCAGTGGAGACCTCCGATGCATCAGGGCGCTCGTCGTTCTGTTCCACGCCGGCCAACACGGCGGCCGTGAGGATCAGAAGCGGCGGCCATGCGGGGAACGTGTAGTACTCCTGATTGGTGGAGATGGAGAAAAACAGAAGAGTGAAAGCGGAAAACAGTCCGAGGAGCCATGCCGTGCGGACGCGGAACTTGAGGCGGTAGACGTAGGTGGCCACGTCGTCGCGGGCGGCGTTGTCCAGGTAGAAATCCACGGTCTGGCCGGCGTCGCGGTGGAGATGCTGCAGCCAGTTCCCGCGGGTTTTCCAGGCGACAACGAGCAGGGCCGGCAGGAACAGGCTCCATGGGAAGAGCCAGACGAAATGCAACAACCAATAGGCGACGAAGGGCAGGCGGTTGTAGTCGTGCGGGAAACGCTCACCCAGGAATCGCAGGACATGCTCGTTGATGAAGTAGAAGTACCAGAACCCGTGGACATTTCCAGGAGTGGGGTGATTGCCGACTGGATGCCCCTGATCGGGGTTGGCGAGGCCGGCGAGGATATGCCACGGCGCCGCAATGGCGAGATAGAGGAGCAGCCCTGAGAAGGGGCGGAACTGCCGCCAACGCCGCCACTGCCCGCTGAGCAAAAGAAGAGGGACGGCTGCACCGAGAAAGAAGACGGGGGCGATAAGCCCCTTGGTGAGCGTGGCCAACGCCAGCGCGGCCCACATGCCATAGAAGCGGATCGGCCGCTTCGATTCCATGCCGGTCAGGAAGCTATAGAGCGCGAAGAGGAAGAGGAAGCTCAGCAGGGCTTCGGGAATGGCGAAACGCGTGAAGAGAAACGGGCCGATCGAGGTGAGGATGCCGAGGGCTGCATAGAAGCCTGCGCGGGGGCTCCACGCGCGGCTGGCCCACAGCCACGCGAGCCAGGCGCAGCCCAGCAGGGCCAGCGCATTCTGCAGGTGCGTGGAGAAGACGTTCTCACCGAAGACGCAGTAAAACGCGGCGTCAATCCAGTAGGGCAGCGGCGGCTTTTCAAGGTACCGTATGCCATCCACCTTCAGCGTGATCCAGTCGCCGCTCTCGACGATGTGCTGCGCGGCCTGTGCATGGCTTGCATCCACGTCATCCAGCAGCGGCGGGGAGAAGAGAGATGCAAACTGAACCGATGCAAAGATCGTCAGAAGCAGCGCCCATACGGCAAACGCGGAGGGCGCCGTGACGGGTCGTGAAGCTGTAATTGATTGCGGTGTCATCGTATCCCTGCTTCCGGTGTCAACGAAAACGATCTAGCAGCCAAATTGCGGGGGAACACGAGCTATCCCTGGAGCCGACAGCCACCCAGCGATGCCAAGCCAAAGAGGCTAATGGAAGGATAGCAGTAGCGCAGACCGACCATTGCAAAACCCAAGACGATTGCGCTCACTCGGCTGTGTGATCGGAATCTCCGCTCGACGGATGCGCGCGGGTGCAAAATAGATGAAAGCAAGGTTACGGCTCAATGAAGCTGATTCTCATACCCGGCAATGCGACCCCGGAAAGTCCGAAGCCCGGATCGACAAGTCAGCGCCTCGGTGCCTGGCTGCAGCTCCTCGAGAGCTGCGCCAAGAAGCTGAGTCGTCGCAGAGTCCATGCGCTGCGTGTGGCAACGCTGCGCATGCTGGTTTCCGCTGAGGCGATACTTTGGAATCTTCCCGATGGAAGCGATGCGAAGTCGTCCACGCAACGCTGGATGAAACAGGCCGGCAAATTGCGCAGTGCGCTCGGCTCAATCCGAGAAATCGACGTGTACCGATCGAGACTGGAAGGCTTGCGCGCTACGCTGCAGAAGACGGACAGTCCAAAGCTCCACACCTCTCGCGACCTGCTGGATCAGCTGGATACGCTGGATGAGAGGCTCAAACGCGCGCGGAAGAAGGCGGAAAGGAAACTGACGGCAAGGGTTGAGGATCGTTTGCCGCACCTGCGCAAGCTGTCCCGTTCGTTCGAAGCTGTTGCGCCTGAGCCGCTCGCAGCACCGGGTGCGGAGAGCCTGATGCTCCAGATCAGGAAACTGCAATCCGAGGATCTGGAGTTCAGCGCAGAAAATCTGCATGCGTTTCGCAAGCGGCTTCGCGCGGTGCGGTACGCCGTCGAAGCGCTTGGTTCATCCGACCAAGGAACGAAACGGATGGTGCGTCAACTCCGCAATCTGCAGGTGGCGATTGGGACGTGGCACGATTGGGATGCCCTGGCGCGCGAAGCTCACGATGTGTTTTCCGGCGCAGCGGGAAAGACTGATCTGGCCGCGCTGCTGGACGAACTTGCTGGGGAATCGCTGACGAAGGCCATCGACGGCTGTGCGCACACGATGGAAAATTTGAAGCGGTTGGATCTCGGTGCAGGAAGCGGTGGAGCACTGGGTAAGCGCCCCGTGCAGGGAGCGAAGCAGGACGCGCTGCCCGCGATGCGCCGAGCCTGACGGCTGCGCGGGCTGCGGCTCTCTGGGGAAGGGAACGACTGCGCCGTTACTCTGCGTGCAGGACGACTTCAAAGAGCAAGAGACTCACCGTCGTGAAGATAATGTCGTAGCCCAACAGAAGCTTGATCCAGAGTGAGGGGTCGCTCTCGCCGGTCAGGATGGCAGTGGTGGCCTGCACCATGGCGAGCAGAGCGGGCACAAAAATAGGGAAGAGAATCAACGGCAGAAGCAACTCGCGATTCCGGCTGCGAATCGAAAGCGCCGCGAAGAAGGTTCCGTTGGCAACCAGCGCCCACGTGCCCAAGGGCAGCACCACAGCCAGCAGCCACGGGTTTCCTAGAATGTTGAGGTTGTACATGACGAGGAAGACCGGCGCCAGAAGAACTTGCACGATGGTGACAAAGAGGAAATTGGCCAGGACCTTAGCGAGATAGAGTTCGGAGCCCGGTGCGGGGGCCATGCGCTGCGCGTCCAGAACCTGATGGCGAATTTCACGCGCCCAAGCCTGATTGAGCGCGCTGACAGAAGCAAACATCGTGGCCACCGAGAGCACGCCCCCCGCGATTTCGCGGGCAAAGGAACCCTGCGGGTCGAACGCGAGAGAAAAGAGCACGACCACCAGCAGCGCGAAAAACAGCATGGAGTTGATGGCCTCTTTCGAACGCCACTCAATGCGCAGGTCTTTCACCAGATGCGTCCAGAGCGCGCTGGAGATCATGCGTGTGCCTCCGGATTGGCCTTGGTCAGCTCGATGGTCTTGATGGGTTCGCCCAGTGCGGCTGCTGCGCGCAGATAGTCCTCGGGAGAGAGAATGAGCTGGACGCCCCGCAGGCCGGCGGAGACGCTGATCTTGTCAAAGAGAATCACCGTCTCATCGACGAAGACGGGATAGGCCTTCCTGGCTCCGAAGATGGTGACTCCGCCGCGAATGTAACCGGTGAGAGGCTGGACGTCTTTCAGCGGGACCATCTCCGCTTTGCGCAGGCCGGCGGCGCGCGCGAGCTTTTTAAAATCCAGCTCCGCATTGCCGGGAACAACGGCAAAGACATAGCTTCCCGATCCGCCGGTAGTCAGCAGAGTCTTGAAGACCTGTTCGGCAGGCATGGCAATCTTGCGGGCCACGGTGGTGGCGGCAAGATCGTTGGGGTCCACCTCATATTCGCGCACCTCAAAGGGGATGCCGAGACTATCGAGGAATCGGGCGCCATTGGTCTTCATTGCGTCGGACTCCCCGGCTCAAACGATGCAACGCGGCCTGCGTGGAGGGTCAGGACCCAGTCTGCGATGGGCGCTGCCAGTTCGCGCTGGTGGGTGGTGAGCACGATGGTGCGGTCGGCGCGGCGGAAGCCTGCCAGCATCGTCACCATCTGCCGAGCCGATTCGATATCCATGTTGGAGAATGGCTCATCGAGCAGCAGCAACTCCGGTACCGGCATCAGAACGCGGGCGAGCGAGGCGCGCTGGCGCATGCCCTGCGAGTATTGTCCGAGCGGCCGATTCAGTGCGGGGTCGAGGCCCACCTGGCGAAGCGCTTCCTCCGGGCTGAGGCATTTGCGGTCAGGGTAGAGGCTGGCAAAGTAACTTAGATTTTCCGCACCGGTCAGCTCGTCATAGAGCATGGGAGCATGGCTCATGTAGGCGATGCGCTCGCGTACCTGCTGCGGTTCCGAGCCGCCAAACACTTTCACGGAGCCGTAGGTGGGACGAAGCAGCCCGGCAAGGATGCGCAGCAGCGTGGACTTGCCCGCGCCGTTCTCGCCGAGCAGCACATAGCAACGCCCCGGTTCCAGATCGACCGAGATCTGGCGCAGCGCCGCGAACGCGCCAAACAGCTTGGAGACCTGTTCTACGCGCGCGCAAAGTGCTTTTTCCGCTGCTGTTGCCGCCGGAGCTTGCGCGGTCATGCGGTCAGTTGGCCGAGGCCGTGTTGCCGGGCTGGGATGCAGGCTGAGCTGCGGCGCGGGGATTGGCCTGGGCGGGGCCGGATTGTTGGGGAGCGTACTTGCTGGCGCACTTGGCTTGCAGTTCGTTGGCATGGAAGACGCCATCGCGTCCGTACGTGCCCATGGCCAGAGCCTGCGCGTCGTCCTTGAACGTGTCCGGTGGAGGCTCGCTGCCTTTGTACACAACCTTGAGCAGTCGGCCGCTGGCGGCCTTGGGAGAATGGCTCTCAAACTCGTTCAGCATGAAGGTGACATGCGGCCCATCCTGTTCGATGGAGCCGGGTTGGACGAATCCCTCCACGCGGAGGTTGCTCTTGAATGCCTTGTCGCCCATGCCACCCAGTTCGGCGATGGTGACGTAGTAGCTCTTGCTGGAGCCATAGCCGCTGTAAGCCAGCCAGCCGATGGTTCCCACAATGATGGCTACCGCAATGCCGATGCGCAGCGAGTTTTTGGAGTTCTTCATAGTCAACTTCAACGATACGAGGCGTTGGGGGCAGGGTCAACCATCGGAGGTATGATGTGTGATTCGCGTCACATGAAAATCAGGCGTTCCTGAGCGCCAGGCGAGGGAATCGAAGTCGCCTTTTATCGTGCAGAATCAAGGGTTTGGGCGGCTTGATCGAGAGCCTTGGCCAGGACAGTGAGTTGCTGTTGGGCCAGTGGGGCGTCGTGCGCGTCCAGCGCCTCGTTCACGCCCGGAATCACGACCGCTGCGTAGCCATTGAACTCACCCGGAGCATAGATGAGGTGTTTGTACCAGGGACGGTTAGGCAGACCGGCCTGCGACAGCAGATCCGTCTCCGCAGCGCGCAGGGCCAGATCCAGCGTGGAGGGATCGCGGGGCGGCGACTGCTGCAATGCGTGGACCTTCTCCGCTGCTGCCCCAAACCGTGCGACGGACGCTTCGGCGGCACCGAAGTCGAGCGAATCGATTTTTTCCTGTTGCGCCTTGCGTTTGGCCGCCTCGAGGTAGGACGCGACGGTGCGCGCGTAGGCTTCGTAATCGTAGGGAAGCACATCGGCGTCGGCCATGCGGATTGCTTCCAGTCCGAGCACGCGGGCCATCTGCTGCAGATAGACAAAGTGAGGATCGGCATTCAAAACGAACCAGGAGTAATCGTCGAATGCAGAGTGGTAGACCCCGTAGGGCCCCATTGACCCGACGTCGGTGGATGGAACTCCTGCATGCTGCAGGAAGGGTGTAAAGTCCGATCCGGAGCCGAGATCGTTGACCTGCACCTCCACGCCGGACTCGGCGGGCGCATTCGATGCCGGATGTCCCTGAAAGGCGGGTTGGTTCTGGCGCCACTGCTGGTAGACGGTTCCGAGCACGGGACTCGGTACAGACTGAGTAATCTGCCGGACAAACTCCTTGAGAGAGGGTACGGCGGCGGCGGAGAAATCAGGACCGGCTACGCCTACATCGGTGTTGAAGTAGGCGACGATGTGGCTCATCTCATCCGCATGCTGCTCCACCCACTCGGTTGAGCCGATGAGTCCTTCTTCTTCCGCATCCCAACTGCAAAAGACAAGCGTGCGCCGCGGCCGCCAGCCCTCACGGAGCAGAACGCCGACGCCATGCAGTGCCTCCAGCATGGCTGCCGTGCCGCTGCTGGGGTCCACCGCGCCATAGACCCAGGCATCGCGATGGTTGCCGACGATGACCTGTTCGCTGGCGAGGTCTTTGCCGGGAAGTGTGCCGATCACGTCCCAGATCGTCCGGCGTTGATAGTCTTGCTGCGAGACGAGGTGGACTCGCACACCACCCGGACCGATGTGGTATCGAAACGGCAGCGCCCCTTGCCAGCCCTCTGGAACGCTTGGCCCTTTGAGCGCCTTCAGAATCGGTGCAGCGTCGTGGTAGCTGATGGGGATCGAGATGATATGAGGCTGGTTGCCATTGGGAGAGATGCGCGATGAATCGGGCAGATCCGGAGTCGAGGCAAAGCCGGGTGTCTCCGGATCGCCCGGATACTTGAACAGATACTGCACAGAGCCGCGCTGCACGCCCGTCTCAGGCCTCCACGGGCCCTGCGGGTAGGGATCGCCCTTGTAGTAGCCGTCGTCGTGCGGATCGGAGTAGATGAGCACACCTGCCGCGCCGTGCAGTTCCGCCAGGTAGACCTTGACCCCGCGGAAGTTGGTTCCGTAACGCATGAGCACGACCTTACTGCGCAGATCTATATGCTGCTTTTCGAGTTCGTTGAAGTCTTCGGGGCGGCCGTAATTCGCATACACAACATCGCCTGCGATGTCTCCCGAACCGGAAGATCCGTTGAATGGCATGACGACATGAGGATTGTCCTGAAAGGGATCGCCCGCGACCCGTTCCCGCGAGGGACCGCTCATGAGCAGCTTGCCGCCTGCATCGAAGGCCTCAACGCGTACGACTTTGGGCCAGTTCAGCAGAACGCGATAGGGAACGATCTGCGTCGCAAGACCCGCCGCACGAAACTTCTCTGCCACGTATTCGGCGGTGCGGCGATCCTCCGGCGATGCGGCAAGGTGAGGTTCGGCGGTGAGCTCTTTCAGCTCTTCTCCTGCGAGCTTTGCGTTGGGCACGGCCAGAAACTTTTGTTCAATCGCTGCTTCCTCGATGAAATCGCTATAGCCGAAGGGTGTCGCCGTGGACTGAGCACGGACGCGCGAGAAGTGAATAGCGGCAAGGAGAAAAAGCGAGATGCTCAGGAAGGCGGAGATACGGGGATGCATCCGGCAAGTCTCCTCAGTGAGGATGGGCCCAGCGGAAGGCTTGCAAGCTTCTGCCGCTCGGGCGCGGCCTATCGCAATTCAGCCACAGCTTACACTAGAGACCGGAGGATGCCGCGCTGAGCCAGATCGAACCCCAGCAGACCATCGAGGCCGCGAGTGAATCAGCACGAGTTACGGCGCAAGCCCTTGCCAATGCAGAGGAAGATCGTCTGCCCAAGGTGGTGCGAGCGCTGCAGAACCGTAATTTTCGCCTGTTCTGGAGTGGCAACTTCCTCTCGAACATTGGCACGTGGATGCAGAATGTGGCGCAGGGATGGCTGGTGCTGGAGCTGACCAATTCCTCCTTCTGGCTTGGAGTGGTCGGCTTTGCCGGATCGATTCCGTTTCTTCTGTTTACGCTCTTTGGCGGCGTTGTCGCAGACCGCGTGAACAAGCGCAGACTGCTGCTGGTGACGCAGACCGCCATGATGATCCTGGCGTTTGCTCTGGCTGCCCTGGCGTGGTTCAAGGTCATTACGGTCTGGGAAGTTGCGGTGATTGCCTTCCTGAATGGAACTGCGATGTCGATGAACGCGCCAAGCTATCAGGCGCTGGTGCCGCGGCTCGTGCGCAGGGAAGACCTCACGAATGCCATCGCGCTGAACTCGGCGCAGTTCAATATGTCGCGGATTCTGGGGCCCACGCTGGGCGGCTATGCGATGGTGCTGTTCGGCGTGGCCGGCAATTTCTTTCTGAACGGCGTGAGCTTTCTTGCGGTGCTGTGGGCACTGGTCAGGATTCGCTATCCGGAAGAGGAGCACGTGCATCCAGTGAGCATTTGGACAAGCCTTCGCGCCGGATTCGCATATCTCCAAAGCCAGAAGCAGATGACGGTGCTGATGTGGATGACGGCGACGGTGAGCCTGCTGGGCATTCCGTTTCTTACGTTCATTCCCTACTTTGCCAAGGTGCAGTTGAATGCGGGTGAAAGCGGTCTGGGTTGGCTGCTGGCTGGTTCCGGGGCAGGAGCCGTGCTTGGAGCAGTCACGATTGCGGCGAAGGGAAACCTGCGCCATCGCGGCATTGTCCTCACCATAAGCGGTTTGTTTTTCTTCGCCTCAATTATTGGCTTCTGCTATTCAAGCCGCTTCGCACTTTCTGAGGTCCTGGCGCTCTGCGAGGGCTACAGCGGGATTCTAATGATCTCCTGCTTCAATGTATCCATCCAGCATCTCGCCGCCGACTCAATGCGGGGACGTGTGATGAGTATTTACGCGACCAGCTTTCTTGGCCTGCCTCCGCTTGGGGCTTTGTGTGCAGGCGAGCTTTCACGTCATATCCCGACGGGCCATGCGCTGGCGATGATGGCGGGCGTGGCAGCCACGTTGTTCCTTGGCTTCTTTGCCTTTTCGCCCGCCCTCCGCTCGCTGGATTAGGCCACAGGCTGCGTGCAATGGGCACAGCGCCGGGCGGCGATCGGAATCTCGCTCAGGCATTCGCTGCAGGTCTTGGTGGCCGGAGCAGCCTCCGGTGCGGGCTTCTTCAGACGGGCCATGACGGCATTCATGGGCAGGACGATGGCAAAGTAGACGACGCTGGCCACGATCAAGAAGGAAACAATCGCGTTGAAGAAGTTGCCGATCTTGATGGCTCCGCCGCCGACGTGAAGAATGACGCCGCTGAAATCAGGCTTTCCGATGGTGGCTGCGATCAGCGGGTTCAGGACATCGCTGACCAACGATCCCACAATCGCATTGAAAGCGGTACCCAGAATGACTGCGACCGCGAGGTCCAGCACATTTCCGCGAAGAATAAAATCTCGAAATCCTTTCAGCATCCAATCCTCCTGAACAGGTCTTGAGCCGCAAAACTCGCGGCCTTTGAGGATCGCATGCGATGCCTCTGTAAGTTGTTGCGTATCGCTTGCAATCCTGTGCTCGCCATACTACAGGATGCGCTGGCTTCTTGTGCGCACAATTTGGGTGAAAAATAGGAATTGCCGAGAGAATCGAGGTTGGGCCATCCCTTGCAGCCCCGCACGGATTTGCGCCTGCGCCGACATGCGCACCGGGCCTTGAAATTCAGGTGTACACCAGAAGAAAAAGAATCATGACAAGAATCATCAGATTGGCATAGATCAGCAGGAGAATTCCAGCGTGGTAAAGGTTCCAGCGACGATTGAGGCATCGAACGGTTTCTGCCAGGCCGCCCAGCCCCAGCAAAAGCGCTGCGAGCTGCCAGCGGGAGCCGTGGAGGTCCTCGATATGAGGGAAGCCGGCCATGCGCAAGCTGAGAGCGAATGCAGCCAGCGAGAGCACGAGGCCGCGCGCAATCGACTTGTGTCGCAGGAAAATCAATGAGGGGCGGGGAAGCACCACTCCACTACTGTAGCCGCTCAGGCCGACACAGTGTCCGATGCCATTTTTTGGAGTGACTCTGCGAACGGCGCTCGCAAAACCCCGCGCTCAGTAATGATGGCCGTGACATAGCGGGCGGGCGTCACGTCAAAGGCTGGATTACAGATGCCGACGCCGTTTGGAGTGAGTTGCTTGCCGCCGTGATGCGTGACCTCGACCGGGTTTCGCTCCTCAATCGGAATGGCGTCGCCGGTCGCGGTTGCCGTGTCAATCGTGGACCACGGCGCGGCGACATAGAACGGGATGCCGTGTTCTTTTGCGAGGATCGCCACATTGTAGGTTCCGATCTTGTTTGCAAAGTCTCCATTGGCGGCGATGCGGTCCGCACCGACGACGACCGCCTGAATGCGGCCGGCGCGCATGAGGCTCGCAGCCATGTTGTCGCAGATGACTGTGGTGTCGATGCCGTCTTCCATTAATTCCCATGCTGTGAGGCGTGCCCCTTGCAGAAAAGGGCGCGTCTCATCGGCATAGACGCGAATCTTTTTGCCTTGTTCGACTGCAGAACGAATCACGCCGAGTGCGGTTCCGTAGCCGCAGGTGGCCAGCGCGCCGGCGTTGCAGTGCGTCAGAATCCCGCCTTCGGAAGGAAGCAGGTCTCCTCCGAACGAGCCCATCGACTTGCAGGCGGCGATGTCTTTGTCGTACATGGCATGCGCTTCGGCAAGAAACTTTTCGCGGATCTGGTCCATCGATGCACCGGTCGATCGAAGCCGGCCGAAGAGATGCTTCATGCGGTCAATTGCCCAGAAGAGATTCACTGCAGTGGGGCGGGTACCAGCCAGGCGGGCACACACTTTTTCAAACTCCGGCGCGAACTCCTCTGCGGCTTTTGCATTGCTGCGCAGAGCACCAAGAGCGACGCCATACGCCGCCGAGACGCCGATCGCCGGCGCACCGCGGACGACCATGGTCACAATCACGTCAGCGACCTGTTCATAGGTGGAGGCGAGCACGTAACTCTCTTCGAGGGGCAGCCGGGTCTGATCGATAAATCGGACACCTTCGGGCGTCCATGTAAGCGTAGGAATCATAGGTACTTTCAGTGTAGCGTGTGGAGTGCGGGGCGCTCCGGAAGACGATGAAAACATTTTCATTTTCCGCTGGACTGCACTTCGATTCTCTGCGTAGAGTGTTTGGGTAACGTCTCTTCCGAACTAACGCGCGGCGAGGACCCGAACTTGAAGCTCACGTGGATCGACTGGCTCATCATGCTGCTCTACTTTGTGTTTGTGCTGGGCATTGGCTTTGCCCTCAAGCGCTACATGAAGACGAGCAAGGACTTCTTTCAGGCGGGACGAGCACTTCCCGCTTGGATCTGTGGGCTCGCCTTCATCAGCGCAAACCTTGGCGCTCAGGAAGTCATAGGAATGGGCGCTTCCGGTGCGAAATACGGACTGGAGACCGCGCATTTCTACGGCATCGGCGCCATCCCCGCGATGGTGTTTGTCGGCATCTTCATGATGCCGTTTTATTACGGATCCAAAGCGCGCTCAGTGCCGGAGTTCCTGCGCCTGCGCTTCGATGAGAAGACGCGCGCATTGAATGCATGCTCCTTCGCCGTGATGACAGTCTTCAGTTCCGGCATCAGCATGTATGCCATGGCGCGACTCATCCAGGCGCTGCATGTCTTTGACGGATTGTTTTATTCGCTCGGGCTTCCGCCGGGGGGAATTTTCACATTTTCTATCGTGCTGTCCGCGATCATCGTGCTGCTCTACATCTTTCTCGGTGGCCTCACCAGCGCGATTTACAACGAGGTGCTGCAGTTCTTTCTCATCATCGCCGGATTCCTTCCGCTGGTGCTGCTGGGGCTCAAGAATATCGGAGGATGGGCGGGACTCAGGGCTTCTCTGCCTGTGGCTTATATGCACGAGTGGAAGGGCGTGATGCACGCGAGCACCAATCCCATGGGCATCGACATCATCGGGATCGGCATGGGACTTGGTTTCGTTTTGGGGTCGGGCTACTGGTGCACTGACTTCTTGGTTATTCAGACGGCGATGGCATCGAAGGACATGGAATCGGCACGGCGCGTCCCCCTGATTGCCGCGATTCCGAAGATGTTCTTTCCGTTTCTCGTGATCCTGCCCGGGCTGATTGCGATCGGCCTGCCGACGCCGCACACAACCACCGTGCAGCACGAAAGCAACGGCGCGATCTATCGCGAAACAGATGTGGTTCCAAGGCAACTGGAAGAAGGCAGGGGACTGGTTCCTGCCAAGGTGAATCCGGTGACGGGGAAGCCAATGCTCGACGCCAGTGGAAAGCCGCTGCTGGACTATGATATGGCGACTCCGAACATGCTTCTTCACTATTTCCCGACGGGAATTCTGGGTCTCGGCCTCACGGCTCTGCTGGCAAGTTTCATGAGCGGGATGGCGGGCAATGTGACGGCTTTCAACACCGTTTTTACTTACGATCTCTACCAGTCGTACATTCGCAAAGGTGCGCCGGACAGGCACTATCTCGCGGTAGGCCGCTGGGCCACGGTGGGCGGTATTCTTCTCTCGATCGGAACGGCCTACGCAGCGATCAACTTCAACAACATCATGGACACGCTGCAACTAGTCTTCTCGTTTGTGAACGCGCCGCTGTTTGCTACGTTTCTTCTCGGCATGTTCTGGAAGCGCGCTACCGGCCATGGCGCCTTTGCGGGGCTTATCTCCGGCACTGCAGCGGCGATGCTGCACCACGGCCTGACCCTTCCGATAGAGGCACACGCGGGCGTCCACGGCGGCTGGATTACGGTGCTGCACCACTACCCGAGCGACATGGCCCAGAATTTCTACGGCGCCATTTTTGCATTCGGCATTAACCTCTTTGTCACAATCCTGGTGAGCCTGATGACAAAGCCGTATCCGGAATCTGAGTTGGTGGGGCTGGTTCACTCGTTGACGCCCAAGCCTTCCCATGCGCACCTGCCATGGTGGAAACGGCCCGAAGCGTTGGGGGTTGCAATTCTGCTCGTGGCGGTTGGTCTGAATCTGTTCTTTGCCTGATGACGGAGACGAAATGATTCTCGATTTGCGCATTCCGATGGGGCTGATGTTCTCGATTACCGGCTTCATTCTTACGGTGTTTGGCCTTGTAACGCAGGGCAACGTCGAACTTTATGCCCGGAGCATGGGCATCAATGCGAACCTGTGGTGGGGGCTGGTGCTGCTGGCATTCGGACTGACGATGTACTTGACGGGCCGGCGCGCGCAGAAGCAGATCGAAAAGAATCCTCCACCTCCTGCTGAAGAAGGAAGCGTGCGGCGCGGTCATTGAACGGTCGAGTGTGATGAGCGCATCGCGAAAGCAGGTAACGTCATTCCACTCCGCGAATGGCCTTCAGCGTTTCGGCGACGCCGGAAATTGATACGGCCCTCATTTGCTCCTCGCTACACTAGTCTGGAGCGATGAAGCGAAAGACAATCGGACATTACGAGATTCAGCGGCGTCTTGGCGCCGGCGGCAGCGGCGTGGTCTATCTCGCCAACGACACGCTGTTGCAGAGGCCTGTGGTGCTGAAGATTCTGCGCGCAGGCCTGCTCTCTGCGGAACAGATGCGGAGGACCGTGCTGCGGGAAGCGCGCATGGCTTCTGCAATCGAGCATCCCAATGTCTGCGCAATCTATGAGGTTGGCGAGGCGGGCGATGAAGGATATATCGTCATGCAATTCGTCCCCGGCCAGTCGCTCGACACGCTGATCGAGCGCGGTCCGGCCAAGCCGCAACTCGTTTTATCTGTAGGGATTCAGATTGCGGATGGACTCAACGCCGCGCACGTACTTGGCATTTTTCATCGTGACCTGAAGCCGCAGAACGTGATGCTCACCGACGGCGGACTGGTGAAGATCCTCGATTTCGGATTAGCGCGGCGGCTTCGGCCTGAGGATGCAGGATTCGATCCCGCGAGAGCGGGTCTGGCCAAGGATGCCTCTGTGGCAGCGACCTACACGGCGCGAGGCGGAACGATTCGTTACATGGCGCCGGAGCAGTTCGTCACCGGACAATCCAGTGTGCAGTCGGATATCTGGGCGCTCGGTGTGATTCTCTACGAGCTTGCCAGTGGACGGCACCCGTTTGCGCGGCCTGACGCGGAGGACTTTCAGGCGATTCGAGGGATTCAGTTTCTGGACCCTCCGGACCTTTCTGAAATCGTTCCCGGAATTGCGCCTGAATTAAAGAGCGCGATCGCGACCTGTCTTGAAAAGAATCCGGCCTCGCGCTTTGCGTCTGCAGCAGACGTTCGCGAGGCGCTCAAGACGATCATGAAGGCACAGCAGCTTGAGACAGGGATTATTCCAGGTGACGCGGCTGCCAATCTGCCCATGAACGAAGCCGAAGCAGAGAAACGTGCGACAGGCCTCCTGTCGATGCTCGCGGAGCGGTTTCGCGAATCCAGCGCCGACCGCTCCACGCAGAAGTCTCTGGTGGTTCTCCCATTTGTGAATCTCGGCGCGACGGAGGTGGCTCCGCTCTACGGATATGCCCTTGCGGATGCAGTGGCAGCGCGCCTGGCGCGAATTCCAGAGCTGATTGTCAGGCCGTCAAGCGCGCTGATGTCCCTGCCGATTGCACAAATGGACCCTCTGGCAGTCGGAAAGAAGCTTCTTGTCTCGTATGTGCTGGCGGGCAGTTTTGTACGGTCGGATACCGGGTTCGACCTGAACTGGCAGCTCCTCGATGTCAGTTCGCAAAGCGTGCGCTCTGGCGGCGCAATGCAGGTGGAGTCTCTCGATCTGATCTCCGTGCAGACCGAAATTTCGAATGAAGTCTTCGCAGTATTGCACGGAATTGGTCCGACAGGCCGCATGGAGGCGTCGAAGGCAGAAGTGCTGCGCCTTTCGGTGCGTGCCGCATCTTTACCGGGCCAGGTGAGTGAGGAGTATCTGCAGGCAAGAGCATTGCTCAGCTCCTTCATGGTGCGAACCGGTTCTCGTTCCGATCTCGACAAGGCGCACGCGCTCTTCAGTGGCGTCACGGTCAAAGATCCAGGATTCGCTGCTGGATGGAGTGGGTTGGGAATTGCGGAGTTGCAATATGTCCGGCACGGATTCGGTGGACAGATCCATGTGATGCATGCGCGTCGCGCGTTTGACGAAGCCCTGAGAATTGATCCCGGCTCCGTCGAGGCGAATCTCTATCGCATCTACATGCTTCTGTCGCGGGGCGAGAAGGAGTCCGCGCGGCATGGCATTGCGAATCTTTTGACGTCTGCGGCAAATGACTGGAATGTTCACATGGTGACGGGCCTGGCCCTGCGCGGGGATGGGATGTACGATGAAGCCCTTGCGCAGTTCAGTCGGGCGTTGAAGCTGAATCCTGCCAACGCGGCGATTCTCTACAACCATCGCGCGCGCGTGTATCACTATCAAAACCAGATTGAGCTGGCCGGAGATGAGTTGGCGAAGGGCCTCGCGCTCGAGCCGCGCCATCCTCTGCTGCGGACATCCTTCGGCTATCAGCAGATGCGCATGGGCGAATTGCGCGAAGCGATCGCAACGCTGGAAAGCGTGATCCGGGACGATGCCTCAATGCGCATCGCCGTGCCGACACTGGCGATGTGTTATGTGCAGGTAGGCGAGCGGGAACAAGCTGCAAGCCTGTTGAAGGATGAAACGCTTGCCGCGGCTGAGGCAGACAACGAAATGGCTTATCGCCTCGCCACGTATTTTGCCGTGGAGGGGGACGCGAGCGAGGCGCTGCATTGGCTGCGGCGCGCGATTTATCTGGGCAATGAAAACTATCCATGGTTCCAAAAGAATCCGGGATGGAATAACCTGCGCACCAACGCGGATTTTGAGCGCATTCTCGAAGATCTGAAGAAGAGCTTCCGGCGAAACCAGAAGACCTGGAAGAGGCTTCTGGAACAGGTGCCTCCGGACGGCGACTGAGCGTCTGCAGACAGAAAGCCCGGCTACTCACGCGGAGCAGCCGGGCTTTCTGTCTGCGAAGTTCACCTTATTGCACGGTGAGGGTGGTCTTGAGGGGCAGGCTCTGGGATGAGCCGCCGACCATCAGGGTGTAGGAACCGGGCAGCAGCGCCCAGTCGTTCTTTTGCTCGTCAAAGATCGACAGATACTTCGGATCGATTTCAACGGTGACGGTTTGCTTTTCTTTTGGCTCGAGCCTGACGCGCGTAAATCCGACGAGCCGCTTCGGCGGCTCCTGCGCAGCGGCGGGAAGCGCAGCGTAGACTTCGGCAACTTCTGTCCCGGCGCGCGCACCCGTATTCGCCACGGTGAATGTGGCCTTGATGGTCTGGCCCTTTTCCACGTGCAGGCCCGAGTAGCTGTAGGTTGTGTAGGAGAGGCCGAAGCCAAAGGGGAATAGCACGGGCTTCTTCTCTGCGTCGTACCACTTATAGCCGACCTTGACTCCCTCGTCGTAGGTCACGTCGAATGGCGGCAGGCCGGCAGCGCGCTGCTCGGCTGAGGCAGGGCCCGAGAACTGTTCTGAGGAGGGAGGTGGCATCGTCACAGTGGGATGAGGCAGGTCTGCCTCGCTGATCGGGAAGGTGTTCGGCAGCTTGCCGCTCGGGTTCACCGAGCCGAAGAGGATGTTGCCGACGGCATCGGCTCCATCGCTGCCTCCGTACCATGCTTCGAGAATCGCAGCGGGCGCTTGAACCCACGGCATCGTAACGGGACTGCCTGTCTCCAGCACGACAATCGTATGCGGATTGGCTGCAGCGACAGCGGCGACGATGTCGTCCTGATGATGGGGCAGCGAGAGGCTTGGCAGATCCATGCCTTCGCTTTCCCACTGATAGGCAAAGACGATGGCGACATCGGCGCTCTGAGCGGCTGCGGCTGCTGCGGCGGGGTCAGTGCCCGGATCATACGTGACCTTTGCGCCGGGCGCGCGCGCCTGGATCGCCTTCAGCGGCGAGGTCGGGAACCAGATCTCCTCCAGCCAATGCGTTGCGCCCTTGCCGGCCGGCATGATGGCATTGCCGCCGATGGGATCCACCTGTGCAGAGCCGCCACCGGAGATCATGCCCACATCCGAGTGCGCGCCAATGACGGCGATTGTGTGTAACCGCGCGGCGTTGAGCGGCAGCACATTGTGCTCATTTTTCAAAAGCACGATGCCACTCTCTTCGATCTTGCGTGCGGTCTCAAATCCCGCGAAGGGATCGACAACGCTGCGTTGGCGCGGATAGTCCACCGCTCCGACTGCAAACATCGAGCGCAGGATGCGGTGCACGTGGTCGTCCAACTCGGCCATGGGAATTGCGCCCGACTGCACAGCGGCTTTGTAGCGCTCATCGAAGAAGAAGCGGCCTGGCTCTTCATTATCCAATCCGGCGGCGGATGCTTTTTCCGTGGAATGGGTGCCACCCCAGTCCGAGAGAACGAACCCCGGGAAACTCCAATCCCTTTTGAGTACTTCATTCAGAAGAAACTGATTCTCGCAGGCAAAGTCGCCGTTGACGCGATTGTAGGAACACATGACCGCGGCGGGGTGTCCCTGCTCCACGCCAATTTCGAAAGCGAGCAGGTCGCTCTCTCGCGCGGCGCGCTTGCTGATGTGGATGTTGACGGAGTTGCGCCCGCTTTCCTGGTCATTGAAGGCGTAGTGTTTGATATCGCCGATCACGTGCGCGGACTGGGTGCCCTGAATTAGGTGCGCGACCAGCGTGCCGGCCAGCACGGGGTCTTCGCCAAGGTATTCGAAGGTACGGCCGTTGCGTGGTTCGCGCGTAAGATTGGTGCCGCCGCCGAGCGTCATGTTGTAGCCTTGTGCGCGCAGCTCGCGGCCTATGAGCGCGCCGTATTCGAAGGCTGCGTCGGGGTCCCAGCTTGACGCAGCCGCCACATTCGCCGGCAGCGCAGTGGAGTACCGGCCGTTGACGCCGCTCGATCGCACGCCGTAGGCAGCGTCGCTCATGTCAATGCCGGGAATGCCAAGGCGTGGCACTCCCACCACATAACCGACGCCGCGATTCGAAGCGGCATTCTCCGGCGTGACCGGATCATCGGTGGGCATGCCTACACCGTGCAGCAGGGCAATCTTTTCGTCGAGCGTCATTTCCTTCATGACGAGGTCCGCACGCTGATCCGGTGAGAGCGCCGTATCCATCCACGGCTCTTTGGCATGGGTGGATGGCTCCTGAGCCATGGCAGGAAGACTGAAGACGGCGCTGGAAAGCAGCAACCAGCCGGCAAGAGAAGCAAGGCTGCGGCGCGGAGAGTGATTCATGAAACCCCCTAGATAAAACGTTTATCCTTGGACGCTCCAATAGTATCAACTCTCCTGCCGGTTCGGCTTTCTCGGGTCAGCGGATGCGTTCATAGGGCAGATAGACCGGATCCCACACGTACCCCCGAAGCATTTCGGGCAACAGCGAGGGATCCTCGATCTCAGCGACGCCCTCCACGATAGCCTGCCTGCCAACTGCTTCCGCGACAACGAGACTGAGGTTGCGCGACTCCGCGATAGGCGGCAGTAGAGGCGCGCTTTTGTCTTGCCGCGCGGGCGACAGCCCTGCAAGGGCCTTGGCTGCGGCCATCATCATGGAATCCGTTACGCGACGTGCCCGGCTGACGAGGATGCCGAGCGCTAATCCAGGGAAGATATATGAGTTGTTGACCTGCGCGATGGGAATCACACCATCGCCGAATGGCACGGGTGCAAAGGGGCTCCCGGTGCCGATGATGGCTCGGCCATCGGTCCAGCGCAACAAATCAGCGGGGATGGCTTCGGACTTCGACGTGGGATTGGAGAGCGGGAAGATGATCGGGCGCGCCGTATGCGCGGCCATCCCTTGTACCATCTCCTCGGTGAACGCACCAGCCTGTGCGGAGACACCCACGAGCACGGTGATGCCCGCATTCCGCACCACATCGAGCAGGGAAATATCTTCGCTGCCGGAGAGCTTCCAATCGTGGACGTCGGAGCGTTTACGGAGCAGCGCCTGCTGGCCCATGCGAATGCCGCGGCATCCTTCAATCAGAAGCCCATAGCGGTTGAAGGCGTAGAAGCGGCTACGCGCCTGCTCTTCCGTCAGACCTTCCTCGCGCATGGCGCTGATCAGCAAGTTGATGATCCCGATGCCGGCCGAGCCCGAGCCGAACATCGCGATGGTCTGCTCCTTCAGGGGCACGCCGGTTGCGTGGATGGCGGCGAGCAAGGTGGCGGTTGTGACGGCCGCTGTCCCCTGAATGTCGTCGTTGAAGGTACATAGGCGGGTACGATAGCGATCGAGCAGGGTCAGCGCGTTCTCGCCGGCAAAGTCTTCCCATTGCAGTAGAATGTGCGGCCAGCGCTTCTCGACCGCAGAGACAAAGGCTTCGACGAAGGCATCGTACTCGGCGCCGCGGACACGCTTGTGTTGCCAGCCAATGTACAGCGGATTGGTGAGAAGCTCCTCATTGTCGGTGCCGACATCGAGCAGGATGGGCAGGCAATGCTCCGGTGGGATGCCCCCCAGCGCGGTATAGAGAGCCATCTTGCCGATGGGAATGCCCATGCCGCCCGCGCCCTGATCGCCGAGGCCAAGAATGCGCTCGCCATCGCTGACGACAATGCAACGAATATCGTCGTAAGCAGGGTCGCCAAGAATCTGCTCAATACGATGGCGGTTGGGATAGCTGATGAACAGCCCGCGAGGCCGGCGCCAGATCTCGCTGAAGCGCTGGCAGCCTTCTCCGACGGCAGGCGTATAGACGATAGGCAAGAGCTCTTCGATGTGGTGCGCGATCAGAGAATAGAACAACGTTTCCGTGGTGTCCTGCAGTTCGCGCATGAAGGTATATTTTGCAAATGGCGTAGGCTGGGCGTCGATCGCTCTCTTGCGCCGTTCCCGTTGTTCATTGAGTGTGCCCACATGCGGCGGGAGCAGCCCGTGCAGCGCAAATGCATCGCGCTCGGATTCTGTAAACGCGGTCCCTTTATTGAGCCGGGCATTTAGCAGGAGTTCGCGGCCGTAGAACGAAGTCTGGACGGCCGCTTGTTTGCCTTGCTCAGTCAGAGTCTCGGTGCTCATCTGGATCTTCTCCTTCAATTCGCCTGTCCACGTTGTGGATTCTGGGCAAACTCCATCAGAGCACCGGACTCCTGAACCTTCCATGGCCTGCGTCACAGATGTTGGAAAACTTCTTGTAGTGGTATCGAAACTCCGTTCAGCTTTTATTGTTCTTCGATGATGGCAAGGTCCCACGGTGCGAGAGCGAGTGTCGCCCCTTTGGCGACCGGCTTTTCGTTGAGCAGGTTCTTGCCGGCGCCATAGGCATAGGGCGCATGAACTTCAGCGCTGGAATAGTTGAAGAAGTAATGAACCTGCTTGCCGAGCCGGTTGACGCCATGTTGCACGTGAACGTGCGCGGGTAGCTGCTGGTCAGAAGTCGTCAGGCCCGCACCTTCGAGGGCCCGCAGCAGGACGGCCCGTTGCAGATCGTCGGAGAGGTACGTGCCCTCGTACAAAAGCGTGCCTGTGCCGAACTGATTTTCGGTAATGGCCGGCCATTGAGCGAAAAAGGGATGATCATAGAAAGCAAGAGCCTTCGCGTGCTCGAGCATCAGGAACTCAGCCCAGTAGGAGACTTGATTGGCGCTTCCAGCTTGAAACGGATCGCCCTTGAGGGCAAGCGGATGCTCGAGATTGGAAAATTCCTGGTAGTTGAATCCTGCGGCTTCACGCAGGGGGCCCGGCGCACGCTCCCAGCGCACGGCATTGTTCTCGTTGGCGAAGCCGCTCTTGAAAGTCATCACAACATGGCCGCCGTTCTTGACGTAATCCGAGATTCGCTGCAGCAGTGCATCGTCTGCGATGTAGAGCGACGGAACAACCAGAAGCTTGTAAGACGAGAAGTCGGTCGACTCTGGGAAGACAAAGTCCGTGCCCACATTCAAGTCATAGAGCGCGCGGTGCATCTGCTGCACAAGCGCATCATAGCCTTCCGGCTTGTGGGTCCAGGTCCACTCCGGCTCCGGGCCACCATAGGGCATGAAGTCAATGGCATTCGCCGAGTCGCGGCTCCAGAGGATCGCAACCTGAGGATGAATCTGCAGGCCCACAAGGTGCGGGCCAATCTTTTGCAATTCATGCGCCGTCCTGCTGACTTCGGCATACGCGCGATTGGGCTCGAGGTCGTGGGAGAGAACGCCTTTCCAATAGGTCTCCTGGTTCGCGGCGATTGAAGCCCAGTGCCAGTACTCCACCATGTTGGCGCCATTGGAGAGATGCGTATAGACATCTTCGCGGAACTGGCCGTCGTACGGTGGATATTGGCTCTGCGAGTCCCAACCGATCGTCTGGGCATTGGTCTCGGTGATGAGAAAGTTCCCGTGCTTCAGCGAACGGGTGAAGTCCTCCTGAAGCGATTGCAGCGACCCATCGTAATGGTCCTGGGTGCGGTGATAGACGTTGTCTGCCGGTATGTCGAGAAATGCTGCGACTGCCTCTTCATTCACGTCGTGGCGCATCATGCCGCCGTAGTCTGTGGTGACGAACTGGCCGCTCCCTGCGCACTCCCGCACCAGCGCCGCCTGCCAGCGCAGAAAGTCCGTGACGCGCATTTGGCTCCAGCGCGTCCACTCGAGCTTATAGCCGGTGCTTTGCGCGCCGCTGCGCTCGGGCAGGTCCTCCCATGTGTGCAGATTCTCGCCCCAGTAGTTGAGGAACCATGCCTTGCTGAGTGCTTCGGGAGTGCCGAACTTCTTCTCCAGGTAGTGCTGGAAGCCAACGAACACGTCGCGGTTGGCCGCGTCATAACTAGAGGTTTCATTGTCGAGTTGCCAGCCGATGACGGTGGGGTTGTCTTTGTAATGAGCCACGATGTGGAGAATCAGGCGCTCGGCATAGAAGCGATATGCGGGCGAGTCCGTATCCATGTTTTGGCGCAGACCGTAGGTGTTCTGGAGCGTGGGACCGCCGCGCATGTCAGGGTTAACGCGCTGCGCAAAGATCTCAGGATGTTCATGCGCCATCCATGCCGGGATGGAGTAAGTCGGTGTCCCAAGGATCACCTTGATGCCGGCCTTCCCCATTGCGTCGACAATCCGGTCCATCCATTCGTAATCAAACTTGCCATCTTCCGGTTCCCAGAGGCTCCAGGTGGACTCACCCATGCGGACGACATTCAACCCGGCGGCCTTCATCAGCTCCACATCTTTCGCAAGGCGAGCCTGCTGATCGCCGGGCATGTATTCGTTGTAATAGGCCGTGCCATAGAGAACTGTTGGGAAATCGAGCGTCGCGCTGACCGAGCGGTCCTGCGTCGCTTTGGAGTCCTGCTGTGCAGTCAGCAATGGAAGAGGGCTCAGGAGGAGTGACAGAATCGCAAGAAAGCGCTTGCTGGAGGGAGTCATAATGGACCTTTCGGATAGCGAACTGCTCAGGGAATGGCTCTCGTGACACATCAGAACACGTCTACTCAAAGGTGAGCAAGACGACCTCAGGATGCGTGCCGACGCGCATGGGCGGGCCCCAGGTGCCTGCACCGCTGGAAGTATAGACCTGCAGCTTTCCGTGTTGGTGCAATCCGTAGGTAAAGCGGCCGAAGGCGCGATGGGTAACCCAGCTGAATGGAAAGATCTGCCCGCCATGCGTGTGGCCGCAAATCTGCAGGCTGACTCCGGCTTCTTCAATAATCGACAGCCGATTTGGAACGTGCTGGAGCAGGATGCTGGGCGAGCCGTTCAGCTGAAGCCTCTCGAGGAATCCTCGCAGATGAACGGGCCGCGTCGATTGGCGATAGGAGACGCCAATAAGCGTCAGGCCATCCACTACTACGCTTTCTTCCTGCAGCACATGAAAGCCACCGTTCTGCATCGCATGGGCGCAACGCAGAGCGCCGGCAAATTCGTCGTGGTTGCCCAGGACGCAGTAGGTGCCCAGCGGGGGCTGCAGCGCAAAGAGCGGCTCCGCGAGCCACTCCGGTGCGGTCCGCCCACCGTCAAACACATCGCCTGGTATGAGGATGATTGCGGGATTCAATTTGCGCGCGACTGCGGCGAGACGGCGCGCAAAGCGCTGCCGGTTGATGTTGCCGAGATGGAGGTCGCTCATCACCAGCGCGGTTCGGCCTCGCCATTGCGGAGGGAGGTTGGGCAGCTTCACCTTCAGCTCACGATGGCGAATGATGCGTGCATTGATGAGGCCGTAGATGGCAACCAGCAGAGCAATGGCGAAGAGGAAGGAGATGAGCGGCGGGCGCATGGTCCTGAAGGCAGGCTTCCCGACCGCTGTTGAAAGCAGGAGATCCGCGATCCATGCGAGACACGCGGCAACAAACAGAAAGTTCAGCAAGCCGAGCCAAAGCGACGCCACCCAATAGACAAGGTCCACCAAGGGATTCGTATAACGAAAGCTCAGAAGGGCGGCCACGACGAATGTGGAAGAGAGAACGACCAGCGCAGCGCCAAGGCCCTCATGGGCAGCAGGACTCATGGGCCACCAGAAGTGCACCCAGGTGATGTAAAGAAACCAGTGCGCCAGGCACAGAATCACTTGAACCGTCAGAACGCCCAGAACAGGCCACGCTTTCAAGCATCATCTCCTAACGGTATTGTGGCATGTTGCCGTTCGATTCGTCTCTGTGTTGAGCGTCTGGGTGGCATGAAACAATCTCACTATGCAGGCGGCTAAGGCAGACACGGTGGGGCTCTACATCTCCTTCCCGTTCTGCCGTTCGAAGTGTACCTATTGCAATTTTGCGTCGGGTGTTTATCCCGCGAGTGAGCATGATCGTTACATGAGCCGGCTGGTGAAAGATATCGAGTCGGCCGGCGCCTGGGCCGAGAGCGTCGGGGTTGAGCTGCCCAAAGTCGTTGACACGATTTATCTAGGTGGCGGTACTCCAAGCCTTCTCGAGCCTGAATTGATTCACCGCCTCTTCGGCGCCATCGAGGCCGCTTTTCACGTGAAGGGCAATGCTGAAATTACGATGGAATGCGCACCGGGGCAATTGCAGGACGCGACCTTGTTCGCAATGACGGAAGTTGGGGTTAACCGAGTCAGCCTGGGCGTGCAGAGCTTCATCGACAAAGAAGCAAGCGCGAGTGGCCGGCTGCACAAGCGATCAGATGTACTTAACGATCTAAAACGCCTTTGCTCCAAACGCATCACCAACCTCAACGTCGATCTCATTGCCGGCCTGTCGGGGCAATCGTTGTCCAGTTGGGATGAGTCGCTCGCGGTGCTGATTGATTCCGGCGTTACTCATGCAAGCATCTACATGCTGGAAGTCGATGAGGACTCCCGGCTGGGCAGGGAACTGCTGGCACGCGGTCACCGATATCACGCAGACCTGGTGCCAACGGACGAAACCATCGTGCGCATGTACGAGACAGCGCAAGAGCGATTGACCGATGCGGGCTTGCAGCAGTACGAGATCTCCAATTTCGCCAGACCGGGAGCGGCTTCCAGACACAATTTGCGCTACTGGGAACGACGGCCCTATCTTGGGCTCGGCCTGGATGCGTCTTCGGCCCTGATGGCGAAGACTGGCTCCGGTGCGAGCGAGGACAAGAAGCTGATCCGCCCGTTGCTGCGTTGCAAGACGACGGATGATTTGCGGAGCTACCTTGACGGCCCGAAGCACGTGGAGACGGAATGGCTATCTGCCTCTGACCAATTTGAAGAAGCATGGTTTCTTGGTCTGAGGATGAACTGCGGTGTGGATCTTCAAACTCTCCGGTTTGAGTTCGGATCAGAGCGCGTGAAGAGCGCCCTGGAATCCGTTACGAAGCTTGACGCGAACGGTCTTGTCAGGAAAGCCGGGGAGACGGTGACCCTGACTGCTCGCGGCCGGCTGCTTTCCAATGAAGTGTTTCAGGAGTTCCTGATGGAGCGTGACCCTTGCGGAACAGGTGCAGACTGAGACAATTGGACTTCGGAAATTGACGGCATGCGCACTTGCCAAAGAGACTACAACTCCCGGGAGATATGAGGCAGGAAGGCAATCGGTCCAGCCATGGAGTCGTGTGAGAGGCCCAAGGACTGAATCGATTCGGGTCCGGATTCCTGCGCCAAACGCATCGCCTGTTCGGCATCTTTGAGCACGACCAGAGGCGAGATTCCGTGACTCGCGGCGACTCCAAAGCAGGCGCTGAGGCGTGACGGCCCACCATCGCACTGAAACGGATGCGAGAACACCTCCATTCGAATTCTTTGTGCAAGGATGGTTCCCTGGGCAGCATCGCACGCGGGCAGGATCGCAAGGAATTCATCGTTACCCAATCTGCCGAATGAGTCGTAGCTACGAAGCATTCGCAGAGTGCGCGCTGCGACCTGGCACAGCAAATCATCACAGGCCTCCTGGCCGAGCTGCGCATTCCGGTAGGTGAAATCGTCGATGTCGAGCAGGAGGAGGCAAAGCGGAGTGCGCATGCGCTGCGCACGGTCTGTCTCGCGAAACAACTGCGCAAGCAGCGTGGATCGATTCGCCAGCCCAGTGAGCGGATCGATCTGGGCGCTCTGCGCTGCAGCTTCGCGAAGCCGCTCCAACTGACGCAGCTGATGAAAAGAATGCAGGGTCCTGCCCAATCGCAGGCGCCAGTGGGGATGACCCGGATCGCGCGGAAGGATATCGTCGAGTGAGCCGTCCGCTAGAAGGTCCATCCATCCGGTGCGCAGGTCGTCCGCGAGCAGCACGATGGGAATGGTGTGCCCCTTTGCGTTTGCCCGAGCATCCCGGATCGGCTGCCCATCGGCTAACCCCGGAAGGGCGCTGTCGACCAGCACGAGCTCTGGAGGCGCCGGTGCATCGAGTGCCGCCGGAATCTCACGTGCCGTCGAGACAATTGCAACCGATGCAAACGATTTGGCCAAAACCGGCTCAATGAGCGCAATGAATGCGGTATCCGCCGAGGCCACCAGGAAACCCGGCATGAAAGAGAAGGACATGCCCGCTCCCTTCGATGGGGAGTTTATCGGCTGGCATTAGGATTTCTTTAAGTGAGGATGCGCGCGGGGAGGTTTGTCTCTCACTTGTTGGAGTGCGCGCAAAGTCAATGGATACCGAAGTCCAACTGCAAAGGAGCCGGCGAAACGGCTCCTTCAGTTGAATCAGGAAATGGTGCGACCGACCTTCCTCAATCCACGAAGTCCACTTTGGGTGCGATCGGGATGACGCCGCGCTCGTGGCCGAGATCCAGAAGCTTGCGGATTGCTTCGCGGCCATCGGCGCCATAGTCGAGTGTGCGCTCATTGACATACATGCTCACGAAACGATTCGCGAGGGACGTGTCGAGGTCGCGAGCGAACTGCATGGCATATTCGAGGGCTTGCTCGCGATGGTCCAAGGCATGTTGAATGCTGTCGCGGAGCGCCTTCGAGATGATCTTGTGCCGCTCCGGTCCGAGCGAGCGCCGAATTGCGTTGCCGCCCAGGGGCAGAACGAGGCCTGTCGTTTCCCTCCACCAGACGCCCAGATCGATGATCTTGGTGAGACCGCTGGAAGAGTAAGTAAGCTGGCCTTCGTGGATAATCAGACCTGCCTCAAATTTACCCGCCAGAATCGATGGAATGATCTGATCGAAGGGCACGGTTTCTGTCTGGATCTTTGGGTTGAAGACCTTCAGAGCAAGATAGGCTGTGGTGAGCTCGCCGGGGACCGCGACCTTGATCTGGCTCAGATCTTCTGGCTGAAATGCGCGGCTTGCGACGACCATGGGACCGTAGCCCTCCCCGACGCTTCCGCCGCAGCCCATCAGGGTGTAATTGTCCTGCACATACGGATAAGCGTGAAAGCTGATCGCCGAGACATCATAGAAAGCCTCAGTGCGGGCGCGGCGGTTCAGCGTTTCGATGTCGCACAGCGTGTGCGAAAAGCGGTATCCGGGGACGCGCACCTTGTTGGTCGCCAGCCCATAGAACATGAAGGCGTCATCGGAATCCGGGCTGTGTGCGATCGAAATGTCGATCACTGGCAGAGAACTGGCAACTTCAGAAAGAGGAGTACTCACAGAATTCAAAATGTCCTTTCAGCTTCCGGGCTTGGTGCACAGCCGACCATCTCCCTGAATCTTTGGATGCGGCCTAAGGCGAATCGGCGCGACTGCGATTGCCGCATCGGGCAGACAAGTTGAGCGCAGTCTCCGGATATGCTTACAACCCTGATTTCAAGTCAGCTTCCCTCTCGATGCCGGGGGACTCTCGTGCGCCCGCATGAGGCTCATCTGCCTTGTTTTGGCGATGCAGCCACACGTGACGCGCCAAACCTGCCGCTGCAAACAGCAGCGCCCCGAGAGACACAAGTAGGGCGATCATGAGCCAACGCATAGTACAAGCTCAGGATAACAGAAGACTGCATTGAAACTTGTTTGCCTGCCGGGCACAATCGAATCCGAGTCAAAGGCCTTTCAAACTGGTGATGAGCCAATCCAGATAGTCTGCACTGGCGCGCTCGGCATGTAAGACGAGAAACTCAGGTATCTCATAGCTGTGCAGTGCGTGAAGCCGCGCCTCCAGCGCGGTCAATTTTTCCGGCAAGGTCTTCAATAGGAGCAGGGTCTCCGAGTTGGCCTCAATCTCTCCCTGCCATCGATAAATGGATTTGGCTGCAGGCAGAATTGTGGCGCAGGCAGCCAGCTGTTCTTCGACGATGGTGCGCGCCAACTGCTCGGCTTCTTCGGGCGTGCCGGCGGTGGTGAGAACGATCCGCACTGGAGATGCACTTTCAGGCATTGGGTTTGACTCGCCGACAGTGTACCGCGTTCCGTATACTGGCCGGACATCCAGTGCGCGCCCGCCGGGAACGGTGTTTGCAGGGCAGACCTGCCTGGGAAAGTATGAATTCTGCGGCGAGTATGCCGCATGCGCGGAGAAGACCTATGAGCACACAGATCAAGTTCGGAACCTCTGGTTGGCGCGCGATTGTGGCCGATGAGTTTACGCTTGCAAACATCCGGTTGGCTGTTGCGGGCATTGCCGAGTACGTCAAGACCCAGGCCAGCCCGCATCGCGTTCTTGTGGGCCGTGACCCGCGGTTTCTGGGAGAGACCTTCGTCAATGAGGCGGCGCGCGTGCTGGCAGCAGCAGGCGTTACGCCGATTGTGATTCCTGAAGCCGCGCCTACGCCGGCCATCGCCTATGCAGTTCGTCGCTTGAAGACGTCCGGGGCGATTAATTTCACGGCCTCTCACAATCCGCCGGAGTACAACGGCATCAAGTTCTCCACGCATGATGGAGCGCCCGCTCTGCCCGAGGTGACGCGGCAGATTGAAGCTGCAATCGAAAGGCTCAGCAAAGGCGGAGGCGGCGGAATCCCAAGCCCCTTCGCCAATAACTTTGAGACTGCCGATGTCAAGCCAGATTTTCTGAAGCGCCTGGCTGAACTCGTCGATCTGAAAGCAATCGCCAAGTCTGGAATCAAAGTGGTGTACGACCCGTTCTGGGGCGCCGGGCGCGGGTACAGCACCGAACTGCTGCGCGAAGCGGGAGTCCGGGTCGAGACGGTACACGACACCCGCGACGTACTCTTTGGCGGTCATGCGCCCGAGCCGGATGATCATCTTCTGGCCGACGCCAAACGCAAGATGAAAGAGATCGGCGCGCAGATCGGCATAGCAACCGATGGCGACGCAGACCGCTTCGGCATCGTCGATGAAGACGGCTCGTTCATTCAGCCGAATTACATCATTGCCCTGCTTTTTGACTATCTGGTGGAGACGCGCGGGTGGAAGAACGGCGTCGCCAAGAGCGTCGCCACAACCAATCTCATCAATGCGCTCGCCGAGCATCATCGCGTGCAACTCTACGAGACGCCGGTCGGTTTCAAATACATCGGTGAACTCATTATTGCGGACAAGATTGCCATTGGCGGCGAAGAATCGGCGGGTCTTACGATTCGAGGCCATGTTCCGGAGAAGGACGGAGTCATTGCCGGCCTGCTTGTGGCTGAGATGGTTGCGAAGCGAGGCAAGAGCCTCGGCGCACAGTTGCAGGAATTATTTGGCAAGGTTGGTTCCTATTATCCAGTGCGGGAGAACTTCCGCTTGACCGAAGAGCGGAAGGCCGCGTTCACTGAAAAGTTGAAGGCGGATCCGAGGGAGTTAAGCGGGCGCAAAGTGGCCGGCATCGTCCGAACCGATGGATTGAAGCTGATTCTCGAAGATGGATCGTGGGTTTGCTATCGGCTCTCTGGAACAGAGCCGGTTGTTCGCGCCTATACGGAGGCACGCAGCGAGCGCGATATGGAGTCGCTCAGTGCCGCAGCCAAGGAGTTTGTTCTTTCATGATGGGAGCGCAGAGCGCCGTGCAAGCGGACGATACAAATCCGAGTGGGTTCGGAGTCGCACGTGGGATTCCCTCTGCGAGACAGATGACTGAGTGGATTCAGCACGGCTGGCGTCCTGCCGGGACTCTCGTCGTCGTCAGCCTCGCGCTCCTGCTCGGCTGGGGCGTGGTCAACGGCAAACATGGGCTTTCGGCATGGCAGCAGCAGCGCATCCAGGATCGCAAGCTGCAGCAGGAGATCCAGGATCTGCAGCAGGAAAACGCACGCCTGCACGACCATATCCAGCATTTGAAGTCAGATCCTGACGCAATCGAACACGAAGCGAGGGAGCAGTTGCACTACGCGCGTCCCGGCGAGGTGATTTACACCCTTCCCGATGCTCCGCAGAGCGCTTCGACAGAGCCTGAGAAATAGATCGTTTCAGATTGCGCGTCAAGTCTGGAGCCGGCGGTGCGCATTTCGCGGGTCAGAAGTCGATGTGGCCGCGCACGGAGCCGACCCAGACGGGACCTCGATCCCGGTTGTAACCGGGGTGGTCAACATGCTGGATATCGACCGAATAGAAGAGTCCGCGCCAGGCATGCCAGTTATAGTAACTTTCCACGATATTTTCCCGGCCGTAGTTGAGCTTGCCATCGCCGAGCAGGAAGCCCAGCCCGCCGTATTTCAGGTAGTTCTGGTGGTCTCGCTTGATGGCGTTGGAAACCATCACGAGGCCGACCTTGTCGACCGGACGATGCCAACGAATGCCGCCCAGGTCGGCTCCCGCTTCCAGCGTCTGGTCCACTTCGGTATACGCAAAGGATTCGTGTTGGCCTTCATTCCAACCGAATCGGCCAAACACGCGCAGGCTCGGTGTGAGTTCCTGCTCGTTGTTCAGCCCAAAGCCATACTTCAATGCCCCGAAGTTCTCATGCGACGTAATTGTAGGCGTCGGATCGGCACCTGCAAGGTATGCTGCAACTGCCTCGCGGTAGTCGCCCATGTGCGCACGATTTGCATAGAACAAAACGCGCGTAACCCCCTTGCGGTTGGCAACCAGACTCCGGCGCAGCTCGAATTCTCCATTTTGTCCATGGGCCCGGCTGAAGGCCCAATCGAGATCGAGTCCGTTCGCCACAGTCGGCATCGCGAAAACTCCGTATCGCAGGCTCCATGCTTTATCGTCATATTCCGCGAGCCCGCCTACCGTGTATCCGCGCGTGTCGGCTGCGTAGTCCCACGCGCCGTTGTTATCGACGGTCCAGTTCATGAACTGCAGGTGGCTGTCCGACCCAACGTCGTTGAGATCGAAGACATCCGGAAGAGTCAGCTTGCCGGCGCGGAGTTCAAAGCGGCGGACAGGAACAGACGGTGCCGGAGCGAGCGGCCCCGGTGCCTGATCGGTCGTCGCATCCGTCAGTCCGATGACCTGATGAATCTGGTACCGCGCAAGATAAGGAGTCTGGCTCAGGTAGGGATTGCGGACAACGTCCAGGTTTGTGAAGCCGGCCATGCCGAGCGCCTGGCTTAGTCCGCGGCCAAGGGCGTCTTCCACGTCAAAGACAAAATCGGTGTTGTAGCGAATGGAATGACTGCGCCGGAACGCGGTAAACAAAGTGCCGACCATGGAGGTCTTGTATTCCGCGGCGGAGCGAAAACTGTTCGTGCCTTGGTACGGAGAATGGAAGGGAAGGTTGCCCTGAAAGATCACATTCACCTGGCCGGAAACCCAGTAGAGGGAGTTTTCGGGGTGTGGAGCCATCGTGACGGGCGAGAGCGACACCGGCTCCAATGCAGACGGGCTGGCATCGCTTGGCTTGTCGCTTATGCTGCCATGCTGCGCGCCATCGAACGGCGCACCTGCCGCGAGCAGGCTTGCTTGAGGTTGCGGTGCGACTGGCAGCCCTCCCGCCAGCGTCTGCGCAAAACAGTCACCGTGCGCTGACAAAGATACGGCGCAAGCGAGCAAGACGAGTTGGCAGAATCGGCGGGTCATGTTCAATTTTTGGTTGTGTGGTGTTGGAGAAGGATTCCCTGTACAATCTTGGAAGCCATACCCCCATACGGTTTATACAATACTGGGGGTGGGTATAATTCGTCAAGGAGCCAAACATGTCTCTTCACGAGCGGGAAAAGCTCAAACTGCTCCAGAGGGTACGCAGGCTTCGCGGCCAGGTGGAAGCCGTCGAGCGCCTCGTGACCGCGGATGACGATTGCGGGGGGCAGCTGATGCTGCTTGCGGCGGTGCGTGGGAGCGTGAACGGCTTGATGGCAGAGATTCTTGAGACGCATGTCCGCTTTCACCTGGTGGATGGCGCGAAGGAGCGCATTGCTCCGGAACTGGCTGAGGACCTGATCGACCTCGTGCGTGCCTACCTGAAATAGGCGGGCGCCTTCGGCATGCAGCTAAAGCGCCTTATCTGAATGTATTGTTCTCAGCGGCAGGATTTGTTAAGTGGCCGTTGATTCTTCGCCGCACATGCCGCCTGCGGAGCAGCCTTCGGAGGGTGGTGGCTGGTGGCTGGCCCGGCTTCAGGCCGTGGGCTGCCCGTCTCAGGGTATGCGATACTCGGAGTGTCATGTACAAGAGGATTATTCTCAAGCTTTCAGGGGAAGCCCTGGCGGGTGCGCGCGGATTCGGCCTGGACGCGGCGAAAGTGGCAGAGATTACCGGCGAGATCGCCGATGTGCATGCGCTCGGCGTCGAAATCGGCATCGTTGTGGGCGGCGGCAATTTCTTTCGCGGTGTGGCCGAGCAGGCGAAGCTGATGGACCGCGTCTCAGCCGACAACATGGGCATGCTCTCGACAGTCATCAACGCGATCGCGTTGCAGGACGCGCTGGAGCAGCGAGGCGTGCAATGCCGGGTGATGACAGCCGTCCTGATGAACCAGGTCGCCGAGCCGTACATTCGCCGCCGCGCAGTTCGCCATCTTGAGAAGGGCCGGGTCGTTGTCTTTGCAGCCGGAATTGGAAATCCTTTCTTTTCAACCGACACCGCAGCCAGTCTGCGCGCGATGGAAATCAAGGCGGATGTGCTGCTGAAGGGTACCAAGGTCGAGGGCGTCTACAACGCGGATCCGGTGCTGGTGAAGGACGCCGTGAAATACGATGAGCTGACGTACATGGACATCCTGCAGCAGGGCCTCAAGGTGATGGACCTGACCGCCGTGAGCCTCTGCAAAGACAACAATCTTCCCATGATCATCTTCAATATGAACCAACCGGGCAACATCCGGCGGGTCGTCCTTGGCGAAAAGGTCGGCTCACTGGTGACAGCTTAGCGGGGTAGTAACCGTCTATCTTCTGTGGAACAACGCAAGCCAGCCCCGCTGATGGCCCTGACAGGCCTGCGCTGCTTTGCAGCCGTCAACATTGTCTTCTTTCACTTTTCCAATCCGCAATGGTTTGGATGGCTGGCACCTATTGTGAATGCCGGCTACGCCTCGGTGAGTTATTTCATCCTGCTCTCAGGCTTTGTGCTGGGCTATAACTACAACGCGCGCGCGCGTGCCGGGGAGCTGGACGTGGCGCGTTTCTACAAGGCCCGCTTTACGCGGCTCTACCCGATCTATCTGCTGAGCCTCCTGCTGGCGTGGCGGATGGTCCCGCTAGAGTGGAGCGCGCATACACACGCGATGTTCTGGACCGGGATGGTGCTCTCGCCGCTGTTGCTGCAGGGCTGGATTCCTTCCCTGGCTACATTTCTGAATACGCCTGCCTGGACGATGTCTGCGGAATCGTTCTTCTATCTCATCTTCCCGTGGATGGCCCGGTGGAAGAAACCCGTCCGACTGGGGCGCCATGTGGCGAAGATGGGCGGTTTGTGGATGCTCGGCCTGGTGCCAGGCGCACTCTACATAGCTTTCAATCCCGATGGAATCCCGCATCCGGATCGCTGGAGCTACGGCCCTTGGCTGCAGGCCTTGAAGTACACCCCATTGCCGCATCTGGCCAGCTTCGTCTTTGGAGTGCTGCTGGCGGAGCTGGATGAACTCATGCCCAGGAGTAGCAAGCGGAGACTTGTGCTTGGCATCTTTGGCTTCAGTGCTACTTTCGGGCTGCTTTCCCTGGGCCCTAGGGTTCCCTATGTGCTTCTGCACGACGGGCTTCTGATGCCGCTCTTCGGCTGCATGATTCTGGGACTGGCGGGCACAAATCTCCTCGCCAGGGCTCTTGGCGCCCGTCCGCTGGTATTTGTGGGGGAGGCGAGCTATTGCCTCTATTTGCTGCACTTCAACATGTGGAATCTGATCCATGACTCGCATGTGCTGAACCGTCTGGGCCTGGAGAAGTTCGATCCCTGGATCAGTTATGTCCTTCTGATTGTGATGGCAGTCCTTGCCCTCCACCTGATCGAGAAGCCTGCCCAGCGCCAGTTGCGCAAATGGATGGCCGCCTGAGTTGAGAGCGGCTGGATCGGACAGATACCATGCAAAAACGCCCAATCCATGTGGACTGGGCGTTTGGCTCGTAAAGAGTCACCGCTTTACGGAGTGACCGATTGGATCGAGTGGTTTCCGTGCGGCGCCAGAACCAGTGCGGTGGGGTGCAAATCCGCAGGGTAGGGCGTGGATTGCGACTGCTTCAGGGTGCCGGCATTCGGGTCAAGCTGGAAGCCGGAGATGGAATTCCCAAGGAAGTTGGCGGTGTAGACGAACCGGCCCAACGCGGGATCGATGGCAATCGCCACAGGTTGTGTATCGGTGGCGTTCGTGGCCGAGCCAGTAGGATTGATGGCAGCCGACGGGGTGCCCGTATTCAGGTCAATCACGTAGGCAGAGACTGACGAGTCCAGCGTATTGGACACGTACATGTAGATGCCGCGTGGGTCAATGGCCACCCCTGAAGGCTCCGCGCCGGTGCGGAACGGCCCATTGATGAGGAAGTTGAGCAGACCGCTGGACTGGATTCCAAAGCCTATGAGCTGATTCGATGCGAAATCGGTGATAAAGACGAACCGGCTCGTCGGGTCAGCCGCGATGCCGCTGGGCTTGACGCCGGCCTTGAACGGGCTGCCCAGACTTGCGGTGAGCGATCCTCCGCTGCCCACCGTGAAGCCGAAGACCCAGCCAGGATTCGCTGTGCTGGTTACGGCGCCGCCGGGATTGTAGGCCGCCTGGTCGTACACGGTGACGTACACCGCCTTGTTATTGGCCAGGGAAACAAGCCCGGTGGGAACGAGCGGATCGCCCGTGTAACCGGGCAGAGACAATGCTTCCTGCGCCGTGACGGCGCCGATTGCGCCCGAGGAAGAGATGGCATACTCGCTCAGGGTTGCTGACGTAGAGCCAGAAAGCACGAACAGGGCGTTTCCCGCAGCATTTACCGCGAGCGCCACGGGCGATCCGGGAAGTGTGACGGCATCCAGCTTGCTCAGCTGGCCGTTGTAGTCGGCAGAGAAGTGGACAACCGAATTGTCTCCGGAATTGGCGACGTAAAGATTCTTGAAGTCCGGGCTCAGCGCAAGGCTGACTGGGTGAACCCCACCGGACGATATGGCAGCCGGGCCGGTTCGCAGGGCGCCGGACTGGGAATCGACGGCGAAAGTCTGCAACTGGCCGTCACTGCTGGAACCGCTTCCTGCAGAGGCAAGATAGAGGTAGTCGATGGTGACGAGCTGGCATGCAGACAACATGGCCGCCACCAACAGACCAACAGATGCGACCAGCACAAGCTGGCTCACTTTACTTAACTTCATGCGCTTCCTTCGTTGTGGGCCGTATGATTCTTGCCCTAGGAATACCGGTTGAGTTGTCCCGAACATAGTGTAAAAGCTCGTTCCGGGTGAGTGCTAGAGCGGTTCCAGAGTACGCGCAGCCAATTTTGGCGTGCTTTGCATCTGGCCAATTCTCAGGGAAAAAGCCACATCGCATCGCGACTTTGGGATACAGCAAATGTGGAACCGCAGTAGCTGCCCGTTGAGCCAGTTCGGCTCCAACTCGGTAGTCTGACGGTCCGACGGGTCGCGTCTCGCGCTGCGTGGCTGGTCCGATTGCGCGGCCTCCCCTCATTTGTTGGGCAGTCTGTGCGGAATGGCCGCGACTGCCGTCGGCTGAGCGTTGGATTTGAATGGAGAGAACTGAGAGATCAGCAGCGTTCCGTCCGCGGGATTGATCTGAAATCCCGAAACGTTGCCGCCCAGAAAATTGGCGGTGTAGAGGTACTGGTTTCTCGAAGGATCAATTCCGATGGCGACCGGCTGCGTGCCGGTGGTGTAAGCGGCAACGCGGGTCAGTGCGCCGTTGTTGATCGTGAAAGCCGTGACATTCGCGTCCAGTGAGTTTGCCACATAAGCAAATTTCCCGGTTGCATCCAGAGCAATCGCCACAGGCGCATTGCCGGAGGGGTACGGGCTGCCGCTCAAAGGAGACAAGATACCGTTGGTTTGCTGAAATCCAAGGACAGTCCCTGACGCCTCATCCGTTGCGTAGAGGTTCGGACTGGTCGAACTGGCGGCGAGACTGGAGGGCTTCGTTCCGGCTGGAAAAGGGACGCCACCATTCAATGGGGTCAGGGTTCCGTCCGAGTTGGCGGTGAAAGCGAAGATATAGCCGCCGCTTGTTGTGGAGTCATAGGCCGAGACGTAGAGGTAAGCACCGGAACCGGCGATCGCAATCCCTGTCGGGGTCATCACGTGGGTCGGATTCGACGGCAGGGTTAAGGGCCAGTAACTCGCGCCAACTGAGGTATTGACCGAGGGCGAGCCCAGAGTGTCGTCTTTGTTGATTGGGAAGACAGCGACAGAGCCTGAGCAGGGCGAAGCCGACGAGCAGGTAGGCAGAGGTTGATATGCATCCAGCACGTAGAGCAGCTTGGAACCCGATGCAATTGTGACTGCGAAGGGAAAGACGCCGGGGGTATTCACCGTACTGTTCGGGTACAGCTTTCCGTCGTTGCCGATGATGAACTGAACGATTGAGTTATCGTCTTCATTCACCACATACAGGCTGGCGTTGTCCGGAGCAGGCGCATCGGCAACAGGGTTCCTGCCTCCCGAAGGAAATGGCGAAGCTGGAATCTGCCTCATCCGACCGGAATCGGAGTTCACTTCGAATACGTCGACTTCGCCGTACTGGTTGGATCCTGCGGCCAGGGCGCTCGTTACGTAGACAAAGTCTGCTGTGAGCGTGCTGCAGGCCGTGATGGTGCCCGCAGCCAGAAGGCTCGCCGCAGAGACCAGAATTAACTGGCTCGATCTGTTCAACTTCATGCGCATCTTTCATCAGCGGACCGAAAACTCTGGCCCGAAATCCATCTCTTTGGTTGAGCCCCACCGTGTTCCGGGGAGTCGTTGACTACAACCGCGTACGTCAGTAGCCGGACGTCGTGGGAACCTGAGCAGGAACGAGTACAAGCCTGTTCCTGCCCCTGAAATGCCGATCGCGACGAAGACTCAGCTTGTTCTGCCGCTCGCCACGCACCAAGCCGCCGGTCCAAGCAACGGATAGGTGATGTTGGCGGGGCCGGGCAAGTTATTCAGTACGCCGGAATTCTGGTCGATGACTCGTCCCGTCACGGATGAATCGTTGAAGTTGCCGGTGTAGATGAACTGATTGGACGGGTCTTCCAGCAGGCATTGCGGACCCGCGCCGCCGCCCCAGGGGCTGCCGGGAATCTCGCTGAGCTGGTGCGTCGCCGGGTCAACCACGTATCCTGCCAGGCCGCTCTGCGGGTTTGCCGTCTGGGTATTGTTGTTCCCCTGGTTGGCTACGTAGACCCACTTGTTCTTGTTTTCGTAGATCAGGTAGACCGGGTTCGACAGCGTCGGGTCATCCGGAATCGCGCCTCCAGTCTGCTGCTGAAGGGAGCCGTTGGTGCCCACAGAGAACGGAATCAGCTGGCTGAAGGAAGTGATGGAATTGACCGTGATCGGCTCGTTGTCCAGAACATAAATGTAGCCGCCACCGCTGACGATGGCCGTTGTCTGCGCAACGTTGAGAGGCTGGCTGCTGTTCTGATTTACGGTCAACTGCCCCGTGCTTGCAACATAGGTATACGGGAAGACGGAGTCGCCCGTGGCGGGAGTGCCGCTCACCGTAAGAACGAAGCCGCTGGCGAGAACAAAGTCGATCGGGTTCGCAGGAACAGGAAAATAGGGAAGCGGAGAACCATTGGCCGCCGTGACCTGCGAGTTGACGACCAGCGTAAGCCTGCCCGTCGCTTGATCGACCTTAAATGCCGAGATGTCGCCGCAGGAGGTCACGTTTGGCCCCAGGCTCAGTGCGCACGCTGCGCTCGATGGGGAGTCATGATCCAGAACGTAGATGTAGTTGCCACCGGGATCGGCCACAATCCGGAACGGATTGATTCCCTGCGTGTAAAAGGTTTCCTGCGGCGACAGGATTCCGTTGCCGCCAATGGCGAACTGCGTGATGTTGGAAAACTGGCAGGGGTCCGTCGTGGTGCAGTCGGAGCCGCCAGACTTCGTCACGCCGCGATTCAGGACGTACATGAAGCGTCCGCCGGTGAGCACCACAAACCGGCCAGGATTCGCGCCGCCCGAGGAGATTGGAAGCCCGTTGATTGGTGTCAGGAAGCCGGTGTTGTGGTCAATCTTGAAGCCGCTGATGATGCCATTGCCGGAGGTCTGGGCGGTGTTCGTACCCGTGACCCAAAGATAGCCTACCGTATAACTCTGAACGCAAGACGTGATACCGAGGATGCCGCCAACCGAGAGGGCGCTCATCAGAAGGGCCTTGCCGAATTTACTAAACCTCATGCGATTCCTTCATCCTGGTCCGGCGTGCGCCGCCAAGTTTGCTAGTTCCACAGCAGTGCTGGGTTGGGTTGGTCCCTGATGCATTGTAAAAGGCGAGGGCAGGTTGTGCCTAGTTTTGGACCCAACTCGGGCAAAACCGGGCAACCGGTACGAGGGCGGCTTGCCATGGCGCCGGTTCTTAAGGAGCCCTGCCCCGCGCAATTTCGCAGCATTTCAGTTGTTCATTGGACGAGCAGGGGAGGGAAATCGTCATACATCCACCTCAAATCTTGCTTGTACGCGAGCAGTGCAGGCCTTGGAAGCCAGATTTGCACGTGGGGATGATGCGGCTGGCTTTCTGGCCAGATAGGGTGAGATTTCACCGCTTTACATGCCGCCGCACGCCCTGCCACACTGAAACGTGGACACCCAGACAATCGTAATTCTCGACTTTGGCTCGCAGTATACGCAGCTGATTGCGCGCCGTATCCGCGAGCAGAACGTCTTCTCCGTCGTGTTGCCCTGTACGGCGCCCCTCAGCGAGATTCAAGCACACAAGCCAATCGGCATTATTCTTTCCGGCGGGCCGTCGTCCGTCTACGACGCCGATGCGCCGGCTGCCGATCCGGGCGTCCTCGATCTGGACGCGCCGATTCTGGGCATCTGCTATGGCTTGCAGTTTGTCGTGCACCATCTGGGCGGCAAGGTCCGCTCCGCCCCCAAGAGGGAGTATGGCCACGCTGAGGTCACGATTGAAGACGGCGCAACGGCCCTCTTTGCGGGATTGCCTGGCGCTATGCACGTCTGGATGAGCCATGGAGACGAGGCGCTGGAGCTTCCTTCAGGCTTCCATCGCACGGCGGTGACCTCCAACGCTCTGGCAGGAATAGCGAATGAGCAGCGGCGCATCTGGGCCGTGCAATTTCACCCCGAGGTTCATCACACGCCGCTCGGCTCCCACGTGATCCGCAACTTTGTCTTCAGCATCTGCGGCGCACGCGGAGATTGGACGCCTGCCCACTTCATCGAGACCACCGTGGAGGCCATTCGGGAGAAGGTCGGCAAGGGGCACGTGATCTGCGGACTTTCTGGCGGCGTGGATTCCTCGGTCGCTGCCGTGCTGGTACACAAAGCGATCGGGTCGCAACTGACCTGCATCTTTGTGAACAACGGCGTGCTGCGCAAGAACGAGTTCCAGAATGTGCAGCGG
>VFSW01001190.1_pt1 | contig 39282 bp, 28 predicted proteins | sample 5358111 | NCBI WGS metagenome assembly VFSW01 (sample SAMN11554181, study PRJNA540505) | mine drainage metagenome | isolation source: sediment from site ElyBrook_90M | place: USA: Ely Copper Mine, Vershire, VT | collected 2017
AAATCCCGGAGGGCTGTTACCCGCCGGGGGGTGGGTATCGCGGCGTTGCCGGCTGGCCGCAGGCGGAGCGGGCGCCGGGGCCGGCGACCGAGGTGCGTTCGGAGACCGCGCGGCGGATCATTTCGCGCAACCAGTCACCCGATCTTCCATTCAGTCAATCGATCAATCCCTACCGTGGATGTGAGCACGGCTGCATCTATTGCTACGCGCGGCCTTCACACGCTTATCTGAACCTGTCCGCCGGCCTCGACTTCGAGACCAAGCTCTACTACAAGGAAAACGCGATCGCCTTGCTGGAGCGCGAACTGGCACGGCCCGGTCACCTCGTCGCCCCGATCCACCTCGGTGCCAACACCGACCCTTACCAGCCGATCGAACGCGAGCACCGTTTGACGCGCGGCCTGCTCGAGGTGCTGTTGCGCCACCGGCATCCGGTCACCATCGTGACCAAGAGCCGGCTGGTGCTGCGTGATCTGGATCTGTTACGGGCGCTTGCAGCCGAGCGGCTTTGCCGCGTGATGCTCAGCGTGACGACGCTGGACGCGGACTTGAAGCGCGCGCTCGAGCCGCGTGCACCGTCGCCGGCGGCGCGCCTGGATGCGATCTCGGGGCTCGCGCGCGCCGGCGTCCCGGTCGGCGTGCTCGCGGCGCCGGTGATCCCGGCGCTCAACGATCACGAACTCGAGGCCATCCTGCAGACCGCCGCCGAGGCCGGCGCACGACGGGCCGGCTACGTCTTGTTGCGCCTGCCGTACGAGGTCAAGGAATTGTTCGAGGCTTGGTTGCGGGATCATGTGCCGCTGCGGGCGAAGCATGTCCTCTCGCGAATAAGGGCGATGCGTGGCGGGGCGCTGAACGATGCCCGATTCGGTGCGCGTTTCGAGGGCCGCGGCGTGGAGGCAGTCCTGCTCGCACGGCGTTTCGAAATCGCCTGCCGGCGGTTCGGCATCGCCGCGGATGAGGATGGCGAACTCAATTCGGACTCGTTCCGTGTGCCGGGCGGCGCCGGCGCCCAACTCGGCCTCGATTTCGGCACGCAGCCGGCCGCGACCCGCTAGCGGGTGCTCACGCGGTCATCGCCGCAGACGTGCCGCCGCCCTTTCGAACAGCGGTGTCAAGGCCTTGTAGAGCACGAACACCGCCACCGGCGCGATCAACAGCCAGGCGAGCCCGCCGTGCAGGATGGCGCGCCAGAGCACGATGATCGCGCGGCCCGCGCCCCCGGCGATCAGTGCGAGGTCCGCGTGCAAGGACAGCGGCTGCGGCGGCGCCCTCGTCAGCCATTCGCCGAGACGCACGAATGGAATGATCAGCAGCAGCTGGGTCGGCGCCATCGCCGCCTGGGCGAGCTGGATCGCCACCAGATTCAGGCCGAAGAGCAGCGCGATCGCCGTGCACAGCACCGTCGAGATACCGAGGATCGGCACATTGCCGACCACGATGCCGACGGCGACGCTGAGCGCGAGACGTTCCGGATCCGCGCCTTGCGTGAGCAGCGCGAGCAGGGGGTCGAGGAGACGGCGACGAATCAGTGAACGGCGCGTGGAGGTCTGCGGCGCACCACCCGCATCCGCTTCCTCCCCGTACGCATACGTCTGGTAGCGGCGCGCCGCCGCGAAGACGATCAGCAGCGCGACGACGAGCAGCGGATTGGTGATCTCGGCGCGATGCGGCGGTGTCATCAGGTGCGCGAACTGCACCGCGACGCTGGAGGCAAGCGTCAACAGGAAGGCCACAGACGGCCGCCCGAGGGCGAGCGTCAGCGACCACAGCAAGGCGCCATTGAAGAACAGCGAGTCGAGCAGCGGCCGGTAGTCGCGTGTCGCGAGCAGCGTGCCGGAGAACGGGATCCAGTGAAAAACGCCGAGGCGCGCTGTCAGCGCGAGCGGCCAGACGTTCGAGGTCACCAATACCGCGATGCAGCCGGTAATCGTCACCCACGCGCGCGCGCGTATGGACCAGCCCGAGCTTAGCAGCACCAAGACCGGCACCACGCACCAGGACAGCCATTCCTCTACGCTGCGTCGATCGGTACCGACGTACGCCTGCTCGAGTGCGGTCAGACCGATGAGTGCGGCCAAACACGGCAGCGCCCACGGCCGGCGCCAGATCTGGCGCACGCATTCGGCGATGATCCACCAACGAGTGAGCGCGAGGCTTGCGTGCGCCGCGAGCATGGCTCGCCGCTCGTGGAACTCGGCGAGCATGCGGCCGAGCGGCACGGCGTGGTGTGTCGGCAGATAGGGTGCAAATTCGCCGATGATCCAGATGGCGAGCAGGCACGAGGGCACGAGGGCCGGAAGCGGGTGCCGCAGGCCCGCGAGGCGTCGCAGCCTGCCGAGGCGCAGATACAGCGCGATCGCCAAGGCGCCGCAAGCGCATCCGGCCGTGTTCACGGCCCAGTCGATCAGATTGGTGACGCGGTGCGGAGTTGCCAGCTGCGCCAATTCCAGTGTGAACGCGAGCGCCGAGCCGATCAGCGTTGCGGTGAGGGTGGCGGCCAGGGGGCGCCTCGCCCGTCCGGCGCCGCCAAGACTGAGGCGGCAGATCGCGCCGAACGGCAGGTAGAGCAGGAAGTTCGCGATGAGGTCCGTACGGGAGAACACGACAGCGCCGGCCAACGCGAGGCGCGCCTTGATTTGCGCCGCTGTCGGCAGAATGAACGCGAGCGGGTACAGCGATCCCCAGGCGATCAGCAGGGCGGTGCCGAGCGCGATCCAGCGTGCCGCGCGCCGATGCCCGGGGTTTGGCAGTCCGCGCCTCATCGAGGTCGTGCCCGGCGTGTCGGCTCGGCCTGATGCGGGTCGTCCGGCCAGTAATGCTTCGGATACCGTCCTTTCAGATCCTTTTTGACCTCATGGTAGCCCCGGCTCCAGAAGCTCACGAGGTCGCGGGTCACCTGTACCGGCCGGCCCGCCGGGGAGAGCAGCTTCAGAAGCAGCGCCACGCGGCCCGCAGCGACCTGCGGTGTCGTGCTCAGCCCGAACATCTCCTGCAAGCGTACCGATACGCTGGGTGTCTCGCCGTCCAGGTAGTCGATCGGCACCTGCGAGCCGCTCGGCACCCGCAAATGGCTCGGCGCCTCGCGCGCGAGGAGCGCCCGCTGGCTTCGAGTCAAACGGCTCTCGAGCGCGTCGCCGAGGTTCATGCGGCTGAGGTGTGCGCGCCGGCTGCAGCCGGCGATCCACGGCGCAGCCCACTCCTCGAGGCCGGCGAGCAGCGCTTCGTCGCCGAGATCCGGCCAGGGCTCCGCGGTTGCGACCCCCGCACGGCGCAACAAGGCGATCCGCGCCTGGTATTGGCGCAAATCCCGCGTCCACGGCAGGGCGTCGATCCCCATGTCGCGGATTCCGGCGAGCATCGCCGTGAGCACAAGCTGCGGGTCCGGGTCGCTGACGTCGGCGCTCTCCAACACCAGGGCGCCCAAACGTCGCTCGCGGCGCGCGAGCACCGCCTGCTGGCGGCGATCCCAGAGGACATCGGCATGCACCTCGATTTGGGCGGCGAATAATCGATCGATATCCAGAGCCTCGATCGGTGCGGCCAGAAAGATGCGTGCGTCGCGCTCGGCCCCGTCGAGTTCCGCCGCGACCAGGAACGCCGCCTTTGCGAGTGCCTGCGGTTCGGCGAAGCGTGCGCCGCGACCGTTCGCGAGCAGATAGCGTCCGCCCTCGCCGCGAGTGCGCGCGATTCGATCCGGGTAGGCGAGCGCGAGCAGCGCGCCGGTCTCGCGGTCGCGGTCGGCGGTGTCGGCCGTGCAACGCAAGCGCTGGCGCCACTGTGCCGCCACGCGTTGCGCCGCTGCGAGCTTGCGCCCGTCGATGGCGGTGCCGGTCGGCAAAGACGCACCGCGATCGCCGAGCGCCGCGACGCGGACGCGAATGTCGGCATCGCGCGCGCCTGGCGGCGCCCGCAGCAGATCGCGCTCACTGAGGATCGCCGCCAGATCGCTGGCAAGGCCGCAGGCGCCGCGGCTCGCGGCGAGGCTCAGCATGTGCGCGAGCCGAGGGTGGGCGCCGAGGCGGCCGAGTTCACGTCCGTGCGCGGTGATCCGGTCGTTGGTGTCGATCGCCTCGAGCCGGCGCAGCAGATCGCGTGCCTGGGAGAGGTGTGCGAGCGGCGGCGGATCGAGCCAGCGCAAGCGCCGGGCGTCGACGGCGCCCCAGAGCGCGAGCTCGAGCGCGAGCGGTGCGAGGTCCGCGCGCAGAATCTCGGCTTCCGTGTGTGCGGCAAGCGAGTCCTGCGCGGCTTGCGTCCAGAGTCGGTAGCAGACCCCCGGGGCCGTCCGGCCGGCGCGGCCGCGACGCTGGTCGGCAGCCGCTTGCGAGACCTTCACGGTGGCGAGCCGGCTCATGCCGGTCGTCGGGTCGAACTGTGCGTGGCGGCTGAGGCCTGCGTCGATGACGATGCGCACGCCCTCGATCGTGAGGCTGGTCTCGGCGATCGAGGTCGCGAGCACGAGTTTGCGCCGCCCTGCGGGAGCGGGCGTCAGTGCCGCGTCCTGCGCCGCCGCGTCGAGTTCTCCGTAGAGCGGCAGCACGTGTGTGCCGGGTGGCGGTGGCGTTTCGTGGAACAGGCGCGCGACCCGGCGGATCTCGGCCGCGCCAGGTAGAAAAACCAGGACATCGCCTGGGTCGGCGCGCAATGCGCCGAGCACCGTGTGTGCGACCTGCTGTTCGAGGGTGAGTTCCTCGCGCCTGGCGAGATGGTGGGTGAGCACCTCGAAACTCCGGCCGCTCGCGGTGATGATCGGCGGATCACCGAGCAGCTGCGCGAGCGCCGTTGAATCGAGTGTCGCGGACATCACCAGGAGGCGCAGATCCGCGCGCAAATTTTCCTGGCTTTCGAGGCTGAGCGCGAGGCCGAGATCCGCGTGGATGCTGCGCTCGTGGAATTCATCGAACACGATGCAACCGATGTCGCTGAGCGCGGCATCGCGCTGCAACATGCGCGTCAGGATCCCTTCGGTGACGATCTCGATCCGGGTCGCCGGCCCGACCCGCGTCTCGAAGCGGGTGCGGTAACCGACGCGCCCGCCCACCGGTTCACCGAGCAGATGCGCGATCCGGCCGGCGATCGCGCGTGCGGCGAGGCGCCGGGGTTCGAGCACCACTATCTTGCGATCTGTGAGCCAGGCCGCTTCTAGCAGCGCGATCGGCACCACGGTGCTCTTGCCGGCACCGGGGGGTGCCTGCAGCAGCACCCGGCCGCCGTCGGCGAGCGCGCGCGTGAGCGCGGGCAGCGCGGCATGAATCGGCAGCCTCGGCAGCGTGCCGCATAGTGGGTCGATCGTACTCAAGGGCTCGGGGCTCGCGGCTGACAGCCCTTTACTCTACCGTGAAGCCGTTGCGGCGTGCGCAAGGACGGGATCTTGCTAGAATGAGCGCGTCGGGCCTGTAGCTCAGTTGGTTAGAGCAGGGGACTCATCAAGACAAATGGTGCCTTTGCGTCGCAAGGCGCGAAGTGGACGGGATGAATTCAGGGAAACCTTAACGGTTCGGCCGATGGCAACCCTGAGCCAAGCCGGCGGTACACCGCCGGAAGGTGCAGAGACTACCTGAGCGCTCGAGTTGCGCTTAATGACAGGCTAGAGCGTCCCGCACCCCACGGGGGTGAAGAGATAGTCCACTCCCGCCGGAAACGGTGGGGCGTAGTGAATCCCTTGGTCGTCGGTTCGAGTCCGACCGGGCCCACCATCGATGTTGCATCTTCGCGACATCGATTGACATTATTATCCGTGACCCTATAGATTGTGTTGCTGAGAGGCAGCACCGTACGGTGCGGCCTTTTCCCTGGTGGCTGATGGACCGGCTTACCTCCCCCCGCCCATCGCGACGCCGCATGGGAAGTCAGCCAACGTAGAGGTTCCCCCGATCCATGTCCCGAAGTAACGTCTTGATCCGAAGCGCGATCGCCTTGGTCGTCGCGTCGACGATGTACCAACCGGTGTTCGCACAGGATGCGACCAGCATGCAGACGGTCGTCGTCACCGGAACGCGCGAGCGGGATCGCACCGTGGCGACCTCGCTCTCACCAATCGACGTGCTGACGCCGCAGGACATCACCGCGACCGGCGCGACCAACCTGGCGCAGGCGCTGCGGGTGTTGCTGCCTTCCTTCAACTTCCCGCAACCGTCGGTGACGGATGCGACGGACGCGACTCAGCCGGCGCAGTTGCGCGGGCTCTCACCGGATCAAACCTTGGTGCTCGTCGACGGCAAACGCCAACACACGACGTCAATCGTCAATGTCAACGGTACGCTCGGCCGCGGCTCCTCGCCGGTCGACCTGAACGCGATTCCGATCAGCGCGATCGACCATATCGAGGTGTTGCGGGATGGGGCGGCTGCGCAATACGGCTCGGATGCGATCGCCGGGGTCATCAACATCATCTTGAAGCACGGACCCAACCACGGTTCGGCCAGCCTGACCGGCGGCCAATACGATCAGGGCGATGGCAGAACCTGGCAGGGTGGCGCCGATGCCGGTGTCGCGATCGGCTCGCGTGGCTGGGTGCGTCTGAGCATCGACGGCGAGCATCAGGATCCCACCAACCGGGCTGGACCGGACCCCCGCTTCCCGACGGATCCGACCTACGGCAAGGTCACCTTTCATTACGGGTTGCCGCAGCTGAAGGCCGAACAGGCCGCGCTCAATCTCCAATATGATTTCACACCGCAGGTCGAGCTGTACGCCTTCAGCCTGTTCAACCACCGCGACGTAAGCGCCGGCGGATTCTTTCGTTCGCTGTCGCAATATGCGACGAGCACGCCCTCCGCGGCGGCCACGTACCCGAATGGCTATCTGCCGATCGAGAACAGCGCGATCAACGACGATTCCGAGGTCGTCGGTCTGCGAGGCAAGGTTCTCGGTTGGCACTACGACATCAGCGCCAACACCGGCGGGAACTCGTGGCAATTGCACACGACCGACACGTTCAATTATTCGCTCGGGGCGAGTTCGCCGACTTCGTTCTACATCGGCAAGCTGTCGAACCGCCAGAACATCGTCAACGCGGATTTCACCAGAAATTTCAGACCTAGCGTGCTGCGCAATCCGCTGACCGTTGCCTGGGGACTGGAATACCGGCATGAGAAATTCACGATCGAAAACGGCGACTCCGCCTCTTATTACGGTGCCGGCGCCCAGGTTTACCCCGGGTACCAGCCGGGCGATGCGGGCACCCACACGCGCAGCGACCGGGCGGTCTATGTCGATTTCGAAAATGATCTGACCGACAAGTTGTCGGTCGGCCTCGCCGTGCGTAACGAACACTTCAGCGATTTCGGCAACACGACATCGGAGAAGCTCTCGGGCCGCTTTGCCTTCAATCATGTGGTCGCGATCCGCGCGACGGCATCGACCGGGTTCCGGGCGCCGTCGCTGCAGCAGGAATATTATTCCAGCACGGCCATCAATTTCGTGAATACCGGCAACGGCAACGTCCCCTATACGATCCGCACGTTCCCGGTCACCGATCCGGCGGCCATCGCCCTCGGCGCGCAACCTTTGCGTCCCGAAAAATCGCGCAACTTCAGCGTCGGCGTGGTCTTGACCCCCTCATCCGGCTTCTACACCACCCTGGACTTGTACCAGATAACGATCGACAACCGGATCATCCTCAGCGGCAACCTGATCGGTGCGGCCGTGCAGAACTATCTGACCTCGGTCGGAGTGCCGTTCGTCAGCGGCGGGCGATTCTTCACCAACGCGGTCAACACCCGCACACGCGGCGCCGATCTGGTCAGCACCTACAACCTCGACCTGCGTGATTCGTCGGTCAAGTTCACCGCCGGCGCGAACTACAACAAGACCCAAATCCTGTCGATCGCCGCCAATCCGGCGCAACTCGGTCTCGCCGGCCTGTCGCTGCCCGTCATCGACCGGACCGAGCAGGGACGCATCACGGTCGGCACGCCGCGCACCAAGGCGTTCGTGGCCAGCGACTGGACGCGCGGGGCATGGACGCTGCACGGGCAGTTGACCCGATACGGCTCATTCACCTCGCTCGGCTTCACCCCGAGCAGCGACCAGACTTATGGCGCGAAATTCGTCCTCGATGCCGCGGTCGACTACGCGTACAAGGCACTTACGCTGACAGTCGGTGCGAATGATCTGAACAACGCCTATCCGCAGCGCAACGACGCCGCCAATAACTTCGATGGCATCCTGCCCTACCCGCAGGGTTCGCCGTTCGGGTTCAGCGGCGCTTATTATTACGGGACGGTCGCGTACAAATGGTGATATCTCGAATGACTCGACTGCGCGCGGCCGTTATGGCCGCCTTCCCAACCCGCCCGCCCGGGGCGGGGGCGGGCATCCCGGCGCAGGCGCTCGACGCGCCCGCCGCGCCGACGACGATAGCCGCCCTCGCCCACGATGAGCCGGTGACGGCCCGGCACGCGATGGTCGTCACCGCGCAACACCTGGCGACCGAGATCGGCGTCGACATCCTCAAGAAGGGTGGCAACGCGGTCGATGCCGCGGTCGCGGTCGGTTATGCACTCGCCGTGGTGCATCCGTGCTGCGGCAACATCGGCGGCGGCGGATTCATGATGGTGCACCTGGCCGGCGGCAAGACGGTGTTCCTGGATTTCCGCGAGAAGGCGCCGCTCGCGGCGCGTACCGACATGTACCTGGACGCCAAGGGCAACGTGATCCCCGGCAAGAGCACCAAGACCTATCTGGGTGTCGGCGTGCCCGGCACCGTGATGGGTCTCGACACGGCGCTTGCCAAGTACGGCACCATGCCCCTTGCCGAGGTCATCGCACCGGCGATCCGGCTCGCACGCCAAGGCTATGTGCTGCAAGCCGGCGACGTGAAGATTCTCGACACGCGTGCGGCCGGCTTCGCCAAATACCCGAACGTCGCGGCGATCTTTCTGAAGCATGGCAAGCCGTACCAGGTCGGGGACCGGCTGGTTCAACCGCAGCTTGCACGCACGTTGCAGCGCATCCAGAAGGGCGGCACCGAGGCGTTCTACCGCGGTGAAATCGCGCATGCGGTGGTCGCGGCGAGCGCCCGCCACGGCGGCATTCTGTCGCTGCGTGATTTTGCCGATTACACCGTGCAGTGGGACGCGCCGGTGAGCTGCGAGTATCGCGGCTACACGTTCGTCTCGGATCCGCCGCCGAGTTCCGGTGGCGCGACGATTTGCGAGATTCTCGGAATACTAAGACCCTATCCCCTGGCGCGCTGGGGTTACGGTTCGGCCCGCAGCCTGCACTACCTGGTCGAGGCGGAGCGCCGTGCGTTCGCGGACCGCAACAGCTATCTCGGCGACCCGGCATTCGTGCACAACGACCTCGGGGCGCTGTTGTCGCCTTCGCACCTCGACCGGTTGCGCGCGACGATCCAGCCCGACGCGGCGACGCCGTCGTCCGCGATCAAGGGCAACCTCGGTGCGACCGAAGGCACCAACACGACCAACTATTCGATCGTCGATCAGCACGGCAATGCGGTCGTCGTGACCTACACGATCAACTATCTGTTCGGCAACGGCCAGATCGCCGGTGACACCGGATTCTTCCTGAACAACGAAATGGACGACTTCACCTCGAAGCCCGGCGTGCCGAACAGCTTCGGCCTGGTGCAGGGCAAGAGCAACGCGATTGAGCCCGGCAAGAGGCCGCTCAGTTCGATGGCGCCGTCGATCGTGTTGCACGGGCACAAGCTCTTCATGGTCACCGGCAGCCCCGGCGGCTCGACGATCATCTCGACGACGCTCGAAAGTTTCCTCAATGTGGTCGACTTCCACATGAACATGCAGCAGTCGGTGGACGCGCCGCGTGTTCATCAGCAATGGTATCCGGATGTCGTGTTCGTCGAGCCGGGCTTGCTCACGCCGGGCGTGTCGGCAAAGCTCGGGAAGATGGGCTACCGTTTCAAGGTGATCCCGTCCTGGGGGGCCGACGAGGCGATCCTCGTGGATCCGCGCACGCATTTGCTCGAGGGGGCCAACGACCGACGCAGGCCGTCGGGGCTGGCCGCCGGGTTCTAGCGCGCGCTTGCGCCGATGCCGACGCCCATCGACGCCGACCGCTGGGGGCATCCGCGCTCGCTCTGGATGTTGCTCGGCGTCACGGTCGGGCTGAACTTCGCCTTCTACGGCTTTCGGTCGTTCGTCGCGCCGTACCTCGCCGCGACGTTCTTTGCCCACGAGGCCGCCGACGCCGCCATGCGCGACGCGAACCTGCTGACCGCCGGCGTTGGCGCTCTGCTCTACGGCACGCACGTCTTCGGTGGCTGGATCGCCGACAATGTGCTCGGTGAGATCCGTGCATTGCGCACCGCGCTGTGGCTCGAGGCGCTGGCGCTCGGCTTGATGTCGTGGCCGACGCGCACGGGTTTTTTGCTGGCGCTCGCCTTGTACGTGCTCGGGGCAGGACTTAGCATCCCGCTCACGGTGTTGATCGGGCGCAATTACGGACCGCAGGATCCGCGCCGTGACGCCGGCTATACCCTGTTCTATCTTGCGATCAATCTCGGTGGCTTCGTCGCGCCGGTCGTCTGCGCCGACTGGATCGGCCGTCACTTCGGCTATCGCTACGGCTTTCTTGCCGCGAGCGCGGGCGTTGCCTTCTCCGCCCTGCTTTTCCATCTGCGCAGCGCAGCGCTCGAGGCCGCGCAGCGTCCGACACGGATTGGCGGCCCGCGTGCCCTCACCGGGGTTCTCGGCGGAATCCTCGTGCTCCTCTACCCGGCCATGTTGTTGCTCGAACATCCGAGCCTGGTGGCGGCCGCGGTCAACGGCGTGCTCGGGTTGCTGCTCGCCTATTTCGTCTTCAGCGCGGTGCGGCGCGGCGATCGCATACAGGCTGAGCGCTATGTGGCCATGCTGCTGCTGTTCGTCGCCAATATCGTCTTCTGGGCCCTGAGCCTGCAGGGAGCGACGTCCTTGAATTTCTTCGCGCGTGACTACGTTGCGGCGCCGTTCGATTTCAGCGTTTTCCAGTCCCTGAATCCGCTCTACATCATGTTCCTCGCGCCGCTGCTCGCGCTGCTCTGGCCCTGGCTCGGGCGGCGCGGCTGGGATCCGTCGACACCCCGAAAATTCGGCATCGGCCTGCTGTTCGTCGCGCTCTCCTACGGGGTCGTCTACGAAGCGGCCGGCGCCGTGACCGCGGGCGGTGGACGCGTGTCCTGGCTCGTGCTCGCCGCCTGTTATTTGCTGCAGACGATCGGCGAACTGGCTCTGTCGCCGATCGGTTACGCGATGGTCACCCGTCTTGCGGCTCCCGAGGAGGCATCGCTCGCGATGGGCGGCTGGTTCTTCGGCATCGCCATGGCCTATCAACTTTCCGGGAGGATTGCGGCTATGACGACCATGGGATCTTTGCCCGGCATCGCGGGATACGCACACGTCTATGGGCAATTGTTCGGGTGGGGCCTCGCGGCGGCGGTGTTGTACCTGATCGCCGCGCCATCGATTGCGCGCTTGATGCACGGGGCGCACTGAGGTGCTGTGGTGGGTCCTGGGGGCGATCGCGGCGCTCGGCGCCGTCCTGGCCGGGCCGCTCATGAGCCGCGTCGAACAGCCCAAATATCACGTCATTGAAACCGCGGGGCGCTTGCAAATCCGCGATTATCCGCCCATGGTCGTCGCCGAGGTGGCTTTGCCCGGTCCGCGGGAGGCCGCGCTCGAACAAGGATTCAAGCTCATCGCCGGCTACATCTTCGGCAAGAACTCGACTGCCAGCAAGGTGGCCATGACCGCACCGGTGATCCAGCAGGCCGAGGCGGGGCGCAGCGGCGAGAAGATCGCGATGACGGCGCCGGTCGTGCAGCAGGCCGATGGTGCGCTCTGGCGTGTCCGCTTCGTGATGCCGGCCGGCGACACGATCGCAAGTCTGCCGAAGCCCGACGATGCAAGGGTGAAACTGCTGGCATTGCCGGTCAGGCGTTTCGCCGTGATCCGGTTCTCCGGTCTCGCCGGCAGCCGCAGTCTTCGCAAGCACACGGCGCAGTTGCGTGCGTTCGTGCGTGCTCAGCACCTGCAGCCTGTCGGCGCGCCGATGGACGCTTATTACAATCCGCCGTGGACACTGCCGTTCCTGAGGCGCAACGAAGTGATGATCGAAGTCGCGCGCTGAGGCGGGGCGGGTTTCCCGCCAGCGGCCTCGGCATCCCCGGGGCAGGTGGTGTCCGCCGCAGTGGAGGCGGCGTGTGGGTACATGTTGCGCTTGTTGGTTTGTTGCGCTGTGAGCCAGAGCCGGCCGGCGAGCGCGCAGCGCCTGCCGAAATCGAACAAACCGCGCATGAACTGCGGATCGAAATCGGCGACGTTCGTCACCGGAAATTCCGCGGGGATTTCCGTCAGCCGGAACCGCATGCCAAGCCGCGATGCCAGGTTGATCGTGTCGATGATCGCTTCGCGTGTCTTGTAGGTCATGCCGGCGGAGAAGCTGCGCATCAGGACGGCCACCGTGCTCAGCGGCGTGGTCTTCGGCAGGTGCGCGAGTTGACTGTTGACGATCATGTAGAGTCGTCCCGAACGCAGCGGCGGGATATCCTGGGGGCGCAGGTCGGCGACCAGCGGAAAGGTGAACACCGAGGTCGTGACGGTGCCGTCGACGTGCATCTCGTCATAGACGTGATTGCCGTCACGCACACGAATCAGCACCGGCGGGAAGGCGCCCGGAACACTCGCCGAGGCGACGATGATGTCGCGGAACAGGGCGAGCGCCGCCGGGCCGCCATGTTCGGCGACCACCCCCATGTCCCAGAGCACGGTCTCCTCGCTGTCGAGGTCCGTCGTCGCGATGATCAGGCGCCGGCCCCGCTCGCTCGCTCGTGCGACCGCGGCGACCATGGCCGGTGTGACGTAGCGATCGACCATGCCGAACAGCGGATCATCGTGCTTGCCCGGCGACGGAAAGACGAGCCGTTTGGCGACGCGCCACGTGGGCGAGGCGCCGAGCAGCTGTCTCTGGTCGCTCGTGAATGCGGCCTTGAGTTCAGGATCCCATCGAGGTCCGAGAAACGCGAACGGGGCAATCAGCGCGCCGGCGCTCACTCCCGTCACGAGCTCGAATCGCGGCCGCTCGTGCGCCTCGCTCAGGCCGATCAGCGCCCCGGCGCCGAACGCGCCTTCCGAACCGCCGCCCGACAGGGCGAGTATGTTGACCGGGCTGCCGGCCGCAGCCCGGCGAATACCGTCGAAGAATTGCGGTGCCTGGCGCAGGAAGCCGCGCAGGTCCGTGGTGACGAGACGCACGCTGCGCGGGAAACCGGCTGGTTCGGCGTCGTTGATCACCGTCGGCGGCGCCGGCAGGCGCCCGGGTGTTGCGCAACCCGCGAGCAAGCAGACACCGACCATGCAGAGCGCTTCGATCCGCATGCACTTCTCCTCCACTTTCGAAACAGATTACCCCGATTCCCCGTCTGGCTCACGCCGCCGGCCCGCCCGTGGGCCGCTCGGCCGAGCGCCGAGGGCGCCAAATCGCTTAAACTGGAGGTGTGCGTTGGCATTTCGTTGAGAGGCTCGCGATGACGGGACTTGCGTTTCTTGCAGTGGGTGTGGGTGCCGCGGTCGGTGCCTGGCTGCGATGGTGGCTCGCCGTGCAGCTGAACACCGGTTCGGTGGCGGTCCCGCTCGGTACGCTGACGGCGAACTGGATTGGGGCGTACATCATCGGCGCCGCGATCGCCTACTTCGCCCAATCGCCGGCGATTGCCGCGGAATGGCGGCTGTTGATCATCACCGGATTCTGCGGCGGGTTGACGACGTTCTCGACCTTCTCCGCGGAGTCCGCCTCGCTCCTGCAGCAGGGGCGATTCGGTATTCTCGGCGCCGAAATCGCGCTGCACGTCGGTGGTTCGGTCGCGCTGACGCTGCTCGGAATGGCATCGTGGCGCTGGCTGGCGAGCCGGTAAAACGCTAGGGCATAGACCAGGAGTCATCGGCATGCGCGGCTACCAAATCACTTTTTTCACCGAACAGGATCGACGGCAGGATGGCAAACCGCTCGGCAAATGGCTGATGCACCTGGCCAAGAGCCTGGGGCTGCGCGGCGCGACGCTGGTGTCGGCCGCCGAGGGGTTCGGCGCCTCCGGCCGCATTCACTCGGCGCAATTCTTCGAGCTCGGCGATCAACCTCTCGAGGTGCAGATGACCGTCACCGAGGAGCAGGCGTCGCAGTTGTTCGAACGCCTTCGCGCCGGCGAGGTGCGTCTGTTCTACGTCAAGTCGCCGGTCGAGTTCGGCAACACCTGTGAGGTCTGAGGGCCGCCTTGCGGACCGAACGCCGCCCACCCGCGAGTCCGTCATCATGACGATCAGTTCACGTTTGATGCTCGTGGTTGCCATGTCGCTGGTCGTCATCGCGGCGCGCGCCTCGAGGGCGCCGTTCGACCTCGCGGGACCGCATCTGCGGGTCACGGTGACGCGCGGACACACGCTGCTGCCCATCGCGAAGGTTCCGAATCTGGCGGTCGGCGACCGGTTGAGCATCAAGGCACTGTTGCCACGGACCCAGTCTGCGCATTATCTGCTCATCGTCGCCTTCCTGAGCGGCTCGACCAATCCGCCGCCGGCCCGCTGGTTTACCCATTGCAATACGTGGTCTCGAAAATGCGCACGCGACGGCATCGACGTCGAGGTGCCGCACGGCGCGCGGCAGGTGCTGATCTTCCTTGCGCCGCAAACGGGCGGTGACTTCAAGACCCTGGTCGGCGCGGTCCGCGGGCGACCGGGCGCGTTCGTGCGCACCGCGCAGGATCTGAACCAGGCAATGCTCGATCGATCGCGGCTCGACACCTACCTGTCGACGATCGATGCTCTGAACGACGCCGACCCGAGCCGTCTGAAGGCCGTGGCGCCGCTGCTCGCGCGCAGCCTTGCGATCGTCGTCGACCCGAAGTGCCTGCAACTCATGCCCGACCTGCAGGCTCCATGCCTGATGGCCGGCCGGGAGTCATTGATTCTCGAGGACGGACATAGCACGTCCATCGTCGCGGCCCTGACTTCCGGTCCGATCAGCGACCTTGCCATGCAGGCCGGCTATACGCCGCAAATGCGATTCGGTTACTACAGTCCGTACATTGCCTCGGTGCTCGACATCGCGCGCATCTTCAATTCCTTTCGCACGGCCCAGTACGACTACATCCCGGCGCTCGCCACGCTGCATGGCGACAAGATCGCGTTGACGCTGAACCGGCCGCCGTCGTTCAACGAGCCGAAGTCGGTTTTGGTCACCGCGCTTCCGGCCGTCGAGCCCGCGCAGCTTCCGCCGTTGCACGCGGTCGACCCGAAGGAAATCTACTGCGCGAGCAAGAACTCGCTGGTGTTGCCGGTGGAGGGTGCGCCACTCGTGTTTTCGACGGACTATGCGCACGACATGCAGCTCGAACTGACCGGCAAGAATGGCAGGCACATCGATCTGCCCGCCGCCGCCCAGGCGCTGCACGGCGGATTCGTGATCGATACCGCCAAGCTCGCCGGGGCGTCGCTTGCCGCCGGCGGCCTCGGTGACAGCGTGAAAGGCATGCTGCACGGCTACTGGGGATTCGATCGCTACGACGGGCCACGGTTCCAACTCGTCAATGCCCGGCCGCGCGCCTGGCGTCTGGCGGCGGGCGATGGCGGCGCCTTGATCGTCGGACGTACGGAAACGGTGCATCTGCGCGCCGACAGCGTCAGCTGCATCGATCAGGTGATGCTGAAGGATCCGGATGGCAAGGTATTGAAGGTTCACTGGAAACCGAAGAAATCCGGTGAGGTCGAACTGAAACTGCCGCTGCAGAATGCGAAGCCCGGCGACCTGACTCTGCTGGTGAGCGAGTACGGCTCGAAGGCCCCGCAGCCTGTGCCTCTGCGGGTGTTTTCGGCGGCGAGCCGTTTCGATGGATTCACCCTGTACGCGGGCGATACCGTTGGTACCCTGCGCGGCAGCCGCTTGGACGAGGTCTCGACACTCGACTTCGGCGGTGTGCAGTTCACGCCACAGGGTTTGACCACCGGCAAGAGCGGTGATGTGCTGCGGCTTGCGGCGACGAGCGCGGCGGCGGCATCGGCGTTGCAGCCCGTGCGCAAGATCGTCGCTCAGATCCACCTCAAGGACGGCCGCATCATCCAGTTCGACACGGCGGTGCTGCCGGCCCGGCCCCAGGTCATCTTGATGGCGAAGAGCGTGCAGCGTTCCGCGGCCGATCGGGCGAGTCACGTGCGGTTCGCAGGCAACGATCAGCTGCCCCAGGACGCGTGGATGTTCTTTTCGATTCGCGCGCCGGCCCCGAATCGCTTCGGCCGCGCCACCGCGATCCAAGTCGGCACCGTCGACGGCGCGGAGGCGACGACACTCGATCTCGGCAACGGCGGGCTGACGCTGGAGAATGCGCACGTCGCCGTCGCCGGCTTCAGTCCGCTCAAGACCTTCGGACCCGGCGCCTTCGGGCCGATTCAGTTCCGCATCACGATTAATGGGGTCAGCGGCCTTTGGCAGCCACTCGCGACGATCGTGCGCTTGCCGCAACTGCGTGAGCTGGTCTGCCCGCCGACGGCCGATATTGCCTGCAAGTTGAGCGGCAGCCGCCTGTTCCTGATCGACTCGATCGCCGCAGACGCCGCCTTCCACCATGCCGTGACGGTCCCCGACGGATTCCCCGGCAGCGCCTTGCCGGTGCCCGATCCGGGCGACGGCCGGCTGTACCTGCGGCTGCGCGATGATCCCGGCCAGATCGATCGCCTGGCACTCGCGGTCCGCCGCCTGCCGCCGCCGCCACCACCGTTGCCGCCGCCGGCACCGCCGCCGGTACCTGTAACGCACGGACCTTGAGACCGATGGGCATGAGTGAAGATTCCCGCTTGGATGGTGGCTCGCTGGCGCGCGCCTTCGCGCTCGGCTTGGTCGTATACGCGACGGTGCTGCGGCTTTACTTCGGCGCGCACGTGCAGCTCATGCCCGAGGAAACCTATTACTGGAATTATTCGCGCCATTTGGACATCGGCTATCTGGACCATCCGCCGATGGTCGCCTGGTTGATCCGCTGCGGCACGGGGCTGTTCGGCCAAACGGCGATTGGCGTGCGAATCGGCGCGGTCGTTTGCGCGTTGATCGCATCGCTGTTCGTCTACCGCCTGACCAAGAACGTGTTCGGAGAGACGAGTGCGGCGCTGGCGCTCGCGCTGGCGCAGTTGTTGCCGTTCTTCTTCGTGCAGGGCTTGCTGATGACGCCCGATGCCCCGCTGACCGCCGCTTGGGCCGCGTCCCTCTATTTTCTCGAGCGCGCGCTGCACGGCGGCAGCCGCGGGGCATGGGGGTGGGCCGGGCTCTGGCTGGGCATCGGTCTGTTGTCGAAGTACACCATTGGCCTCCTGGGGCTCGGTGCATTCCTGTTCATGCTGACCGATCGGCGCTCACGGCACTGGCTGCGTCGCTGGGAGCCGTATGCGGCGGCGGCGTTGGCCTTCGCGATCTTCGCCCCGGTGATCGTCTGGAACGCCGAACATCATTGGGCCTCGTTCGCCTTCCAGACGGCACGGCGCTTCGCGGGCCGGCCGCAATTCGCGCTGCACAAGCTGATCGGCGCCGCGATCGTGCTGCTCACACCGACCGGGTTCCTCGCCGCGACCCGCGCTCTGGCCTCGGGGCGGTTGCAGGCCGAATCGCAGGGTGCGGCACGGCGTGCCGGCTTTCGTTTCCTGCGCTTCGTGGTGCTCGTGCCGCTCGCCGTGTTCGTGTTCTTCAGCCTGCGCCGCGCGGTCAAGTTGGACTGGACGGGTGCCCCCTGGGTCGCCGCGTTGCCGTTGATCGCGTTCGAACTCGTCGATGCCGGCAGAACGGCGGCGACCGGCCTGCGCGGCTGGGTTCGTGCCTCGTGCCGGCCGACCCTGATCGCGATGAGCCTGATCTACCCGCTCGGTCTGTATCATCTCGCCTTCGGATTGCCGGACGTCGGTTACAGCAGGCACATGGAATTGCTGCCGGTGGGTTGGCGCGAACTTGGGGCGCGCATCGACCGGGTCGTCGAGAATTACGGACGCGATCATCGCACGCAACCCTTGGTCGTCGGCATGGACCGCTACGTGATCGCGAGTGAATTGGCGTTCTACGGTTCGGCCCGACCCGATCCGGTCGGCGACACGACCAGCGCCTACCTGTTCGGCGGCATGGGGCTCATGTATGAGCGGTGGATCCCGGCCCGGTTGCAGCGTGGCCGAACGCTGCTGCTCGTCTCGTTCCATCGCCGCAGCCTGGCGGCGCGCTCGGTGCGCCTGGCCGCCCGCAGTCTCGGGCCGGTTCTGAGCGGTTCCTTGACGAGAGGCGGCCACCAGATCCGTCGCTACTACTACCGATTCGCCTATGGCTATCGGCAGCCGCCGCCGCAGCACTCTTAGGTCCCCGAGCGTCCCCAGGTGAAGAATTTCGTCACGGCGTAATTCCACATCGAGCCGACGACGATGCCACCGAGCGCGCCGAGGACCCAGGTGCCATAGGACTTGAAGATGAACGAGGCGACCGTGACGTTCATCACGCCGCCGGCGCTGCAGGCGAGGACGAACAGCAGCCAGCCACGCAGCCAGCGCCAGCCGCGCAGCCGCGAGTCCCGATAGGTCAGGACGTTGTTCAATGCGAAGTTGAAGCTCATCGCGCACAGGGCGGCGATCGCCTGCGCGACCATGAATCGCGTATGCGCCACTTGCAGCAGCGGGGCGAGCACGGCGAAGTGCACCGCGATCCCCAACACCCCGACGATCGAGAACGCGACGAAGCGCACCGGTACGATATGGCCGACGAGCTTGTCGAGCAGCAGCATCGCGTAGTCCCAGGCGGTTACCGAATCGAGCTTGCTCTCGCCGGCGTGACGCGGCCTGAATGTGTACGGCAGTTCCTTGAAAAGCAGCGGCTCAGGGTGTGAGGCGAACACGTCCGCGAGCAACTTGAAGCCGATCGCCGAGAGACGTTCGCGGCTGCGTTCGAAGACCCGGCGGCGCATCATGAAGAATCCGCTCATGGGGTCGGACAGGTCCGCCGGCACCAGGATCCGGCCCAGGCGCCCGCCGATCCGGCTCAGGCGTGCGCGTCCCGCGCCCCACTCGCCGATGCCGCCTCCGGCCGTGTAGCGGCTGCCGACGACGATCTCGGCCGCTTCGCACCGTAGTTCCTCCAGCATCAGCGGCAGGAGTCGCTCGTCGTGCTGCAGGTCGGCATCGATCACCGCAAGGTAGGGTGCCGCGCTCGCGAGCATCCCCTCGACGCAGGCGGAGGACAACCCGCGGCGCCCGAACCGTTGTATGCAGCGGATGCGCCGATCCTCGGCGGCAAGTTCGCGGACCAGGTCGGCGGTGCCATCCGGCGAGGCATCATCGACGAAGATCACCTCCCAGCGGATTTCGCCGAGCGCCGCCTGCAGCTTCTCGACCAGCGCCAGGACGTTCTTGCGCTCGTTGAACGTCGGTACGATCACGGCAAGTTCCGCGCCCGGTTCCACGGCCAATTCCTCAGGTCCCGATCTTGGGGAATCGAGCCATCGCCTCCAAGTCGTTCAAATCCTGGTCGTTGCGGATATAGGCTTTGCTCGCGTCCCGGAGCGGCTGATGGTCCCAGGGTTGATAGCGCCCGCGGCGTAATGCCGCATCGACCAGATGGCGCCGGCGCTGGCTCGAAATCACTTCCGCGTGCAGCTCCTCGAGGTTCCAGCGTTCGGCGATTTGCGCGCGGAATGCGTGCACGCTCGCCGCGTGCGCCGGTTCTTGCGCGAGGTTGTGCCGTTCCAGCGGATCCTCGAGGAGGTCGTACATCTGGTCCGGATCGACCGGGGAGTGCACGAATTTGCGCCGGCCTTGCCGGATCATGACCACCGGCGCGATGGCGCCTTCGCCGAGGAACTCGCCGATGACCTCATCGGCGCCGGCGGCTCCCGAGAGCGTCGGCACCAGGCACCGGGCGCAGCTAGGTGTCGCGAACCGGTGCGCATCGACGCCGGCCAGCGCGCACAGCGTCGGCAGCACGTCGACGAGCGAGGCGCAGGACGCAACGCGCCGCGCAGTGAAGCGTCGTGGCGCGTGTACGATCAGAGGAATGCGGCACGCAGGCTCGAAAAAGCTCATTTTGTACCAGAGCCCGCGTTCGCCGAGCATGTCGCCGTGATCGGCGATCACCATGATCACCGTGTCGTCGGCGAAGCGTGCCTCGGCTAGCGCCTCGAGCATCGCGCCGACCTGATCGTCGACGTAGGAAATGGCACCGTAATACGCCCGTCGTGCCGCCCGCACCTGATCCTCCGTGACGTCCTGCAGGTCCAGACCGATCACGTGGCGCAGACGACGTGAATGCGGATCGAGATCCTGCGGCGCCATGCGCACGCGGGGCATGTCGATCTCGACGCCCTCGTAACGGTTCCAGTAACGCTCCGGAACCACGTACGGGTCGTGCGGATGGGTCATCGAAACGACCATGCAGAACGGCCGCCGATCCTTGCTGCGCGCCATGTCGAAGAGCTTCTGGCGGGCGTTGAAGACCACTTCGTCGTCGAAATCGATTTGGTTGGTGCGGGCGCAGGGGCCGGCCTGGGTCACCGAATCCATCGTGTGGTACCAGCTCGGGCGTTCCGAGAAACGGGTCCAGTCGGGCGTCCAGCCGAAGTCGGCCGGATAGATGTCCGTGGTCAGGCGTTCCTCGAAGCCGTGCAATTGGTCCGGACCGCAGAAGTGCATCTTGCCTGAGAGTACCGTCTGATAACCCGCATCGCGCAGGTAGTGGGCGAAGGTCGGCACCGATGCCGCCAGCTCCGCCGCGTTGTCGTAGGCGCCGATCTTCGACGGCAGCCTGCCCGACATGAAGGAAAACCGCGATGGTGCGCACAACGGACTGTTACAGTAAAAGGAATCGAATACCACGCCGGCGGCGCCAAGCGCATCGATGTGGGGCGCCTTGACCGTCTGGTTGCCGTAGGTCCGCAGTGCACCGGCGGTCAACTGGTCGGCCATGAGGATCAGAATGTTCGGCTGCTCTGGCAAGGCGGCATCTCCACGGTGTGGGTTCACTGTGCGGTCCGGGATGATTACACGCGCGCGCCGCCGCGGCTACCTCCCCGGCGAGGCTCCCGGCGCTCCGGGGGCGTTTCCCTTGAGGCTGTCCGAATGCGACAATGCGCGGTCGGGGCGCCGTGGATTCGGCCTGTCGCGTCTGGGCCCGTGGCCGTCGCGATGGGTTAAGTGCGAGCTCCGCCGGCCACTTACCATGTCTCGTTGAACGGTAGGCACGCCGGTTGGCACCATCGATCCCGTGAAAAAACAGTTGGAGACCGAGATGTCCGAGCAGACTGAAGGTGATTTCGACCTGGCGTCGCTCAGCGATGAGGAGCTGACCGAACAAGTTCATGATGACCTCTACAATGGCCTCAAGGCCGAGGTGGAGGAGGCGACGCACATCTTCCTGAAGCGTGGCTGGGCGGCCGAGCGGGTGCTCAACGATGCGCTCGTCGAGGGCATGCGCATCGTCGGCATCGACTTCCGTGACGGCATTTTGTTCGTACCTGAAGTGCTGCTCGCCGCGAATGCGATGAAGGGCGGCATGGAGATCCTGCGTCCGCTGCTCGCCGAGACCGGCGTCGAGCCGATCGGCAAGGTCGTGATCGGCACGGTCAAGGGCGACATCCACGACATCGGCAAGAATCTGGTGTCGATGATGCTGGAAGGTGCCGGTTTCGAGGTCATTGACCTCGGCATCAACAATCCGGTCGAGAAATATCTGGAGGCGCTCGAAAAGCACAAGCCGGACATCCTCGGAATGTCGGCACTGCTGACGACGACGATGCCCTATATGAAGGTCGTGATCGACACGCTGAAGGAGCGTGGCATTCGCGAGGACTACATCGTGCTGGTCGGCGGCGCGCCGCTCAACGAAGAATTCGGCAAGGCGGTCGGCGCGGACGCCTATTGCCGGGATGCGGCGATCGCCGTGGAGACCGCAAAGGGTCTGATCGCGAAACGGCGCGCCGGCGCGGCGGCACACTAGGGGTACGGTGCGGTCATGGCGCCTAGCGGGCAAGGCATGCTGATCATTGCCTGCGGGGCGCTCGCGCACGAGGTGGCGGCCCTGCGCGAGGCGAATCACTGGAACGCGCTCGACGTGCGCTGCCTGCCGCCGGAGTTGCACAATCGGCCGGAGAAGATCCCCGGCGCGGTTCGTGAGCTGATCCGCTCTGTGAGGGATCGCTATCGTTCGATCTTCGTCGCTTATGCGGATTGCGGTACCGGCGGCCTGCTCGACCAGGTTTTGCGCGAAGAGGATGTCGAACGCCTCCCGGGCGCCCACTGCTATGAGTTCTATGCGACCAGCGGCCTGTTCGCCGAACTGGCCGATGCGGAACCTGGGACCTTCTACCTGACCGATTTTTTGCTGCGGCATTTCGATCGTTTGGTCATCGAGGGGCTTGGCCTGGACCGGCATCCGGAGTTGTTCACCACCTATTTCGGCAACTACCGGCGGCTCGTCTACCTCGCGCAGGCGCCAGCGGCCGGCGCTCAGCAAGAGGCGCGGGCGATCGCCGAGCGCATGGGGCTCGCCTTCGAATATCGCCACACCGGATACGGCGCCTTGGGTTCCAGTTTGAGCGCTGCGGTGCGGCGCAACGAGGAGAAGGTTTCGTGGGTTCCCTGACGATCATTTCCTGGCGCGACATACCCGCGCAAGTTGTCGTGAAGCGCGGCCGCACGGCGGCCAAGGTGCAATTGTCGGCCCGCTTCCAGGAGGCGGTCGACCGTGCCGCGATGCGCGCCGGCAAGGGCAGTTCGGATGCGTATCTTGCCGACTGGCGGCGCAGCGACGCCACGCCTTGCGGCGACGATATCGAGGCCGAGGCCGCCGCCGAGGCGGCGCGTCTCGAAGCACGCTACAGCGACGAGGATTTGGAACGGTTGATTCGCGCCAAGGGTCTCGATCCGCAGAGCCCCGCAGCCGACGGCGGCGGCGACGCACCTACCGGGAACTCTTGATGTACGCCGTTCGCCAGTGGTCCGTGCGTCATGCGCGCGGCCTCAACACGTTCTACCGAGGTTTCGAAGGATTCCTGGTGCGCGTGCACCGGCTGTTCGCGTTCATCGGCTACGAGCGCGCCGAGCGACCCGTGGCGTTCGTCGAGAAACACGTCAAGGGACTCTTGTTCGACTGTCAGATGTGCGGGCAATGCGTGCTCAGCTCGACCGGCATGTCCTGCCCCATGAACTGTCCGAAGACCTTGCGCAATGGCCCCTGTGGGGGCGTGCGCGCGAACGGCCACTGCGAGGTCAAGCCGGAGATGAAGTGTGTCTGGGTCGAAGCCTATCGTGGCAGCCGGCGCATCGACGGCGGCGTCGAGGCGATGACGCAGGTCCAATTCGCCGTGGACCAGCGTCAAAAGGGCCGCTCCTCGTGGTTGCGCGTCGTGCGCGAAAAAACGCCGGGAGCCGGCCAGGCCGATGCGCCCGCAAAGGGTGCGAAACCATGAAGTTCGACGACGAACCCGTACCCGGCTATCCCTTGCCGATCCTTCCGGGGCACACCTCGCCGGGTCGGCTCGAGCGCGTGCTGCGCGCCGGCGGTTTCGCCGTGACGACCGAACTCGCGCCGCCGGATTCGGCCGATCCGCAGGAGGTGTACGCGCGCGCGCGTGTCTTCGACGGCTACGTCGATGCGATCAACGCGACCGATGGCAGTGGGGCGAACTGTCACATGTCCAGTCTGGCGGTGTGCGCGCTGTTGACGCGCGTCGGTTACGCGCCGGTGATGCAGATCTCCTGCCGCGACAAGAATCGCATCGCCATTCAGGGCGACATCCTTGGCGGCGCGGCCATGGGTGTGTGCAACATGCTCTGTCTGACCGGCGACGGCGTGCAGGCCGGCGATCATCCGCAGGCGAAACCGGTTTTCGACCTGGATTGCGTCTCGCTGCTCGGGATCGCGCGCACCTTGCGCGACGAGCATCACTTCCAGAGCGGTCGCAAGATCAGCTACGCGCCGCGCGTCTTCCTCGGCGCCGCCGAGAACCCTTCGGCGTTGCCGCACGAATGGCGCGCGCAGCGTCTCGCGAAGAAAATCGCGGCCGGCGCGCAATTCATCCAGACGCAGTATTGCTACGACCTGCCGCTGCTGCGCGCCTTCATGCGACACGTCGAAGACCTCGGACTCCTCGGCAAGGTCTTCATCCTGGTCGGCGTCGGCCCGCTGCGTTCGGCGAAGACCGCCGACTGGATGCGCAAGAACGTTCCCGGGATGCACGTGCCGGACGCGTTGATCGAACGGCTCGCCGGCGCGAAGGATCAGGCGCGCGAGGGCCGGGAGATCTGCGTGGAACTCATTAAGGCGGCCCGCGAGATCGCGGGCGTGAGCGGCGTGCACGTGATGGCGTACCGCCAGGAAGAATCCGTCGCCGAGATCGTCGATCGCTCGGGTGCGCTGCGCGGCCGGGTGCCGTGGTATCCGGGCCGGGATGAGGCCGGCGGTACCGTCAATTCCCCAGAAGATGCTCCATCAATGCACAGGACCACACCATGACCGATACCGTAGTCAGTTCCGCCACCAAGGAAGTCGTGATCGGTTTCGACCGGCCCTTCGTCATCATCGGCGAACGCATCAACCCCACCGGCCGGAAGATTCTGGCCGCGGAAATGGCGGCGGGCGACTTCAGTCGCGTCGAGGCGGATGCGCGTGCGCAAGTCGAAGCCGGCGCACAGATGCTCGACGTCAATGCGGGCATTCCGCTCGCCGACGAGCCGGCGATCCTCGCCAGGGCCGTGCAACTGGTGCAATCGATCACCGACGTGCCGCTCGCGATCGATTCCTCGATCGTCGCCGCGCTCGAGGCGGGCTTGCGCGTCTACAAGGGCAAGGCTCTCGTCAACTCGGTCACCGGCGAGGATGAACGGCTCGAGTCGGTGCTGCCGCTCGTCAAGAAACACGGCGCCGCGGTGATCGCGATTTCGAACGACGAGACGGGGATTTCCGAGGACCCGGACGTGCGTTTCGCGGTCGCCAAGAAGATCGTCGAGCGCGCGCGGGATCACGGCATACCGGCGAGCGACGTGGTCGTCGATCCGCTGGTCATGCCGATCGGCGCGATCAACAGCGCCGGCGTACAGGTCATGCGGCTCGTGCATCGGCTGCGCACCGAACTGAAGGTCAACACCTCGTGCGGCGCCTCGAACATCAGCTTCGGGCTGCCCAACCGTGACGGCATCAACAGCGCGTTTCTGACGATGGCGATGGCCGCGGGCCTCACCTCGGCGATCACCAATCCCCTGCACGCGGACGTCGTGCGGGCGTGCCTGGGCGCCGACGTGATGCTCGGCCACGACCCGGACTGTGCGCGTTGGATCCGCCGGTATCGCGAGCCGCCCGCGATGGGAGCCGGCGGTGAGGCCGGTCGCGGCCGCCGTGAAGGCGGACACCGCCGCCGGCCGTCGTGAGCGGACCGCGACCGCGATGACCCATCCTGACCCGCTCGTCGTCTTCACACCCTCGGGCAAGCGTGCGCGATTCCCGGTCGGCACGCCGATCCTGCAGGCCGCGCGCGCTCTCGGCGTCGACATCGATTCGGTCTGCGGCGGCCGCGGCCTGTGCGGGCGTTGTCAGGTGCTCGTCGCCGAAGGCGAGTTCGCCAAACACGGTGTGACCTCCTCGAAGGAGAGCCTGTCGGCGTTCAGCGAACCGGAGCGGCGCTACGCGAAGCGCATGCCGCTCGCCGAGGGACGCCGGCTGTCGTGTTCGGCGCGGCTCGAGGCCGACGTCGTCATCGACGTGCCGGCGAGCAGCCAGGTGCATCGCCAAGTCGTGCGCAAAGAGGCCGAAGTTCGGGCGATCGAGCTCGACCCGGTCGTTCGCCTGCATTACGTGCAGGTGCGGGAACCGGACATGCACGACCCTTCGGGCGATCTGCGCCGGCTCTACGACGCACTCGCCGCCGAATGGGGTTTGCGTGACCTGTCCTGCGACCTTCGGGTGCTGCAACTGATCCAACCGGCATTGCGCGCCGGCGGCTGGGCGGTGACCGTCGCGGTGCACGCCGGCAAGCAGATCGTCGCGCTCTGGCCCGGATTGCAGGAGAAAGCCTACGGACTCGCCGTCGACGTCGGTTCGACGACGATCGCGGGCCATTTGTGCGATCTGCAGAGCGGTGAGGTCGTGGCGAGCGCCGGTCTGATGAACCCGCAGATCCGCTTCGGCGAAGATCTGATGAGCCGCGTTTCGTATTCGATGATGAATCCGGGCGGCGCGGCGCAGATGACCGAGGTGGTGCGCGAGGCGCTCTCCTCGCTTGCGGCCGAGGTCGCAAAGAGCGCGGGGGTCACGCACGAGGACATTCTCGAGGCGACGATCGTCGGCAATCCGATAATGCATCACCTGTTGCTCGGCGTCGATCCGGTCGAACTCGGCGGCGCGCCGTTCGCGCTCGCCACCGACATGGCAACGACCATGTGGGCGAGCGAGATCGCCCTGAAATTGAATCGCAACGCGCGAATTTACGTGCTTCCCTGCATCGCAGGCCACGTCGGTGCCGACGCGGCGGGCATGGTGCTCGCCGAGCGTCCGGATCTGCTGGATGAAATGACGTTGCTCGTCGATGTCGGCACCAACGCCGAGATCGTGCTCGGCAATCGCAACCGTCTGGTCGCATGTTCGAGCCCCACCGGCCCGGCATTCGAGGGGGCGCAGATCAGCTGTGGTCAGCGCGCCGCGCCTGGGGCGATCGAACGCATACGCATCGATCGCGCGACGCTCGAGCCACGTTTCAAAATCATCGGCAGCGAACTTTGGTCGGACGATCCCGGGTTCGAGGCGGCGGCGGCCGCCACCGGCGTCACCGGTGTCTGCGGATCCGGAGTCATCGAGGCGATCGCCGAGATGTACCTCGCGGGTGTCATCAACCAGGACGGTGTCGTCGATGGGCGACTTGCGGAACGCTCACCGCGGATCGTGTCGAGCGGGCGCACCTTCGCGTACGTTCTGCACCAAGGCGCGGTGGAGCTGAAGATCACACAGAACGATGTGCGCGCGATCCAGCTCGCCAAGGCGGCGTTGTACGCCGGCATTGCGCTGCTCATGGAGCGGCTCGGCATCGACCACGTCGATCGAATCCGTCTCGCCGGCGCATTCGGCAGTCACATCGACGTCAAGTACGCCGCGATTCTCGGCATGATTCCTGATTGCGATCTGAAGCATGTCAGCTCGGCGGGCAATGCCGCGGGCACCGGCGCGCGGATCGCGCTGCTCGACGCGAGCTCGCGCGGCACCATCGAGGAGCTCGTGCGGCGGATCGAGAAAATGGAGACTGCGATCGAACCGCGATTCCAGCAGCACTTCGTCGAGGCGATGGCGATTCCGCACAAGACCGCCGACTACCGGCACTTGCGCCAGGTCGTCGATCTGCCGGCGCCGAAGGAATCGACGGTACAGACAGAAACCCGCGGGCGCCGTCCCCGCCGCCCCAAGGCGCCGGGCGACGCCTGATCGGCTTACACCGCCACGGCTGGAATTGACGCGCGTTTGCGCGTCGCGGCGAAGCCGAGGCCGAGGAGGCCGGCGAAGAAGAGCGCGAGGCTGGCCGGTTCGGGCACCGACTCGTACGGCAGGGTGCCGACCTGGCCGGTGTCGCTGACTCCGAGGCCGCCGCTCAAGCCGCCACTCAGAGCGCCGCTGCCGCTCTCAAGGCCCGAGCAGGATCCGGAGAGCACGTTCTGCTGCAGGGTCACGGCACCGGTCTCTGCCAAGGCTCTGCCGCAAAGATCCGTTGCCGTGCTGTTCATGGTGATCGAGGCAAGCGCGAGGATGTTGCCGATGAAGGTGGTGTTCGTGTCGATGGTCGCGGAACTGCCGACATTCCAATACACGCCCGCACCGGATCCGGTGTCGATGAGTTTCACGCTCGAGTTGGGCGAGGTGATCAAGGTGCTCGGCATCTGAAAGACCCACGCCGCGTTGGCGTTGCCGTTGCCATTCAGAGTGAGCGTGCCCGACAAATTGGTGGTTCCGGCCGGAACCGTGTAGACGCCGGGAAGCAGCGTCAATCCAGTCAGGTCCGCGGACAGGAGCGTTCCCGGCCCCAGCGATCCGAGATCGGTGATCGCGGTGCTGAGTTGCTGCTGAGCCGTCTTCGCATTCGGAGTGCCGGTCTCGGTACCGGCCTGCACCGTGCCCGCGCTCACCTGCAGGTCAGAGACCGCAACACCCGGCGAGGAATTGAAGCCGGTGATGGCGTTCGCGCCGCCGCTCGACCAGACACCGACATCGCCGGTGATGCTGCTCGTCGGGACGTTGGTGACCGCCGAGGCGCCAAGTACCGTGAAACTCGCCAAGTCCGAACCCAGCAGGGGCGTCGCCGACGCCGCAGTGGCGCCGAGGCAGGCCATGACCGCCATGGCCAGCAGCGTCATCGATCCCATCGGAACGGTCCGCGGAGCGTTGCGCGCGGATTGATATGTAATCTTCATGACGAATTCCCCAGCGTCGAGGCGATAAGGACGAGGCTTCAGGCCCACCGATCGAGCACCAATCCTCCTCCTGCCAGTCCGATTGGTCCGTACGGCAGCGCACCTTCGCGGCGAGTGGCGCTTGAGGCGCGGCGGCTCTGGCATATCTCAGCCCCAGGTTCTATCCTTGGCCCTTGGATATGCGCCGGCTCCGATGCGCCAGCCTGTCCCATCGAGGAACCTAAGGGCAATGACGAGTACGCCTAGACAGCCGGCGAGCGGCGCGCGCCGGGATGCGAGCCGCAGCGGGGAGTTCAAGTTTTTGACGGAGCTCGCGCGGGAGCTGTCGACGGGTCAGGTCGACATGCCGTGTTTCCCGGACATCGTCATTCGCGTTCAAAGGGCGCTTGATGACCCGCGCAACACGGCGGCCACTCTGGTCAAGATCGTGAGTGCGGAGCCTCGCTTGGCCTCACGTTTGCTGCAGATCGCCAATTCCGCGGCCTACAATCCGAGCGGTGCGTCGGTGACGGAGATACGCGCCGCGATCACCCGGCTCGGCCAGCAATTCATCCAAAGCACCGTGGTCTCCTTCGCCATGCGGGAGTTCACCGAGGCGCCGAAATTGCGCTCCTACGCCAAGGAGCTGAAGATGCTGTGGCGGGACAGCGTAACCGTCGCCGCCTTGTGCCAGGTGCTGGCGGGGCTTACGAAGATCAGCCCGGATGAAGCCTTTCTCACCGGTCTCGTGCACGGCATCGGTTCCCTTTACATCTTGACGCGCGCTGCCCATGGCGAGGAGTCCTTCGGGGAGGACGTATCCTGGTTGAGCGAGATCGGCAGCTGGCGGGCGTCCATCGGCAAAGCGGTCTTGGAGAATTGGGGCTTTGGCCCCGGTATCTGCGAAGCGGTCGGCGAGCAAAGCAATGCCGAATATCAATCCCGCGGCGGCCCTGATCTCACCGACATCCTGATTTGCGCCCTGTTGCTCGCGGAAATTCTCAAGACGCCCGAGCCGTGGACCATCACCCTCGGCGAGGTGCGCTCGTTTCGCGTCATTGGCTTGACGGCGATGGACTGTTCGCCTCTTCTGCTGCACGCTCGCGACAAGCTCAACGACTTGTATGAGACCCTCGGTTTCGGGATGAAAGTCTAAAGGCGTTCACCCGCGCGCCGCACGGCGCCGCCGATCAGGCGTGCACGTCCAAATGGCTGCCCTTTTGCGCAACGGTGGCAGCCGCCTCCTGAAATCTCAAATAGGGGGAAATTTGCCGGGCGGATGGTCGTGCGAAGTGATGCGGCATTGCCGGCGCCGCCGTGTCCGCCACGACTTCCGTCGCCACCACGTCGAGCGGTTCCAGGCTGTTGGTTCGGACGGCGTGTGCGGTGTGGTAGACGGCCGCATGGCCGGCGCGCACCACCACCAAGGCAGCACCCGGTGGCGCCGCGATCAGCGAGCGCGGTGTCACTCGCATGTCGGCAACGCGCGGTCAACGCGGGACAGGTGCACGAGCGAACGAGGCCCGCGCCGTGGCAGGCAAGCACTCGCCGTTTGCATCGAGGTACGAGGCATATCCTATGCACCGCAGAGACGTGCCCGGCATCATTACCAGGCTCGCTCAGTGTATACCTCGATTGTCCTGCCCGTGCTGCTAATCGCAGCGGCCTACAGCATGGTCTCGCCGCGCGCGATGTCGGCTTGCAGACGCCGTTCCCCCGTCTGTGCATGGTGGAGCAGATGCGCGAACACCGCATAGTCGGCGCTCGTCGGCCGATCGTAGCTCAGACCGATGTCCGCGGCGAGATAGGCCAGGTGGCTGCGCAGCTTGGTTTCGTGCAGCAAGCTGCCTTCGCTCGACTTGATCTGCAACGCCACCAGGCCGTCGATGTCATGGCTCAGTGCGCCGATCACCGTCCGCGCCCGAGCCTTGTCGAGCGTACCGCCGCGGATGGCCGCGCCGAGCCGGCTGCGCAGGCCGATCGCGCGGTTCAGCGTGCGGTCCAAGGTGTCGAGCGCCGAATGGATTTTCAGACCGAGGGCGAGATTTGCGGCGAGCGCGCCCGGTGCCGGATGCAGGCGCGGGTCGAGCGCGACCGTGAAATCGGCCGTGGAGGTCCGGCCGCCGTAATCGAGGACCACGCGGTATCGGCCGGGCAGAACCGTGGGTCCCTGCACGGTGTCGTCGAGACCGCCCGCGGCGATCGGCGCCTGGAAGCCGGTCACCTCGGTGGCGTCCGGATAGCGCAAATTCCACTGCAGGCGATTCATGCCCGGCGCCGCGGCGGTCAGTTTTTCCCGAGCCGCGCGCTTGGCCTCGAGCGGCGTCCAGTTGTCGCGCAAGGTGGCGGCCGGTTTCGGTGCCGGCACCTTCAGGTGCAGCGTGAAGCTGCGCACCACCTGACCCCGGCTGTCGAGCACCCGCAGCGTCACCGGCGTCTTGCCGTCATAGTCCGCCGGCAGCCGGTAGAACACGGTTGCGCCGAAGGGCGGGTTGGCGCCGGCATCATGCAGATATTTTGCATAAGGGCTGTGCCCATAGGCGTGACTCAACCAGGCCGTGGCCGGCGCATACACGGTCGCGCCGGTCGCCGGCGGTGCCGTGCGTGTCATTTGCTCGAGGAGGGCTAAGTTGTCGAGCACCCAGAAAGAACGCCCATGGGTGGCCGCCACCAACGCGCTCTGACGTGGATCGATCGCCAGGTCACGAACCTGCACTTTCGGCAGATTCAGCGCGAGTGGCTGCCAGTGCTCGCCACCGTCGAAGCTGGCGAATACGCTGCTTTTCGTGCCGACGAACATCAACCGCGGGTCAGTCGGGTCCTGGCGCACCACGAACACGTACTCATCGGCCGGCAATCCATCGGTACGCAGTGTCCAGTGCGCGCCGAAGTCGGTCGTTTCGAACACGTAGGGATGAAAGTCGTCCCACATGTAACGTGAGGCGGTCAGCCATGCGGTGCCCTTGGCGACCGGGCTCGGCTCGATCGAACTGATCTGCGCCCACTCCGGCAAGCCCCGTGGCGTCACCAGTTTCCAGTGCGCGCCGCCGTCGACCGTGACGTGCACCAGGCCATCGGCCGAGCCGGCCCAGATGAGCTTGGCGTCGAGCGGTGAGGCCGCCAGCGCGGAGAGGTCGGGAAATATCTCCGCGCCCGATTGGTCAAGATCGACCGGTCCGCCGCTCGCCTTCTCGGTGGCCGGATCGTTGCGGGTCAGGTCGGGGCTGATCGATGTCCAGGTCTCGCCCCCGTCGGTGCTCTTCAACACGTGTTGCGAGGCGATCAGGAGTTCAGACGGATTGGCGGCCGAGTAGAGGATCGGATGCGTCCAGCCGAAGCGGTACTTCAGTTCGTTCGAGGCGGCGCCCTCCTGATATTCAGGCCAGGGGCTGACTTCCCGGTACTGACCGGTGTGCTGATCGTAGCGCAGCAGGATGCTGAAATAGCCGCTGCCGTAGGTGATGTGCGGATGGCCGGGCTGCGGGGCGACGAAGGTGGCCTCGCCGTAGGCGGTCCGATGCCAGTCGCCGAGCGGAATCATGCCCGAGGGTGTTGCGCTCGGTCCTTCGAAGGAACCTTCATCCTGCTGGGCGCCATAGATGTGGAACGGGAAGCGATCATCCAGCGCGACGTGGTAGAACTGGCCGGTGGGCTGATTGTGCTCGTTGCTCCAGGTCCTGCCGGCATTGGTTGAGACCGTGGCGCCGCCGTCGTTGCCTTCGAGCAGGATGCGCGGGCGGCGCGGATTGATCCAGACGATGTGGTTGTCACCGTGCGGAGTGTGCAGTTTCGCGAAACTCTTGCCGCCGTCATGCGAGACCCACAGCGCGTCGACCACCGGTACGTACACCGTATTGGCGTCGGTCGGGTCGGCGTAGATGCTCATGTAGTAGAAGGCCCGCTGGCGCAGGCTCCAGTTACGATTGACACGCGCCCAGGTGGCGCCGGCATCGTTGGAGCGAAACACGCCGCCGTGCTTTGCCTGCACGATCGCGTAGACCACGTTCGGGTCGGCGGCGGCGACACTGACACCGATGCGCCCGAGAATGCCGCGGGGGAACCCTGCGTTACGCGAAATCTCGCGCCAATGGGCGCCGCCATCGATGCTCTTGTACAGGCCGCTGCCCGGACCCCCGTCCTGCAACGTCCATGGCTTGCGGTACGCCTGCCACAGGGCCGCGTACAACACCTGGGAATTCCCCGGATCCATCACCAGGTCGATCGCACCGGTCTTGGCGTCGACGTAGAGTATTTTCTTCCAGTGCCGGCCGCCGTCGACCGACTTGAACACGCCGCGCTCCGGATTGGACTTGAAGACATGGCCCATCGAAGCGGCGTACAGCACATCCGGATCGTGCGGATCGACCACCAGGGCGCTGATCGTGTGGGTGTCGGCGAGACCGGCCGCGTGCCAGGTCTTGCCGGCGTCGTCGGAGCGGAAGACACCGTCGCCGGTGATCACGTCGCCGCGGATGTCGCTCTCGCCGGTGCCGACATAGATCCGCTTCGGCTCGGAAGGAGCCACGGCGATCGCACCGATGCTGTTGCTGTCGCCCGGCAGGGAGCCGTCGGTGAGATTGGTCCAACTGACGCCGTAGTCGTCACTGCGCCAGACGCCGCCGTCGACCGCGCCCATGTAGAAAAGATTCGGCTCGCTCGCGACGCCGTCCACCGCCACCACGCGTCCGCCGATATAAGGCCCGACGCTGCGCCATTTCAGCGCCGAAACCGCCGCCATCGTCACGCCCGTCAGGCCGATGGACAACGCGACAAACAACGCGACCCGCCCGCCGTGCACCCGCAAACCCGATCCGTTAGGATTGATCAACGACGTCTCCCCGTTGTGATCACGAGTCGATCATGACACGCCGTCGCGGGCGGTGTCCCCATATTCTTGAATAGGCGGGAAAAATGTCGATTAGGAGGGTGATGTGATCGGTCTCGAGTGGTTTGCCGCAAGCGTGCCTGTCGTGGACCGCGCGGCGCGGTGGGCGCCGGGTGCACGCGGGCCGCGCCGATGAGGGATTTCGCCCTCGAGGTGCATTTCTCGCAATGGGAGTTCGCGGCGAAGCACCATCTGACCGCGTCGGACTGCGAAACCATGAGTCTCGACGGGCTGCTTGGACTGGCGAGCGCGCAGGATCGGAGCGCCTTCGAGCACATCGGTCTCGGCTACACCGAGACGTTCGGTGCCGCGGCGCTGCGGGCCGAGATCGCGCGTACCTACGACACCGTCGACACGGAGCACTTGCTCTGCTTCGCCGGTGCGGAGGAAGGCATTTACGCGGCCATGCGGGTCTTGCTCGACCCCGCCGATCACGCGGTGGTCATCACGCCGAATTACCAGGCGGCCGAGACTGTGCCACTCGACATCTGCGAGGTGACCGGTGTCCCGCTGGACATCGAGCGCCACTGGGATCTGGATCCTGACCGGGTGCGTGCGGCGCTGCGGCCGCATACCCGGCTCGTCTCGATCAATTTCCCCAACAATCCCACCGGCAAAATCATTTCGCGCGAGGCTTTCGATGCGATCGTCGAAATCTGCCGCAGCCGCGGCATCTGGTTGTTCAGCGACGAGGTTTACCGCCTGATCGAACGCGACCCGCGGCTACGCTTGCCGCAGGCCGTCGACGTCTATGAGCGCGGCATATCGCTCAATGCGATGTCGAAGGTCTACGGTCTGCCCGGGCTGAGGATCGGCTGGCTGGCCTGCAAGGATCGGTCGGCACTCGTGCGTTTCGAGCGTTACAAGCACTTCCCGTCGATCTGCAATTCCGCCCCCTCCGAAGCGCTGGCGCTCATTGCGCTCAAATCCCGCGAGACGATTCTGCAGAGGAATCGAATGCTCGTCAGTGACAATCGCAGCCTGTTGGGGGCGTTTTTTGCCGATTACCCCCACCTGTTCGATTGGCGCGAACCGGACGGTGGCTGCGTCGGCTTCATCCGCTACAAGGGCGCGGAGGGCGTCGAGGAGTTCACGCGCCGGCTCGTCACGGAGTCCGGCGTGCTGTTCCTGCCTTCGAGCATCTACCGCTCGGAGCTTGGTCCCGTGCCCGAAAATTACATGCGCGTGGGCTTCGGGCGGGCGGGCTTGCCTGCAGGCTTGGCAGCCCTGCGAGGCTGGCTCGAGCGCTAGATGTTCGAGTCCGGTGATGCGGACTTGCGTTTCGCGACGTACTCGAGGAGGGCCTCGTCGATCCCCGGATCCATCGGCGGCGCCACGTACTCGGCGAGTTGCTTCTTCCAGAGCACGTTCGCGCGCTTCGCCATGTCGGTCGCACCCTCGGCGTCCCATTGCTCGAAACTGTTGTTATCGGCGAGCGGCGAGCGATAGAACGCATTCTCGAAGTTCGCCTGGGTGTGATCGCAACCGAGGAAGTGCTTGCCGGGGCCGACTTCGCGGATGGCGTCGATCGCCTGGCCATTCGGGCTCAGGTCGACGCCCGCAAGCAGCGTGTGCATCATGCCGGCCTGATCGGCGTCCATCACGAACTTCTCGTACCCCATCGCGAGGCCGCCTTCGAGCCAGCCGGCGGTGTGCAGCACGAAGTTCACGCCCGCGAGGCAGGTCGGCAGCAGGGTGTTGGCGGACTCGAAGGCGGCCTGCGCATCGGCAATCTTCGAGGCGCACAGGCTGCCGCCCGAGCGGAACGGCACGCCCAGCCGGCGCGCGAGCGCCGCCATCGAATACAAAACGAGCGCGGGTTCGGGCGTGCCGAAGGTCGGCGCGCCGGATTGCATCGAGATCGAGGACGCGAAGCTGCCGAGCACGACCGGCGCGCCGGGGTTGACGAGTTGCACGAAGGCCATTCCCGAGAGTGCCTCGGCAAGCGTCTGGGCGACGGTGCCGCCAATCGTCACCGGCGACATGGCGCCGGCGAGGATGAACGGCGTGATGATGGTCGCCTGATTGGCGCGGGCGTAGACCTTTGCGGCACCGAGCATGGTGGCGTCGAAGGTCATCGGCGAATTGACGTTGATGAGGTTGATGATGGCCGTCTTCGGCCGGCCGCTCAGCGGGTCGGTCCACGCCTCGCCGAAGACGATCTTCGCCATCTCGATCGAGTCCTCGGCGCGATCCGGCGCCGTGACCGAGCCCATGAACGGCTTGTCGCTGAACTTCAGGTGGCTGTACACCATGTCCAAATGGCGCTTGTTGACGGGCAGATCGACGGGTTCGCAGATCGTGCCGCCCGAGTGATGCAGCGAGTTGGCAACATAGGCGAGCTTGACGAAATTGCGGAAATCCTCGATCCGCGCGTAGCGGCGGCCTTCGTCGAGGTTGCGCACGAAGGGTGATCCGTAGGCGGGCGCGAACACGGTGTTCTTGCCGCCGATCACGACGCTGCGTGCCGGGTTGCGCGCGTGCTGGGTGAATTCGCGCGGCGCGGTCTTCTGTACGAGCGCCCGGCACATGCCGCGCGGACAGTGCACCCGTTCGCCACGCACATCGGCGCCCGCCGCCCGCCAGATCTCGAGCGCCTCGGCGTCGTCGCGGTAGTCGATGCCGACTTCTTCCAGGATCGTGTCGGCATTGCTTTCAAGCGTCGCCAACGCTTCTTCGTCGAGCACTTCGTAGCAGGGAATGCGGCGCGTGATGTACGGCACGGACGAACCGGCGCGAGCCGCACGCGAGGCTCTCTTGGCCTCGCGTCCGCTGGGGCGTCGGGTCGCGCGGGTGGAATCGGCGTGCGGATCGTCCATCGTCGTTCTCCTTGGCCACCAGGTGCGCCGCGGGCCGCCAGGGCGCGGTCCACAGAACCTTCAGTATGGTCAAGGTCGATGCCGGCGGCTGATCATTTTGCGTCATCGAGTTGTCCCGATGCGCCAGGCCCTGTCAGGGGCAAAAAAAAACCCGCCGGACCCGAGGACCGGCGGGCGGCTCGTCAGCAGGGGGTTACAGCGACGCCAGGTAGGTGGTGACGGCTTGCATTTGATCCCGGGTCAGGTCCTTGATGATGCCGTGCATCACAGGCGCTGAACGCAGTGCCGTCTGAATGACCAACAATTGTTTCAACAAATACTGTTGATGCTGGCCGGCCAGGCGCGGGAACATGCCTCGACCGGCGGCATCCGGACCGTGGCAGCTCGCGCAAGGCGGAACGCCCTCCGTCGGTATGCCCTTGGTGAAGATCGCACGGCCCTGGGCGATCAGCTTCGGATCACCGGCTCTCGGCATCGGCGGCGGCTGCGTCGACCAGTAATGAGCGAGTTCGGCGATTTTCTGGTCGGTCAACTGGGAGGCCATGCCCCACATGAAAGCCTGGGCATCCGGATCACCACGCGTCTGATTCTTGAACGCATGTAGCTGGTTCTCGATGTAGACCGGCTGTTGCGCCGCCAGATTCGGGAACGTCGGCGAGACGCTCTGGCCGTGCAGTCCATGGCATACCGCGCAATTGTTGATCGTCGCCTTCAATTCGGCCTGCGCCTGTTTGTTGGCGAGGTTCTGTGCCTGCGCGATCGATCCGAGACCGACACAGGCTCCGAGGGTCAGTGTCAAGACATGTCTTAGCTTCATTACTCGTCCACTCCGCGTTTCGTTTGAGCGTGCCGTGTCAGAAATTCAACCAGGCGAGCACGTACAGGGTGTCGTTGTCCGACGCGCTGCGTCCGGCGACGTAGCCGGTCGTGCCGTAGGGCGCCGCGCTCGGACCGAGGTCGTAGTTCGAGGTGCCGCCGTTGAATCGGTCGTAATGCACATATTGCAGCTGCAGCTTGGTGTTGAGCCACGGCAGGTAATTCACCTCGAAGATCTCGCCGCGCGAGTCGGGGCTGTTCAGGAAGCTGCCGCTGGCGGCGCCAGCCGGATAGAGCAGCGCATCCTGGGTGCCGGTCGTGTCGAAGTAGCCGACGGCGCCGCCGATCATGCGCTGATAATAGTACTCACCCACGACTTTGAGCGTCTTCAAGCTGTTGTGGTCGTTCGCGGCCAGGCCGTCGGCGACGCTTGCGTTGAGCGTCTGATTCTCGTGAATGTACGTCGACATCAAGGTGAAAATGTTGTTCTCGCCGATGTACTGGTACTGCATGTCACCGGCGACGTCCAGGTATTCGTCGGTCGGACCCTGCAGGGCGTGGCCGGCGCCGGGGTGCATCTTCGCGTCGATGCCGTAGGTGCCGAACATCAGGGAGTTGCGGTTCCATCGATATTCGTAGGCGAGGCGCCAGTAGGGCGAAACGCCATGGATGACCGCGGCCTGGGTGCTGTCGAGCGGATGCGCACCGCCGCGCAGCGCCGCCGAGTACAGGGTCAACTCCGCATACAGGCTGTGGTGCCACCAGGCGTAAACGCCGAGACCGGCCGCGCTCTGGCCGATGCCGCCGCTGTCGAGCTTGGTCGAGGCGTTCGGGCCGGGTGCGACGCTGCTGCCGGAATACGGGAAGCCCCAGGCCTGGGTGGTGTTCCACGGATCCTGCACCGTCGGGTTGTTGTTCAGCGTGACGCCGATCACCAGGTTCTTGTTGCCGTCGAGGGAGCCGAGGGTGACGTGGCGGGCGTAGCGGATGTCGGTGTTGTCGAAGCCGAAGCTGTCGGCGACGCCGTCATAGGTCAGCTGCACGAACGCGCCGAGGTTGTCGGCGATCTTGCCCGCGTAGAAGAAGCTCGCCTGTTGCGGGAACAGCACGTCGCCGTTCTTCGCCTGCGCCCCGGTCAGGGCGCTGTCCGGCAGCGGTGCGCCGGTGTGCGTGTAGGAGATCTGCAGCATCATGCTGATCGGCGGGATCGAGTTCAGTGAAAGCGTCGAACGGGCGTTGGTGGTGATGCCCGTGATCTGCTTCATGTTGTCGAGCACATAGCCGTTCAGCTTGAACTCGCGCCCGAAGGGCGTCAGTTCAGGGTAAACCGTGTGGCAGGCCGCGCAGGCCATGCCGGTCTGACGCGCAAAGCTCGGCACCGCCCAGCTGGGGGTCGCGAGGCTCGCGTACAGGGCGAGCAGCAGCGCGTACGGCCGCAGTTTCTGGAATCGTGTACGGGGTATATCGCTCATCTTTTTTCATCCTCTCGCTGCTGGCGCGGCTCGACGACCCAAGCCGCCCGATTCCCGCGCCGAATTCTTCGTTTCGGTCGGCAGGGTACCCAAATGTCATCATCGGAAAAATACGGGTTATTACTTACGGACAAGCCGTCGTTGAGCGTGCGCCAAGACCGCGCGGCGGCGCGGGTGCGCGCAGCCGCCCACGCAGCGCCCGGTGTGGCACTTCGTGGCGGATTCCAGCGTGCGGGGGCCGCCCCGCGCGTCCGGTCCCGCTCAGTCGTCCATCAGGAAGCTGCGCAGCTGTTCGCTGCGGCTCGGATGGCGCAGCTTGCGCAGCGCCTTGGCCTCGATCTGGCGGATCCGTTCGCGTGTGACGTCGAACTGCTTGCCGACTTCCTCGAGCGTGTGGTCGGTGTTCATGTCGATGCCGAAGCGCATGCGCAGCACCTTGGCTTCGCGCGGCGTCAGTTGTGCGAGCACCGAATGCGTCGTTTCGCGCAGGCTCTCCGTGGTCGCCGAGTCGATCGGTGAGGAGACCGACGTATCCTCGATGAAATCGCCGAGGTGCGAATCCTCGTAGTCGCCGATCGGCGTTTCCATCGAAATCGGCTCCTTCGCGATCTTCAGCACCTTGCGCACCTTGTCCTCGGGCATCTCCATGCGCACCGCGAGCTCTTCCGGGGTCGGTTCGCGCCCCATTTCCTGCAGCATCTGCCGTGAGATGCGGTTCAGCTTGTTGATCGTTTCGATCATGTGCACCGGGATGCGGATGGTGCGTGCCTGGTCGGCGATCGAACGGGTGATCGCTTGGCGGATCCACCAGGTCGCATAGGTCGAGAACTTGTAGCCACGCCGGTATTCGAACTTGTCCACGGCCTTCATCAGGCCGATGTTGCCCTCCTGGATCAGGTCCA
>VFSW01001191.1_pt1 | contig 39232 bp, 27 predicted proteins | sample 5358111 | NCBI WGS metagenome assembly VFSW01 (sample SAMN11554181, study PRJNA540505) | mine drainage metagenome | isolation source: sediment from site ElyBrook_90M | place: USA: Ely Copper Mine, Vershire, VT | collected 2017
CCGATTCCGCCAACCAGTTGAATCTATTCGACTTTTAGCCGGACAGCAGTGTTCTACGATATTCGTCCGATTTCCGTTTCCGCTCCCGGCCGCTGTTTGCGGAGGGCCGGCGAACCGGAATCATCCATTTTGAGTGCGCGGGCCGCCGTTCTCGCACAGAAGACGCCATTACCACGCACTGAACCGGACGCCCGATGGAAAGGTGTTGGGATTGAGCTTGGATATGCGATCGAAGATTTGGAGGTTTCAGCCTACTGTCGCCGCCCGATGACCGGCCAATGAATTCCACCGTGGCGGGCTCAGCGCAGTCGCCGCTTCAGCTCGTCGAAAAAGTTCAGGAGGAAGCCAACGCGCATATTAGATCGGCCGGCTGGCGACTCAGGCGCGAGGAAGACCGCGAAGCGCTTGCCGTCTGGCGCCAGATCGAGCGGGGGCAAATTGCCCGTAGCACGCACTGGCGTCGCCGACCACTGGCGCGGGGCGCCCGCGGAGAAAGCACCGCCGGCGATGTAAGGAGCCGCCATGATATGACCGCCGGAGTCCAGGTAAAACAACTCCTTGGACGTGCGCGACCAGATGGGAAAGCGTCCGCCGCTGGACGAAACCTGCCACTTACCGCCTGTGGGTGGCGGAAAGGGCCGCACGTAAATCTCATAGGTGCCCGCCTCGCCGGACGAATAGGCCAGCCAGCGGCCATCGGGGGAAAAGGCAGGCTCGACGTCATCGCTTGGCGTGGCCAGGAAGAGTTCGGGGGCTCCGGCCTTGGGATGGTCCGGGTCGGTCAGGTCAAGCGGCAGCGTCCAGATGTCGCGGCCCGTGCCGGCTCCGGGCTGGTGAAAGGCCAGCCGTCGGCCGTCAGGAGTGAAGGAGCCGGGAATCGCACTTCCATTCTTTGCATCGTAGAGCAATTGCGGCTGGTCCGCGCCATCCGACCGCACCCACCACATGCCGCTCGCGCCCGTCCGGCTGTAGACGATGTGCTTGCCGTCCGGTGTCCAAACGGGATACGCGTTGTATGCCGAATCGAAGCTCAGCCGCAAGCTGGATCCGCGCTGCGGATCGTAGATATAGATGTCGTTGTTCAGTGAGACCGCCAGCTTCGAGCCATCCGGAGAAAGGCGCGGCGACACCGACGGGCCGGGTGGAGAGGGCCAGAGAGGCAGATTGCTCCCATCGGCATCCAACCAGACGGCGGGAAGCGTTTCCGCGCTGGTTTTGCCGCTCAGGTAGACGAGCGTACCGTGGCCGGAGGGCGCCGGCGAGAAATCGAACTGTCCGCCACCGTTGCTCTCAGAGCCGGCGACGTCATCCAGGATAGGCACCGGAGTGCCGCGGGTTTCCAGGCGCTCGGTGGAGAACGGCACGGCAAAAAGGGTCCCCTGGCGGAGGTAGATCAGGTGTCCGCTGGGCAGGTAACGCCCGAAGTATCCACCGTGTTGAACGATCTTGAATTGCCCCGTCTTGAAGGAGAAGACTTCGATGTTGGCCTCATCCCAACCGCCCGCCTTGGCGTTCGAGCCGGCGCTGACCAGCAGCGCCGCTTGCCCAGGCAGAATCTGCGGCCAGCGATGCGAATGGTACGCGTGCTCGCTCGGTCCCGCCAGGTTTGTGAGCGGCTGCGGCGTACCACCGGCCGTGGACACGCGGAACAGTTTCCGCAGCCCGATCGTGGCGTAGATATTTCCATCCGCGCTCCATGCCGCGCCCCGCATATTCTGCGCCTCGCAGAGAGTCACCGCCGCGCCGCCCTCGACCGAGGTCTTTTTCAACCTCTGATCGGCCGTGAATCCGATCCACTGTCCGTCGGGAGAAAAGAACGGCTGCGTGGCGTTCACGGTGTCGGGAAGAATGGCGGCTTTGGACTGATCCAGAAGCCGCGTCGCCAACATGGTGCCGCCTCCGTCGGAACGCATCTCGTAAACGATGCGCGTCCCGTCAGGAGAAATAGCCGCGGTGTAGGGCCAGCCTTCCACGGCGTCCGGCCCAAGGTCTACGCCGAGGCGCTCCAAGGGCAAGTCGATCGGGCGGGTGGCGCGCCAAAGGAAGACCGCCAGCACCACAATCATCGCTGCTGCGGTGGCCAGCGCCCACCACGGCGCGCCACCCGTAAACGGCGACTGTGGGGCAGTCGCCACCTCGTCCGGCCGGACCAGTGCGATCCACGCCTCACCGATGGCCCGCAGGCGGAATTGCGGATCTTTCTCCAGGCAGCGGCGGAGTAGCGCGCGCACGTGCGCCGGGGCGGATTGCGGGATTTCCGGCTCCTGCATGATCACCGCGGCCAGAACCTCCGAAACCGTCTCGCCCGCGTACATGGGGCGGCCGGTGAGCATCTCGGCCAGAATCACGCCAAAGGCCCAGATATCGGCACGCCGGTCGACGGGCTTGCCTTTGGCCTGCTCCGGAGACATGTAGGCGGGAGTGCCGGCGATGAACCCGGCCTTTGTCGCGCTCATGGTGAGCGTGGGCGAGGAAGCCGGATCGCCAGGCATCGGATCTTGGGCGAAAGCTTTGGCCAAGCCGAAATCCAATACTTTCACGTGGCCCTCGGGAGTAACTTTGACATTTGCGGGCTTCAAGTCGCGGTGCACGATGCCCTTCTCGTGCGCGTATTCCAGCGCTTCAGCGATCTGGCGCGCAATGGCCAGAGCTTCCTCGAGCGGCATGGGCTCGCGCGCGATCCGTTCGGCTAGGGTGGGGCCTTCGACCAGTTCAAGAATAAGCGCGCCCTCTTCCACGCCGTAGATCGCGCCGATGTTGGGATGGTTCAACGAGGCCAGCACCTGAGCTTCGCGGGTGAAGCGCGCCAGCCGGTCGGGGTCCGCGGCGAATGCGTCAGGTAAGACTTTCACCGCGACATCACGATTCAGCTTGGTGTCAGTGGCACGATAGACCGCGCCCATGCCTCCTTCGCCGAGTTTGGAAACGATGCGGTAGTGGCCGATGGAAGGGCGCGGACTCATTTTCTGCCAATTCTCCGCATCGTACCACCTACTGCTCCCCCACGGCCGATCCTCCGTGACTTAACGATGAACGATTGGAGATGACGTACGATAAGTCACCCGTCGCGCATTGGGCCTCCGAGCAGCATTTCCAGAGGAAGGATGGAAGACATGCGGATTCTGTTGTGGACGAGTCTGACCGGCTTACAGCCTGATTTCGCCGGCCATTTGCCAGGTCCTCATGCAGCCGAGTGATACGCCGCCCGCGTCGGCGCGCCGTGCCCCTTCCGCGAGGCACCGCCAGCCGGCCGCCCCTCGACGCAGCCCATCGCGATCGCCGGCCGGCGCGGACCGGCGCGGCCCGCAGCTCACACGCACGGCTGGCGCTTCGCGCGGCCTGATGCCTGGCGACCCGTTCCGGCGCCTGCGGCCCGTTGGCCGTCGCTGCGACCGCTGGCGGACGGATGGGCGAGGTCCCGTGCATCCGCATGCCGTGCGGCGACCATCGCCTCCGGCGTGAATCCGCCCGGCCCGCGCCCATCGTTGAGCGAAGCCACCTCGCGCCGGCTCCATCGCGATCACCGACGCGGACCGGCGCGGGCGCTGGGGCACTATAGCCGAATTGTCTCGGCTCTGGCGCCAGTGCGACGAGGCTTCCGACGACCTCAAGGGGGCTTGGCTACCTGTACTGCTCCGGCATCCGCGCTTTGAGCAGCATGATGAGCAGGTGATCGGAGTGGTGCTGGATCGTTCCGATTTGACGGCCCCGATAGAGAACCGGCTCGGCCCATCCCTCGAAAGCCCGCTCTATTACTTGCCCTTCCAGGACGCCGGCGGCCGAGTCTGTGCGATCCCAGCAGCTTTGGCGGCCGCGCTCAGGCTGGCCGTTTCTCGGTAGGCCGCCAGAAAAGCGGCCTGCCAGGTGACGCAGCGCCGCCTCGCAAGCGGTAACAGGACATTGGTCTGGCGCGCCGGCGCCGCGGCTTGGGCTCGCGTAGAGCAGGTTATTGTTCTCCGGTTCAGCGGACCTTGCTGGATCGTTCCGATCGCTCGAGGCGCCGCCGCGAGCTCATCGTGTCTGGCAATCGTGCACATCCGTGGCATAAGATGTTTCTCGCTTTCCGCCGTAGCGCACAGCCCGGCAGCACAGCAATGATGGGGCGGTCCCGCAGGCCCCGGGGTGGTCGAGACATCCGACGCGTTCAGGAGCGCCTGGGCCGGTTTGAGCGACAGCCAATTGCCCGAGCGCTCTTTACGCGCGCGATCCCGGCGGCCGGTTCCGGCGCCAGCGGCCCGTTGTCCGGCGGCGCGGCCGCCCGGCATGCGGATGGGGATGCGAGCCGGGCGGAAGCCGCCCCTTCACCAGGACGCCGACGCGCAGTCTGACGCCCGCGGCGGGGTTGCGCCGGGCGGTGACTGGCGGCTGCCCGGCCGGGTGGGGTGGCACAACCCGCTTCGCGCAGCCCGCTTCCGCGCCGGCCCGTCCCTGCGCCCGCCGCCCGTCGTCCGGCAGCCGCGGCGCGCGGCGGGACATGTTATGATCCGTGCCAATGCCTGATTCCGACCGGGACACGACCTATTGGAGCAGCCTGGCCCATGCTTACGCGGCGCTGGGTCCGCCGCTGCGGCCGAGCAGCGCGGACATCGCGTACATGGAGGGCGCGGTTGCGGAGCGTGCCGCGCGGCATCCGGCGAAGCGGACGCGAGCGGTGCTGCTGGGCGTCACGCCACAGATCGCCGGGATGCGATGGCCGCGGGGTGCGTCGCTGGTGGCCGCCGACAATTCGCTGCCCATGGTGCGGACGGTCTGGCCGGGAGACGTGCCGCGCAGGCGGGTGGTGGTCTGCGCCGACTGGGCGGCGCTGCCGGTGCCGGAGGCTTTCTGCGACGTGGTGATCGGCGACGGCAGTTTTTCGTGCCTGCGGTATCCCCATGGTTTTCTGGCGCTGGCCGCGGAAGCGCGCCGGATCCTGCGCGAGGACGGCGCCCTGATGGTGCGCTGCTACATTCAGCCCGCCGCGCGGGAGCGGCCGGAAGATGTCCTCGCGGAACTGATGGGCGGAGCCATCCCCAGCTTTCACTGGTTCAAGCTGCGCCTGCTGATGGCATTGCAGGAGAGCGCCGAACGCGGTGTCGCGGTGGATGCCGTCTACCGGTTTTGGGCCGGCCAGCGCATCGACGAAGCCGCGCTCATCGCCCGGACCGGTTGGGATGCGGAAAGCGTGCGCATGATGCAACTGTACCGGGGCAAAGACACGGTACACTCGTTTCCTACGCTTGCCGAACTGCGGCGCGTGCTGGAGGAGTTCTTTGAGGAGGCGGCGCTTTCGACGCGGGCCGAAACCGTCCAGGAGTGCTGTCCCATTCTGGTAGCCGCCGCGCGTGCCGATGGGCGGCAGGCGGCGATGGCGTGCGGAGCGGCCGTGTGCCGCGGGTAGAGGCTCCGGGACGGCGGCCGCTCACCGCGACGCAGGCCGGCATGGTGCTGGCCTCGATGCGCGATCCGCACTCCGGCGTGTACCTTGTGCAGGACGTCTGCGAGACGCCCGAGGCACTCTCGATGGCGCGACTGCGGCGCGCATGGAGCATGGTGGCCGGCCGCCACGAAGCGTTGCGCACGACGATCGAAACGGGCGGGGGATTGCCGCTTGGGCAGCGGGCCGGCGAGACAGCAGATATCCCGTGGAGCGAAGTGGATTGGGCCGGCGTGGCCGCCGCGGACCAGCAGGACCGGCTGGCCGGGTTCCTGCGGGAGGACCGGGCGCGCGGTTTCGATTTTGCCGAAGGCGTTCCCATGCGCATCGCGTTGGTCCACTTGCCGGGGAACGCATCCATTCTGATATGGTGCAGTCACCACGTGCTGCTCGACGGGCAGTCCTACCTGATGGTGTGGCGGGAGTGGTTCGCGGTTTATGACGCGCTGGCCCAGGGCGCCGAACCGCGATTGCCGGATGCCCGCCCTTTCAGCGGCTACCTGGACTGGCTGGAGCGGCAGGACTTCGCGGGGGCGGAGCGCTTCTGGCGGCAGCACCTGGCGGGTGTCACGCGCACGTCCGGTTTCATTGTCGACCGCATACGGACGGCCGGCTCCCCACATGGCGGCGGGGTGGCGCGGGCCAGCGCGGTCTTACCGCCGGAGGCGGCCGCGGGCATTCGCGGCTTCGCCCGGCAACACGGCCTGACGGTGGGCACGCTGGTGCAATGTGCCTGGGCTGCGCTGCTGAGCCGTTATGGCGAGACGCCGGACGTGGTGTTCGGAGTGACGCGGACGGGCCGCCGCGCGGCGCCCGGGGCCGCCGATATGGTGGGACCCCTGATCAACACTTTGCCCGTCCGCATGACCGCCGACCCCAACGCGCGCGTGCTGCCGTGGTTGCGGCAGGCCCGCGAGCAAATGCTGGCGATGCGGGAATACGAGCACACGCCGCTGACCAGGATTCGGGAGTGGAGCATCCTGCCGGCCGGAGCGCCGCCGTTTGACACGCTGCTGGTGTATGAGCACGAACGTCCGGGAGAGGCGCTGCGCAAGCTGGGTGGAAGCTGGAGGGAGCGGCGGGTCACGCGCCTGCAGCGCACCGGCGCGCCGCTGACACTCACCGCCGCCGGTTCGCCGCATTTGAGTTTCGACGTGGTGCACGATGCGCGGCTGTTTTGCGGTGAGACCGCGGCCGGGATCGCCGGTCACCTTCAGACATTGATCGAGAGTCTCGCCGCGCAGCCGGACGGCCGGCTGGCCGAGCTGAACATGCTGACCGCGCGCGAACGGCGGTGGCTGATTGGGGAACGCCACCAAACCGACGCCACGGAAGCGGCGGATCTGTGCGCCCACCAGCTTTTCGAGCGCGAGGCGGAGCGCAGGCCGGATGCGGTGGCCATCGACGGTTCCGCCGCACCCATTTCCTTCGCACAGCTCAACCGCAGGAGCAACCAGATCGCCAGAGTGCTGAGGGAGCGGGGCGCGGGACCGGAGGACCTGGTGGGCGTGTGCCTGAACCGCTCGCCGGACGCGGTTGCCGCGGTCCTGGCGGTGCTGAAGGCGGGCGCCGCGTTTGTGCTGCTGCCCCCGGAACTTCCCGCGCCGCGCCTGATGGCCATGATGCAGGACGCGCGGCCGCGGTTGGCGATCGCCAGAGAGGAACACGCCGGAATGCTTGAGAGTGGCGGAGGCGTGGTGCTGAAGATGGATGGTTTGGAAGGCGCCGCCGCGCGGCAGTCCGGGCGGAATCTGGACTGCCCGGCCAGCCCGGCGGACGCGGCATACGCCGCTTTTACCTCGGGTTCCACCGGGAGGCCGAAGGCAGCGCTGGTCACGCACCGCTCGCTGGCGAACCACACGCGGGCGGCCGCGCGCATGTATGGCGTCTCGCCCGCCGACCGCCGGCTGCAATTCGCCGCTATCGGGTCGGACATGTTCGTCTCGGAGGTTTTCACTTACCTCTGTTGCGGCGCCACACTGGCCTTCTGCCTGGACCCCGGCGGGAATTCCGTCGCGGAATTCCCGCGGCTGATCGATGCCCACCGCATCACGATCACGGGAATGCCGAGCAGTTGGTGGAGCGGATGGGCCGCGGCCATGGAGAGCGGCGATGCGGCGATACCGGCGTGTCTGCGGGCCGTGATCGTGGGCATGGAGCGGCTCAACCCGGCGGCTCTGAGCGCCTTCCGCCGCGCGGCCGGCGGCAGGCTGAGGTTATTCAACGCTTACGGTCCAACGGAGACCGGCCCCACGGCCACGATTTACGAGGCCGGTTCGTCGCCGTGGGAAAGCGCCTCGCTGGTTCCCATCGGCCGGCCCATTACAAATACCCGCGTGTATGTTTTGGACGAGTGCGGGAATCCGGTTCCGGCGGGCGTCCCGGGGGAACTCTACATTGGGGGCGACGGCGTGGCGCGCGGCTATCTGAACGCGCCGGACTTGACCGCCGCGAAGTTCCTGCCAGACCCTTACAGCGCCGATCCGGCGAAGCGGTTGTTTCGCACCGGAGACCGCGTATTTTCGCTTCCGGATGGCAACCTGGTGTTTCTGGGGCGCACGGACCGGCAAGCAAAGATTCGCGGCTTCCGCGTGGAGCCGGAAGAAATCGAGGGCGCGCTTGCGGAGCATCCGGCGGTGCGCCATTGCGCGGTGGTGGTTCGCGACGACGATGGACGCCAGAGTCTCGCCGCGTATCTCACGGCCGGCAGTTCGCCGGCGCCCACGCCGGAAGATCTGCGTTTACACCTGTCGCGGCGATTGCCGGATTATATGGTCCCGGCATCGTTCACGGCCTTGGCGGAGATGCCGCTGAGCTCGAACGGCAAGATCGACTGGCGATCGCTTCCGCCGGGCGGCCCCGGCGCGCGGGCATGCGGCGATTTTGCCGAGCCCGCCACCGCGACCGAGAAGCGTCTTGCCAGGGTCTGGCGGGAAACGCTCGGGGTGGCGCGCGTGAGCGCCACGGCGAACTTCTTCGAATCGGGCGGCGACAGCCTGGGCGCGACGCAGGTGGTGATGCGGATTCAGCGGGAGTTCGGCAAGGAAATCCCGTTCGCGTTCTTCCTGAGCGCGCCCACCATTGCGCAGATTGCGCTGGCGCTGGACGGCGCGCCGGCCGCGATCGCGGAACGCGGCATGGCGCGCGGAGAGGGGCTGTCGTACGCGAGCCAGGGCGCGCGCCTGCCCTTGTTCTGCATCACTTCCCAGGCGGCGGACCTGTACGTATTCCGCCATCTGGCGGCCCGCCTGGACAGTGGGCAACCGCTGTTCGTGTGGAACGTGCCCGTGGAGGAAGGTGAAGGCGCGCGCAGCGTGGAAGAACTGGCGGCGCGCGTGTGCCGGTGGATCCGCGGAGTGCGCGCCCGCGGCCCCTACATTCTGGGCGGATATTGTTTTGGGGGCATGGTGGCGTTCGAAGCCGCGCGGCAGTTGATCGCGGACGGCGATGAAGTCCCGCTGGTGGCGCTGTTCGACACACCCGCACCCGGCTATCCGCGGCTGTTGGGCAGCAGACGCATGGCGGCGCATGTGAGAGCGCTGGGGCGCCTGGCGAAGAGGGCCGCCACCCCGCCCACCAACGGCGCCGCCGGCATGCTCGTGACCGTAGCCAGGCAGTACGCTCCGAAGCCCATCAACGCCGATGTGGCACAGTTCATCGCGCGGGAGGAACCGGTCGGCAGCCGGGTGCTGGAGGATCCGCGGCTTGCCTGGCGCAAGCTGTGCGGAGGCCGGTTCCAGGTTTACCGGGTACCGGGCGATCATGTTACATGGCTGCAGGAGGGCAACGCGCGGAAGGCAGCCGAGCGGCTGATCGAAGCACTGGAGTTACAGAACCGCGTCCGGGAAGCGGGCCAGCGTCAGTGCTGAGGGCCCCGCTCGAGGAGCGCGAGGGACACTTGCCGCAAGGTGATGGAACCCTCGATGCGCACGGTGCCCAGGACGCGCCGATAGCTGAGCGCCAGGCGCACCAGCGGGCTTTCGGGGTCCGAGAGGAAGGCCAGTTGACCGCCGGTTTCGCTATTCGATGCCAGGCTCGCGCCGCGCGCCAGAATTCGCGCTCCCGTGAGATTAGTAACTTGCCAGGTCAGGCCGGCGCCGGGGGCGATGCCGGAAGTAAGGTAACGGAATCGCAGCTCATATCTGGAATTCGCCAACACCGGCAGGCACTGGGTCAGCACTTCGCAGCTTTCCGGCTGATCGCCGGAAAACGTAATGCGCAGGCCGTCCGGCCCGGCGGGCAAGGCCGTGACGCCGGCGACGGCCGGCAGGCGCCAGTCAAAGCCCTGCGACGCCGGGAATGAAAGAAAATCGCCATTCGTGAGCGACTGGCCGGCCTCCGGCCGCATCGCTCGATACGGTATAGCGTGCGTGCCGGCGAGATGGTTCCAGATCTGCAGGGCCTGGCCGGCACGGCCGTCCGCGATGAAGCGGTCACACGCCGCCAGCAGCACGGGGACGTCATCGGCCCGGTTCCAGGCCATCAATCGGCGGGCGGACGCCGCCATGGGTTCGACGCGATTGCGCGCCGACAAGTAAGTCAAGTAAGCGGCCTCGGCATCCGCCTTACGGATATCCAGTTTCCGCTCGATGAGCGCGCCATCGCCGGTCAGGTCCCAGCACAGGTTGAACAGGGGCGCGAGGTCGCCGTAGGCGGTCTCGACCGCTTCCCTTGCCCAGAACCAGAAGCCGGCGCTGTCGCCGCGCCGGAAGTAGTAATTCACCAGAGACCACTTAGGGAAGTATTGGCGGTCGACGGCGGCGGCGCGGAGCAGGTCGCGCTGGGCGGCGGGCAGGTCGCCGGCGGCCTCGGCGCGAAGTCCAAGCTCGACCCAGGACTGGGAATCCCAGGGGTTCAAGGCGACGGCGCGCCGCAGCGCTTGCGTGGACGCGGCCGGATCGCTTTCCAGCAGGGCCGCCAGGCGGGCGTAGTAAGCGGCGCTGTCGGGTTCCAGGCTTAGCGCCCGGCGGGTAGCGGGCAACGTTTCCTGGCGGAAGAAATAATCCGCCACGGCCATGCGCACGCCGGCCGCGCCCAGCATGGCGAAGGTAGCGGCCAGCGCGGCGGCCGCCACAAACCAAGCCACCCGTACTGGAATACGCTGCCGCAAAGCGCCTCACCTAATTTGTACAACATCCGCCTCGCCTTGCGTTACACTACTGGACTCGATGCACTATCTGCTGGCGGCGGTGCTGTTCCTCGGAATTCTGACTCTGTGGGCGCCGGGATATTGGGCGGTGGCGGTTTTCGAGTGCGGCATTCTGGGGCTGGGCATGATCGCGGCATTCCGCTGGCGGCATGCGGCGCGCCGGTTTTCCTACCCGCTGGCGCCGCTGGCGTTTGCCGTAGCGTGGGGCTTGTTTCAGTGGGCGGCCGGGCGCACCGCCTCGGTCTTCGAGACCAGGATCGCGGTGGCGCGATGGGCCACGCTGCTGGCGGTCTTCATGGTGGGCCTGACCATCTTTCAAGACCCGCGTGTGCACCAATGGTTCCGCTCGGCCATGCTCTGGTTCGCCTTCGCGGTGGCGGTGCTGGCCACGCTGCAGAACTTCACGGCGGGGGGCAAGGTCTTCTGGATCTTCCCCACCGAATACACCACCGCGCGCGTGATGGGGCCGATCCTTTACCACAATCACTACGCCGCGTTCATGGAGGTGGTGCTGCCGCTGGCTATTTACCGATCGCTGCTGGGCCGGCGCGATGCGCTGGTGTACGCCACCATGGCGGCTGCCTTCTACGCTTCCTTGCTGGCGTCGGCTTCGCGCTCCGGAGTCATCCTCGGCGCCGCCGAGTTTGTGGCCGTGGTGGCGCTCCTGTGGCTGCGCGGGCGCACCTCGGGGCGCGACGCCGGCAAATCCCTGCTGCGCGTGGCGCTGCTTCTGGCGGCGTTCACCGCGGTGGTGGGATGGGGCACGGTGTGGCGGCGCCTGCAGGAACGCGACCCCTTCGCGTACCGGCGGGAGTTCGCGATCTCCTCGGTGCGCATGATTGAGGACCGTCCATGGTTCGGGTCCGGCATGGGAACGTGGCCCATCGTTTACCCCGCCTACGCGATCATTGACGGCGGGGCGTACGCCAACCGCGCTCATGACGACTGGCTGGAGTGGACCGCCGATGGCGGGCTCCCGTTCGGGATCGCCATGGCCACGCTATTTCTGTGGTGCGTGCCGCGCGCGGTCCGTTCGGTCTGGGGAGTCGGGGTCCTCTCGGTCTTTCTACACGCCACCGTGGACTACCCGTTCTCCCGTCCGGCGCTGGCCGCATGGATCGTAGTGACGATCGCACTGCTGGCCTTCGCGCCGGTACCGCGACTTACTACGGAGTGCTGACCGGCGTAGACGACTTACCGCTGAAAGTTCCGGCCACGCCCAAACCAATCAAAGTGCCCGCGACCGCCACGCCGCCGACAATGGCGCCGATGACGCCGGCGGACATCCCCGCGGCCGGTATCGCCGCGCCGCCCGGGATGTTGCACCTGGCGCCGACTGAATCGAAGGTCCCTACCTGGACGACCTGGGAAGCGCCGGGCGCCGGCGGGGCGCCCGGGATCATCGAGCCGGTAATTTCGACTTGATGACCGTCGTGCTTGGCCACGTCGGCGCCTTGCAGTTCCACGGTCACGCCCGTGGTGTCGTCCTTCAGAAAGTAATGGCCGTTCTTCATGCCGAGGCAGCCCGTCATCTTGGTGGCCGTCGCCGCGCCGCCCGCCTGCGGACTGAAAGCCAGCGCCAATCCCGGGCGCACCGTGGCGACTAACACTCCCGCGCCATTGCGCACATCCAGCAGGCCTTCGCGGGCCGCGATCGACACGCGATTGCCGTCGCCGGAAACGATGTCCGCGACGGTCCTGGTATTCCCCGACGAAATGCGCAGCGAGGCCGCGTCAACGGGATAGGCATGGCTGGTGCGGATGCGCTGCGAGCCTTGCTGGAGCACCGTGTGGTCACGGTACACCTGCGCGCGCGAGCCTGGCGCCAGCACGATTTCATCGCCGCCGGATAACTCGATCCTGGATTGGTTGGCGGTGGTCTGAATGGTGCTCCCATCGAAAAGGGTAGCATTGCCCCTGACCGTGGAGCCATCCACCTGGAAATCTCCAGACGAGCGGATGACGCCGATGGATGGCGGCGCCGCCGTCAGAAAGAGCAGGCAACCGCTGGTCAGAAGCGAAAGAAACGCTTGTGTCGTGGAGTTCATCGTCTCACTACCTCCAGTTAAGTATTTTATGTCATACTACACCTGGAATACTGCGAAAGCAACATTTTTGCCGCGCAAGAGGAAAATAAAAGTACTTTCTTACGAAATGGATTACGTGTGTTATACGCGGCGTTAGTCGAGCAAGCCAAGCGCCATACGAGTGAGCGGCCGCAACGTGAATTACTATGAAGAGCTAGGCGTCGCCGAAGACGCGGGCGCCGATGACATCCACCAGGCGTACCGGGTGCTGGCGCGCTTACTGCATCCGGACAACCAGCCGGACCCCCGGCTGAAATCGGCGGCCGAGCGCCAGATGGTGCGTCTGAACGAGATTCTGGCCACGCTGACGGACCCGCGCAGGCGCCGGAAATACGATGAAGGGCTGCGCCAGAAGCCGCCGGCTTGCGAGGCGTTTCCTCCGCCGCGGCCCTCCTATACCGGTTCGCTGCATCGGCATTGGCCCTGGATGGTGGCGTGCACGCTGTTATTCGGAACGGGGCTGTGGTATCTGCGATCTAATGAATCCGGCGATCCCCCGGCGCCGGCCGCGCCTGCTTCCGTCCAACCGGCGCAAGATACGCCAACCGGAACGGGCAGTGAGGCGCCAGTGACCACCCCGGTCACAAGCCCGGCCACGGCCCCGATCACAACAAGGTTACGGGCGCGTTCCCACACACGGCCGGCCGAAGAGCCCGATGCCGCGGAACTTGCCGCGCCGGAGGAACCCGTGCCGCAGTATGAAGCGGAGGCGCGCGCGGCAGTCCCGCCGGGCGAGGCGAAAACCACGGCGGCGCCGCCCATACAGCCCGCGCCGGCCATACCGGAAGCGCCCGTTGCAGCGCAGGCAAGCATCCGGGAACCCACCGTCCCGGCCTTCGCCGGCCACTGGTTCTACGCGCCGCCGCCGCACGAGCCGGAGACGAAGGGGATGTATCCCCCGGTCTTCATCGAACTGCTGCTGGCGGAAGATCACGGCGCTCTGTCGGGCAAATACACGGCGCGCTACCGGATTCCCGATAAACCCGTATCGCCCGATGTGCAGTTCCGGCTATCCGGGCCTCCGGCCAAAGGCAATACCGCCACGCTCGCGTGGGTCTCGGACGACGGCGCGAAGGGTCAGATTCGAATCGTATTAAACGATCCGAATTCCCTGGAAGCGGCCTGGTGGACCTCGACGTTTGGCCGGCAAACCGCGCTGACCTCGGGCACGGCGCTGCTGACGCGGCAGCAGCCACACTAAAGCCACAATAATTCCTGGATTTTCCGCGGATAGAGAATGTTTGCGGGAGACTTTGGCGGTTCGAGGGACAGTGGGGCCTACTGACCGCGGGCGTGACGGGACCGCTGCAATCTGATATGTTTTGCTATCAGGTGGACGACGAAACCCAAGGGCAGCGCGGGAACCCGGTGACGGGGAAGAGTTGGCGGGCGCCGCAGTGCCCGTTTGCGATCGCCTATTCCGGGCCATTGCTGGAAGAGATCGCCCGCGAGGCCGAAGGCAGCCTCAATTCGCCCCGGGGCGAAACGGAGACAGGCGGGGTTCTGTTCGGTAAATCAGGCCTGGAGTGCGTCGAGATACTCGCCTTCCGGCCGTTGCCGTGCGAGCACGCCCTGGGGCCCGGCTTCATCCTGTCGCCCAAGGACGAAGCGCGCCTGGCGGACCTCAAGCTCGCCTGCGGCACGGACGCTGCCCTGGCCGGCCTGGAGCCGGTGGGCTGGTATCACTCTCACGTTGCCAGCAGGATTTTCCTCTCGGAGCGGGACCTGCAAGTCCATAACCGCCACTTCGGCGCTCCCTTGCAAGTGGCGCTGGTGCTGCGGCCGCATGCCGACCGGCCGACCAGGGCCGGCTTCTTTTTCCGCGATGCCGCGGGCCAGGTGCAGGCGGATGCCAGTTACCAGGAATTCACCGTCGAGACGCCGCCACCGGAAGCGGGGCGCCCACAGGCCAGTTCCTCCAGGGATGGCGCGTCTTCTCAGCAGGCTTCCAGCGCCGCGAAGCCGCAACCCCAGGCGCAGGCCTTGGTTTGTCCCAGATGCGGCAGCGGCCACATCCGCCGCTCCCACCGCGCGAACGCCTTCGAGCGCTTGCGCGGGATCTTCGGCTATCGCCCCTACCGCTGCCACGAATGCCTCTCCCGGTCGTTTCTGAAGACCGCGGAGGTGCTGGACTCGATCCGCCCGTCGGCCCACAAACGGCCGGAAGAACGGCGCCGGGCCCGCCAGCGCACGCGGCGCGAAGTGCTCCTGTGGGGCGGCGGCACCCTCGGATTCCTGGCGATCCTGTATTACCTGGTCCGGGACAACGGACCCAAGCAAGACCAGCCCTGACCCTGGTGGCCGATCCAAGCGACTAAACTCAACGGACATTTCCAATGAGGACTGTCGGCGCGCATGTTCAGATCTTCCTCCATTCGCCGGCTTTGCCGGGCTTGCCCCATGCCTGGTAAAGTTTGACAAGCCATTCACGGGCACGGTCGAGGTGATACCGCTCCGGGACTCCAATGCGGTCCTTCCTGACCGCCATGCCTTGATAGCCGTCGAGCAGCAGCGGCTCAGCCTCGGCGTACTTCCTCTGTCCAGCCAGGCTGGCGCCCAGCAGGCTCTCAGCGCGGAATCGCCGCCAGTCATCCGGCTGGTTTTTGCGATCAAACTCCACCGCCTCGCGCGCGAGCGGCTCGCTTTGGGCGAACTTACGCCGCGACAGGTAGGCCAATACCAAGTCGGCCGCAGACTCCATCGTGACCGCACTTTGCGGCGCCAAATTGTGCCGCCGCGCCGCCAGGACCTCCGCGGCATAGGTCTCCGCCAAGGCGTATTTGCCCTCGCGCTGGTACATGAACGCCGCATCGGAAAGGGTGTCAAGAGTGTGACGGCTCTCGGGGCCCATCACCCGCCGCTCGACTTCAAGTATATGAGCAAACAGAGCCTCGGCCCGGGAGTACTTGCTCTGCTGGGAGTAGTCGCAGGCCAGATTCTCCATAGACATCAGGGTTTCGGTATGTTCGGGACCCAGCACGCGGCGCCGGATCTCCAGGGCCTGGCTGTTGAGCGCCTCCGCCTGCGCGTACTTGCCCTCTTCGGCGTAGAGGGCGGCCAGGTTGTTCATGGCGGCCGTCGTAAAGGGATGCTCCGGACCCATCATGCGGCGGCGGATCTCCAGGATCTGGCCGTAGAGCGCCTCGACTTGGCCGAACTTGCCTTGCTCTAAGTAAACGTTGGCAAGGTCGCTCATGGAAACCGTCGTGTCCGGATGCTCCGGGCCCAGCACGCGGCGGCGGATCTCCAAGACCTGCGCGCTGAGCGCCTCTGCCTTCGTGTAATCGCCCTCCCGATAGTACACCTCCGCCAGTTTATCCATGCAATCGAGCGTACGGATATCCTCCGGACCGGAGACGCGGCGGTTGATCCGTGTAACTCGCCTGAGGAGCGCCTCGGCCTGCGGGTACTTCCCCTGATCGCGGTAAATGAGGGCCAGACCTTCCATGGAATGCACCGTCTCGGGATGCTCGGAACCCAACACGCGGCCTTCGATCTTCAGGACTTGGACGAATAGCGACTCAGCCTGGGTGAGCCTACCCTCGCCGTTGGCTGCAGCCGCTAGGCGCCTTCCAGTTCTGAGGGTCTCCGGATTCTCCGCACCGATCGCCCGGCGCCGCAGGTCCAGGGCCCGTTCGAACTGCTTCCGCGCCTCCGAGTCTAGTCCAAGCTCCATATAGGTTTGCCCGATGGTGTCGCGAATGGCAGCCTCAACCTCCGGTTCTTGCTGGAACCGCCCCGTGATACGCGCCGCTGCCCGGTCCAGCGCCGTGCGCACCTTCAGATCCGGATCGGTTTTGGCGTTAGGCCCCCATTGGGCAAACACGCTGGCCTGTGCCAGGAGGTCGTTCTGCAGGAAGTCGCTGACCTCCTGGGCCACGGCCGCTTCCGAGTTGGCCCGTATGCTCTGGCGGATGCTGACGGCGGCTGCCAGGATGAGCACCAGCACGAAAGCTCCGATGGTGGTCAGGGCTCCGCGATGGCGGCGGGCGAACTTGCGGGCGCGGTAAGCAGCGGAAGGCGGGACCGCCAATACCGCTTCATTACTCAGATACCTCTGAATATCCGCAGCCAAATCCGACGGCGAACCATAGCGGCGCGATCGGTCCTTTTCGAGGGCCTTGAGGGCGATAGCGTCCAGATCACCGCGTAATTGCCGCGCCAAGGTGGGAGGGTCGGAGCCGCGATCTTGAGCCGTAGTGGAGAGTTGGTCGCCCAGCGTGCGCAACCTGGTGCTGGGACGGGGCGCGTCCTGCTCCCGCAATCGCCTCAATATCTCGTCGAATACCAGCTCGTGGAAATCAAGCGGCCGCACTCCGGCCAGCAACTCATACAGCACCACCCCCAGCGAGTACACGTCGGTGCGAGTGTCCACGTCCGTCCCGGACGAACCCGCCTGCTCGGGACTCATATACGCTGGTGTCCCCAGGATCGCCCCCGTCTGCGTGAACAGGGTCTCGGCGGTCAGAGGCTGAGAAATGGCTTTGGCGATGCCAAAGTCGATGATGCGCGGCGCCGGCTTGCCGTCCACTTCGCTCACCAGAATGTTGGAGGGCTTCAAATCGCGATGGATGATGGCTTTCTGGTGCGCATGCTGTACGCCTTCGCAGACTTGAACGAATAGCTCCAAGCGCTGGCGCAGGGTCATTCTGCGCTGGTCGCAGTACGTCGTGATGGGCACGCCGGCAATGTATTCCATTGCGAAGTAGGGCCGGCCTTGCGGTGTGGATCCCGCGTCGAAGACTTTGGCGATGCTGGAGTGGTCCATCAGCGCCAGCGCCTGCCGCTCGGATTGGAAACGGGCTATGACTTCGCCGGTATCCATGCCCGCCTTGACCAGTTTCAGGGCGACGCGGCGGCGCACGGGCCGGGTTTGCTCGGCCAGCCACACTTCGCCCATGCCGCCGGCGCCGAGGGGCTGAAGCAACTGGTACGGGCCGATCACCCCCTGGGCCTGCCACATCGTAGCTTGGGGCGAACCAGCGCGCGGGTCGCCAGTTAATGCGGAAACATTGATGTCAGTGCCCTCGGATGGTTCAAGCGGCATTACCGAAGCGCTCCTCTTGTGAGCTGATCAGGGTCAGTTTAGCTCAATTGGGCCGAATCCGGCTCGCCCCGCGCAACGAAGGCCGCGCAACGAAGGCCTTGATTCCAGCCCCCCGGTAGCGCTATGCTGCTTTGGGTAGCTCAACGGAGGGGGTCCGGACAGGTGGGTGAGCGGTTCCCGGAAACATCATGGACGCTACTGGCAAAGGCCCGCGGACAGAGTGACCACGCGGCCCGCGCCAGGGAAGATTTCGCCCATAGATACTACCGGCCGGTTCAGCAGTTTCTTCTGCTCCTCGTTCAGGACGGCGAACAGGCGCAGGACCTGGCACAAGAGTTCTTCACCAGGCTCAGCGGACCGGGGGGACTGCTGGAGCGCGCGTGCCCTGAAAAAGGCGCATTCCGGGACTATTTGCGGGAATCCTTACGGAACCTGGTTAGGGATTACCGCCGCCGCAACCGCTCCCAAGCCCTGCAAACGCATCCCGATCAGGCGAGCGCGGGAGGGTGGGAGGTTATGGAGCTGCCTGGGTTGCCGGCGGCCGAAGCCGCGTTCCATCATGAATGGGTGAAGGTCACACTGGCGGAGGCCCTGACTCGAGTACGCGATCTGTGCCACAGGCGAAATCAGCAGGTACATCTGGATCTGTTCGAGGCGCGGTACCTCGGCGAGGCGGATCTCGCGCCTTCTTGGGAGGAACTGGGGGCGCGCCACGGCATGGGCCAGAAAACAGCCCGCGAGCGCGCCGGCACGGTTGCCCGCCATTTCCGCGCCGTTTTGCGCCGCATGCTTCTCGACGAGATAACACCTCCGGACCGCGGCGGCCGATGGCACCCCCAACTAACCGAGGCAGCCATCGACGAAGAGATTAGGGCGCTACTTTCCCCTCTGAAGGACTAAAGCATGTCCGAAGTAGAGATTTCGATGCTGGACCATTGCACGGACCGGCAACTCAAGGAGTTGCTTGAGTTGGCGTCCACTAACTTGAGAGCGGCGCGGGATTGGCTCCTGGAGATCGGCGATTCGGAGTGGCTGGAGCACCTGCTCACCGAGATGTGCGCCGGAACTGAGCCGTGCGGAAGCGCGCTGCTACAAGCAGTTTGCTCTCGGGATACGCCGCTGGAGGCTCTGGTTGCAATCAAGGGCGTCGCCAAACGTCTGGCTGTGGCAGCCTCAGCCCCCGCCCAATACGCCGCTGCCACGCTGCTCTACCACCTGTCGGTGGCATCGGCGCTCGGGCGCCACGGGCAAAACATCTCTTCGAAGGATCCGGCCGGGCGCCTCGTTTTCTATAAGGAACTGGCCGCGGAGCTGTCCGACGATCAGTTGGCGGCCATCTTCGAGAAAGCCGCCGCCAGCCTACCGCCGCCAAGACCTTGATACGTCCTGATCCCTTCGTTTGTTTCTGGGCATATAAACTTCTCTCCCGTATTTGGACAACTTGTCCGTATAGAGGATCGAAAGGTTCTGGTTTGATCGGAATTCGATGCTTACAACAGGAGATGAATATAACATGACGGCAAAGCGCGCTTTCCCGGCCGCCTCGCGGCGCGCCGTCCTCGGGGGGATACTCCGCGGCGGGTTTTTTTTCCGTATCCTCGTCGTTTTGGCTGCGGCGTCCGCCGCTCCGGCGGTTATTTGGGCGGGCGGCGCCGAAGTTTCCGGCTTTGGGGGCGGCATGACGCTTGGTGGCGGTTTGGGCACTCACGGAGTTTTTGGAGGCTCTGCCGCGGTCCGGATTGGCGATCACATACACGTGTTCGGCGACATTGACCATTCGACAATCTTAAGTGAGTCCATCAGCGGAGTAACTGGAACCGCGGGTCTGACGAATTTCGGCGGCGGACTGGACTATAGCTTCGGGCCGTCCACGTCTAAACTGCGCCCCTACGTGACAGCCGGGCTTGGTGCCGGGCACTTCTCCGCGGGTGCGGGGGGCGTAAACGTCAGTATCGGGAACTCGGTCTACTCCGCCTTTGGTGGTGGCGTTCGAGTGTATGTCGGCGAGCACTGGGGCGTCAAGCCCGAGGTTCGTTTCCAGCGCTACCTGAGCTCCGTAGCCCAGGGAACGAACGGCGCGATCTATACCGTCGGTCTCTTTTATCAGTTCGGCGACTGAGCTCGGGCCGCGCCGGATTTGTCGAATTCCGTGATTACGTTCAATAACGTTCAATAGGAGATTCTATGCCTTGTCAACAAACATCGAAGAACCAACAACCGAAAAGGATGAAAGCTTCCATCGCGTCGGCGATTGTGCTGGCGCTCCTCGTCACATTGTTGCCCTCGCGTGCCGAGGCAAAGTGGCAGCAGCAGTCTCTGCCGGGGACTGTTCCGACGGCGGCTGTTGTCGGGGCGGTTGCCGCCGGCGCTGCTGTAATTGGTCTCTTGATCTACCTCAAACTGAGGCATAAAGGCGCGGCTCATGTGAAGCTTGACGCCCCCCCCGCCCGATTCGACGACGCCCCGCCGGGTCAGCCGGTCGAGAAGAGCGTTCCCGTGGTCAATCTGATGAACGATCCGATTACGGTGAAGTCGCTAGCTGTGGAAGATCCGACCCACGCCTTCACCCTGTCGGATGCCCGTAAGGTTCCGTTCACCATCGCCCCCGGCGAAAGAGTCGCAATCCCGCTTGTGCTTTCCGCCAGTAACGGTAGCGGCAAGGCGCGCCTGCGCATTGTCGCTTCGGCTCCGGGACTGGAGAAGGACGCCACCAAGTTTGTCAGCATCTCCTACGGCCGCCAGGCGTCGAGACTGGCAAAGCTCGTTCACGCACGTTGAGGGGTCACCTTATGCCGCAAGTTTCCAGGATAGAACGACGACGAGGCTGGGGGCGGCACGAAGGCTCTTGGCTCGCCTTGCGCCCATCCCGTAGCCCGGAGCTTCGGCACACAGGCGGCCTCCAGAAGCGCGAAAGGGGGTTTCCGCCGATATGCGAAGGCGCTCTTTCATAATCCTTGGGCTAACGGCGTTCTCGCGGGACTTTCTCTACGCTGCCAAGTTCCCGGACTATCCTTTCAAGGCGGCGAAGGATTACCCGGGAGCGATCACCAATGAAGGTTTGACCGTCGGTGTGAAGCCGATGGCTGATCCGGAGGAACAGCATCAGTATTTCGGACTGAATTTCTCGAAGAATAACTTCCTTCCGGTCTTAATGGTTGTCGAGAACAGTTCGACGGCAGATAGCTTCATATTGAATCGCGAGCTTATCGGGATATATGCGGGAGAAGAGGAACAAGCCAGGTCCGGCCACTCACAGTTGGGAAACTCAAAGACCGCACGGCGCGTCGAACTGGCTAGCGCTGTTACGCTCAGCATTGCTGCGAGCATTGTTGCTTCAGTTATGATGATGAAGGCAGCCGACATCAAGCAGAATTTGATCAAGAAAGAATTGCGGAGTTCGACGCTTCCTCCGGGCCAAGTGTGTCGCGGATTTGTGTTCGTCCCCATGCCATCAGACCCCGAAAGGCGCGCGCATTTACGGATGCGCGTGCAAGCAATGAAGATAGGCAGTGAACAGCCGAGCGATTTCGAGTTTCCAATCTGAAATAGACTTCCTGGAGATAACGTGATTACTGAATCTGTCAGGCTTTGGCGAGCGTTGATGTTCGCATTCTGGTTAACGACGCCGATTCCGGCCCAGCCGGTTACTCCTAAATTGAAACTGGATGCGGAACTTGTTCTGACTGCGGAATTCTGTAGTGCCGAACTGAAGTCGGGCAATGGAATCTCGACCGTGAAGGACCGATACCAAATCGGCGAGAAGCTGTGCCCGCTTCTGGAAGCTGAGTTACCGTCACTCTTCATGTCCTTACAAAAGTCGAACAGCGTTCCCGCGCCAAATACGACGGGCGCAAGTGTCATTCTAATCCCCAAGATGGGAGACATTGGGGCCACCAGGGGGTACAAGAGAGAGTTGGTGGTCGTTGTCGAATGGACGGCTCTGGACCGCGCTGGCAAGACCTTATGGGTCCAGACGATTGAAGCCGCCGTGCAAGGGAAGGCCGGGAGTGCGTATACGCATGGCAAACACTTGAAGGCGATGACCGTTGAAGCGGCGAACGCCGTCCTCGCAAAGTCCGAAGATGCGATTGGCTCTGCCCCGCAGCTCCTCAAACTTGCGCGGTAGGGACCTCCGGCCGCAGTTTGTTGGCCCAGCGCCAGAAGAGCCTCGCGGTCGGGAGCGGGTTTCTGCCGGCTCTATAAAAAGCCCTCCGCTCGCCCACCACCCAGGCACAGGCGCCGGGCTGGTGAGCCCACTGAGGAGCTAGCCTCGATTTCCACGGACAATATCTCAATAACGCCCGTAGCCATCGGTAACGCGCCACGCCTCAGCCAGTGGGCATTTGACGCCGATGATCGTTAGCGTATCCAGTACTCAAAGAGCTGGAAGAGGCTGCGGCAAGCGCCAGACGGCCGTTCAGAATCCGAAACATTTCACGATGGAAATGGTTTATGGGCCTCAGCGAAAAACGCCTTCCGTACTCGAAATGCGCTAATCGGTGCATCCCTCCAAGTTTGGGTAAGAAGCCAGCCATGTGTGTGCCTTGTGCCCATGAAACCGAGCCCCGCGAGCCATTTCGCTAGTCTCATGTTCCGTTTCTACTTGCCAGTACCGTAGTGCCGCGGAACGTTATCTGATTTCCTGGCGTGGAAATCGAGGCTAGGCTAGGGCCGCCGAAATTCGTTACGACGGCGTAAGCTGGCAGCCGCCTGCCTATGTATGGCCGCCTGGGGAGTGGGAAATACGCGCCGCTCCTGGCAGACGTGACCGTTTGCCTCGCGACGTTGTTGAGCCCGGCCGGCGCCGCCATCGGCCCAATGCCTTCCCACCGTCTGCCGCTCTCGTTCCGCCGCGATGATTACGCCCGACTCGGGCCCATCCCAGGAGGGGGGATCCCAAGGCTGGCTGCGTTCTCCAATCCCTTCTTCAACATCTTTGCCGAAGCCGCCGTCAAAGATCGTTTTCGAGCCGCTGGCCTTCGCAGAGGCAATGCATTCGGAGATGGCGCGGCCCGAACGCTTTGGTGATCTGATCGTGGCTACGGGCCGATGGTTCCGCTCAGCATACGGATCGCGGGAAAGATCGGCGTCGCTAACGTGGAGCGTTCCGATATCACGATGATACTTTTTATGAAGAATGGTGGGCTCGACAGAACTCGAATCTGTGACCTCCTGCGTGTCAAGCAGGCGCTCTAACCAACTGAGCTACGAGCCCCAAAAACCGCGGAGATTTTGATTTTAGCACGCCCGGCCCGCGCCCGGCGGCGCGCGCGGCTCCCCACCGTCTACCGGCTGAACTGCAGGCCGATGGCGATCAGGTTCCACAGGACCACCGCCGCGAACCAGTAGTTCAGGACCACCAGCAGGCGCCTCCGGTTCAGGAACAGGGCGAAGGCGGCCAGCCCCGCGGCCAGGATCTTGGAAATGATCAGGCCGGCCAGCGGCCCGGCCAGCAGCAAATGCCCGATGAAGCTGCTGCCTTCGCGCGCGCCGAAATGCAGGCCGATTAGCGTGGTGCCCACGTCCAGGATTTGCAGGGTCAGGAACAGCCCGATGGATGGGGTCGGAAATTCCCTGGTCATTCCTTTTTGATTATGGGCGCGCCGGCCGCTCCGGCTCCAGTCCTCTTTGGTTATCCGCCGCGCCGCCGCACCGCCGCGCCTGCAAGGCCCGCGGCCGGTGCACTACACTAAGAGGATGCCCGCTTCCCCATCGGCCGCCCTGTGTGTGCGCGGCCTGCGCAAGGCGTACAAGGACGTGGTCGCCGTGGACGGCCTCGATCTGGAAGTGCGCGCCGGGGAGTGCTTCGGCCTGCTGGGACCGAACGGCGCGGGCAAGACCACCACCATCGAAATCTGCGAGGGCCTGACCACCGCCGATTCCGGCGAGGTGGAGCTGCTGGGCCTGCGCTGGGACACCGGCGCGCGCGAGTTGCGCCAGCGCCTGGGCATCCAGCTCCAGGAGACCCAGCTCAGCGACAAGGTCACCGTGATCGAAACCCTGCGCCTGTTCCGCAGCTTCTACTCCCAGGGTCCGCCGCCCTCCGAGGTCATCGCGCTGGTGCAGCTTGAAGAGAAGAGCGGCGCGCGCGTGGGCAGCCTCTCCGGCGGGCAGAAACAGCGGCTGGCCCTGGCTTGCGCGCTGGTGGGCGACCCCGATTTCCTGTTCCTGGACGAGCCTACCACCGGGCTCGATCCGCAGGCCCGCCGCCAGCTCTGGGATCTGATCGAACAATTCAAGCTGCAGGGCCGCAGCATCCTGTTGACCACCCACTACATGGATGAAGCCGAGAGCCTCTGCGACCGCGTGGCGGTCATGGATCACGGCAAAGTCATCGCGCTGGGCACGCCCCGCGAGTTGATCGCTTCGATCGGCGTCGAGCACATGGTGGAATTCTCCGCCGGCGGCGCCGCGCGGGCCCTGGAGTTCGCCCCGCTGCGCGGCCTCGAGGGCGTGCGCGAAGTGCGCCACGAAAACGGCACGGTGCAAATGCAGGTGACCGAACTGCACCGCGCCGTGCCCGCCCTGCTCGACGAGCTGGATCGCCAGGGCGTCCCGCTGACCGAACTGCGCACGCATTCGGCGACTTTGGAAGACGTCTTCGTCACCTTGACGGGGAGGCATTTGCGCGATGAGTGACATCACCGCCCCGCCCGCCACGCGCGTCCGGGCAGCCCACTGGCCGCGCAATAGAACCCTGGGGGAGCATCCCCTGGTGCAGTTGACCCTCACGCGCTTCCGCGAATTCCTGCGCGAGCCCGAGGCGCTCTTCTGGGTCTTTATCTTCCCCATCCTGCTGGCCGCGGGCCTGGGACTGGCGTTTCGCAACCGCCCCGCCGAGGTGCTCCAGGTCGCCGCGGTCACGCCCGAACTGGCGCAGGCGCTGCGCGGCGACAAGCTGCTGGACGTGCGGCAGTTGGCGCCCGCCGCGGCCGTCACGGCGCTGCGCACGGGCAAGGTGGCCCTGCTCGCCGAGCCCGGACCCGCCGGCGCGGTGGTCTACCGCTACGACGACACCAATCCCGAAGGGCGCACGGCGCGCATGCTGGCCGATCGCGCCGTCCAGCGCGCCGCCGGCCGCGTGGATCCCGTGGCTGCCGGCGACCGCCTGATGCGCGAGCCCGGCTCCCGCTATATCGACTTCCTGATCCCCGGATTGCTGGGCATGAACCTGATGGGCAGCGCCATCTGGGGCATGGGATTTGCCATCGTGGATGCGCGCCGCCGTAAGCTCATGAAGCGCCTGGTCGCCACCCCCATGCCCCGGCATTACTATCTGCTCTCGTTCCTGTTCTCGCGCCTCGTGCTCCTGGTGGTGGAAGTGGGCTTCCTGCTGGGCTTCGGTGTGTGGGTCTTTCACGTGCCGGCGCGCGGCTCCCTGCCCCAACTGGCCCTGCTGTGCATTGTAACTTCGCTTTCCTTCGGCGCGCTGGGATTGCTGATTGCCTCGCGCGTGCGGACCATTGAAGCCGCCTCCGGACTCATGAATCTGGTCATGATGCCTATGTGGATCGTCTCCGGGGTGTTCTTCTCCGCGCAGCGCTTCCCGGACATGCTGCAGCCGGTCATCAAGGCGCTGCCGCTGACGGCGGCCATCGACGCGCTGCGCGCCAACATGCTTCAGGGCGCCGGCCTCGCGCAGGTATCTCCCGAACTTACCGTGCTGGCCGCCTGGCTGGTGGTGTGCTTTCCCATCGCCCTGCGCCTGTTCCGCTGGCGGTAAGCCGGCTAGGTAAGTGACCTGGCTCCACGCGGTGGTGGTGTGCCGCCGTCCGGCCCATCACTTACGCGCACTTACCCGGCCAGGGCAATCCAATCCCGGTCGATTTCCGTGGCCACCGACCGTTGCAGCAGGCTGACCGAAACCACGATGCGAAAGCGGCCGGTCTCGGCGCGCAGCACACGGCCCTCGACGCCCGCCAACGGGCCGCGCTCGATGCGCACAGTTTGTCCGGCCCTCAGGTAGGGGTGCGGCACTGCCTCCAGGCGGGAAGCGATCAGCACCTTGATGGCTTCGATCTCCGCTTCGCTTACCGGCGCCGGAGTATTGCCCAGACCGACAATCTGCGCCACGCCCGGCACGTTCAGAACATGCACCTTCACCAGCGGATCGAAGCGCGAAAACAGGTACCCCGGAAACAGCGGAACTTCCAATGTCTGGATGCGGTCCGACCAGCGCCGGCGGACCCGCCGCAACGGCAGAAACGGCTCGAACTGGCGTAGCGCAAGTTGCTCGGAAACACGGCATTCATAGCGCGTCGCCACTCGCAAAGCGAACCAGGGGAGGTTATGAGACATCCGCTCGTCACCATCTTTATGGAATCGTTATGGCAGGTCTCACAAGTGTAAGATACATGTCAGAAAATGCTTAGAGTCGAAGGTATGCGTACAGAGGCACACAGTACGAGCCCTACACGGTATAGGATGGATGGATGCCTATTCATTTCCTGCTATTTCTGGTGATCAGGTCTTGCGTATAGGTACTATTGGTGCTATTCTGTCCAGGATAAGCGGTCCGGAATGCTGGCAGGGTGCCGTTTTGGGACCCGCTTGCAACCGGCACAACTATGATTCGAGTCCTCGTAGCGGGGGGACATACCGTCGTCCGGGAGAGCCTGCTCGCGCTGCTGTGCGCGGAGGGCGACATGCAATGCGAGGCCGTAACGCTGGCCGATGCCATGCATCTTTCGCAGGACGCCGCCCCCGACGTGATTTTGGTCGAGCACCATGCCGATAGCGAGCCTTTGGACCAGTTCCTGGAGGCCGCGGGTGCCCGCGGGCATGCCGGGAAAGTCCTGGTCATCACCGGCTGGATCAGCGATATGAAGAAGCAGGCTCTGCTCCGCGCCGGGGCCGGCGGTATCTTCAGCGCCCAGCGCCATGCGCGCGAATTGGCCCAGGCGATCCGGCGCGTGGCGGGCGGCAAACGGTGGTTGGAAGAGGGGGCCGTGCCGGCGACCGTCCGGTTCGCCTCGGCCCTCAGCCGGCAAGAGCAGCGAGCCGCGAGCCTGGCGGTGGAGTGCCTGTCGAACAAGGAGATCGCGGCGCGCATGAGCGTTTCCGAGAGCTACGTGAAGGGCCTCTTACAGCGTGTGTTCCTGAAGATGGGCGTGCACAACCGGGGCGGGCTGATCCGCACCGTCATCGAAGGCGCCCAGGCGCAGCGCCCGGGCCTTGCCGCCAAGCCCGCCCGGTGATCCAGGTTGGTTATAGTTAGCCCTATAACAGCCTGTAAGACGCCTTCGTCTTACAAACACAAGACTGCGGTTCGCCATACACCCCGACGGCGAGTGTGGTAATTTACAACAATAGGAACCGCCGTGGATTCGGTGTTGGAATGGTTTTGGCCTGGTCTGCCGGCGGGGGCGCGATTGCTGGTACCATAGAAGGGATTCATGCACCGCAAGCGGGTGGTCTTCAGCGGCCACGCGATTCAACGTATGTTCGAACGCGGGATCGGGCGCGATGACGTGTTGGCCGATGACAAGCCGTACCCGTCGCCTGCTTCTAGGGTCTGTGGAAACCAAGCTGCCGCACGTCGTCTGGCTTCTAACGAGGCGGCCGGTTTCGCCATCGTCGTGACGCTATATGACCCGGCGCTGGAACATTGGAACAGCGATTTCCGAACTTGGGAAGTTGAAATGAGCTGCGTCATTTGCAGGAATGGAACCACCCGTGACGGCGCCGTCACTGTGACGCTGCGGCGCGGCGGCGCCACCGTGATCCTGAAACAGGTGCCCGCCGAGGTCTGTGAAAACTGCGGAGAGTACTACCTTTCCGGCGAGGTGGCCGCGCAGGTTTTGGAGAAGGCTGAATCAGCGGTCAAGAGCGGGGCCGAGGTTGAAATCCTGAGATTCGCCGCTTAGCAGCCTGCTGAAAAGGCCGGAGAACCCGGAAAAGCGGTCGCGGCAAGTAGCGCCATGAATATTTGGCTGGGAGGCAGGGATTCGAACCCCGATACGCAGATCCAGAGTCCTTCCCGAGGGGAATCAGATCAATGGAACCAAGGGGTTGCTGTGGCAGAATTCGAAGAAGTCGGGCGAAACGCGCAATGCAGCCGCAACACGAAAGGTGGATCGGGACTTCGTCACGGAAGTTGCGAGTGTGAGGCTGGTACCGGACGCGAGGACGCGACCTTCCGCTCCGAGGAAGACACGTTGCCCTGAGATTCGTTGCCAACTGTTTCCTCCTTTCGACTCGTGACCGATGCACTGGGTGGCGCCAGTGGGACGGTGACGCATTGCCTGTTCCTGTGATTCCCGACAGATATGTTCTGACAGTCGCCTTGCGACGTCTTTTCCTCCACATCGGCTCGGTCCAGATACTCATCTGAGAAGCCCGGTGGCCACTCTCCCCCCAAAAACAAACGCCGCCCGCCGATCTTTCCGGCAACAGGGAAACATTCAAAACTCACAAAACCCATAGACCGAGCGATTGGGTAGCGGTTTAGTCCAATTCATTTTCAGCTCACCGTCGCGGCGACCGACTTGCGCACGTCCCTTCGATCTCTGTAGCGCCGCGCCGCCGAGCTAAAATGCTCTGCACATAGACGACCATAGAGAACGAGTATTTTGCGAAAAAGCCCGGCTTAAGGCGGTAATCGCAGTAACGAGCCGGTCGCTGTTTTAAGCTCCCTTCACCGACTCGGCATGGTAAGGCAACTGCTCCGTGGTCGGCGAGCGCGTCGCGATACGCCGGATTCAGGACGGGATCATAAATGTCGGGCTTGAGCGCTCCTTCGCCGAGGGTGCCCATAACGACGGTTTTGGAAGCGCCGCCCAAGCGGCGGAAGGTTTGCTCGTGCAACTCGGCCCAGGTTCGCCTGCTCGACGGAAAGGTCAGAAGTCGAACGCATTTGCGACTGTAGCCGAGCGTGAGCACGAACAGGCGTGTGCGGCGATAACGGCCAGAGTGCGGATCGCGCACCATACGACCGGTGCCTAATCGACCTGGGCTTCCAAAACGCGGGAGATCCGCTATGCCAGGGTTTCTCAAAAGCGTTGGCATGGCAATGGTGGGCGATTCGCAAATCTGCGGCTCAGAAGCCTGCCTATCACGCATTCGTGAAGAATAGGACATACTATCCAGATTTTACTTTTTTGTAATCATATTACGGGACCCGTTTATCCTTGACAGCCTTAGAATATCCGAATAGAATGTGGTATGCCAATCAGGGATTGCGTTTCCGCACCACGATGCATGCCCGCTGTGGCATGCGTTATCGTGGCGGCCACGAGCTTTCTGGCCGCTCCAGCTTCCGCGCAAGGAACCCTGCCGCCCAACTGTGTCCCTTACACCGCGTACCTGGCGAGCCCTGGTAACGCCCAGAGCAACTTGTACAACAACTTCGCGAACCCGCCAAATCCGTCAACCAATTCAACTTTCGCGAGCATCGCGGTACCATTCCCGACATCGAATGGGGCCTCGGTCGCCGGCGACTTGAACTCCACCTATGCGACCATGTTTTACAGCATCACCAACCTGAATACCTGGATGGCCACTAATAACTACTGCCCACTAGAGCTGGTCATCGTCGCCGATCTTCCCGATGCACGCTACTTCTCGGTGACCGTGAACGACATGCATTATACGGCCACACAACACATTACGGACGCGGACATGGACCCGGCTGTCTCCGTCGCCAACGGCGGCACGAACCCGTTCGCGCCCAGCAAAACGTACACAGGCAGCCAGCCCTACCTCATCCCCATCAGCCTGGGATGGGTGCCGAATTCGAGTGGCACTGGCGCCACGGCCGGGTGCTCGATCACTCCCTACGAGGAGGATAATCTCATCGACGCCACGCAGCGTCACCTGTTCATCGACTGGAACACCAACGTCCAGGGGCCCACGGTTTCGAGCGGCGCTCTCAGTTCGCACGTCGTGAACACGCCGGAGGACACAACCCTCTCCTCTCTGAGCTCAGTGTGCGGAACGTGCGGCCCGAACACCGCCGGAAGCATAGTGGTCCGCAGCTACCTCGCGCCCCCTGAGACCTGCAGCGGCACGGACGGCAGTTCCCTCACGTGTAACCCTCCAACAGGTTTGCCGGCGCCGCAGCCTTATATGATTGTAAGGGACACCCTCACGGGCTGCCCATACACCACGCAACTCGTAAATACTCTGTTGAATACGGCGAGTATCAACTGCCAGGCGCACCCGACCTCGACGGGCTGCAATGCAATCCTGTCGAAGACGGATCCGTCCGGCAAATCCAAAACCGCCTCCGCGGCAAACTGGCTCGATTCCGTACAAAAGAACCAGCACACCAACGATGCGAACTACACGCCCCAAGCTTGCTACGCAAATGGCGACCCGACCGCATCGGGGGCGCCGAACTTCGCGAACAGGATTGCCTGGACCCGCGTGGCGCAATGGGAGGGCAGTCCGGGGCCTGACGACGCCTACATTGGCGGCGCGGTGTCCACCACCGATCTGACGAACATGGCTCCGAACGCCAACGGAAGCCCGCTGTGCAAGGACAGCAACAACAACCCGAGCACGTCAGGCTGCCTGATGCGGCTTCGCTTCCAGCTTCCGGTCATGCCCAACACACCCTGCTATCCCGGTAGTTCGTGCTCACTCAGTGGCAATGAGCAGATGAGGTACACGAGCCTGACGCTGTGGCAACAGACCGCCACCGCGGCACAAATCGCAGACGACCCCTGGCTAAACTTCCTGTCGGACCCGGACGGCGCCGACTTCGGTACTGCATCAAGTCTCTCGCCGGTCTCAGTCGCAAGTCTCGCCGACCCCGCATTCTGCACCACAACAAACGGTAGCAGTCCGTGTTACGCGACGGTCCTCATCAATGTGGGCATCCCTAGTGCCAGCCTGCCCACATTCCTCAGGCAAACATCCAGTGAGCAAGCCTGCACGTCCACGCCGTCCTCGTCGCTGTGCGGAATTGTGCAAGGGATCCAGCCCGTCCAGCCCCCTAGCTCAACACCCGGAACGCCGCTTCCCTATTTCTCAGCTTCCAGCGTCGGCGGCTACACCTTCATAAACCTGGTCTCGCAAAACACCTTCAGCACGACCTATCCGCTGCTGTTTACCATGCGGAACACGCTGCCCAGCGGTGGATTCAACTGTTCCGGCTACGCGGTGCCCTTTTCCACCGCGGAATTCACAAACGAGGACGGCGCCGGCGGTGGCCTGATGGGTCCCTATGTGCCTCTCGTCGATTACGTGGACCCCGCGATCCTGCCGTCCACCGCCCCCACGCTCACCAGCAGCAGCCTCCCTTCCTCGAACTCATGTGGCGTGCTCATTCCGCCGCCGCCCGCCACGGCGGCTTACCCGCTCGCCAATGGAGCCAGCTCGGCCAATCCCATCACGTGGCCCCAGACGTACTGGCCGTCGTCTTCGACCAATCCGCCGTACCTGAATTGTGGGACCACCACCAGCGGGCTAACCACACAGATCGATTTCGTGGCGACGCAGTTCCCGATACCGGTGGACGACTCGAACATCAGCGGCAGCCCAACCAACTGCAACACGGCCATGGCGAATAACACGTGCAGTCAGATCGTCGCGCAATCCACACAGGTCACCGAAGAGATGGGCGGGGCCACGTGGCAACCTGCACTGCCGATCACCATCGTCGGGCAGGGCTTCGGGACTCTGACTTTCGGGTCCAACCCTAGCCAGTCGCAGGTCCCCGCCGTGCTGACTTCCTCGACCAGCCCTAACTACCTCACTGTTTACGACTGCGGCGGCAACACAAACGACACCAACCCTGCGGCCTGTGCCATCTGGACCGCGCCCACCAGCGTGGGCGGCGGTTGTGAAATCTATGTAGCGAACTGGACGGACTCCAGCATATCCTTCATGGTGAACCTGCCAGTGAACGTGGAGAGCATGTACCAGTCCAACTACGAGAACCCGCCTGGTTATCTGTCGCCATTGGCCGATTACAGCCCGTTGAACTTTGCCGCTGCGTCCGCCTGCTCTATCTCCGGTAGCGATAACCTGTACTTCAAGGTTACGAATCCGCAGACTGGTGTGTCGGTGACTTCGGGCCATATCCCGGCACACGCCGCGGGATACACGTCGCTGAATTAGCCGCAGGAGCCGCCGTGAATACCAACAAAGTTGCAGTAATGTTCCTTCTAGCTTGCGTGCTGGGCGTCCCGACTGTCCAGGGCCAGACAGCCAGCGAAACCATTCTCTTCAATTTCCGCAAATTTCCGGGCGGCGCCTATCCGTACGGAAGCCTTTTCCGATCTTCGAACGGCGCCCTGTTCGGAACTGCATACGCTGGCGGGGACTCGAATCTAGGCACCGTCTTCGAGTGGGCTGGGGCCGGCTACAAAGTACTACACAGCTTCCATGGGGGCAGCGACGGCAGTAACCCCGCTGCCGGGGTGGTTCAGGATTCTGCGGGCAACCTGTACGGCACCACATACTTCGGCGGGCCGACAAACGCCGGCGTGGTATACAAAGTGACTCCGTCGGGGCAGGAGACGGTGCTTTATGCCTTTGCCGGCGGCGCCGATGGAAGCAATCCTTTCGCTGGGGTGATTCTGGACTCAGCCGGCAATCTTTACGGAACCACGCTTTACGGCGGCCTGACGAGCTGCACTGGCGGGTGTGGAGTCGTGTACAAGGTGGCGCCATCGGGCCAGTTCACGGCGCTGCATAGCTTCACTGGCGGGGCGGATGGGGCCACTCCATATGCCGGGGTAACCTCCGATTCTGCCGGAAACCTGTACGGAACCACATACGGCGGCGGGACGACCCAGGGTGGCGTCGTTTACAAGCTCAGCCCCTCTGGACAGGAGACAGTGCTGCATACTTTTGGTGGTAACATACCCGGCGGAACGCCGACTGCCGGTGTGGTCCGCGACTCGGCCGGCAACCTGTACGGAACTGCCAGGACTGCGCTATACGAGATCGAGGCCAGCGGCCACTTCAAGAACCTGGCGGTCTTCTATTGTGTGAACATCGGAGATGTTGATGGCTCGGGGGTGACGTTAGACACTGCGGGTAATCTCTATGGCACGACCAGCGGCCCCACGGGCGGGAATTGTGGCCCTCAATATGGCGCCGTTTTCAAGCTGACGCCCTCCGGCGCGCTGACCGAACTTTACCGGTTCCCAGGTGCGTCCGCGCCCGACATCGGGCTCCCGAACAACGGCCCCTACAACCTAGGAGCGCCGGGAGTTGTGCTCGACTCGGCCGGCACTATCTACGGTACGACACCTTACGGCGGCGTATCGGGCATGATCTACAAAATCGGTGCATCCGGCGTGACCATGCTCCATAACTTTACGGGCGCGGCCAGCGGTACCAGCCCCAACCCAACTGCATTCAACCCGGGCGGCGGGTTTTATGGCTCGACGTACTATGGGGGCCCGGCCAACGCCGGCACTGTCTTTGAGGTTGATGGCGCCGGCCATGAGAAGGTGCTTTATAGCTTCACCGGCGGTGCCGACGGTAAGTACCCCAATGGAGTGGTTGCCCGCGACTCCGCGGGGAACATTTATGGTGCTACGTCGAAGGGCGGCACCGCGGACCAGGGTGTAGCGTATAAGGTGGACCCCACTGGCCAATTGACCGTGCTGCACAGCTTCACTGGGGGCGCCGACGGGGGCGTCCCAGAAGGCGGGTTGATCCTGGGATCCGATGGGAACCTCTACGGCACTACCGTGGCGGGGGGTTCCGGATCCCTAAATGGCGTGCAGGACGGCGTCGTCTTCAAGATGGACACTGCCGGAAATGAGACCGTACTCTACAGTTTCACGGGCCTCTCGGACGGTGGAACTCCGATAGCAGGGCCCACCCGTGACACCGCCGGCAATCTCTATGGGACAACCCTCGACGGCGGCAACGCGGGAGCGGGCGTGGTGTACAAGATCAGCGCCACTGGTGGGTACACGGTGCTGTACAGCTTTACCGGCCCAGGCGCCGGCGGCGGAGCGCCAGTCTCGACCGTGATCCGCGATTCGTCCGGCAATCTGTATGGCACCGCCAGCGGCTGGGGGATCACCGCCTCCGGCCAGGCCGGCGAGGGCCTGGTGTTCAAGCTAAGCCCCTCCGGGGTCTATACCGTGCTTTATACGTTCAGCGGCGGCGCCGACGGTGGGCTTCCGCAATCCAACGTGGTGCTGGACAAGGCGGGCAACCTTTATGGGTCGGCCGATATCGGGGGCAACACGGCATTGTTCGGCGGTTTGGGCGCCGGCGTGCTGTTTGAGATCAGTCCCTCGGGCCAGGAGACCGTGCTGTACACTTTCCAGGACGGGATTGACGGATACGATGGTGGCCGGTTGCTGATGGACCGCGCGGGCAACCTCTATGGACAATCCGGCGGCGGGGCCTTGCAGGGTGGGCTGCTATACAAGATGAGGCCATGAGAACGAAAGCAGTTTGCTACTCTCCTCGTGCTCGTCGTGGCCGGCAGCACAGCAGCAGCCTCCCATCCGCGAACTCGTGCGACGTGCATTCGCCGGCGACTGCTGCGGCGGCTTATTCACTCACCAACGGAGCCAGCTCGACCAATCCCATCACGTGGCCCCAGCGCCACTGGCCGTGCTCGTCGACCAATCCACCTTACCTGAACTTAATTCGAGGAGCTCCGGCGGCACGAAGACTTCGCCGTGGTTGCCAATGGCGCTGGCTTGGTGGCCCTGCATCACGCTGTTTCGGGTGATGTAGCGACCGTGTGCGCGCTACTGCCCGGTGGTCCTGATTGGCGAGTACATCACGCGAACCGAGCAGCGTTGGTTGAACTGCCGCCTCCCAGCAGAAGCGCTCTGGGAACGGCGTTTTTGTCGGCGCGCCGGGAGCTTTCTCACCTAGCGAACAACCGTCCCCATATCATGAAACCAGGGAAACGCTTCGTTCTCGCGGGCGTTCGGGGGCGCCGGGGCCGAAGCCGGAACTCGCGCTCGCCTTCGGATTATTTGGCCACGGCCTAACAGCTCTGCCATGGCGGCTTGCGAATCACCACCGTTGCCATGCGTACGCTCTTGAGAAATCGGTCAGAGCGCCCTTTGCCGCGAGCGACGGCTTGACCGTGGCCATCCCTCAGCGGTTCGGGAACACGGGTCAAGAAAGTCTCCGCCAGTGCATTTACGAACGCGAACAACGCCTGTTGACCTATCCGCAGATTGCGAGTTCCTCCCGACATGCGATCCAGACTCGCAGCGATCCGCTGTTCGGCAGCATCGCCGTCGCTTTCACGGCCGGCCAGTTCCCGTTCGAATCGCTGCGCGTAATGAACGCGCTGTCGCTTGAGAACCCGTGTTTCTTCGTCGCGCCTCGATCCGATTGTTAGGCTGTACGTCATATCGCAGACCGTGGGTGACAGCCTTCTGCTTCCGTACCATAGCCATCGGTGCCTACTCTGTAGGTGTCGGCATGGCCCGTAAGTGACACAGGATCGCCGTTGCACAATGTGCAACAAAACCGGTTGAACCGTTGCACGCTGAAAGTTGTTCACGGAGCGGCTCTTAGGGCCCAATCCGCAGTCAAATGTGTTGCATTTCCTTTATGTTCCACTACCGCAGTTTGCTGCGCCCTCTGGCTGGCTTGGCTGCTGCCCGCTGGCGAACTGCTGAAACATTCTGCAAGGACGTGGTCCGCCGAGTGGTCCGGTGAGACATTTACTAAAACATTGCGCGAAACTGAAACCGGCTGTCACGGAGCCCTTAGTTCAGGCCGTACAGTCTAGAAAGCCATGATCAGCGATACCGCGACGACTGACGACATGCAAGCGATTCTCGACAGGCTACCCCCCAAGCCGCCTCGTTCCAAGCTAGAACCATATGGGGAGCTCATCCAGGAATTGCGCAGGCGCGGCCGCAGCTACCGCGAGATTGCGGGAGTCCTGACGGATTGCTGTGGGGTCAGTACTGGCGCTCACACCGTTTACAATTACATGCGGACGCGCGCATCCGAGGGCGCCGAGCCGGTTGGTAGAAACGGCTGGCAACTCGATCTAAACCAGCTCCGAGCACGGCTGCTGGAAAAACCGCGCACGAAAGCAGGTCAGGTCCGCCAGATGTGGCCAGATATTAAGAACCTCTTAGCCGCCGGTCACACGCTGAAGGACATCTGGACTTGGCTGAACGAAATCGGACTACAAATCGGCTATGCTCACTTATCCCACTACCTTAGCGAACTCCGGTTACGGGATCAAGCCGCGCAGGCCCAGGTTGCGGCTCGAATCACCACTCAAACTACGGTAGGCCGCCACAGAAGCGCGACGATGATGGCCCAACGAACGCCTACTTTCGGCCAAAACCGCGATCCGCTCGCGAACATTTTGGAGCGGGAGAGCAACCGACCGGGCTTCAATTATTGCGAAGAACCTGATCCGAAGAAATTGATTTGACAGGAGCGAGCATGCCGCTCCGATTTCCTTTACACATCAGACCCAATTCAGGCGCACTGACGCATTGCGCTGAAAGCCCTTGACTCATTGCGCCAGAAGCGCGCGGTCTGTCACAACCTCGACACTTGACGGCCTACAGTGTGTAGGTGCGACTTGCCGTTTTTGAGGAAAGATGCCAAAGTCACAACAGAATGCCACGGCGACGGTCGGCGTTGCCGCCGCATCCGAGCAGTTTTTTGGGCTGTTTTCGGCTCCTCCGTTGTTGCAGACCGATGCAGTCTGTTTCAGCCGTCCAGCGTGTTGCAGACGGCTGCAAACGCTAGCCGCCAAAGTTCCAAGAATTCTCGTTGGCTAAGACATGGTTCACCCCTTCTCTATAGAAAAACCGTATGATGACCGACGCTTTTAGCACTGGCGTCCGCGAGGGCGCGCGAGAAAATCAGCGAGACCGCCGCGACCGCCTCTCCAATGGCATTAACCGGGAGTGGATGGGCTTGCGCGAAGTGACCCAATACGCCAACGTATCCAATCGGACGCTGCGCCTCTGGATTCATTCACCTGTTGATCCGTTGCCGGCGGTGAAAGTTTCCGGCAAGCATCTGGTACGACGTTCCGAATTGGACGCATGGCTCGGAAGATACCGCGTGCGGGCGTTGCCGGCTGTTGAGCTTGATAGAATTGTCAGAGACGTGTTGCGCAGGACCGCACATGGGCGTTAAGGTTCGAAAACCGAGGGGGCACACTTCATGGTGCGTCGTGATCGACCACCAAGGCCAACGCAAGACTAAAGCCGTGGGTAGCCGTGAGGCTGCGGAGCGGGTCAAGCGCGAAGTCGAGGCACGTCTGGCCGATGGTGGCAGCATGGAGGCCGTCGAACCCCAAAAACCGGCGCTCCCCACTCTTGCAGAATACTCCCGTGTCTGGTTGGCTGAAGTTGAACTCGCCCGCAAACCGAGCACGGCGGGCTTCTACGGGCAATATCTCCGACTCTACATCCTCCCGAGATTTGGCCCGGCGCCTCTCGACCTAATCCAGCGCGACCAAGTCAAGCAGTTAATCGCTGAGCTTCGCGAACGCGGTTTGGCGAAGAACACGATTCGTCTGGCGGTCACGACCCTCCGCGCAGTACTCACCTCCGCGGTGGAGGACCGGTTCCTGTTTCACAATCCAGTCCAGGGCTTAGGCAGGTTCGTCAAATCGGAGAAGGCGCAACGCGAGGCAACATCGCTGAAGCCCTCGGAAGTGGACATCCTGTTGCGCACGGCCCAGCAGAACCTGTCGCTCCGCGATTATGCGTTAATTCTCACTGCGCTGCGTGCGGGTCTGCGCGAGGGCGAGCTTGCCGCACTCGAATGGGGCGACCTTCATTTCGGCCAGAGCGCGGACGATTCGGACCGGTACATCGTGGTCCAGCGGAATTACGACCGCCGCTGGTCGCGGAAAATGCTCACTCCGAAAAACAGGAAATCCCGCCGCGTGGACATGAGCCGGAACCTCCGCCAGGTGCTGATGGAACTTCGCGGACCCACCTCGGCGCCTCTGGTTTTTCCTTCCGATGCGGACACGCCGATCGAAATGAACAATTTTTCCAAACGCGTCTTCCAGCCGCTCCTCACTGCGGCCGGACTTCGGAAGATACGTTTCCACGACCTGCGCCACACCTTCGGCAGCCTACTGATTCAAACCGGCGCCTCGTTGGCCTACGTACGCGATCAGATGGGCCACAGTTCCATCCAGGTGACGGTGGATATATACGGACACCTGATTCCTGGCTCGAATATTTCCTTCGTGGACAAGCTGGACGGGCTGACCTCTCCGCAACAATCCGCAATGCAGCCGCAACACGACATCCCTTCGGATTTTCGGGAATTTCAGCAAGCGCTGAAGAATGAATGGCTGGGAGGCAGGGATTCGAACCCCGATACGCAGATCCAGAGTCTGCAGTCTTACCGTTAGACGACCTCCCAACGAAAATCCTATCTTAACACTGCCGGACGCCCGTGTTCTACGCCCGCCGCTACTGTTCCTTCAGCTTGTCCAGAAAATGGAACAGCGTCACGCCCACGATGGCGTTCAGCAGCCCCAGCACCAGCGTGCGCTGGACCTCGAACGGCGCCTGCTTGCCCAGCAAACCCCGCACCAGCACCCAGTAAAGAAACTGGTGGAAAAAGTAGAAAAAATACGTCAGCGGCAGCCGGATCATGGAGTGATCCACGTCGATGCGCATCCCCACCGAGGCGGCAAAATAGCCCACCAGCGTCTTCACGATGCCGAACATCCCCAGCGGCTGCCGTATGGACAGCGAATCCTGGGCCAGCCCGATAAACGCGCCGATCAACAGCCCCCCGATCTGGCTGCGGCGCATCAGCGCGAAGTAGATGGTCACCAGCAGCGGCAGTTCCAGGTAGCCCAGAAAAACGAAGAACCGCGGCACGTACACCTGAAACAGGAGCGCCGCCAGCGGCACCAGCAGCAAGACCCGCGTGCGGAAGCGCGAAACCTGCTCCCGCTGGCTGCCGGCCAGAAAGCGGTCGCCGTATTCCGTCATTGGATCCGCGGCGGCGCTGCCGGAGGCGCGGCCGGCTTGCCTCCCGGTGGCGCTGCCGTTGGGTTCGCCGCTGGGTTCGCCGGCGGGTTCGCCGGCAGCTTGATATTGAAATCCGGCGGCGTGCTGCCCGGCGTGCCTTCCCCGAACTTATGATTCTCCGCCTCGCCGATCTTCCGGTATTTCTGCACCAGCCGGTCGGCGTCCGTACCCGCCGGAGCCGTCCGCGGCGACGCCGCCTCGCCCGCTTCCCCCGGCGGCGGCGTGCCCAGGTACACCGGAGCGTTCGACGGCTGCGCCTCCGGAATCGCCTGGTGCACCCCCTCCAGCACGATCAGCACCGCCTCCAAACCGTGCTCTAACGCGCTCGGCTCCACGATCACTTCCTGGTACGGCGAGCTGTGCCGCACCACCCGCACCACGCCCACCGGAAAGCCCTTCGGAAAAATGCGATCGTCCCCCGAGGTGTAGAACCATTCCCCCGCCTCCACCTTCTCCTCGCTCGGCACGTAGTCTACTTTGCAGTTGGCCTGGCCCTGCCCCTTCAGTGTGCCCGCCGCATGGTTCCTCTGCGAGACCACCCCGGCGGCGAACTCCGGATCCGTGATCAGCATCACCTCCGACGCCGTAGGATAGGCCGCGATCACC
>VFSW01001192.1_pt1 | contig 39231 bp, 42 predicted proteins | sample 5358111 | NCBI WGS metagenome assembly VFSW01 (sample SAMN11554181, study PRJNA540505) | mine drainage metagenome | isolation source: sediment from site ElyBrook_90M | place: USA: Ely Copper Mine, Vershire, VT | collected 2017
TATTCCGGCTAAAAGTTCTCCCGCGCCTTGACACCGATCAACAGCCGCTGCGGCATGAGCGGCAGCCCGAGCTGGCTGAATGGGGCTATTTAGCTTCGGCTCCACCCGCGATTCAGGCGCGTTGTTGTGAAGTATGCCAAAGACCTAGTTTATGGATGCAGAGTAAGCCAATGGCCGATGGTGGATTGACGACGATAGCAAGCCAGCGCCCGGTCAAAGCCACGATCGATCGGCTGGAAAACGCGGCGAAGGCCAAAGGATTGACTATCTTCGCCCGTATCGATCACGCGGCCGGAGCAACGTCCGTCGGCCTGCCCTTGCGGCCGACCGAGCTTCTCATTTTCGGCAATGCGCGGGGCGGCACTCCGCTGATGCAGCTCGCGCAAACGGCCGGCATCGATTTGCCGCTGAAGGCGCTGGCCTGGGAGGATGCAGCCGGAAAAACTTGGCTGTCCTACAACGAGCCGGCGTGGCTTGCCGAGCGGCACGGCGTTGCGGAGCAAGGCGCTGCGGTCGCGAGTACGCTGGCTAACGTGATCGTCGCGCTCGCGAGGGAAGCAACCGGCGCATAAACGCCGCGTTCAGCAACAGAGCAAAAGGCGCTCAGCCCTTTTCGTCGCAGGCCCAGGCGCGCAGAACGCAGTCGTGGCCGCCGAAATCGTAACAGCGGCGCAGCGAGGCGTTCTCGGCTTTGCCGAGGTGCGAATTGATCGCCCAGCCGAATGAGCCGCACGGATGCTTGGCGTCGATCGCGAGCGCGGCACAGCCGCGGCGGATTTCGCCGACGATCTTGCAGGCGTTACCCGAGCATTGCTTCATCGCCGCGGCGCGTGCGTCCGCGGTGTTGCGATAATCGTAGCCATAGCCGTACGCGCCGCAGGCGCCGACCGCAAACGCACCGGCCGCGTCGGCGACGCCAATCGCCGCGATCAGAATACATCCGATCGCCGCGGCGAGCGCGGAACTCCGCATCAAAAACGTCATCATGGCCCCTCCCCAAGGGTCTTGCCGAGGCTAGCGGGGAACAGTTTCGAGTTGGTGAATCAGGAAGGCGCAGAGCCCGACCTGTCGGCAGGAAACGGGTGGCAGCAGCGCATCGTCTTGGGGCAAATCCGCGTCAGAAAAAGCGAAGTTCAACGGCGAAGGTTCAAACCGGTGGCAAGGTCCTACTCCAGTCTGGTGCTCGATCACCCGGCAACCGAAGTGTGGCGAGTGATCCGTCCGTTCGACCACTACGCCTGGGCCGGAGTAGAAAGCACGACAACGATCGAAGACCACAAGTCGGGAGATCAGGTCGGCGCGGTGCGGCGCGTGAGCTTCGGCGAAAACGTCATCCGCCAGCGTCTGCTGGCACATTCCGACATCGAGCGTTCCTACAGCTATTGTTTCTGCGGAACCGCTCCGTTCCCGGTGCAAGATTATGAAGCGACGTTGCGCGTCAGTCCGGTGACCGCCGATAACAGGTCGTTTGTCGAGTGGTGGGCGACCTTCGACTGCGCCGCAGACGAACGCGACAAATGGGTCAAACACTTCGAACTGCAGGGTTTCGCGAACTGGCTCGCAGCGCTCAGGCATTTCATGGCGCAGCGCACGACACGGAGCACGCAGAGCGCCCGGATAGATACCTAAGTACCTTCCAACTCAGCCCTGACCGCTTCAAGCGCTTCCGGCGTGTCGACGTCGGTCAGCGCCGCGCTGCCGGTGAGCGGCACCTCGACTACTGCTTCGCTGTAGCGGCCGATCAGGTGGCGGGCGCCGACGTCGCCCTCGACTTTCATGAGATCGGAGAAAAAACGCCGCGACCAGCCCACCGGATTGCCGCGCTGACCGTCGATGGTGGGAAAAGCGATCAGGGCTCCCTTGTCGGGATCGAGTGCACCGATCAGTCGGTCGATCATTGCCGCATCGACTTGCGGCATGTCGCCGAGACAGACGATGACGGCATCCGCCTGCCCCGGCAGCGCGGCGATGCCGGCGCGCAGCGAGGTACCGAGCCCATCGGCGAAATCCGCGTTGTGCACGAATTCGACCGGCAGCCCGGCCAGCGCCGCCTCGACGCGCTCGCGCTGATGACCGGTGACGACGATGACCGGCCGCGCCTGCGAGCCGAGCGCTTGCTCGACGGCAATGCGCACGAGCGGGCGGCCGCCGATTTCGGCAAGGAGCTTGTTCGGTCCGCCCATGCGGCTCGAGCGTCCCGCCGCCAGCACCAGCGCCGCGATGTTGCTGGCAGGATGTACCGGCTCGTCGCGCGGTTGCGGACGGGTGACGATTTCCATCAGCAGGCCGCCGACTCCCATGCCGGTAATATCCTCGCGTGGCACTTTCAGACCGGCAAGTAACCGCATCAGCACCCAGTCAAAACCGTTCTCCTTCGGACTGCGCGCGCAACCGGGGGCGCCGAGTACCGGATGTCCGGTCGCCGAGCCAATCAGCAACAGATTGCCGGGATCGACCGGCATGCCGAAATGTTCGACGCGGCCGCCGATCGCCTCCAGCGCCGCCGGGATGACGTCGCGGCGGTCGGCGATGGCCGAAGCGCCGAACACGATGACAAGCTCGGCGCCCTCACGGAGCACTTCACCGAGCGCGCGGGCCAGCGCGGCACGGTCGTGCGGCACGCGCCGTTCGGCGATGATCGAGGCCTTGGCGGGCGCAAGCCGCTCGGCCGTGATTTTCAAGGTCTTGTCGATGACCTTCGGCGACAGCCCGGGCAGCAGCGTGGACACGATTCCGACTTTGCGGATGCGATACGGCGCAACGCGGATGAGCGGCCGCCGGGCCGCGGCCAGCGCCAAATCCCGCGCCGAGGCGGCGACCGCGAACGGAATAATCTTCACCGTCGCGATCATCTCGCCGGCTACGACCGGCTTGTAGGCCGGCAAGGTCGCCACCGTGATCGCTTCGTCGACGCGATTGATGCCGTCGACGGCATCCTTGTCGACGACCAGCACTCCGGCCGCCCGCGCGAACAGATTGGCGCGGCCGGTAAAGGCACGATCGACCTGCGCACCCTCGCCGGCAATTGCCTCGGCGATCTCGGCCGCTGCCACATCCTCGGACACGTCACCCGGCTCTAAGCGCGCGACGACGATGTCCTTGATGCCGGCGGCTTCCAGCGCCGCCGCCTCGATGGGGCCGATCAGCGTACCTTTCTTGAGCACCAGCGCGCCCTTGCGGATCGTGTGCACCGCAGTGGCCCCGATCGCCTCCTTGGACGCGACAGCTCCGAATTTCATGACGCTGCCTTGACTTCCACCCTACCCTCCGCCGCAAGCGGGGGAGGGTAAGCGAGGGGGTCGGCTTCCGGCTCTTCGCGTAGCCGTTCGGTAATCTGCGCGATGATGGAAACCGCGATCTCCGCCGGCGACACGGCGCCGATGTCGAGACCGATCGGCGCATGGATGCGGGCAATAGCGGCTTCGCCGACGCCCTGCTGCTTAAGCCGCTCGACGCGCCGCGCGTGGGTCTTCCGCGAACCAAGGGCGCCGATATAGAAACAGTCGCGGGATAGCGCATGCAGCAGCGCGGGATCGTCGATCTTCGGATCGTGGGTAAGCGCGACGAACGCGGTGTAACGGTCGATGCCGAGCTGCGGCAGCGCCGTGTCCGGCCAGTCGGCGATGACTTTGACATCCGGAAAACGCTCGGGCGACGCAAACGCAGTCCGTGGATCGACAATGGTCACGTCGTAGCCGAGCAGCTTGGCAATTGGCGCCAGCGCCTGGCTGATGTGCACGGCGCCGGTGATGACGAGTTGCGGTGCCGGCACGTACACGGTGAAAAACACCCGGCCCTGCGCGGTCTCCTCCATGCCGCTTCGGCCGCTGCGCAACCGCTCCGCAAGCTGGGCCTTAAGCGGATCCCGGCCGATATCGGCGGCCTTCACCAGCCGCTGCTGGCCGGTGGCGGTATCGGTGACCACGATCGCCGCGCGGCGCGCGGCACGTTCGGCGTTGAGGGCGGCGAGGAGGTCAAGATGCATCAACGTCTCTCGATGGTCATTTCGGAGGCCCAGCGCGGCACGGCCGGCCCGCAGGCCATACCCATCATACTATTAAAAGGGCGCGGTGTTTATGGGTCCGTGGCGGGCACGCTCCGTTCCTGACCCGTCATATGGCTGGAAAATCTGCCTTGTTCGAGGGCGCCGTTGGCGCCCCCCTGTCAACGGCAGCTTGGCCAGGCGATGCAATTTGATCTTGAGCGAGTGAGCGGAGGCCGGCATGAACGTGACGGCGCCGCTGCTGCGCATCAGCCGGTCGCGGCCGACGCGTCGATGCGAAGAAAGCTATGAACTGACGGCGGTGCTTTTCGGTTGCCAGCCCGTCGACAGCAAACGCGCGCCCGTCTCGGCCAGCGTCTGATAATCGGCAAGCAGGTGCTTGCGGTCCTCGGCCATCATCTCCAGCCACTGATTAGCCCAGTCCTGATACACGGTCATCGCATCCGGAATCGAACGCGCCGCCGTCAGCTTCGAGGCAAATTCGGATGCCAGATTCGTTTCCGATTGAACGCGGTCGAGCCATTGCCGTCTCGTCTCTTCGAATTTCTCGAACAGCTCTGACTGCGCGCTGGCAAATCCTTCGAACTGCTTCTGTCCCATCGCGGCTAACTCCGCCGGGGCAAAATTGAATGGCGATGACTTTTCCGTCTGAGTTTCCTTTTGGGCCACGACACGTCTCCCGCTGATCCAGCCGGAACCCAATCAATCTCACGCCGTCGCGTGCGGTATTGATGTAGATCAAACGCGAGCGTTCATATTATCGACATGTCAACTACAAGATGTCCCGCGCTCGATGAGCTGACCGCGACTTCAGTCCACCTTTTCGACAAAGACTCGGATGGTGCCGCCACACGACAGGCCGACCTTCCAGGCGGTTTCGTCGGCCACGCCGAATTCGAGCATTTTCGGCTTGCCGCTTTCGATCACGTCGAGCGCTTCCGTAACCACAGCGCCTTCGACGCAACCGCCGGAGACCGAGCCTAAGAAATTCCCCTCCTCGTCGATGACGAGATTGGACCCGACCGGCCGGGGCGCCGAGCCCCAGGTCTCGACCACGGTCGCGAGCGCCACAGAGCGGCCTTTCTTGCGCCAGTCCTCGGCGGCTTTGAGAATGTCGTTGTCGGTTGAGAGCATGGGAGCCTCCGTTATCGACTTTCGATCGTCACCCGCCGGCTCGACCAGCGGGCCATCTTCCTGGCCTTAAGATGGATTGCCGGATCAAGTCCGGCAATGACGTTTGCGAGGTCAGGCCACCTTTTGCATCCAGGCTTTCGGGTCGCCGGCGCCGCTGCGGCCGGGCTGCAATGCGGCCACCAGTTCGGTGATCGAATCGAGATCGTGAATCGGCCGGAATTCATCGACATGCGGCAACATGGTCTTGATGCCGCGCGCGCGCGCCTCGAAGCCTTCGAAACGCAGCAGCGGATTGAGCCAGATCAGGCGCCGGCAGGAGCGATGCAGCCGGTCGATCTCGAAGGCGAGTGTATCATCGGCATCGCGCTCTAGACCGTCGGTGATCAGGAGCACGATGGCGCCCTGGGTGAGCACGCGGCGCGCCCACTGCTTGTTGAAGGCATGCAGCGATGACGCGATCCGGGTCCCGCCCGACCAGTCCGGCACGCTCGCCGAACAGGCGGCGAGTGCGTCGTCGGGATCGCGCTGGCGCAATGCGCGGGTGATATTGGTCAGCCGCGTGCCGAACAGGAACGTGCTGACGCGCCGCCGTTTTTCCGTCAGCGCATGCAGGAAATGCAGAAAGATCCGGCTGTACTGCGTCATCGAGCCGGATATGTCGAGCAAAGCCACGATCGGCGGCGGCTTCATTTTCGGCCCGACGAAGCGCAGATCGATGAAATCGCCGCCGCCCTTGAGGCTTGAACGCAAGGTGCGGCGGATGTCGATCAGATGGCCATGAGGATGCGGCGTAAGCCGCCGCGTGCGCACTTCCGCCACCGGCAGAACGAGCCGCTGCATCGCTGCCTTGGCGGCGGCGATCTCGGCGTTCGACATCTGCGCGAAATCCTTGCGTTGCAACACCTCACGCTCGGAGACGGTCATGCGGGTGTCGAGTTCGATCTCGCGCTCTTGTTTGAGCTTGTCATCGAGGCCCGAAAACAGCGCCTCCTGGATGCGCGTCGCACCGGCTTCCGGCGGGCGCGGCGCGCCCGGCGCCGGCTGCAGCATCATTGCCATCAGCTGATCGATATAACCGCGGCGGCGGAAGAAAATGCGGAACGCCTGATCGAACAAGACGGTGTGTTCGTGTCGCTTCACGAACACCGCGTGCAACGTCCAGTAAAAATCCTCGCGGGTGCCTACGCCCGCCGCCTTCACCGCCTCAAGCGCGTCGAGCACCGCGCCGGGCCCGCCCGGAATGCCGGCGGCGCGCAGCGCGCGGGCGAAGTAGACGATGTTTTCGGCAAGCCGGCCCGATCGTTCGTCCATGGCCGGATCACTCCGCCGCGCGCAGGTCCGACTTCATCTCGTCGAGCAATTCCTTGACTTTGCTGCCTTCGAGCCGGGCGATGTCGTCCTGATATTTCAACAGCACGCCGAGGGTGTCGGAGACCGTCGCCGGATCGAGCGCGACCACGTCGAGTTCGGAGAGCGCGCTGGCCCAATCCAGTGTCTCGGCGACGCCGGGCGACTTGAACAGATCCTGCTTGCGCAACGCCTGCACGAACGCGACCACCTGCTCGGATAGCTTCTTGCCGACGCCGGGCACCTTGGCGCGCACGATCGCCAATTCGCGCTCGGCGCTCGGATAGCCAACCCAATGATAGAGGCAGCGGCGCTTGAGCGCGTCGTGCACTTCGCGGGTGCGGTTCGAAGTGATTACCACGACCGGCGGATGCGCGGCTTTGACCGTGCCCATTTCCGGGATCGTGACCTGGAAATCGCTCAACACTTCCAGCAGGAACGCCTCGAAGGCTTCGTCGGTTCGATCGATCTCGTCGATCAGCAACACCGGAGCGCCGGCGGTGTCGGGCTCGAGCGCCTGGAGCAGCGGACGCTTGATCAAAAAACGCTCCGAGAAAATGTCGCGCTCGAGCCGCGCGCGGTCGTGCTCGCCCTCCGCTTCGGCGACGCGGATCGCGATCATCTGGGCCGCGTAGTTCCACTCGTAGACGGCGGCGGCGACGTCGAGACCTTCGTAACACTGCAAGCGGATCAGGCGGCGGCCGAGCGTCGCGGACAGCACCTTGGCGATCTCGGTCTTGCCAACGCCGGCCTCGCCTTCGAGGAAAATCGGCCGGCCCATCTTCAGCGCCAGATAAAGCACGGTGCCAAGCGAGCGGTCGGCGAGATACTCGGCCTCGGCGAGCAGCGCGACGGTGGCATCGATCGAGGCGGGCAATTGGCGGGGAATGGATGACTTCACAGTGAACCTCGGTTGGACCTTCACATCATACATAAACTTCAACTGCTCGCCCGGAAACCGCGTCGGCGACATCGAGGACTGGACTATGTTGCAATACCCTCTATGATTGTATTTTGTGATTATACAATCAACCGATCCTTTATTGGCCGTCCGAGCCGCGCTTGCATCCTGCGGGCCAGGATTGCGGTCGGTAAAGCTCGGCATCATCGACGGGATTCCGGATTTGTCGCACCCCGCTTTGGCCGGGGCTGCTGTCGACATTGTTGCCGAGATGATTCCTCCAGGGTCGGTTGATGCGGACCCTCACGGTACCGGCATTTGTAGTCTGATCTTTGGACACGGCGATTCGGTGCGCGGACTCTCGCCGGGATGTTCCGGCCTGGTGCTACCGCTGTTTTTTCGCAACTCCGCCGACGAGCACTCGCGACCGGTTTCGCAATTGGACCTCGCGCGGGCGGTCGCTTTTGGGTTGGAACGCGGCACCTCCATTTTCAACATCAGCGCCGGCCAAAAGTCCGTCACCACCGAAGCAGAATCCCACCTCGAGCAAGTCATTCAGCAATGCGTCGAGCGGCGCGCGCTGATCGTTGCGGCGGCAGGTAATGATGGTTGTGCTTGCATTCATATTCGCGCTGGAGTAGAGTCCGTTTTGTCGGTCGGGGCGCTCGGTGTTGACGGAAAACCTCTCGCCACCAGCAATTGGGCGGAGGCCTACCGGCAAAACGGGTTGCTGGCGCCGGGGGAGAATTTGCCTGTCGCCGTTCCCGGCGGAGGCGCTACCGTCGGCAGCGGAACCAGTTTCGCAACCGCCGTTGGGTCGGCGGTCGCAGCGTTGTTGTTGTCAATTGCGCATCGAGAAGGCTATCGCCTTGATCCGCTTGATATCCGGCAAATTCTCATCGACACCGCGGCGCCTTGCGAACTGCGGGGCGACGGCGCCTGTGACCAGTATCTCGCCGGGACTCTTGATGCCGCGGCAGCACTCGCGGCGGTCCATCGCGCCGGCACCTCGCGGGTTTCATTCGCGCCGATCCAGCCCGCCGAACTGGCGGCGGTCTTGGGAGACGATGGCAATCAGCGACAGTTTGCACGCACGCGTTCAGGGATGGGGGGTGTTGTGATGTCTGCCGTAATGCCCGGTACAAACTCGATCGATGCGATGACCGTCGAGCCGTCGGCCGTCACGGCTTCGGCTTGCAATTGCCAACAGCAAGAAGAGGAACCAAAAGCCGGGCTTTTTCCGCAAAGTGCCGGCGTTGCGCCCTCGGTGGCACCGCCGCTCGCGCCAATAGCGCAAAACAGCGCATCGGCGAACGGCGTAAAACAGCAAGCCTGCTCCTGCGGCGAGGGCGAGGGAACATGCAGCTGCGGCGGAAGTCAGTTGCCGCAACTTGTCTTCGCTCTTGGCGCCTTGTGGTTCGATTTCGGTACCGAGGCGCGTTACGACGCGCTCGTCCAGCAGATCGGCGACCCGGTGCGCGCCAACAATCCCGCTGAGCTGTTCGCTTTTCTGCGGCAAAATCCACATTTCGTCGCCGGCATCACTTTGATCCTCATGCAGGATCAAATCCCGCTATATGCGATTCAGCCGGCCGGACCATTCGCCCTGCAGATTTATAACGCCATGTTGGACGCCCTTGTGGCCTCGCTCGACGAGGTTGCCAATCGGGAGCAGCGCGTTTCCGTCCCCGGAATCGTGGGCGGATCGACCCGCCTTATGAACGGTATGACAGTGCCGGTCGTTTATCCCGACTTGCGCGGGATGTACCGATGGCAGTCGCGAGAGCTGATCGCCGCTGCCAAAGCTGCCGTCGGCAAGGATGTGGCCTCCGATGACGACATTTTCAACTTTCTGAACCGCGTCTATTACGAACTCCGCAATCTCGGTATCGCGCCGCAAGAGCGCGCGCTCAACTTCGCAGCAACCAACGCCTATCAGACGCAAACCGCCTTCGCCGAGTCCGCGGGCCGGAAGCTCGCGCTCGACACTATCACCGTTGTCAAGAGCCCGATCTGTCGGCCCGATTCGGACTGCTGGGATGTGCAGCTGCAAATGTTCGATCCGGAAAATGAGCGCCGCGCAAGCCGAGTCTATCGCTACACGGTAGATGTCAGCGAAGTACTGCCTGTTACCGTCGGTACGGTTCGCTCGTGGGCGGTACGGACTGGAGCATGATCAGAGGTGGATAGGCCGAGGCGAACTTATTTCTGAATCGCGCACCTCGTCGCAGCTCAGAGACCAAGGCGGACCTCAAAGGGACGCATCAACCAGCCTCAAGGGGCCAACAACAGGAGAACTGCCGTGAAAGCACCCAACCAGTCTGCACCCGTAAAACGAGAACCGCAGTTTAAGGTCGCGGCTCAAACCCTCAGCGTGACGCAGTCTGGATGCTGCGTATGGGTCGGCCCGATCTGTGCTGTGTCGTCTCCCCTATGCCCGTGAACACATTGAAAAAGCCGACGACAAACCACAGGAGAAATCACATGAACCGACCTGTTCAAGCTGCTCCGGTCCAACGGGGACTGGCTCTCGCACATCAGATGCAATCCCTCACCCAAAGCTGCAACTGGCTGACGTGCGCCGGCGCGGTCGCAGGATGTGTGGCAGCGTGCGTACCCAATCCGCTTAGTCCCGGCTGCATTTCGTGCCTAGGGCCAGCGTGGGCTAGCTGCAAGGATTGTTTCTAGTCCGCCTGCTCTATTGGCCGTTGATTGGAGAGGCCTATCAATGCAGGCCAAGTCGCGGCGGCCTCGACCGGAGAGCACCTTGTCAGGGCTGCACACCATGCGCAGCCCTGCACAAAGGCCGCCCGTGGACCGACAGTATATGCGCCTGGTTGTTGGCCGGATGGGCAAGCCCGAACCGGCGGCGGAAGTGCGAAAGAAGGGTAGGAGAACGCACCGCGACGAGGGTGATCACACAGGTGGTGATTTTCTCGTCGAGCTCACGACCTTTCACATGCGTCGACGCTTCCGTTGGTAACGAAAAATTCGCTTCGCGGCGGCGGTCGCGATACCAACAAAGCAACGGCGCGCAGCCCTCGCCGCGCGGGCGGCGGGCTTACTTCCCAATCGCCTCCGCCACCGCGCGCCGCGCCAGCACGCCGACGAGGTGGGCGCGGTATTCGGCGCTGCCGTGGATGTCGCTGTTGAGGCCGTCGGCGGGAATCGTCAGGCCTTCGAGCGATTTCGGCGAAAATCGCTTTTTCAGCGCCTCTTCGAACGAAGGCACCCGGAACACGCCGTTGCCGCCGGCGCCGGTGACCGCGACGCGAATCTCGCTGGCGCGCTTGCCGATAAAGACCCCGACCAGCGCATAGCGTGATGCCTGGTTGCGGAATTTCTGGTAGGCCGCCTTCTTCGGCAGCGGAAAGCTGATCTTGGTGATGATTTCGGCCGGTTCCAGCGCGGTCGAGAACATCCCGGTGAAGAAATCGTCGGCCGCGATCCGGCGTTTGTTGGTGATGATGGTGGCGCCAAGGCCAAGGCAAGCCGCCGGATAATCCGCGGTCGGATCGTTGTTGGCGACCGAGCCGCCGATCGTGCCCATGTGGCGCACTGCCGGGTCGCCGATCATGCCCGCGAGCTTGGCGATAACCGGCGCGGCCTGCTGCACCACCGGAGAGGTGTGCACATCGGCGTGCTTGGTCATGGCGCCGATCACGAGGGCGCGGCCTTTCAGCTCGATCCCGGACAAGCCCTCGACCCGCGACAGGTCGATCAATTGCGGCGGGTTGGCGAGGCGGAGCTTCATCGTCGGCAAGAGCGTGTGGCCGCCGGCGAGAAGTTTCGCGTCTTCGTTCTTGCTCAGCAGATTGATCGCTTGCCGCAACGTCTCGGGACGATGATAGGTGAAGCTATACATCTTCAGTTCTCCGTTTATTTCGTGCGCGTCATGCCGCGTGCGGCGCCGAGCGGCCGGACTTCTGCAGCGCCGCCCATACCGTCGCCGGTGTCGCCGGCATGGCAACGGCTTCGGTCCCAATGGCGTCGGTGATGGCGTTGATCACGGCAGCCGGTGAGGCGATCGCGCCGGCTTCACCGCAGCCTTTGACGCCGAGCGGATTGGACGGGCACTTGGTGACAGTCGTGTCCACCTTCAGCGGCGGCAGATGATCGGCTCGGGGCATGCAGTAATCCATCAGCGAACCGGTCACCAGCTGTCCGTCCTTGTCGTAGATCGCGCCTTCGTACAAAGCCTGGCCGACGCCCTGTGCGACGCCGCCATGGATCTGCCCTTCGACGATCATCGGATTGACGACCACGCCGAAGTCGTCGACCGCCGTCCAGGCCACGATATCGCTGTTTCCGGTTTCCGGGTCGACCTCGACCTCACAGATGTGGCAGCCGGCGGGGAAAGTGAAGTTGGTCGGATCATAAAACGAGGTCTCCTTGAGGCCCGGCTCTAGCTCCTGGCCGGAGAATTTGTGCGCCGTATAGGCGTTCAGTGCGACGTCGCCCCAAGCCGCGGACTTGTCGGTGCCGGCAACGCTGAATTTTCCATCCTTGAACTCGATGTCGCCTTCTGCTGCTTCGAGCAGATGCGCGGCGACTTTCTTGGCCTTGGCCTCGACCTTGTCGAGTGCCTTGACGACCGCAGACATGCCGACCGCGCCGGAGCGGGAACCGTAGGTCCCCATGCCGAACTGCACCTTGTCGGTATCACCGTGCAAGACTGAAATATTGTCGATCGGAATTCCAAGCCGGTCGGAAACGAGCTGCGCGAATGTTGTCTCGTGACCTTGTCCGTGCGAATGCGAGCCGGTGAGGACTTCGACGGAACCGGTGGGATTGACCCGCACTTCCGCCGACTCCCACTGTCCGACGGCGCCGCCGAGCGCGCCGACGGCTTGCGACGGCGCCAGGCCGCAAGCTTCGATGTAGGTCGAAAAACCGATACCGCGCAGCTTGCCGCGGCGCGCCGCCTCGCGCTTGCGCTTGCCGAAACCTTTGTAGTCGGCAAGGTCCAGCGCCTTTTTAAGCGAGGCGTCGTAATCGCCGGCGTCGTAAGCGAACACCACCGGTGTCTGGTGCGGGAAACTCGTGACGAAGTTCTTACGCCGCAGGTCCGCCGGATCCTTTCCCGTCTCGCGCGCCGCAACCTCAACCAGGCGCTCGACCACGAACGTCGCTTCCGGCCGTCCCGCGCCGCGATAGGCGTCGACCGGCCCGGTGTTGGTGTAAACCGCGTCGACCTCGACATAGATGCTTGGTATGGCGTACTGGCCCGACAGCAGCGTCGCATAAAGATAGGTCGGCACCGCCGACGAGAACACCTGCATGTAGGCGCCGAGATTGGCGATCGTCTTGACGCGCAGACCGGTGATCTTGCCATCGCTGTCCAACGCAAGCTCGGCGTGGGTCACGTGATCGCGGCCGTGGGTATCGGCGAGGAATGACTCGGTCCGGTCCGCCACCCATTTCACCGGACGGCCCAATCGCTTGGACGCCCACAGCGCCACGACCTCTTCTGAATAGATGAATATCTTCGAGCCGAAGCCGCCGCCGACGTCGGGCGCGATCACGCGCAGCTTGTGCTCGGGCGCCATGCCGACGAACGCCGCGATGACGAGACGCGCGACATGCGGATTTTGCGACGTGTTCCACAGCGTAAACGCACCGGTCCCGGCGTCGTACTCGCCGATCGCCGCCCGCGCCTCGATTGCATTCGGCACCAGGCGATTGTTGATGATGTCAAGCTTGGTGATGTGGCTCGCCGACTTGAAAGCGGCCTCGACCGCCTTTTGATCGCCGAGATGCCATTGATAGATCGTGTTGTTGGGGGCGACTTCGTGAATCTGCGGGGCGCCCTTTTTCTGGGTGACCGCGGGATCGGCGACCGCCGGCAACACCGCATAGTCGACCTTGACCTTTTCGGCCGCATCGCGCGCCAGCGCCAGCGTCTCGGCGACGACCACTGCTACCGGATCGCCGGCGTAGCAGGCCTTGCCGGTGGCGAGCGCAGGATGCGGCGCCATTTTCATCGGCGAGCCGTCTTTGGAGTGGATCATCCAACCACAAATGAGACTGCCGATTTTGTCGGCAGCAAGCTCGGTACCGGTGAGCACCCCGACCACGCCCGGCATGCCGGAGGCGTCTTTAGTATCGATCGATTTGATGGTGGCGTGGGCGTGCGGAGAGCGGACGAAATAAGCATAGGCCTGGCCGGGCCGGTTGATGTCGTCGGTGTAATGACCCTTGCCGGTGATGAAGCGGTGATCTTCCTTCCGGCGCACCGCCGCGCCGATCCCGGTTGCTGTCATGGCGGTTTCCTCCCGCGGTTATATTTTGGACGCTGCTTCCCCGTCGCTTGTGTTTTATTCGGCGGCTTTTTTAACCGCGCCGCTGCCCATAGCGCGAGCGCCCGCGGCGATCGCCTTGACGATATTGTGATAGCCGGTGCAGCGGCAAATGTTGCCCTCCAGCTCCTCGCGGATCGTCTTGTCGTCCAGATCGTTGCCCTTGCGGCGCACCATATCGACCGCGGTCAAGATCATGCCGGGCGTGCAATAGCCGCACTGCAGTCCGTGATTTTCGCGGAACGCTTCCTGCATCGCATGCAGTGGACCGTCCGCGGGCGCCAAGCCTTCGATCGAAAGCACGTCGGCGCCCTCGAGCTGCAAGGCGAGCACGGTGCAGGACTTCACCGCCTTACCGTTCACCAGGACCACGCAGGCGCCGCACTGCGACGTGTCGCAGCCGACATGAGTGCCGGTAAGCCGCAAATTCTCCCGCAGCAATTGCACTAAAAGCGTGCGCGGATCGACATCGACGGTGACGGATTTGCCGTTCACGGTGAGGGATACGGCTGCCATGAGCGCCTCCTCCGATTCCTAAAAAACGTCTTGTTTGCAGGGCGGCTCGCGGCCGTGGGCTGCATTTAAGGTCAAAATCGTGACGTTTTCCCGGATTCCGACCTTGGAACCATACCAATCTGAACCGCCTGGCGGCTGCCGGTCAAGGATTAATCGCGCGCCCGTGTCGTTGCACCTACACTGAATTGGCAGGGAGTGGGCACGGATTGGACGATCGATCAGGAGGGTTTCGGATTTACCGCGGCGGCAAAATTTTGAAAAAACTCGTCGGCCACCTTCTTGGCGGCGCCATTGATGAGGCGCTGGCCGAGCTGTGCGAGCTTGCCGCCGATCTGCGCCTCAACCGCATAGCTGAGCAGCGTACCGCCGTCCTTGGGCAGGAGCTTGACGGTAGCGCCGCCTTTGGCGAAGCCAGCGACACCGCCGTCGCCTTGGCCCGAGATCGTGTAGCCGTTCGGCGGGTCGAGGTCGGACAGCGTGACTTTGCCTTTGAACTTCGCCTTGACCGGGCCGATCTTGGTCGTCGCCACCGCCTGAAATTCGGTGTCGGATAGTTTGTCGAGTTGCTCGCAGCCGGGGATGCAGGCCTTGAGGGTCTCGGTGTCGTTGAGCTTCTCCCAGACCGTCTCGCGTGGAACCGCGAGCTGATACTCCCCGCTCATTGTCATAGCCATATCGCGTCACTCCTGCCGGCGCTGCCGCAACGTCGCGCCAAGACTTACTCGTTAAGACAAGACTTGCTCACCAAAACAAGACTTAATCACCAAGACAAGACTTGCTTATCAGGGCAAGACTGGCTCGCCGAGCCTAGCTTAAACGTATCGCTTATATCTATCGCTTAGCCCCTCGCGCAGCGGCTGGAAAGCCCGTCGTTCACCGCTTAGGCTGACGGGCGGTGCAAGTGCGGAGGAAACTACATGCCCAAAATCAACGCGGACGGCTGTGCCATTCATGTAGAGGTGGAAGGGCCGGAGCACGCGCCGGTGCTGATGCTATCGAACTCGCTCGGCACCAATCTGCATATGTGGGACGAGCAGGTGGCGCCGTTCACGCGGCACTTCAGGCTGGTGCGCTATGACCGCCGGGGCCATGGTCAATCGGACGTGCCGAAGGGACCCTATTCGATGCAGCGGCTCGGCCGCGACGCGCTTGCGATCCTTGACGGGCTCGGCATCGAGCGGGCCAATTGGTGCGGGCTGTCGATGGGCGGCATGGTCGGTCAGTGGCTCGGCGCGCATGCACCGGACCGAATCGACAAACTGATCCTCTCCAATACCTCCAGCTACTTTCACGACCGGGCCATGTGGGACGGCCGCCTCAAGCTCGTGCGCGAAAAAGGGCTCGCGGCAATCGTCGATGCCAATATGGAACGCTGGTTCACCAAATCATTTCGCGAGCGCTCGCCGCAGGCGCTGGCGCGCATTCGCGAGATGTTTCTGGCCACCAACGCCGAAGGCTATGTCGCCTGCGGCGAGGCGATCCGCGACATGGACCAGCGTGCGCTGCTCGCCAAGATCACAAGACCGACACTGGTCATAGCCGGCCGCCACGATCCGGCCACGACGCTCGAAGCCGGCGAGTTTCTCGCCCAGCACATTCCCGGCGCCAAGCTCGTGGTGCTCGATACCGCGCACATTGCCAACATGGAGCAGCCGCAGATTTACGCCGACACGGTGCTGGAATTTTTGCTGGGCAAGTAACGCAAAGCATTATTGCGAGGAAGCAACGGGTCCGACCCGAAACGGCCGGCCCGATGACAAGCTCCGCGACGATGCCATCACCCCCGCTGATCGCGAAACTGGTGCGGCGTCGTGCCGGTGTGCTTGCGGAAAAACCGGGCAAAATGCGAGGGATCGGAAAACGCGAGCTCTTCCGCGATTTCCTGGATCGGCTGGGTGGTGAACACCAGCTGACGCTTGGCTTCCGTCAGCACGCGCTGGCGGATCAGATGACCGGCCGTGACGCCGGTTGCACGCTTGACGTGGTCGTTGAGCCGATCGACCGTCATGCCGAGTTTTTCGGCGTAGAAGCCGAGTTGATGTTCGCGGCGGAAGAATTCATCGACCAGCGCCCGCAACCGCGCGACGGTGGCGTCGGCCGGCTGTAGCGTCACGCTGCCGGTGCGCGCCCGGCTCGCGGCAAGCCGCGCCACGCCGACCGCGATAAGCGCCAACAGCCCGCGCATCGCCACGCGATAGCCCTCGCGCGCCAGGCCGCTCTCTTCGGACAACTCCGTGCACAGCGCTGAAAGCCGCGCCCGCTCTGCATCGTCGGCAATAGGAATGATCGGATGTGCGGCAAGCGCGCGCAGCCGCGACAGGGCTTCGCCCGCCCGGTCCGCGAGCGCAACGGCGGCGTCTTCCGTGAACGTGAGCACCCAGCCTTGGGTGACATTCGGCTCGAAGCGGAAGCCGTGCGCGATTGCCGCCGGAACCAGAATGGCGGCAGGCGCGGAGAACGGCAATCGCGCGGCCTCAAACATCATTTCGCCGCCGCCGCCCTCGATCAAAAGAATCTGAAACAGATTGCGGTGCCGGTGTGCGCGAATGGTCCAGTCGTGAACCGACGAGCGCGAAGCGACGGTTTCGACGTGGATAAAGTCGAACGCCTGATCGTCGGGCGGATCGCCGTAGAGATGAAACAGCGGCAGCGCGTTGGCCATAGGCCAAGCATAAGCCGATTACGCCCACGATGAAGCCGCACTTGGAAGACTTTCACAACAAAGCGGCAGCCCGCAGGGCAAGGCGGACTGCCGCGCTGCAACGCAAGAGTTAGCGGTTCGGGGTGCCTTGCTGGCCGGGCTTGCCCTGGCCGCCCTGCCCGCCTTCGCCGCCCTGATGCTGCTGACCCGGCTGACCCGGCTTGCTCTGGCCGCCCTGCTGGGCGCCCTGGCCGCCCTGCTGCTGCTGGCCCGGCTTGCTCTGGCCGCCTTGCTGCGGATTGTTCTGACTTTGCTGGTCGCGCTGCGGATTCTGCTGTTGGTTAGCCATTTGGACGTGCTCCGGTGTTGTACGAAAAGCCCCCGCCCTTGCAGAACGACAATCCTCAATTCTCAATGGCGTTCCAGGTTCCACTGCAATTATTTTCGGCAACTATTTGGAAAAGCGCACAAAAATGCCTTTTTCGGCGCGGACCAAAAAAGCTTCCGCCACTGCCGACAATGACGGCAGGTGTTGGCTTTGCCGCATGCGGACACCCCTGTTAAGTACTGGGCGGGGAATCGCAACGCGGCGGACGCATGGAATACTTCGTCCAGCAGCTCATCAACGGCATTACGCTTGGTTCGATCTATGGCCTGATCGCCATCGGCTACACGATGGTCTACGGCATCATCGGCATGATCAATTTCGCGCACGGCGACATTTTCATGGTCGGCGCGTTCCTGGCGCTGATTGCCTTCCTGGTGCTGGTCGCGATCGGCGTGACCGCCGTCCCGCTGGCGCTGTTCCTGGTGCTTCTCGTCGCCATGGCGCTGACCGCCCTGTATGGCTGGACCGTGGAGCGCATCGCCTACCGGCCGCTGCGGCATTCGTTTCGGCTGGCGCCGCTGATCTCCGCCATCGGCATGTCGATCGTACTGCAGAACTACGTGCAGGTGGCGCAGGGCGCCCGGGTCAAACCGCTGCCGCCGCTGGTGCAGGGCGGCTACACGCTGTTCGAGGGCAACGACTTTGCCGTGCGCCTCTCCAACATTCAGATCATCGTGGTGGTCAGCACGCTCTTGCTGATGGCCGGCTTCTCATTTCTCGTCGCGCGCACCAAGCTCGGACGCAACATGCGCGCCTGCGAGCAGGACCTCAAAATGGCCGCGCTGCTCGGCATCGACGTTGACCGCACGATCTCGCTTACTTTCGTCATCGGCGCGGCGCTGGCGGCGGTCGCCGGCCTGATGTTCCTCCTCTACTACGGCGTCATCGATTTCTTCATCGGCTTCCTGGCCGGGGTGAAGGCGTTTACCGCTGCGGTGCTTGGCGGCATCGGCTCACTGCCCGGCGCGATGATCGGCGGCATTCTCATCGGCCTGATCGAAACGATGTGGTCGGCGTATTTTTCCATCGAATATAAGGACGTCGCCGCGTTCGCGATCCTCATTGTCGTGCTGATATTCCTGCCGACCGGCATTTTAGGCCGACCCGAAGTCGAGAAGGTGTGAGCGAGCGGGCGCCCGTGCCGCAGGACACCGATCCCGCAGATCAGCGGCTTGATTTCTCGGCTGCGGTGAAGGAAGCCGCCGTCGCGGCGCTGGTGGCGTTCGGCCTTTTCGTCCTCATGATCGGCATCCGCACCGATCAGGGACCGACCGGCGCGCTGGTGCTGACGACGCGCTTCGGCGCGCTCGCGGCGATTGTTGCCGCGGTGTTCGTCGCCGCGCTGCTGCGCGCGACGATCTGGCGGGAAGCCGCCGTTTCGATCGGGCGTTTCGTGCCGGTCACCTTCAGGACGGCAGCTTCCGGCGCTTCCAGCTACGCGGCTACCGCCTTTCTGATCTTTGCGCTCGTCATTCCGATAATTTTTTATTCCAACCGCTATTTACTCGATCTCGCCATTCTGATCGTCACCTACACGATGCTCGGCTTCGGCCTAAACATCGTCGTTGGCCTGGCCGGCCTGCTCGATCTCGGTTACGTCGCGTTCTACGCCGTCGGCGCATACTCTTATGCGCTGCTGGCGCAGACTTTCGGCCTGTCGTTCTGGATCTGCCTGCCGCTTGCCGGCATCCTTGCCGCGTTTGCCGGGATATTGCTCGGCTTCCCGGTATTGCGGCTCCGCGGCGATTATCTCGCCATCGTCACCCTCGGCTTCGGCGAGATCATCCGGCTTATACTACTGAACTGGCAAAGTCTGACCGGCGGGCCTAACGGCATTTCCGGAATTCCGCGCCCGTCATTCTTCGGCCTGCCGTTCGACGCCTCAGGCAATGGATTTGCCGCGACTTTCGGGTTGCAGTATTCGCCGACGCACCGCGTAGTGTTTCTTTATTATCTCATTCTTGCGCTGGCGCTCCTGACCAATTGGGTGACGCTGCGGCTGCGCCGGCTGCCGATTGGCCGCGCCTGGGAAGCGTTGCGCGAGGACGAGATTGCTTGCCGCGCGCTCGGCATCAACACCACCAATACCAAGCTCACCGCGTTTGCCATGGGCGCGATGTTCGGCGGCTTCGCCGGAGCGTTCTTCGCCACGCGGCAGAACTTCATCAGTCCGGAATCTTTCACCTTCGGCGAATCCGCCCTGGTGCTGGCGATCGTCGTCCTCGGCGGCATGGGCTCCCAGCTCGGCGTCGCTGTCGCTGCCGCCGTCATGCTCGGCGGCTTCGAGCTGTTCCGCGAGTTCGATCAATACCGCATGCTCGTGTTCGGCGCCGCCATGGTCGCGATTGTGATTTATCGGCCGCGTGGCCTGGTCTCGACCCGCACGCCCTCGGTGTCGCTGCGAACCCGCAAGGCGATTCCGGCCGCCATCGTGCAGGGTGCCCGCACGGAGACGCCGGCATGACTGCGGCGCCGATCCTCACGGTCGAGCACCTGACCATGCGCTTCGGCGGGCTCGTCGCCGTCAGCGATCTCTCTTTCTCCGCATACCCGCGTCAGATCACCGCGTTGATCGGACCGAATGGCGCCGGCAAGACCACTTTGTTCAACTGCATCACCGGCTTCTACAAGCCGACGGTCGGCCGCTTGCTGCTCGCTCGTCCGGACGGCGCCACGTTATTGCTCGAGCGCCTGCCGGAGTTCCGCATCGCCAAGGAGGCGCGGGTCGCACGCACATTTCAGAATGTGCGGCTGTTTGCCGGCATGACGCTGCTCGAAAATCTGCTCGTCGCACAGCACAACACCCTGATGCTGGCCTCGGGCTTCACCGTGCTTGGTCTGTTCGGCTCGCGCACCTATGCACGCGCCGAAGCGGCCGCCATCGACCAGGCGCGCTATTGGCTCGATCGCGTTGGCCTCGCCGACCGCGCCGACGATCCTGCCGGTGCACTGCCCTACGGCGCGCAACGGCGGCTCGAAATCGCGCGCGCCATGTGCACCGACCCGGTGCTGCTTTGCCTCGACGAGCCGGCCGCCGGACTGAACAATCGCGAGAGCGCCGAACTCAATGCGTTCTTACGCACGCTTCGCGACGACCACGGCGTCTCGATCCTGCTAATCGAGAACGATATGGGCGTGGTGATGGAGATTTCCGACCACATCGTCGTGCTCGATTACGGCGTGAAGATCGCCGACGGCGCTCCGCAGGATGTGCGCAACGATTCCAAGGTGATCGCCGCCTATCTTGGCGTGCCTGATGAGGAAGTCGCACAGGCCGGCGCGGAGGTCGGGCTATGAGCGCGGCGAACGAACCGCTTCTCTCGCTGCGCGGCGTCAAAGCCTATTACGGCAGCGTCGTCGCCCTCAAAGGCGTCGATGTCGACGTCCACGAAGGCGAGATAGTCGCGCTGATCGGCGCCAACGGCGCCGGCAAATCGACGCTGATGATGACGGTGTTCGGCAACCCGCGCGCCCGCGAAGGCAGTATCTGTTTTGCCGGCCGCGACATCACCGGCCTGACAACGCACGCGGTCGCCAAGCTCCGCATCGCCCAATCGCCCGAAGGCCGGCGCATTTTTCCGCGCATGACGGTGATGGAGAATTTGCAGATCGGCGCCACCGTGGCCGCCGCCACCGACTTCGATGCCGACCTGGAGCGGGTGTTTACGCTGTTTCCGCGGTTGCGGGACCGTAGATACCAGCGCGGCGGCACGCTGTCGGGCGGCGAGCAGCAGATGCTCGCGATCGGCCGCGCCCTGATGAGCCGGCCGCGGCTGATCCTGCTCGACGAGCCGTCGCTTGGCCTGGCGCCGTTGCTCGCGCAGCAAATATTTGCCGCCATTCGCGCGCTCAACGAGCAGGACAAACTCACCGTGTTTCTGGTCGAGCAGAACGCCTATCACGCGCTCAAGCTCGCCCACCGCGGCTACATCATGGTCAACGGCGAGATCACGCTGCAGGGCAATGGCCGCGAATTGTTGCAGCGGCCGGAAATCCGCGCCGCTTACCTTGAAGGCGGCGCGCGCTGACGGGAACGAATATGTTCAGTCTCTATTCCGGCGAAAGCATCGCCCCCATCGTACTCGTTACCTTTGTGCTCGGCGGCGGCGCCGCCACGCTTTCCGGCCGTGCCATTGCCCGCGCCTGGGGCCGGCAATGGCAAGTCGTCGTCACGGCGCTGCTTCTTGGCGCCGCGGCGCGGTTCTTTCACTTCGCCCTGTTCGACGGCGAACTCGTCTCGCTCGCCTCGTATTGCTGCGACACCGCGATCTTCCTGATCTTCGGACTGATCGCGTGGCGCGCGGCGCGCGCCGCCCAGATGGTGCGCCAATATCCATGGCTCTATGCTCGCTCCGGCCCGCTCAACTGGCGCGAAATCGGGCAAGAAACCGCGCGCTAGAAGTGGTAATTTGCGTGAAACTGGCACCGTCTTCAGCGAGGGATCGGCATGAACAAGCTGTGGCTTAGCGCTTTTGCGCTCCTTTTGGTCTGCTTCGCCGGCGCAGCGAATGCCGACGAGATCGCCGTTGCCGCCGCCGGACCGATGACCGGCGGGCAGGCCACCTTCGGGCGGCAGATGCGCAACGGCGCCGAGCAGGCGATCGCCGACCTCAGTGCCGCGGGCGGCGTGCTGGGCAAGAAGCTCACGCTGCAGATCGGCGACGATGCGTGTGACCCGAAACAGGCGCGCTCGGTTGCGGAGAAACTTGCGGGCGCGGGAGTGGCTGTCGTCGTCGGTCATTATTGTTCGTCGTCATCGATCCCGGCCTCTGATGCCTATCTTGACGGCGGCGTCCTGCAGATCACGCCGGCCTCGACCAATCCGCTCTTCACCGACCGCAAAATGTGGAACACGTTCCGCACCTGCGGCCGCGACGATCAACAAGGCGGGTTCGCCGCGGCCTATCTGGCCAGGAACTTCAAAGGCAAGAACATCGCCATCATCAACGACAAGACGACCTACGGCAAAGGCCTCGCCGACGAGGTCAAGAAAGCGCTCAACGCCGCCGGCGTGAAGGAGAAGCTTTACGAGTCGTACAATCAGGGCGACAAGGATTTCACCGCGCTCGTCTCCAAGCTCAAGCTCAACGCCATCGATATCGTCTATGACGGCGGCTACCACCAGGAAGCCGGCCTGATCGTGCGGCAGATGCACGACCAGGGGCTCAAGACCATCCTGATGGCGGGCGATGCACTCGCCGACCGCGAGTTTGCCTCGATCGCCGGCCCGGCCGCGGAAGGCGTGCTCTTCACATTCGGTCCCGATCCGCGCAAGCGCGCGACCGCGGCCGCAATCGTCGAGAAATTCAAAGCCAAGGGCATCGATCCCGAGGGCTACACGCTTTACACTTACGCGGCCTATCAGGTTTGGGCGCAGGCGGCCGCCAAGGCGGGCACCCTCGACGGGCAAAAGGTCGCCGCCGCCATGCACGCCGGCACCTGGGATACAGTGCTCGGTCCGCTCTCGTTCGACAAGAAGGGCGACATCACCAGCGTCGGTTGGGCGGTGTTTCGCTGGGACAAAGACGGCAATTACGACGAGATCGCCGAGTCGGGGCGGACGTAGAGAGCCGTCGCGCCCTAGAGCATGATCCGGAAAAGTGGAAGCCGGTTTTCCGAAACGATCATGCTCCACCAAAAATGATAGAGCGCCGATCGATTCGATCTGAAACGATTGCGCTCTAGCCGATTTTGCCAAGCATCGGGAAGGTATCGAGCAGCCAGAAGCTTGCCTGCGTCACCGCGCCGGTGAGGAAAGCGATGCCGGTGAGCACCAACAGCCCGCCCATCGCTTTCTCCACCAACCCAAGATGCGCGCGAAAGCGCGCCAGGAACGCGGCGAACGGCTCGATCGCCAGTGCGGCCGCGATGAACGGCACGCCAAGGCCAAGCGAATAGATCGCGAGCATGCCGGCGCCTTTCGCGACCGTTGCCTCTGATGCCGCAATCGCAAGGATCGCCGCGAGGATCGGGCCGATGCACGGCGTCCAGCCGAGCGCGAACGCCAGCCCCATCAAATAGGCGCCCCACAATCCGACCGGCTTGGTCATGCCGAGGCGCTTCTCGCGCATCAACATTTTGATCGGCGTAAGGCCGAGGAAGTGCAGGCCCATGGCGACGATGGCAAGGCCGGCGATAATGGCGAGCGTGCCCGAATAGGCGCGCACCAGCGAACCGATTGCGCTCGCGCTGGCGCCGAGCGCCACGAACACGGTGGAGAAGCCGAGCACAAAAAGGAGCGCCGCGGCCAACGTCTCGCGGCGCACCCGCGGCTCGGGTTCCTTATCGGCAAAACGCTCGATCGAGGTACCGGTGAGATAGACCAGGTAAGGCTGCACGAGCGGCAGCACGCAGGGCGAAAGAAAGCTCAACATGCCGGCAACGAGCGCGGCGGCGATGGTGACGTTCGGCATGGCGCACTCATGCCCGGCCGCTCCCTATCGCGCAAGCGCGGCAGCGCCGCGCCCGCGAGGATGTGATCGTTGACCGCCAAGGCAAAATCGTCTCCGCTGACCCTTTGCGGGGCAGCATCGTGCGCAACCTCATCACCGACGTCCCCGGAATCAACATCGGTCACGCCGAGGACGCCCGTCTCGGATCAGGCGCCACCGCCATCGTCTTCGACGAACCGGTGGTCGCCTCGATCGATGTGCGCGGCGGCGGGCCGGGCACCCGCGAAACCGCGCTGCTCGACCCGGCGCAAACCGTCGAGGGCGTCGACGCCATTACGCTGTCGGGCGGCTCGGCCTTCGGCCTCGATGCGGCTTCCGGCGTACAGGCTTGGCTGCGGGAGCGGAGCCGCGGCTTTGCCGTGCGCACCGCGCGGGTTCCAATCGTCCCGGCGGCGATCGTGTTTGATCTTCTCGGCGCCGGCGACAAGAACTGGGGCCGGTTCCCGCCCTACCGCGAGCTTGGTTATGCGGCGGCGACCGCGGCTGGTGCGGATTTCGCGCTGGGCAGCGTCGGCGCCGGAACTGGGGCGACCACAGTCAACTACAAAGGCGGGATCGGCTCGGCCTCGGCGCAAACGCCGGATGGCCACCACATCGGCGCTCTCGCCGTCACCAATGCCGCCGGTAGCGCGGTGATCGGCGAAGGTCCATGGTTCTGGGCGGCGCCGTTCGAGCGCGACGGCGAGTTTGGCGGCCGCGGGTTTCCGTCCGTGGTGCCCGCCGAAGCGCTTTATCCGCTCACAAAAGGCGGCGCGCGGGAAAATACCACTTTGGTCGTCGTGGCTACTGACGCAATTTTAACCAAAGCGCAGGCAAAAAGGCTTGCCGTCATGGCGCAATCGGGCGTGTCGCGCGCCATCTACCCTGTTCACACCCCGCTTGACGGCGACGTGGTGTTCGCTGCCTCGACCGGACGCCGCCCTCTTGCGGACGCACTCTTGGGGTTAACTACGCTTGGCGCCATAGCGGCCAATGTCGTGGCCCGCGCAGTCGCCCGCGGCGTTTACACCGCAACGGCGCTGCAATTCACGGGCGCGCTGCCAAGCTGGAAGGATCGATTCGAGCGATGAACCGGAGTGATCGAGTACCTTCCAACCGTGACGCCGGTCGCGAAAACCACGACGCCAGTCTTTCGTGGGATCGTCACGCGCCGGCGTTGACACGTTCGCCGATTGCGCTTTCACTCCGCGCTAAATGGCGACGAATTTGTTGCGAGGAACCATGCGTTTCGTAATCATCGGCGGTGCGGTCTTGGTCGGCCTGGGCCTCGCGGCCTTTGGCGCTCTCGCAGCCTTCGGGATCGGTTTGCCGCAACTGGCGACCACGACACAGTCAGCCACCGCGTCAGTCGCCGCCCCTTCAGCGCCCGCACCGCTTACGCGCCTGGCATCGAACGATAAGACCGTTCCGGCGCAGACGCCGTTTCATCAGCTTGCCCAATCGGCAGAGTCCGGAATCGCGGCGCCGAAGACGACGGGAATGCTGCCGGCCGAGCCCGCAAGCGTTCCGCCGGTGCACGTCGCACAGACCACGCCGGCACCGGGGAACTCCAATCAGGCCGCGGCTGCAACGCCGGCCACCAATTCCGCCAAGGCCGCCGCAGCTAGTCCGCCGCCGCCCAGCGGCATCGCGGCTTGCGACAAGCCGGGTGGAATGGGCCTTTCGCGCATTGTCGAAATCGACACCACCGGCGGCCCCGGCTTCGGCTTCGAGCACTTCAAGCAGTACGATTTCCTCCGCGACAAGGAGATCGTGCTCACCTTCGATGACGGCCCGTGGCCGGAAAACACCATGGCGGTCGTCAAGGCGCTGACCGACAATTGTTTGAAAGCCACCTTCTTTGAGATCGGCGAGCACGCGACCTGGCATCCGGAGATCACCAAGCGGGTGATTGCCGCCGGCATGACGGTCGGCTCGCACACCTGGTCGCACAAGGATCTCGCCAGGAACCCTTACGCCTCCGACCTTGAACTGGCCAAAAAGGAAATCGAACTGGGCATCAGCGCGGTGCATATGGCCGCTGACGGCCCGATTGCGCCGTTCTTCCGGTTCCCGGCGTTACAACACCCGCCGCAGCTGCTGTCGTATCTGGCCGAGCGCAATATCGCGTCGTTCTCGACCGATATCGATTCGTTCGACTTCAAGATCCACAAGCCGGATCAGGTGATCAAATCGGTGATGACCAAGCTGGAAAAGCACGGCAAGGGCATCATCCTGATGCATGACTTCCAGAAGGCGACCGGCGAAGCGATGCCGGAACTCCTCCGCCAGCTCAAGGCGGGCGGCTACAAGGTCGTGCACGTGGTGCCGCATCAGCCGGTGACGACACTGCCGCAGTACGACGAAATGCTCATGCAGCAGGACAAGATGTCGGTGAACAACACGCGACCCGAAAGCAGCGTGTTGCATACGATCGGCGAGTACAAGGGTTCGCCGGCCCCGGCATCGGCAGCGCACGATTGATCGGCCGGCCGCGGCAGGCCTCGCGCCGCCGCTAGCGGATGAACCGTTCCGCGCCGTAAGGCTTCGGATCGCAAGACGGTACTGCACCGGTCATCATCTCGGCAATGAGCCGTCCGGTCGTCGGCCCAAGCGTCAGGCCCCAATGGGCATGACCGATAGCGAGCCAAAGACCACGCTGGCCGGGCGCCCGTCCGATCACCGGCCTTGAGTCGGGAAAGCAGGGCCGCGCTCCCAGCCACGGCTGAGCTTCGACGGCCTCGCCGAGCGGAAACAAGCCGCGCGCTGCCGGCAACAGCCGATCGAGTTGCACCGGCGTCGGCGCCGCATCGCGTGCGGCAAACTCGACGCCGGTGGTGATGCGGATACCCTGCTCCATCGGCGCGAGCACGTAGCCGTTCTCGGCATCGAGCACCGGACGACTAAGCGCGGCGTTGCCTTGCGGCCGATAATGGCGGTGATAGCCGCGCTTGACGGCGAGCGGCAGCCGAATGTCGAGCGGGTTGAGAACATCCGGCGCCCACGGACCGAGCGCAATCACCACATCGCCGGTATCAATCGGCCCGGAAGCAGTCTCGACGCGCCAATATGAATGAGAGCGATGCAGCGACCGGGCGTCGCCCGACAGCATAAGACCTCCGAGCGCGGCCAAGCGCGCTGCGTAGGCGCGGGTTAGCGCCAGTGGATTACTGACGCTGACGGCGCCGGTCCAATGCACCGCGCGCCGAAACACGCCCGCCAGCGCCGGCTCAAGCGCCAGCGCGGCGTCGCGATCAAGCGGCACATTGGCGATGCCGAGACGCGCGGCGAGGTCGAGCTCCGGCGCTAACGCCGCGAACGCACCGTCGGTGCGGTAAAGCTTGAGCCAACCGCGATGGCTCAGATAGCGCTCCGCGCCCGCTTCTGCGGCAAGCTGTTCATGTTCGCCGACCGCCCGCGCGAACAATGGCCGCATCAGCTGCGCGGTCTCAACCAGTCGCTGCGGCTGCGACGCGGCGCGAAACGCCGCCAGCCAGGGCGCGATCCGCAGCAGTTGCAACACGTGATAGTTGGCAACGGGCGAGCGTTTTAGCGCGATCCGCGCCAGCTCGGCGAAACTTGACGGAAACGCCGCCGGAAAAACGGTATTGCCCTCGATGATGCCCGCATTGCCGTAGGAGGTGCCCTCCCCCGGTCCACTGCGATCGATCAGCGCAACCGACAGTCCGCGCCTGGCGAGCTGGACCGCGATCGATGTGCCGACGATGCCGGCCCCGAGCACGATGACATCGGTGCGCGCCAGGCGAACCTCCGCTGTGGCCGAGTTGCAAACCTACGTCGCAATCGTATGCGCACGCGCCGGGCGGACCACAAGGCCCGGTGCCGATCATCGCCGACAAAAATTCATGGAGCCGGCGTGACGACGCGAACCGCGTCGCACGCCTCATCGCGTGCAGCCCATCAAGAATTATTGTTGGACGCCTGCAGGGCAAGCAGCGTTTGCAGGGTCTGCGGTTCGAACCGCGGGAAGGTGCCGGCGGAGGTGGTGGGCGCCTTGGCGCCAGAAGAAGCGGCGGCCGCCGCAGCCGGCAGGTTCGTACTTGGCGACCTCGTCGCGGCGAATGATTGCGATGGGGCATCGCCCTGCGCTGCACTGCTTTGCGATTGTCCCCGCTTCCACAGCGTCTGAAGCTGGGCGTATGGACTGTTGCTATTCGATGCGCCAACCGTGGACATGGCACGCTCCTCGAAGCCACCGGATACATCAATGAAATGCGCCGATGGATGCAGTTACCCGCATACCGCGATGCAAGACCGAGGCCGTTGCGTAAGTGCCGGTAAGGCAATGTATTTCCCGGCCGGGCGGGTGTTGGCGCGGAAACAAAACCGCACTTTGTTGCCAGCGCCCGGCAAATGTTGCCGGGGTATGGCGCAGCGCGTTGCTCCCCCCCGCATGGCGTGTTAGGCGAACCGCAGCTTGAGGACCCTGCACGGTTTCGATGAGGCCCTGGTGACTCGCCCGCTGATTATCGCTCCGTCGATCCTGTCTGCTGATTTTGCGAAACTCGGCGAGGAAGTCCGCGCGATCGATGCGGCCGGCGCCGACTGGATCCATGTCGACGTCATGGACGGGCATTTCGTGCCCAACATCACCATCGGGCCCGATGTGGTCAAGGCGCTGCGCCCGCACAGCAAAAAAGTGTTCGACGTGCATCTGATGATTGCGCCGTGCGACCCCTACCTCGAAGCTTTCGCCAAAGCGGGCGCTGACATCATTACCGTGCATGTCGAGGCCGGTCCCCATATCCATCGGTCGCTGCAAACCATTCGCGCGCTCGGCAAAAAGGCCGGCGTGACCATGAATCCCGGCACGCCGGCGGAAGCGGTCGCCCCGGTCATCGACCTCGTCGACCTGATCCTGGTCATGTCGGTCAATCCCGGCTTCGGCGGACAGAAATTCATTCCAGCAGCCGTCGATAAGATCCGGAAGCTCCGCGTACTCGCTGCCGGCCGGCCGATCGATATTGAAATCGACGGCGGCGTCACGCCGGACGTAGCGCCCGAGGTGGTGCGCGCCGGCGCCAATGCGCTCGTTGCCGGAGCCGCCGTGTTCAAGGATCGGACGCCGGATTCCTACCGTAACAATATCGCGGCGATCCGCCAGGCGGCAGCGCTCGTCCGCGGGGAGGCTGCGTGATGGGTATTCTGGTTGATGGCAAATGGCGCGACGAGGACCTGCCGCAAGAGACCGGCGCGGCCGGTAATTTCCAGCGGATCGACAGCGCGTTCCGCGACCGGATCACCGCGGACGGCTCATCCGGGTTCAAGGCCGAAGCCGGGCGCTATCACCTCTATGTGGCCTACACCTGCCCGTGGGCGCATCGCACGCAAATCTATCTGGCGCTGAAGAAGCTCACCGGCGCGATCAGCGTGGCCATTGCTATTCCCGGCTTGCGCCAGCAAGGCTGGACGTTCGAAGACGATGCGGCGTTTCCCGATTGCCCGCCGGACCGCGTCAACGGCTTTCACTATCTCCACGAGGCCTACAGCGCGAGCAATGCGCACTATACCGGCAAGGTCACTGAGCCGACCTTGTGGGACAAAAAGACCAAGCGGATCGTCAACAACGAGTCCTCCGAAATCATCCGCATGCTCAATTCGGAGTTCGGCGGTGTCGGCGCCGATCCGACGGATTTCTATCCGCAGCATCTGCGTGCCGAGATCGATCGCGTCAACGCGCAGGTCTATGGCAACGTCAACAACGGCGTCTATCGCTGCGGCTTTGCCCGCTCGCAAGCCGCCTACGACGAGGCCTACGACGCGCTGTTCGCGACGCTGGATGAGATCGAGACCCGGCTCGGACGTCAGCGTTATCTGGTCGGCAATCAGATTACCGAGGCCGACTGGCGGCTGTTCCCGACGCTGGTGCGTTTCGACGTGGCCTATTTCTCGTTGTTCAAGTGCAACAGGCAACGGATCGCTGATTATCCGAATCTTTTGAATTACATGCGAGAGCTTTACGCGGTGCCGGGCATCGCCGAGACGGTCAAGCCGCGCTATTACGTCATGGGTTATTATTCGATCACGCGCGTCAACCCGACCGGCATCATCCCCAAAGGAACGCCGGTCGACTTCCGGAAGCCGCACGACCGCGCCCGCTTCGCGGCATAGCCCGCTGAATTGGTAAGCGACAAATCCGGTTCTTCGCCATCGAGCATCGAACTGTTGTAAAAGAGGATTCAGAGTAGCGCGACAAGAAGCTACTTATCTATTTGCGCTTTTTGCTGCGCTTGATCGTTTGAACGGGCGGAGTAAGCTGCTTCGGCGGCGTGCCTGAGGACATTGGCAAGGACGGCAAATGCTTCCCAAGCCCGCTCACACTGGACGAAAGCGCATCTTGTATTCGCTTCCTCACTTCCGGGTCCTTTATTTTTTCAATCTTCTGGACAAGGTCAATTAGCTTATTTGCTTTCTCGAAAGCGAGACGAGTTTCCGTTTGTTCCACAGCCAGCTTCTTCAATGCAGTGTTGGCGCGCATACGGTCCAACAATGCTTGCCTTACTTCCTCATAAAAAAGTGGCACGATGGTGGTTAGACTGCAGAATGCTACCTTCGTTTTGGTAAGTGCGGCACGGGTGGTGGACACGTCGAAGTTTGTTGCCGACCTTTAGGCGTGACTCGCCCGTCGCGCCTGATGCCAGTTCCTTAGACGGAGGTAACAATGCGTCCCAGAAGGGTCAGAGGGCCCTTGATCATATGTATCCTATGGGATACATTACCCCATGAATGTCATCGACGTGCTGCAGACCGATGAATTTCGGGAGTGGCTGCACCGGTTGCGAGATCGCAGAGCCAGTGCGCGAATAGTCTCTCGAATTCGCCGCATGGAGCTGGGCAACCCTGGTGACTCAAAGTCCTTGGGCGGTGGATTAATGGAGATGAGGATCGATTATGGCCCAGGATACCGCATCTATTTCATCCATCGCGGTGAAAGGATCGTCATTTTGTTGTGCGGGGGCGACAAGCGAACTCAGGGGCGCGACATTGCCAGCGCGCGGGCGCTGGCGGAGACATGGGAACGATGAAAACGACACGCTTTAACGCTGCGGACTATTTGACCACGCGAGATGCGCAGGTCGAATACATCACTGCGGCATACGAAACCGGCGACCCAGAATTCATTCGCGACGCCTACAATGTTGTCGCCCGTGCCCGGGGCATGACTCGGATAGCCAATGAGACGGGATTGAGTCGCGAAAGCTTGTATAAAGCACTCGGACAAAAGGGTAATCCCGAATTTGGCACAATGATGCGGATCAACCGCGCCTTGGGTATCACGTTAGCGGCCAAACCGAGCCGCGGTTCCGCTCGCAAACACGCACCCCGCCGCTGACCTGAAGATTTTCGATGATCCCACGTTACTCAAGGCCCGAAATGGCGGCGATCTGGTCGCCGGAAACGCGCTTTCGCATCTGGTTCGAGATCGAGGCCCATGCCGCCAGCGCCATGGCCGAACTCGGGATTATTCCGACGGCGGCGGCGGCGAAAATCTGGGCCAAGGGCAAGAACGCCAAGTTCGATATTGCGCGGATCGAGGAAATCGAGCGCGAGACCAAGCACGACGTTATCGCCTTTCTGACTCATCTGGCCGAACTCGTCGGCCCGGAAGCGCGCTTCGTACACCAGGGCATGACTTCGTCCGACGTGCTCGACACTTGCCTCAACGTGCAGCTTGTGCGCGCCGCCGACCTCCTGGTCGCCGATGTGGAAAAACTCAACGCCGCGCTCAAGCGCCGCGCGCTGGAGTACAAGTTCACGCCGACCATCGGCCGCTCCCACGGCATCCATGCGGAGCCGACCACGTTCGGACTTAAGCTTGCTTATGCCTATGCCGAGTTCGCCCGCGCCGGGAAGCGGCTGGTCGCAGCACGAAGCGAAGTCGCGACCTGCGCCATTTCGGGAGCAGTCGGCACGTTCGCGCAGGTCGATCCGCGGGTCGAGGCTTATGTCGCCGAGAAAATGGGACTTAAGGTCGAGCCGATCTCGACCCAGGTCATCCCGCGCGACCGCCATGCCATGTATTTTGCGGTCCTCGGCGTCGTCGCCTCCTCGATCGAACGGCTGGCAACCGAAATCCGCCACCTGCAGCGCACCGAAGTTCTGGAAGCGGAGGAGCACTTCTCGGCAGGGCAAAAAGGCTCCTCCGCCATGCCGCACAAGCGCAACCCGGTGTTGTCGGAGAACCTGGTCGGGCTGGCGCGCCTGGTCCGTGCTTATGTGACGCCGGCGCTCGAAGACGTCGCGCTCTGGCACGAACGCGACATTTCACATTCCTCGGTCGAGCGCATGATCGGTCCCGACGCAACGGTGACGCTTGATTTTGCCCTCAACCGCCTCGCCGGGATTATCGACAAGCTGATCGTCTATCCCGACAACATGCGCAAGAACCTCGACCGCCTCGGCGGTCTGGTTCACTCCCAGCGCGTGCTGCTGGCGCTGACGCAGAAAGGCGTGACGCGCGACGACGCCTACGCGATGGTCCAGCGTAACGCCATGAAGACCTGGCGCGGCGAAGGCGATTTTCTCGCCCTTCTCACCGCCGATGCCGAGGTGCGCAAATACCTTAACGAAAAACAGCTCGCCGCCAATTTCGACCTCGATTTTCACTTCGCGCAGGTCGACGCCATCTTCCGCCGCGTCTTCGGCTGAACCTTGGCGTTAAAGTAAACACGTTGCTGCGGCGAGCCCGGATTGCGGGCCGCCAATTTCTTGTATCATGACTCACGCGATGGCGACTGCGGAAACGATTTTGGTGTTCGACTCCGGGCTCGGCGGCCTGACGGTTTATCGCGAGGTCGCGGCGGCGCGCCCCGGCGCCGATTTCATTTACGTCGCCGACGATGCGGCCTTTCCCTATGGGGCGATGGCCGAGCCCGCACTCGTTACCCGCGTCGTCGCGCTGATGGACGAATTGATCGCAACGCATCGTCCCGACCTCATCGTCATCGCCTGCAACACCGCTTCCACCATCGTGCTACCCGATCTGCGAAAAAGAATTTCGTTGCCCTTTGTCGGCACCGTGCCTGCGATCAAGCCCGCCTGCGCAAACTCTGTCACCAGACATGTTGCCGTGCTCGGCACCGAGGCGACGGTGGCGCGGGAATATACCCGCGCATTGATCCGCGATTACGCCGGCGATTGCCGGGTGACGCTGGTCGGATCAAAAGCGCTCGCTGCCTACGCCGAAGCGGAGCTTGCCGACGCGCCGGTCCGCGACCAAGCGATTTACGCGGAAATCGCGCCTTGCTTTCGCGATGATGGCGCCCGGACGGATACTGTCGTACTGGCCTGCACCCATTATCCATTGCTGATTGATCGCGTACGGCGGCTCGCGCCGTGGCCGGTGGAATTTGTCGATCCGGCCCCGGCGATCGCGCGCCGTGTCAACGAGCTTCTCGGCCCCGCGCCCGCCCCGAAACATTCCGGCACGACCCGCGCGATTTTCACCTCAGGCCGCGCGCCGCGAACCGCGCTTGCCCGCTTCGGCATTCATGCGGAGCTGCCGGCCTCAACCGGGGCCGGCTGACCGGGCCTGCCGGCCCGCCGGCCGGCTCGCTTGCCGTCCGACCGCGCCGCCGATACGCTTTTGTTTTCCTGATCTCGCCGGGACGCGAGGCCGTCGCCATGACCGTTGCTGTCCAACCCGAGCGCAGCGCCTGGTATCTCAATCGTTGGTACCAGTTGATCCTCGGCATCGTCGCCATGATGGCGATCTCCAGCCCGCAATATGTCTGGACGCTGTTCACCGGCCCGCTCAATCAAAAGCTCGGGACGACGCTGGCGCAATTGCAGTGGACGTTCTCGCTGCTGATTATCCTGCAAACCTGGCTGTCGCCGCTGCAGGCCCATCTGGTCGATCGCTTCGGCCCGCGCGCGCTGATCGCTGTTGGGGCGCTATTGTCTGGCGGCAGCTGGGTCGCCTCCGCCTACGTCGATAATCTCTGGGCGCTCTATTTCACTTACGGCGTGCTGGGCGGCTTCGGCACCGGCATCATTTACGTCGGCATCATCGGCCTGATGGTGCGGTGGTTTCCCGACCGCCGCGGACTGGCGACCGGGCTCGCCGCGGCCGGGTACGGCTTCGGCGCCGTCTTCACCAGCTTTCCGATCGACAACATTATCAGGAGCGCCGGCTACGCGCAGACGCTCGTGGTCTGGGGGATCATCCAGGGCGTGATCGGTATCCTCGCCGCGCAGGGGCTGCGCGTGCCGCCGGAGAATTATCAGGTTGCCGGCTCGGCGCCGGCGACCGCAATTGCCGCCCAGCAGACCCGCCGCAGCTATTCGCCGCGCGAAATGCTGCAGAACCCGGTGTTCTATCTCCTGTTTCTGATGATGAGCATGATGTCGACTTCAGGCCTGATGGTGGTCTCCAACGTCGGGCCGTTCGCTAAGGAATTCGGCGTCGCCGACATGCTCGTGCTCGGCATGGCGGCGCTGCCGTTGTCGCTGACGCTGTCCCGCGTCACCAACGGGCTGACGCGGCCGTTCTTCGGTTGGGTTTCCGATCACATCGGCCGCGAAGCGACCATGGCGCTTGCCTTTTCGCTGGAGGCGATCGCCATCCTGATCCTGTTTGCCTTCATCAATCAGCCGGCGCTGTTTGTGGTGCTGACCGGGCTCGTCTTCTTCGGCTGGGGAGAAATCTTTTCACTGTTTCCTTCGACGTTAACCGACACCTTTGGTCCGAAATACGCGGCGACCAACTATGGGTTTCTCTATATCGCCCAAGGCGTCGGCTCGATCCTCGGAGGGCCGGCGGCGGCATTTCTCAAGCAAACGACGGGAAACTGGACCGCAGTATTCGTCATCGTCGCCGTGCTCGACGCGCTGACCGCGTTGCTGGCGATTACGGCGCTGCGGACGCTGCGGCAAAGGCATTTTGCCGGCCAGTAAACCGCGCCCGGCCCACTGGTTTGACACTCTGGCGGTTTGCACCTAAATACCGGGCGCGGCGCGGGCCAATACGGCCCGCGCTGTGTTTCGCGACCCGCGGTTTGCGCCGGCGCTTCGGCGGCAAACCTGTCGGTTTCCCCCCTCGATTAAGGAGGGGGAGAGACAGGAGGAGGGCGCGATCCTCAGCCAAGCGGCATGATCCCCGAACAGCGTTTCCGGCTCTCGGACAAGGTCATGCCCTAACGCAATCAGCGAGGACGCGAATGACCAAGCGCCATGAGGCGAAGTACAAGATCGACCGCCGGCTCGGCCAGAATATCTGGGGCCGCCCCAAGTCGCCGATCAACAAACGCGAATACGGCCCCGGCCAGCACGGCCAGCGCCGCAAAGGCAAGCTTTCCGATTACGGCGTACAGCTGCGCGCCAAGCAAAAGCTCAAGGGCTATTACGCCAACATGTCGGAGCGGCACTTCCGCGGCATCTACGAAGAGGCGCGGCGGCTCAAAGGCGATACCGGCGCGCACATGATCGGGCTCCTGGAGCGCCGGCTCGACACCATGATCTACCGGGCGAAATTTGTGCCCACCGTGTTCGCGGCGCGTCAGTTCGTCAACCACGGCCACGTCAAAGTGAATGGGCGGCGCGTGACGGTCCCGAGCTTTCGCGTGAAGGTCGGCGATCTGATTGAGGTCAAGGACAAGTCGAAGCAGCTGGCGCTGGTGCTGGAAGCGACCGCGCTCGCCGAGCGCGACGTGCCGGATTACATCGAGGCCGACCACTCGAAGATGACGGCGAAGCTGTCGCGGGTGCCGACCATCGGTGACGTGCCGTATCCGGTGATGATGGAACCGCACCTCGTGGTCGAATACTACTCGCGCTAACCAAGCGTCGCGGGCGGCTGCCCTCGACCGTTCGCCACATCGAAGCGACCTGTGCTGCACTGCGGCGTCTAATACGCTGCAGCGCAACGCATCGAGAGTTATGCACCTGTTCTCAGGTCAACAACTTGAACAATCAATTTCTCCCGCGTACCGTTGAAGGGCAAGCTGTGCATCTATCGTGACAGCGTTCGCACGGGGCTGCTTAACAATCTCAAGGGGAGAACGTACATGGATGCGTTAGGAAAGGTAAAAAGCTGGATCGGCGCGTTGACGGAAATCGGGCTGATGCTGTTGGCGCTGGCAATCGTCGCGGCGCTCCTCGTTGGAGCAAATCTGCCGTTCTTCGGCAACGTCACTGCCAACATCATGGCGCTTGTCAAAAGTCTCGGTGACGCCGGCCTGGTCGGCTTGATTGCGCTTGGCGTGATCATCTGGCTGTTCTCTGCGCGGCGGATGGCCTAACGCCCGCGACCCAGTTGCAACACACGTGTGCCAACGTTGGGTGGCGAGAAACCTCCCACCCAACTCTTTGAATTGAAGTCCCGCTCTGGAAAATCTAACGGCCGATCGCTTCGAGCTGAAGCGAACGCGTTCGTGAGGGCGTGCGATGCTGGACCATCTGCAAAAGGCCAAACAATATCTCTGGGCGTTCGTCGAGATCGGATTTTTGACGGTGCTCGCCGTCGTCCTGCTCTACCTGATCCTCGGCGCCAATTCAGGTGTGTTTGTTTCCGGTGTCGCGGACAACGTGATCAAGTTCGCCGCCGCTATTCCATCGCAGAGCCTGGTCGGGCTCGCCATCGTGCTCGCGATCGTGTTCCTGATCGCCAATCGGATGCGTTGACTGCGATCTAACGTCCGGTCCTAAAATGACTTGGCCGGGACAAGCCCGGCCGCAATCATCTTTGGTTGGCTATGCGCCGGTGACGCCCTAGACCTGGGCGCTCTCCTTCAGCGCAATGCCCTTGTCCTTGAGCAGCGATTGCAGTTCGCCGGCCTGGAACATCTCGCGAATGATGTCGCAGCCGCCAACAAACTCGCCCTTGACGTAGAGCTGCGGAATCGTCGGCCAGTTGGAGTAGGACTTGATGCCGCCGCGCAGGTCGTCGTTGTCGAGCACATTGAGGCCCTTATAGGAGACGCCGATATAATCGAGGATCTGCACGACCTGGCCGGAGAACCCGCACATCGGGAACTGCGGCGTGCCCTTCATGAACAGCACGACGTCGTTTGCTTTCACCTCGTTGTCAATAAATTGCTCGATGGACATCGCAGTCTTCCTTGTTGGTGCGGTCGGCGCGTCCAGCGTCGACTCTCTCCGATCTCAGACCTCAATATATGTAACCCAAAACGCCGGCAAAGCCCATGCCATCAATTCAGCCCGGATGGTCAATTTCGTCCGGAAACAAATGGCTGGCTCCATCCCCGCTTGGGGAATGGATTTCCAGCCGAGCCGCGAGGGGAAGAAGGCCGCTTCGTCGGGCAATAAAGGCGGCGTTAGGGCTCGGGCGTGCCGGTCTGCAACGCCAGCGCGTGCAGTTTACCACCCATTTCGCCCCTGAGCGCGGCATAGACGATCTGGTGCTGCTGGACCCGCGATTTGCCGCGGAAGGACTCGGCAATGACCGTTGCGGCATAATGGTAGCCGTCACCCGCGAGGTCACGGATGGTGACCTGGGCGTCCGGAATGCTGGCCCGGATCAGCCGCTCGATATCGCCGGCAGCCATCGCCATGGCCGTCTCCTTACCGCCCCCGAGCGCGCTTGGGCGGCTTATCGGATTGCCCCTTCCGCAGGGAAGCCCGCGCGGCGACGCAGCCTGCCTAACGCCAAAGTTCCCTGGTCGCGAGGCGTGCGCCGGCGGCCAACGCCTCAAGTTTTGCCCAGGCGATCTGCGGATGGATGCGGCCGCCAAAACCGCAATCGGTGCCGGCGATGACGTTCTCCCGGCCGACAATGTTGGCGTAGCGCACGATCCGGTCGGCGACGACCTGGGGATGTTCGACGATGTTGGTCGCGTGGCTGACGACGCCGGGGATAAGCAGCTTGCCATCGGGAAGCTTGACGTCCTTCCAGACGCGCCATTCGTGCTCATGGCGGACATTGCCCGCTTCGACCGAATAGGCCGCGGCGTTGACGCTGAGCACGAGGTCGACAATGTCCTGCAGGGGAATGTCGGTGGTGTGCGGGCCGTGCCAGCTGCCCCAGCAGATGTGAAAACGGATGCGATCGGCCGGCAAGCCGCGTAGAGCGTGATTGAGCGCCTCGATGCGCACGCGCTCGAATTTTTTGAATTCGGCAAGCGGCGGCTCCGGATTGATCATGTCCCAGTTGTCCGGGAGGCTCGGGTCGTCGATCTGCAGGACGATCCCGGCATCGACGATCGCTTTATATTCTTCGTGCATCGCGTCGGCGGCGGCGAAGACGAATTCCTCCTCGGTCTTGTAGTAGAGGTCCTCGCCGCGGGCGAAGCTGCCCGGCCCGATCGAGCACATGAAACCTTCGTCCGCGCCCACCGCCGCCATCGCGTTCTTCAGGTTGGCGATATCGGCGGCAATCGCGGCATGTCCGACGTATTTGATCGGCGTCGTGCAAACCGGGCGCCGCGGGCGGCGCCGGGCCGCGCTGCCGAGCAAGGTGCCGGTCGATTCCTGGTCCTGATAAAATTCGCTGAACTTCTGCCAGTCACGGCGATTGGTCATCGTCGTCAGCGCCATGTCGGCGACGCTCGACTTTTTGTGCTGCGACTCCGGGACCGACTCTGCCGCCACGAACCCTTCCATGCGGGCGAAGGCATAATTCCACCAGACGCCGTAGTCATAGTTTGCCGCCATCGGCTTGCCGAATTCGCCGTCATCGGGAATATCGACGCCGAGCTCGCGCTGCTTGCGGACGACGTCGGCGACGGCCGCGCCCAAGCATTTCGCGTAGGCGGCGTCGTCGACCTTTTCGCCCTGCGCGCGCGCCCGGTTCAAGGCGATGAGATCCGCCGGCCGCGACAGGCTGCCGGAGTGGGTGGTGAGGATACGATCGGTACTGCGTTTCATGTCTTTGGTGCCTCCCTGGAGGGCGCACTGTCATACAACGCAAGCCGCCTCACAAGCCGCGGATCGGTGGCCCCGGTATGCCCAAATGACGATCCGGTTTTGCGAGTGGGCAGCTGTTCAATTCGTACCGGCCATGTAGGCCGGCAGCCAAGCCTCAAAGCGCTGGTGAAGTTGAGCGACCGGCACTGCTCGCTCATCGCTGATCGCCAGCACGCGTCCGCCGGTTGCACCAAGGCGGACGATCGGCACCCCGGCGACCTTCGCAAGCTGCATGACCCGGTCCGCATCCTTGGCGGTGACGACGTAGCGTGCCTGATCTTCGCCGAACCAGAAGGCGTGCGCGGCGATGCCCGAAGGCGCTTCCAGCACGGCGCCAAGACGCGACGCCATCGCCATCTCGGCAAGCGCGACCAGAAGGCCGCCGTCGGAAACATCATGCACCGCCGTCACCAGCCCATCGCCGATCAATGCGCGGACGAAGTCACCGTGGCGGCGCTCGTCGGCGAGATCGACCGGAGGCGGCGCGCCCTCCTCCCGCCCGCAAATGTCCCGCAGATAAAGCGACTGGCCAAGCCAGCCTTGGGTTTTGCCGATCAGCAGGATCGCCTCACCCTCGGCCTTGAACGCCAGCGTCATCGACTTGGTGAAATCATCGAGGATACCGCCGCCGCCGATGGTGGGCGTCGGCCGGATCGCCTGGCCGTTGGTCTCGTTGTAGAGGGAGACG
>VFSW01001193.1_pt1 | contig 39230 bp, 29 predicted proteins | sample 5358111 | NCBI WGS metagenome assembly VFSW01 (sample SAMN11554181, study PRJNA540505) | mine drainage metagenome | isolation source: sediment from site ElyBrook_90M | place: USA: Ely Copper Mine, Vershire, VT | collected 2017
TCCACATCATCAACAAGCCGCGCTGCGTCGTCTCGAACATTCAAAGCAACACCATCGTGGACATGCTCCACAACCGGAACAAGGACACGGTGGCGAAGTACCTGTTCAAGATGCCGAACCGGGACAAGGTGCAGTACGTGGCGATGGATATGTGGACTCCCTACCGCGACGCGGTGGGCGCGGTATTGCCGGACGCAACAATCGTCATCGACAAGTTCCACGTCGTCCGCATGGCAAACGATGCGATGGAGAAGGCCCGCAAGGGCCTGCGAGGCGAATTGACGATCAAGCAGAAGCGCGGGTTGATGCACGACCGATTCGTGTTGCTCAAACGCGAGCGCGACCTGAACGATGAAGACCGGCTGAACCTTGATGGTTGGACGAAGAACTACCCAGCCTTGGGAGAGGCGTACCGGCTCAAGGAGGACTTCCACGGCATCTACGAGGCCGGGACGCCAGAGGAAGCTATGCGGCGCTACGAGGCGTGGTGCAGGGGCATCTCGACTGAGATCAGACCCTACTTCGCCGACGTGATTCTGGCCTTCACCAACTGGCAGCCCTTCATCCTCAATTACTTCGAACATCCGGTGACGAACGCCTACACCGAGAGCCTGAACAGGCTCATCCGGGTGATGAACCGCATCGGGCGGGGCTACTCGTTCGATGCGCTCCGCGCCAGGATTCTCCTCACAAATGGTATCCACGGCAACAAGCAGAAGCGACCACGGTTCGAGCGTCATGGCGAGCCGGTGCCGGTCGAGATGGGTTATGGCCTGTCGGGCGATGCTATCGGGTACGGGTTGTCGGTGATGGAAAAGGTGCGTCCGATGCATGCGCCCGAAGCATATGACCCACACAAGCATGAGAAACGAGACAAGAACTACGGGGCGGACATTTCAACACTCATCCACATGATCGGAGCGGGGGAGCTTTGATCCCACTCCAACCACCTTTTACGAATACCCTTTAATTGTTCGGACGTCGAAGAGAGAGTGATACGCCAACTCCTGTGCACTCTTGATAGACACTCGACTTTTCGACTCTGACATCGACACTTTGAACCTTCTCGGAAAGAAGGCACAAGTCAGCAACGCGCTTGGCGAAAAATTCCTGCGTCAAATAGGTGTCCAAAAACAGCAGCTTGAGGCCTTCATAGATTGCATCGTAATCAAAATAGCATGCAATATCATCTTCCCAGGATGTCGGGAAACCAACTTCCATCGATATGCTGACTTTGTAGGGTTGCTTTTGTTTTTTTTCAAAATCATGAATGCCGATCTGAAGTTGGCTCGTGAATTCGTTAATAAAAATTCGATAACATTCGCTCACTTTTTGGATCCTTCCTGGAGATATGCAACGTCGCGTTTGAGGTTCATCATGCTTTGCCCGCCATCAACAGGGATGATGAAGCCGCTCTGCAACGACCCGCTGACACAAAAATTGACCGCGGAAATGACGTCGCCGATGTTCACGGGTTCTTGCGTAAGATTGATGCTTGACAACTCCGAGACGCGTCCGGTGGTCAGCGGCCCGCTTTCCAAAAACATGGATGGAGCAACACCATAAATTTTGGCAATCCCTTCAAAAGCAAGCGCATAAATTTTAGTTGCTGCCCCCAGGGCTGATTTTGAGAGAGAGTATGAAAGATAGTCCATGTTTGGTGAAATGACGCGGCTATCAAGCATGTTGACAACTGTCTTGTCATTCGGCTTTCCATTGCTCAAAAAGGCCTCCATCAGCAACAGCGGTGCCTGCAAGTTCACGGAAAATGCGCTTCTCAAAGTCTCGGGATTCAGAGATCCAGGCTTGTCGTATTCAAACCGGGATGCATTGTTTATTAATATATCAATTTCCCGATTCTCAGGTGTGCCGCGACGAAAGAATTCAGTCGCCGTATTCAGGTCGGTTACCTCCCCCAAATTGTAAGAGAATGTCATCAGGTTGTCGCGGTACCTGGACGCGCCACCAGACAGATTCTTGAAATCGAAGGGTGTTGTGTGGTGATGGCTGATGACGAAAAAGCCCTGCTCCAAAAATGACGATGTCAAAGCAAGGCCGAGTCGCTTTGCGCCACCAGTCACAAGAATGGTTTTCATTTGTGCGCTTTCATGCTTCAGGAGATTGCCAGGAGAGGGTGCGTGTGCATCGCGGGGAATCTTCGCTGCTTGCCGAATTTTTTGCACCGTCATGGACGTTGACGACGCGTTCTTCTGGACGACGTCACCAAGACCAACAGTGGTCGAATGACGCTTTGTTGATTGGATTCCAGCGGTTTTCCTTTTGAGTCACGTGCCTGCATCGCAGGTTTGGCAATCATCAAAATCCGCAGGCATCGTCACGGATGGTAAGGCTTTATCATGAATTGTTGTCCACTGATCTCTCTCTCAGAAACTGATCCGCTTCCTTGATGATCGATTTCAGAAAATACATCAAGTCTTGTGAGAAGTAAAGCTGCTCGCGCGGTGAATAAAGGAAGTCATCTGATAAAAACGCAACAAAGACTAATGAGTGAAACTGTATTCCGTCAAATTCATGCACGCCGGTGGATGGATTCAAAGTGTACGCGTACAGCTCTCGACTGGCCGAGAGTTTCGCACCTCCGAGCGAGTGTTTGAGTGATGTGATGATTTCATCAGCTTTGCTTTGCGCTGCGGTTGGGAAATACAGGCACAAATTGACCCTGCGGACGTTGAGCTCGATGCGGAAGCGCAGTGCGATGGGGTTGTGCAAGTCGCTCTTGCGTGCGTTCGTCGTGTGTAGACGGAGAGTATATTCCGCGTCTCCTCTTCCAGGGTTGTGGATGACATTGATTGTGGGCTTTGCTGGAAGTTCGCACGAAGATATCGACGATGGTCCGATTGGTTCGCTGATGCGTTTTGAATAATCAAGAATGTTTTCAAGCTCTCTGGGAATGACAATTGTCAATATTTTGGTTGTTTGTTCATGAAGTGCTGAAATACCTGAGTTTGAAACTCCACTCAGCAGCGCGATGAGTGAAATCGGTAGGATATTTCCAAGCAAGATGGCGCCGGCCTCGACCCATTTTTCGTGAGATTTATAAATGAGGCCATCCCCCGCTACGTACAAATCGATCAACAGCAGAGAAATAAGAAAAATTGCCACCAGGATTTTGTAGGGTTTTGGAATGACGGCGATTCTCAATTGATCAAAAAATTCCATGATATCAAACTTATAATTTAATAATTAAAAATGTTTTTGATGGTTCAAGCGGCTCGTCAACGTTGCAGACAGGTTGATCATTTGCGCGAACCAGGCTGTCGGCGGCATGGACGCAGACATGGTAATGCGCGCCGCAGGACGGTTTGCCGTATCGCGTTGTGTCATGTCTCCACCACCTTTGCGGGCAGCGAATTGAAAGGCGCGGACAATGACCGCCACAGACGGGATTGCGGCGCAGAAGCGATACCTGCGTCGGATCCCGATCCAGTTCGGGGCACGGTGCAGGCGCACCGCGCCCTCAGGCCATCCCGGAGTCGGGAATTTCGCCGCTGCCAGATGGCGGGAGAATCAGTCCCCGGATCCAGACCGCGTCGCCGTCCGGGATCGGCGGTTCAGGCGTGGCGCGAGCTGATTGAGCGCCAGACCCGCCAGCACGAGCAGGCCTGCGCCGATTTTCCACGGCTGGAGGGTTTCGCCGAGCACCAGCGCGGCACACACCATTCCGACCGCCGGGACCAGCAGGGTGTAGGGCGCCAGCTCGGCTGCAGCATGTCGCCGCATCAGCATCGACCACACGCCGAAGCCGAACAGGGTGTTGGGATAAGACTGGAAAAACACGGCGGCCCACGACCAGACGCCCATCGCATGCAGCGCGGCAGCCACGGCGGTCGGTCCCTCTGTGAGCAGTGACAGCGCCACCAGCGGCGGCACCGCGACCAGGCTGCCCCATGCCGCAAGGGCGAGCGGATCCACCCTGCCGATATGCTTGGTCAGCATGTTCGCCGTCGCCCACGACAGCGCGGCCCCGAGCACCATCATCAGTCCATCCAAAGTGGCCGGCTGATCGAGGTGCAGGGCGACCACAGCCATCCCCAGGAACGCAATGCCTGCACCGATCCACTGCAGCGGGCGCACGCGCTCGTGCAGCAGGCCCCAAGCCAGCCCCATCGTGAAAAAGGCTTGCAGCTGGATGACGAGGGAGGCCAGTCCTGCCGGCATGCCCAGCTTGATACCGACGAACAGCAGCGCGAACTGCACCCCGAACTGTGCGAGGCCCCAGGCCACCAGCCACCGCCACGCGATTGCCGGACGCCGGCGCAGGAATACCAACGGAAAGGCAGCGAACAGGAAGCGCAAGCTCGTGAACAGGAGCGGCGGCATGCCGCGAAGCCCCAGTTTGATGACAACGAAATTCGAACCCCAGATGGTGACAACGATCAACATCAACGCGATGTCGCGAAGCCGCATCGCGTCATGCGTCTGTGCTGCCGAAGTTTGGGAGGTGCTCATGGTTGCCGGGGTCCACGGGGTGTTGATTGCCGCGTCGTCACCGGGATTCCGCCCCTGACCGGCGATCTTGCCAATATGCGTACATGGCGAGTACGCATTCGGGAATCTCGAGCGAAACCCGCTCGCGGTCTGCCGGGGTTTTGATCAGGGCGTCGCGCTCCGGGCCGAAATCCTCTTCGCCGAGAAGCCGGATCGGGCGCAGCCATGCCTGACCCTGCTGGGTCGCCAGGAGGGCTGCCCAGTCCTCCTCGCAGAATTTCATGCCGGTAATGAATCCATACGCCCAGATTTCCGCGTCGTCCCGCTCCTGCGCGTGGTCCTGAAATGTCGACCAAAGGGGAACCATGGAGGGGCCATCGGGGTGCTCGAGGTTGGCAACGATGCCGTCGTGGAGGCGCGTGATCAAAACCAGAATATGGTCGAGTTCCTGCGCGTCCTGCGTCGGAGGCCGCATGGCGGCAAAGTCCTCACCCCAGATTCGGGGAATCCATTGCTGCGGCGTGACCGTCTTCGGACCGATCGCCAAGGCATGCAGGTAGCCGTCAAGCATGTCGAGGGTCATGCTGTCGGGAACGTCTGCATACAGCAGGAAGTCATCGAGGATGCCGATCTCGTCGTCGGTCAGCGGGAGGTGTGTGTTTTCGGATTCCATGGCCGGGCACTGTAGTGCATCGGCGCCACGCGCCGTCACTGCGCGACGGCCTGCATGTCATCGGCGATCTTGCGCGCCAGCTGCAAGCGTTCAGTCCCTCGTTCCAGACCCTCGATCCAGCGTCGAGGAATTGCCTGCAGGCCTCCGATGGCGCCGCACAGTGCACCAGTCAATATTGCGCGCGCCTGGTTCTGGCCGCCGCCGTTGACCGCCGTGAGCACGGCAGTCTCGAAATCGCTGCCGAACCGCGCGGCCAGGTAATAGGCAGCAGGAAACTGGTGGTAAACCGCGCACGGCAAGCCGTAGAGAAGGCAGATTTTCCACGCCGGCTCGAACTGCAGGTCGGGGTCGCGCGCGGCGCGTGCGATGTTGGAGGGCATGAGCAGCGCATCCGGGGAGGCGAACTGACCGGCGTCGCGACGTGGCTTTTCCGAATCAGCCGTCACGGCCGACTCCGATGCGGTGGTGACTGTATGAAACGGCAACTGTCCTTCGCGGACGAGTGCCATGAGTTTGCCCGACACTGCTTCGTCCAGCGCATGGCCCTGCACCAGAAGGCCCAGCACGCTGGCGTAGGCCACGGTCATGGCCATGACCGTGGGATCAATCTGTGTCAGTGCGGTGTTCGCGCAGACATCGCGCGCCAGCTTCCCGGGTTGCAGCGCGTTGCGTACGGCGATGGCGAGCACGCGCTCTGCCGCTTCCGTGTTGTCGGCGTAACCACCGCTTTCACCCCATGGCCGCCCTTGCACGACGCGCGCACGCCAGGATTCGCGCATGGACTGGCTGGTGTAGCCACCCGGCCCGCTGAGTGGCGTACCGTCGATCAGCGGAAAGAATTCGTCGTCGATTCGCTGGCAGAAATCCGCCTCGTCGTAGGCGCCACGCCCGGCGAGGCTTCGCAGCGTGAGTTCCAGCAGCCATCCAGCTTGCGACGACTGACCCGCGCGCAGGCCGGCGTGGTAGCGGCCGGGGCGCGGCTCGGTGTAGTCCGAAATCCAGGGACCATAGTCACGGCGCAGTGCATCGAGGTCGTAGTACCAGTGCGGGCCGAGCCCCAGTGCATCCCCGACAAATGCCCCCATGAGTGCGCCGGCGACGCGCTCGCCGAGGGGAATGGAAGTGGGTTGCGGGGTGGTTGTCATGTGTGGGTTCCATCTGGTTGTGAAGCTCTGCAGCAAATCGGCTCGACGCCTAGACTATCCGTGTTTGCGGAACATCTGGCAAGGTATGAACGAGATTTTCCGTACGTGGTGCCGCGCGAATCCTGGCACTGTTCATGCAATGTGACTCAACAAGGAATTATCGAATGCTTGTTCAAGCGTATGGAGCCCAAGCGGGCGATCAGCCTCTGGCGCCACTGGAAATCACGCGCCGAGCCCCGGGCGAACACGATGTGCAAATTGACATCGCATATTGCGGTATCTGTCATTCAGACCTGCATCAGGTGCGCTCGGAATGGGCTGGGACGCAGTACCCATGCGTTCCCGGTCATGAAATCGTGGGGCGCGTGTCCGCGGTCGGTGCGCACGTGACGGGCTTCAAGACTGGCGATCTCGTCGGTGTTGGTTGCATGGTGGACAGTTGCGGGGATTGCGAGGAGTGCCATGCCGGTCTGGAAAACTACTGTGACGGCATGGTCCCGACCTACAACGGCGCAACGCCGGATGCGCCGGGTTGGACCCACGGCGGCTATTCCCAGGCCATCGTCGTGAACCAGCGCTACGTGTTGCGGATTCGTCACCCCGAAGAGCAGCTCGCGGCCGTGGCACCGTTGTTGTGTGCTGGCATCACCACGTACTCGCCTCTGCGTCACTGGAAGGTCGGTCCGGGCATGAAGGTCGGTGTGGTCGGCATCGGCGGACTCGGGCACATGGGGATCAAGCTTGCGCACGCGATGGGCGCCCACGTGGTGGCTTTCACCACGTCGGAATCGAAGCGCGCGGCGGCCAAGGCCCTGGGTGCGGACGAGGTCGTGGTGTCGCGTCACACCGATGAAATGGCCGCGCACGCGAAGAGTTTCGACTTCATTCTCAATACGGTGGCAGCCTCGCATGATCTTGATGCGTTCCTGGTCCTGCTGAAGCGCGACGCGACCATGGCCCTGGTGGGAGCGCCGTCCACGCCTCATCCGTCCCCGCAGGTGTTTGACCTCATCATGAAGCGACGCTCGCTTGCAGGATCGTTGATCGGCGGTATTCCGGAGACGCAGGAAATGCTCGACTTCTGCGCCAGGCATGGCATCGTTTCGGACATCGAGCTGATCGGAGCCGATCAGATCAACGTCGCCTACGAGCGCATGCTCAAGGGAGATGTCAAGTATCGCTTCGTGATCGATAACGCCACCATGGCGCGTCATTCGTAACCATTCAGGGCAAGGGGCAGGCTCGATCCAGGACGTCAGGGTCGAGCCTGCGGCTGCAGGCAATCCTGCACGTTGGCAAGGTTGCGGAACATGGGCCTGGAAAACAGAAAGCCCTGGAACAGCCTGACGCCGTGATGGAGGAAGAAGTCGCGCTCCCCCTCTGTTTCCACGCCTTCGGCGACGAGATCGATCCCAAGTTCCTGCGCCAGTCGGATGACGGACCGCGCAATCGCCTGGCGCGGGCGATGCGCATCCACGCCGCGGACCAGGTCCATATCGAGCTTGATCAGGTCGGGCTGGAAATCTGAAAGCAGTCGCAGGCCCGCGTAGCCGGCGCCGAAATCGTCAATGGCGGTCAGAAAACCCTGACGCTTGTATTCATGGAGAATTTCGGCAAACCATGGACCGTCCTCGACGCGCTCCCCCTCCGTGACCTCGAAAATCACACTTCCGACGTCAAGCCCGCGTTTGCGCGCGATGGTCAGGCTGGTCTGGATGCAGACTTCGGGTCGGTAGATCGCATGCGGAAGGAAGTTGATCGAAAGCTTCTCGCCCCGGTCGATCACGCCGAGATCGCAGGCCAATTCGATGGCGCGCACGCGGCACGACTGGTCAAAAGTGTAGCGGTTGGTGTCGTTGACGCGCGACAGGACGCTGTTTGCAGGTTCGTCCTGCATGCCGCGAATCAGCGCTTCATGGGCATAGATTCGGCGCGCTGGAACATCGAGGATGGGCTGGTAGGCATACGTGAATGCAAGGCCGCCGCCGCGGCCCGCCCCGCAGATCGCACAGCCAGCCTCGCTGGCTCCGCAGTAAGCATCGATGGCGCTCGATGCTACGCCGTGTGCAAGAGTTTCAGATGTTACCATGCGTCTCCCCGATTCCTGCATCTGCTCGATCCATACCCCTAGCCTAGCAGGCTGTCGGAGAATTGTTTTCCTGTCCGCGGTGGGCGGGTTGCGGGGCTTTGCGCTTCGTCGCTCCCGCTGCGACACCTGACCCACGCCCGGGTTTCCTGCAGCCGCATGGAACGGTCATGGCCGGGGAGCACTGCCATGCATGTCCATGCCACCCATGTTCATTCCATGCATGTTCATGCCGTTCGCGGCGCTGGCGCCCGAGGCATCGGCGGGACGCACCTCGAATTCGACGCGAAGCGAGGCGCCGCCAGAAAACTCCAGGTTGACGGGAACTCGTTGACCGGGGTGGATGTCCTGCTTCGGTTGCATCAGCATGATGTGATAGTCACCCGGCCGAAACTCCACCACAGCGTGCGGGGGGATCGTCACCTTGTGGACTGCGAGCATTTCCATGGTGCCGCCTTTGCGTACGCTGCGGTGGAGCATGACGTCGCCATACGCGGGGCTGCGGGCGCCGACGAGGTCGATGGGACGCGTGGAGTGATTCTCGAGCGTCATGTAGCCGCCAGCGGGAAGTCCCGCGGGGAGCCAGCGAATCCAGGCGGAGCGCACCTCGATCGCCGCGGGTTTGGCCGCGAACGCGCAAACGCCGAGGCCGAGCCCGAGTGTCACCAAGGCACCGATGGCGGCGCGGCGAGCGCCGCGGGAATGTTTGGGTTGCAGGGTTGTGTGCATGATGCGGGGTCTCCAATCAGGGTGCCGGGCGTCAGTGCGTCGGCGGAGCAGGCTGGCTTGGCTCAGGGTCAAGCCACGCAGAGTTTCGAAGGATGGCATGCGATGACTCCGCGATTGGGTTTGATGTTAATCGTGCGCTTGCGGCGCGTGGCAACGCGCCGCGGCGATGCTGCCGACATGGGTAGCAACCAGCAAGGTGGAAATTCCAGTAAAAATTGTCACCACGCCGTCGAAGTCCTCGATATGAACAAGGTCAAAGCCCAGCAACACCAGTCCGGCACATCCCATTTTGATGGCGCCTTGCAGGGCGCTGGCCGCGCCACGGGCATGCGAGCAAGCATGTGCCATGCCGAGCGCCAGAGCCAGGGGTGCTGCAATCCCGCACAGCGTGCCCAGGGCCATCGCGAACACAGCCATGGCCTGAAGATTCCGGCCAATACCCAGGGCCCATGCAAGCATGCACAGCGTCGCAAATGACGCGACGCACGCAGCGTAGACCGATTCGGATGCCCAATGCAGCGGCAGGCGCATCGCCAGCGCCGATCCGAGGAGGATGGCGCTGGCGTACAGCAGGTAGAACAGAGCATTCTCGATGGGTGTGAACCCGAGCGCATGAAACGCATAGGGCAACATTGCATAAAGTCCCAGGCTGAAGCTCATGATCAGCGCCGAGCCGATGCCATGGCGCATGAAGGTCGGGTTGCACAGAAGGCTGATATAGGTCGCACGCGCAGCGCTGGTCGCCGTGGGCGTGCTCCTCGCTGCAGGTGGGTGTGTCTCGCGCAGCACGCGCTTCAGGACGACGAGATGGAGGGCGGTCGCGGCCGCCAGGGTGAAGAAGCACGCACGCCAGCCCCAGCGCTGCTGGATGGCGGCGCCGAAAACGGGCGCCAGCGCCGGCGAGAGCTGGCTGGCCATTGTGAACCATGCGAATGCGCTGCGTAGCGACGAGGCACGCTCGAAGACGTCGCTGACGATCGCGCGCGCCACCACGGCGCAGGCGGCGGTGCCGCAGGCCGTGCACACGCGACCGACATAAAGCATGGTCACACCGGTGCTGACCGCCGACACTGACAGACCCACGATGGCGATGGCAAGCCCAAGCAGCACCGCGGGGCGGCGGCCATGTCGGTCGCTGTAGCTGCCATAGAACGGCTGTGCCAGACCCAGGGCTACCAGATACGTCGCGACGAGGGTTTTGGTGGCCGCTTGCGTGGTGTGCAGCGCCGCCGTGATCGCGGGCAGCGACGGATTGAAGAAGTCCACCGCCATCAAACCCATGGCGAGCACGGCGCAAGCGGTGACGAGTGCGTGGCGCTGGTCTGGTTGCATGGATCCGATGCTGCCGATGCGCGCTCAGCCGGCGCTGCGGATGACCATGCCGCGATTGGCGAAAAAGCGCTTGAATTGGGCGCATGGCATGTAGACATCGGCCTGGGTTCCCGTAATTCCCGAGGGGTTGTGGAACCAGATTCCGTGCGTATCGCGTCCGTGAAGCAGGACGAGATGACCGCCCTGATGGACGTTTGGTCGCGAGGGGTAGCGGATCTCGGGGCTGACCGAGGCCATGGCCATCGACCCCGGGCCGATGCCATTGATCAGTTCCGACACGTCGTTGCGAGGGTAGATGCGCACGACCAACCCGAAGGCTTCGAGGAGCCAGTGCGCAAACCGGCTGTAGTACAAGCCTCCGACCGATCCGTCCGCAGCGACGACGTAGGCGTGATGATGCATGGCTTGATCGAGGAGCTGGCTGGCATTCGGAACATGGTGCTGCCAATAACCGAGCATCGAACGCAGGCAGGCGAGACCGCACAGCCTCCGCGCCCAGAATCGGTAGCGCTGGGGATCATCGAAGCCGGACGTGCGCCAGGTCTGGTCCAGGCAGGGATCCTCCCGGTGCTCGACGATGCGGTGCACGAATCGCGGATCGGCCCATTGCGAGAAATACGGTACGGCAGGGTGGCGAAACACTGGCATGGCGGGTGGCGGGCCTGCGGGATCCCGGCGTCAGGGGCGGTAGCGCTGGCAGGCACCGATGGACGCGACGATGCGCGCGATCAATTCTTCATAGTCCCAGCCGTGCGGCGCTGCCATGGTGGCGAGGTTGCCTTGGCGCGACAGACCGGGAAGGGTGTTGACTTCGAGAAACCACGGCGTGCCCTCGCGGTCGACCATGAAGTCGAAGCGGGCGTAGCCGTGGCAACCAAGTGCCGTGAACATGTTCTGCGCATCCCGGCACACGGCGGCGGCGGTGGCGTCGGGCAATGCGGCGGGGCATTCGTAGCGCCGCGCCGCGGGCGCGTGTTTGGTGTCGTAGTCATAGAACGGCGCGTCGTGATGAATCGCCAGTGGCGGCAGCACGGTGAGCTCCTCGCCGATCTCGAACACCGCGACCGTGACGTCGATCCCCTCGATGCAGGCGCAGGCCAGCAATGGTGCCTCCTCCAATGCTGCCGCACGCAGGCATTCGCCAAGCGCCATGGGGGAATCAACGACGCAAGCACCCAGACTTCCGCCACCCGAGGCGGGCTTGAGGAAAACGCGGCCATTGAACACGCCGAACAGCGCACGCGCGGACTTGTCACTTGCGTTGCGGCGGTCGCACGACATCCAGCGGGGTACATTCAGCCCGGCGTTTTCAGCGATGCGATTGCACAGTGGTTTGTGCATGGCGATTGCGCTGGCAGCCACGCCGGAGCCGTTGTAGGGGACTCCGGCGAGCTCGAGCGCGCCTTGCAGTTTGCCGTCCTCGCCCCACCAGCCATGAATGGCGAGGAAGGCGAAGTCGCAGGTCCGCAGCTCGGCATGGTCGAGGTCGTTGAGATCACGCACGCTGCAGCGCATGCCGAGGTGTGCCAATGCGGAAATTGCATCCTCGGCACTGCGCAAGGAGCCAGCGCGTTCGGGGCCCGAACCACCGGTGATCAACAGCACACTGGGGTCATGGTGGAGAAGATGCTGCCGCTTTGGGCGGGATTGGACCAGATTCATGGGTGTCTTTTCCGGGTTGTGCGCATGCGAGGAATGTCCTGTCGAGGTTGACGCAGTGCAAAAGCGCGCCACCAAGCATGGGCATGGCGGCACGCGCGATATCGCGAAAACCGGGGGAGTCGCGGCTGGCGAAGAGCAGCGGGGGGCTCGCCCGGGAGGCGTGATTCGCGCCTATTTGCCCTTGGTCAATGGCCTGACGCAAATCCCCAGCCACGAGCGAGCCGGGGTCGATGACGGAAACCGCGGGGCCGAGCAGTTCGCCCAGGCGCTGGCGCAGGAACGCGAAATGGGTGCAACCGATGATCACGGCATCACGTCGCCGCGCGTCCAGGCGCGCGAGGTCGACCGCAAGGAGCGTGCGGGTGTCGGGATGCATGCCGAGGCCCTGCTCGATGCGTGTCACCAGCTGCGGGCATGCGATGGTCGCCACGCGTGCGGCGGGTCGCAAACCCCGGATCTGCTGTTCGTAGGCGCGAGTACGGACGGTCGCTTCAGTGGCGAGAATGCCAATGTCCTGCAGATTGGGTTGCCGCGCGGCGAATCGCGCGCCGGCTTGCAGCACGTCGAACACCGGGACGTCGATCAGGTGCCTCAGCGTCGGGCCGTGCACGGCGCAAACGGTGTTGCATGCCACGACCAGCGCCTTCACGTTCTGGGTGCGCATGAAGCACGCAATGCGCGCCGTGCGTGCCTGAATCAGCGCGGGAGGCTTGTTGCCATACGGCGCATGTGCGAGGTCGGCGAAATAGATGAAGCGCTCGTGCGGGAGCAGACGCAGCAGACTGCGCAAGGTGGACAGACCGCCCACGCCCGAATCGATGACGCCGATCGGTTGCATGTTCAACGCTGTGTCGCCAGGGATGACACACATTCCCGAATTCCTCGTGTGGGTTCGCCCGGGGCAACTGCCTCGTCCGCAGACTGGCAGCCGCCGCTGATGAACCTTGATTGAATTGGGAAATGCTAGAGCCCGTGGGCACGCGCGAAACCACGACACGCAAAAAGCAAGTAGCGTGCAGCTTTGGCGGCTTTAAACCGAGAAAACAATTAAAAAATATTTATTAAACAAAATAAAAATGACAATCCGGGGTCATACCATAAGGCCCGACATGGTTACTGGCCAGACCGGAACGACGATGGAAGCCGGTTCTCCTTGGCAGCGTCAGCCCGCGCCACCGCTCTCAGCACGAGCAGCAGCACCGTGCCGACCACCATCACGCACGCCGCGAAGTCCAGCCCGGCCGCGTAGCTGCCTGAGCGCGCGGCCAGACGCGCCGTCACCAGAGGGCCGAGAATTTGCGCGGCGCCGTATGAAACTGTCATGCGCCCCATCATCCTGGCGGGGCGGGTCGGATAAAAGCGGCCCGCCATGGTCAGAACCAGACTGACCATGCCGATGAATGTACCTCCGAACAGCAGCGCTCCCAGCAGCGCCGCCGGCAGGCCGCCGACGGTGACAGGCAACACGATGCCGACGATCTGAAGCAGCGCAGCCACGATCAATGCGTTGAGGTCGCCGATGCGGCGCGCGATCAGGTCCCAGTTGACGCAGGCCGGAGCAGCGCCCAGTCCGATTGCCAGAAATACGAGGTTGCCATGACCCTTGAGTCCGGGGAGGTGGTTGACGATGGCGACGATGAACGTGGCGCTGACGACGTAGCCAATGCCAGCGCAAAAGTAGGCTGCCATGAAAATATTGAGGAAGGTGCGGCTCGGCGGACGATCCTCCAGGCGCTGCCCGCTACGGGTCAGCCCGGATGTGTCCGGCGACGGCAGCCAGCCCAGTGCCGGCAGCAGGAGCACTGCGCCGATGGTCGTGAATGCGAACCACTGCCGCGCCCAGTCCAGTGCCGGGCTGAACAGCATCACGGCGGCAGCGCACCCTGCAATGCCAAGGCCGAGGCCAGCGAAGTGGATGCCAAGCTCGCTGCGGAAATGATGTCGCATCAACCAATGCAGAATCAAGCCTGTGCCCAGAAGCAGGCCGGCGGCGCTGCTCAGCCCTGCCAGGTAGCGCGATAGCCCCCACACCACCAGATTGGTGCTCAGGCCCATGGCGGCGGTACTCAGCACAGCAAGCACCATGCCCAGGCGGTAGAGGCGATCCTTCAGCACCATGTCGCTGATGGTCGACGCCACCAAGGCGCCACTCAGGTAGCCGGCGTAGTTGATCGATGCCAGCCAGCCAGCCTCGCGCAGGCCCAAGCCTGCTTGCTGCTGCATCAGCGGCAGCAGCGGGGTATAGGCAAAGCGGGCGACGCCCAGGGACAAAAGCAAACTGCAGATGCCAGCAAACAGAACCTTGCGGCGCTGGACGCGATCATGCGCGTCAGGAACGTGAGACATGATGTTGTTGGACTTTTCAAGGCAACACAGGGTCGCCCCAGGTTTTCCTGTCCCTCCGGAGGACGTCGGGCACAGCCCCGGAGGCGCGCAAAAGACTTTGCCGATTCTCTACCAGGAATGACGATCGCGCATGGATCAGGCGGCCGCTTCCAGGCCGTGCTCGCGCAGGGTCACCCACAGGGCGCTGGCGAGCTTGACGTCGATGGATGCCTCGCGTGCACGGTGCTCGACCGATTTCTCTCCCTGCGCGAGAAGCTCGATCAGCTCCAAACGCTTCGGGCTCGCAACAGCGCCGCCGATGCGAGCAACCTGCTCATCGAGATGGTTCTTGAGCGCCCGAGGATCCATGAAAAAGATCTTAACGCGACGCAGCGCGTGCGGCGTCGCGTCGTCGACACCGGGTGGCGCCTGCGCGTCCGGTGGGCGCTCCCGTCGGCTGCCTCATGCGGTGCGCATCGTGCCAGTCTCGAGATAGCGCTGGTGCCAGGCCAGTGCCTCGCCCGGAAGCGAGGGCGATTGCTGGCCGTAGGAGTGCTCGCGTGCACGCTGGAAGTAATCGCGTAATGCCGGGCGAAAATCTGGATGGGCGCAATTGTCCATGATGACATTCGCGCGCTGCTTGGGGCTGAGGCCGCGCAAGTCGGCGAGGCCCTGCTCGGTGACGATGACCTGCACGTCCTGGGTGATGTGGTCGACGTGGCTCGCTTGCGGCACGATGGATGAGATTGCCCCGCCCTTCGCAGTCGATGGGGTCATGAAAATCGATACATACGCGTTGCGAGCGAAATCACCCGAGCCGCCGATGCCGTTCTGGATACGTGATCCCATGACGTGGGTCGAGTTGACGTTGCCGTAGATGTCGGCCTCGATGAGTCCATTCATGGCAATGCATCCCAGTCGCCGGATCAGCTCAGGATGGTTGCTGATCTCTTGCGGGCGCAGGATCATCTTGTCGCGGAATGCGGACATGTCGGCGTTGAGCGAGGCCGCCGCGTCGGGGCTGAGCGAGAAGGCTGTGGCCGACGCCATGCGCAGTTTGCCGGCACGCAGCAGGTCGATCATGCCGTCCTGAATCACTTCGGTGTAGGCCGTCATGCCGTCGAAGGGAGCGTCGAGAAGGCCTGTCAGCACGGCGTTGGCGATGTTGCCCACGCCCGACTGCAGTGGCAGCAGCTCGCGCGGCAGGCGACCGCGTCCGACCTCGTGTCGCAGGAACTCGAGCAGGTGTCCGGCGATGGCGCCTGCCACCGCGTCGGGCTTGGCAAACGGCAGATTGCGGTCCGGCGCTTCGGTTTCGACGACCGCGATGACCTTGTCCGGATCGCAGTGAAAATAGGGCTCGCCGATGCGCTGGTCAGCGCGCAGGAGTGGAATCGGCACGCGATGCGGCGGCAGCGCCGTTCCATAGTAGATGTCGTGCATTCCCTCCAGGGCGGGATTCTGCCAGCGGTTGACCTCCAGGATGACATGCCGGGCGCGGTCGAGCCAGGTTTTGTTGTTACCGACGGATGACGATGGAATCAACGAACCGTCGGCGCGAATGCCGGCGACCTCGATCACCGCGGTATCGAGCGGACCGAGGAAGCCTTGCCAGGCCATCGGGGCGACCTGGCTGAGGTGCATATCGAAATATTCCATCTCTCCGCGGTTGATGCGTTCGCGCGCGATCGGATCGGAGTTGTACGGCAGCCTGAACTCGATGCCGTCGGCCTTGGCAAGCGCACCGTCGAGTTCGGGGCCGGTTGATGCTCCCGTCCAGACGCGGACGCGCATCGCGCGTCCCGCCGCGTGCTCGGCTTCCATGCGGGCGGCCAATGCCATCGGGACCGCTTTGGGATAGCCGGATCCGGTAAAGCCGCTCAGACCAAGCGTGCTTCCTGGTTCAATTCGCGCCGCCGCTTCGGCAGCAGACATGACTTTGGCGCGTAGCGCTGCATTGGCGATTCGCTGGTGCATGCAAGGATCCTCCTCGGTGATGGCAGCGGCGGGCGCTGCGTTTCGAAGGCTCAATCCTAGGCATGTCAATCCGGTGTTTCACTTACAGCGCAAACATGGACCCCACGCGGGTTGTCAAGCCGTCGGCAACGCGGCGTTGCGCACCCTCTCCGACAACCACCGCAACAAGCTGGATGCGGCGCGGTCACGCTCCTCGCCAGCAACGTCCGCGTGGCACTGTTCGTGCCATCGCAGGATGTCTTCATCCACGACGCCCATGGCAGCAAGAAACCGGGTCAGAGGGCAGCTTGCCGAATCCGATGGCGCGAGAACATGCATCGAGCGATCATGACCGGTACGCCAGTGATAGGCCAGCGCGCCAAGCCAGGTGCGCAGGTGCCCGTCGCGCAAGAGGTCGATGGGTCGCGCCCGCGTCCATGCGATGAACGCGTCGGCAGGCATGGGGCGAGCGAGGGCGTATCCCTGACCGTAGTCGGCGCCAAGAATGCGGGCCGCCTCCACAAATCCATCGTCTTCCAGGCCCTCGACGACTGTCATCGGTGCAAACTCCTGGCCAATGCGTAGCAGCGTGCTGAGCAGGCGCAGCGTCTTGACGGGATCTTTCGGGAGTTCGCGCACCAGCGCCTGGTCGATTTTGACGGTGTTGATCGGAAGGGAGGCCAGGCGCATGAGGCTGCTGTAGCCGGCACCAAGATCATCCAGCGCGATGTTGACACCCAACGCGCTCAACGCGTGAATGGCCTCGCTCGCACGTGTCTGGTCGAGGTCCTCGCTCTCCAGGATTTCCAGCGTCAGATGCCGCGGCGCAACCTGCGAGCTGCGTAGCGCCCGTTCGACCCAGAGGGGGCAATCCGCATGCACCAGCGTGGATGGAGAGAGATTGACCGACACTTCCATCTCGATGCCGGCATCGCGCCAGCCGTGGACGAGATCAAGCGCTTTGCCCAGTCCCTGCACAAAAAGTGCCTGAAGTTGCTTGACACCGAAAGCTGGGAGAAACGCCGCCGGGTTCGACACCTGCCCATCGGCGGCCTGCAACCTTGCCAGCGCTTCCACTTTTGTGACGGCACCACTTTGCAAGTGGACGATCGGCTGCACCCAGATGCGCAGGCCGTCCGCATACAGCAGTTCGCGGTAACGACGCACCTCCGCCGGATCGATCGGCTGATAGTCGCGCGCGGTTGCGGCGAACAAGGCGTTGAGGCGATTGTGCAGCGCACCGAGCCACGATCGCGCCCAATCTGACGAGAACTGGTGCGGATAGGCGCCCAGCAGCATGAGAACGCTGTCTGTCTCGTCACCTCGGACGATGGGGATCGCAGCCGCGCTTCGCCAGCCGAATTCGGTCGCCAGCGGGTGCCAGCGCGCCAGATCCTGATCGAGCATGTATGCGTCGACGATTTGAACGTCGCGACTGAACCAGCCGTTCGATACCGGGCCGCGCACCGGGGTGCCGGATCGGTTGAGATTTGGGTAGAGTTCGCGTGAACGCAGTGCTTCGGCAAGCGCGGGATAGTCCGATCCGGCACCCATTTCGTCGCGTAATTGGCCACGTTCGTCGGGACGAAAAACAATCGCGTACCGAATTCCTCGAAGTTGCCCCAATTGCTTGACCATTGCCGGCAGGATGTCGACCCAGCGTGCCCCGCTGGATGGCTGCACCTCGAGTAGTTCCGAGTATTCCCGGATGGTTTTCTCGATTTCCGCGAGTTGCGTCTGGACGTCGAGTCGCAGCCTGGCCGTCGTGACGCGAAGGATGCGGTAGCGTTCGCGCGACGAGTACATGGTGCTCTCGAATTTCGCTCGCAGCAAATCTTCGTAGAGCCCAAAGCTTTTTTCCATATTGGCACCAGACACGCCGACCAGCGCGTGAATTGCGCCGAGCGACTTTGCATTCTCGACCAGCGATTCAGCGGACGTTTCAGGGCTCAACAGGAACAGCAGATGATTGCTCTGGGCATCATGCAGGCGTTCGAATTCCGCCGGAGTCAGGCATCGCAGGACACGCGCGAGATCAGCTGATTTGGCAAGCTCCTCGTAGAACGTTTCAGAAAATGCCCTGGCGACCGCTTCAAGCATGTGGGCGTCCAGCGCCGTCAACAAGAGTCTCGCCTCGTCACTGAACGGGTCGAGTTTCAGTTCGCGAACGCTTTTCTCGGCAAGCATTGCGGTGGGTGCCGCGAGGCTCCACCATTGTTCACGGTCGACTTTGTGGGCCTTGCCGGCGTACATCGCGGCATCCGCCATGCGCAGCATGGCGTCCGGCTCGGTCGCGTGGTCCGGGTAGAGGGCGACGCCCATGGTCATGCTGATGCGGGCGCTGCGACCTTCACCGAGGTCGAACGGCGCCTGCACGGCGGCGTGCAGGCGGGCCAGCGCGATGTGCAGTTCGACGAGCGGCTGCTCGGCATCCAGATCTTCGAGCACAACCACGAATTCGTCTCCCCCCAGCCGCGCGATGAAGTCCGACTGGCGAAGGCGCGTATGCAATGCTGCAGCAAGTTTCTTCAGAAGCGTATCCCCCGCAGGGTGACCGTAGCGGTCGTTCACCGGCTTGAAGTCATCCAGATCAAAGACGCCAACTGCCACCACCGTGTGATGGCGCTGGGCACGCGTCAATGCGACGGGCAGGTGCTCGCCGAGGGCGAGGCGGTTTGGAAGCCCGGTCAGCGGGTCGGTTCTGGCGCGCTGGCTTTCCTGTTTCTGGAGCCTGGCGAGGTCTGCCTTGAAGTCGAGTTCGTCGAGCCCGTGTCCGAGCAGCGCGCTGACTTGTTCGCATGCGTCACGGCTGCTGTCGTCAAACCAGCCGGCTTGCTCGCAGGCATAGACCAGAACCCCCCAGGCGTGCCCGCCACGCTCCACGACGGCAGCGAGGATCGAGGCCCATTGCAATCTTTGCAAATCCGCTGCGTACGGTGAACTCGCGTGCTCCGCCAGACTGTCCTGATAAACAATCGTTCCACGCGCGCGCCAGGCACGCGCGATTGCGGACTTTTCATCCGTGACCGAAACATGAATATTGTCGAGAAACGACAGATCCAGACTGGAGGCGCTTGCCCGGCCGGAGAAGTGGAACAAGCCGTCGGCGCCAGGCACGCCAAGCCATACCGCCGTGAAGTCAGTTCCGGTCACGAGGCTGTTGCACAGGCGTGCAATCATTCCTGCTTCGGTCGAGCTGTGCAATAGCGACTGCGTGGCGGCGACGAGCGCACGATAGACCCCTTGCGCCCGTTGGACCCGTTGCGCCTGGGCTTCTCTGGCGGTGACGTCCGCATATGTCCAGACCGATGTCGCACCGTCCGGGAGCAGCCGCGCGCGCAGGTCACAAACGCGCATGTCGGCGCCGGGCCCACGCACCCGCACGTTGGCAAGCTCGACACTTCCCGTGGCGTGCAAGGTCTCATACGCGGCGCCAACCCGCGCAAATTCGATGTCGTCGGCATACAGACTGCGTGTGGATTGCCCGATGCGCGGGGCGTCATCGTCCCCAAGCATGGCCAGCATGGCACTGTTCGCCGAGACGACGAGGCGATTGCGCGCAATCAGGATCCCTGACGTGGTGTTCTCCAGCAGTGCCTCCTGAAGTTCCAGGGCTTTGCGCCGCTCGCTGATGTCGCGCGATGCAGCGTAAAGGTAGGGCTGGCCATCGATCTCGATGCCTTTGGCGTTGATTTCGACGTCGAGGAGGTGGCCATCACGATGTCGGTGCCGCGTTTCAAAGATGTGACTTTCTCCCGCTTGAAGAACGTGGTCGTTGCGAAGCCTGATCGTTTCCCATGCATCACTCGCATCCCAGTCGGTGACATGCAGACGGCCGATGGCGTCAGCGTCATAGCCGAGCATGGCCAGAAATGCCTGATTGGCCTCGATGAGAAGCCCGTGATGATCGAGGATGTGGATGCCGTCGCTGGCGGTTTGCAGGATGGTGCGGTAGCGAAGTCGTTCCAGCTCGATTTCGCGCTGGCCACGCTTGCGTTCGGTCATGTCAAGACCGATGCTGACGAGGTACGCTGGCGAACCCAACGGATCCGTGAGCACGGTATTGGTCCAGGCGAAAAAGCGCTGCTTGCCGTCGGGGTCAACCCATGCCTGCTCGTGGTTTTGGGGCAGGGCTCCAGACCGGAAGTCGTCAAACACCGACTGGATCTCGGAGCGCTGCGCAGCGGGCAGGAATTTTGCCCAGAAAAACGGGATGCTCCTTGCTTCCTCCAACGTGCAGCCGGTCAAGGACTCCGCTGCCTTGTTGAGGCGAACGACGCTGCCGTCCCGATCCAGCACAACTCCGACGCCTCCCAGGCAGTCAAAGATCGCGGCACTGAACCGACGCTGCGCGTCCAGTTCTGCCGTCCGCTCATCAACCGCGCGTTCAATCGCCGCGACCCGCGAGGCGCGCTGACGGACGTAAAGCGCCCATAGCATGGCGGCAAACAAGCCCAGCATCCAAGCCGCCGTGCTTGCCGCGCGATGCGGGAGGAACGATCCTGGCGCAGGGGATGCTTCCACGGTCCATCGCCGTCCGCCAACGTCGATCACACCGCGAACCAGCGGTCCAATGGCTGCGGTTCTTGCCGCGTTTCCAACCGATGTCGGTGTCCGGGGGTAGAGCAGATGATCGGCGCCGGATGCGCTGTCGTCCAGGATCCGAACAAGAATGCCGGCCGCGGCCGGAGGCGAGCGTCCGTTGATCAGATCACTGATCCGGAACACCCCGAGCACGAAGCCGATGAGTCGGCCGTTGCGCTCTGCGGCGGTGACTGGCACGGTGCCGCCGCGATACACCGGCCTGAAGACAAGGAATCCCCCCTGATTGCTGGTCTCCTGAACGAGTGCGATGCGCGCCGTGGCGACCATCGAACCCGACAGCATGGCTTTCATCAACCCGGCCAGTCGTTGCGGATTCGACGCCAGGTCGAATCCGATCGCCTTGCGGTTGTCGTCCAGCGGGTTTGCAAAGAAGACCGGGTAATACGCGGTGCGATTTGCCTCCGGCACGAGGCGTCCACCCTCGTCGCGCTGGGTGATGCGAAACGCAGGGAATCCATTCTTGCGCGCCAAAGCCTCCCAGGCGGCGCGGTCCGCATTCGAGACACGCGGAATCCATTCCAAAGCCTGGATCGGTAGTTTTTGGGCGAGAAGGGCATTGGTGAAGCGCGTAAACTGACCGCTCGAGACCATGCCCGACGTATCGTAAAGCGCTCCCAGAGATTGCAGGCTGGCCAGCGCGGATTCCACCCGCTCGCTCACGTGCGAGATTCTTTCCCTGGCAGCATCGCGGAATTGCACCTCCGCGCTTTGGTCCTCGTGCTTTCTGAGCAGGCCCGTCACGGCGAGGACCATCAGCGTCGCTGGAAGAAACGCCTTCAGCCAGGGCCAGAGGCCGTTCGAGGAGAGGTCAAACCTTTCTGGCATTCGTCATCACGTTCGGCAGCGCATGCCTCAAGCGTGGCCGGAGCGGATGGCATGCATTTTGCCGCCAGACGAGGCATGCTGGCGATCGCTCGGCCTGCACTCGTATGCAGGAATTTGGTTAGTCTAACGTGGAACCAACCAGCTGCCGCCTGCCGCAGCGGTTTTGTCCGACAAACGTAACAAACAGGCGCGCTGCGACCGGCTCCGCCAAGGTCGACGAGGAAGCATTCATATGAACCGCAATCCGCTTTCCATTGCCGGCGCCGCGCTCGGCATGACCCTGGCGATCGCAGCGCTCAGCGCGTGCACCGTCGTGCATGCGGTCACGCGCCAGCAAGACCGCGCCTACGCGAGCGTTGCACCGGGAACCTACGTCATCGATCCGCACCATTGCAGTGTGATCTTCAGCGTCGACCACCTCGGCTTTTCCGACTTCACAATGCGCTTCGACCGCGTCGCTGGCAGATTGGTCTGGCCCGCTGGTGGCATTGCCGACGCGATTGTGCGGGCGCATGTCGATACCTCCAGCATCGACACCAATGATCCGGCACTGGACGCTGCGCTGCGATCCGCGGCGATGCTCGACGCCGCGCGACGGCCGGCGATCGCTTGGTCGGCGTCGGGTTGGCGACCCACGGGGCGGAATCGCGGGGACCTGGCTGGCGTATTGAGGCTGGGTGGTCACAGCGAGCCGCTGGCGCTGCACGTGCGCTTCAACGGCCACGGCATCGACCCGCTGACAGGGGATGCGACCTTGGGATTTTCAGCGACGGGAAGTTTTTCGCGCGCCAAGCTCGGCTTGCAGGCCTGGCCCGGCTTCGTTGGCGACGTCGTGCGTCTGCGCATCGAGGCCGAGTTCGTGGCCGCGCCACGCCGCGCTCTTGCGCGTTCATGAAGCGCAAAGGCAAATCAGTGCCTCTGGTGCCGGGAGGGGGACTCGAACCCCCACAGTGTTTCCACCGGCGGATTTTGAGTCCGCTGCGTCTACCGATTCCGCCATCCCGGCCAAGCCCGCGATTATTCCACACTCCGGGCACCAACGGCGTTCAGCCGGTGTTGCGAAGGCCTGCCGCGATGCCGTTGATGCTGAGGTGGATGCCGCGCTTGGTGCGCTCGTCGACCTGTCCGTCCCGGAACCGGCGCAGCAATTCGATCTGCAGATGGTTCAGTGGATCAATGTAGGGAAATCGGGCATGGATCGATCGCGCGAGGGTAGGATTGGTCTCGAGAAAACCGGACCAGCCGGTAATGGTGTGCAGCGCTTGCACGCTGCGGTTCCACTCCGATTCAATCGCCTGAAAGACCTGCCGGCGCATACGGGCGTCGGGCACGAGTTGCGCGTAGTGTGACGCCACCGCGAGGTCGGTCTTGGATAGCACCATGTCCATATTCGACAGCAGGGCGCGGAAAAACGGCCAGTGACCGTGCATGCGCGCGAGCAGTTCCGCGCCATCCTCGGGACGTGCCTGAATAAAAGCATCCACCGCCGAGCCGAAGCCGAACCAGCCGGGAAGGGCGACACGGCATTGTCCCCAGGAAAAACTCCATGGAATCGCGCGCAGGTCGGCAATGTTTTGCGAGGCTTTGCGCGAGGCAGGGCGGCTGCCGATGTTCAGGCCGGCGATTTCGCTGATGGGCGTGGCGGCATAGAAATATTCGACAAACCGCGGATTGCCATACACCAGTGCCCGATAGCTGTTCATCGCCACGTCGGAGAGTTCCGAGGCTGCCTCGAGAAACGCCGTCGGCACAGCGCTGCCCCCGCCGCGCCGCGGAGCATTCTCCGGCCGCAGTGGCAGCAGCGTCGCCTCCAGGGTTGCGGCAACCAGGGTTTCCAGATTGTGACGGCCGATTTCCGGGTTGGCGTACTTGCTGGCGATCACCTCGCCTTGCTCGGTGAGGCGGATGCTGCCACCCACGGTTCCGGCAGGCTGCGCAAGGATCGCCTCGAAGCTCGGGCCGCCGCCACGGCCCACGCTACCGCCCCGACCGTGGAAAAGGCGCAGACGAATGCCATGGTCGACGTCGAAGCGTCCGAACAGCGCGGCAAGCGCAACCGATGCTTTGTGCAACTCCCAGTTCGATGTGATGTAGCCGCCGTCCTTGTTGCTGTCCGAATATCCCAGCATGATTTCCTGCAGGGATCCGGAGTCGCGCACCATGTCGGCGATGCCGGGCAGCGCGTACAGTCCGCGCATGATGGCAGGGGCGTTGCGCAGATCGTCGATGGTTTCGAACAAGGGAACGACCAGCAGCTCGGCATGGGCGCCCGGCTTGCCGAGGGTCCCGTGGAAAAGACCGCATTCCTTTTGCAGCACCAACGCCTCGAGCAGGTCGCTGACGCTTTCGGTGTGCGAAATGATGGTCTGGCGAATGGTGTCGGCGCCGAGCGTGCGGCGCGCCAGACGTGCCTGCTCGAACACCGCCAGCTCGGACCGGGTCCAGTCGGAGTAGTCTGCATCGGGTACGCGCAGCGGGCGCGGATCGCGCAGGATGTTGACCAGCAGCGCGATGCGGGCATCCTCGTCCAGCACCGAATAATCCGGACAGAGCGCGGCCGCGGCGAGCAGTTCTCGAACGACCTCCGCGTGTTTGTCGGAGCTTTGCCGCAGATCGATGGTCGCGAGGTGGAAGCCGAACACCTCGGCGGCACGGATCAGGGGATCGAGGCGCGGGCGCGCCAGCGCCTCCGCGTGGTGCTCCGCCAGCGAATCGCGTGCGGTGCGCAGATCATCGACGAACGACTCTGCGTCCGGATAAGGCGCGGCATGGCCCAGTTCGTGGCGCAGAACTTCGACATTGCAGTGCTGTCGCAGCGTGGCTGCGAGCCGTGCGTAAACGCCGATGAGGGCGCGTCGGTATGGTTCATCCTGGCGATGCTCGGAGGCGTCGGGAGAATTTTCGGCCAGACGCAACAGCGCGGGGCTCGCGGACGCGAGCATCAGCGATACCGAGAGCTCGCCGCCGAGCGCATGGACTTCGTTAAGGTAGTACTCCAACGCCGTACGCGATTGCTGGCGCAGAGCGTAGGCCAGGGTGTCGGCGGTCACGTTGGGGTTGCCGTCACGGTCGCCGCCGATCCAGTGGCCCATGCGAAAAAACGGACGCAGGCGCCACGGCGTGCCGTCAGTGCGCGGGAACAACTCGTCGAGGTCTTGTTCGAGATTGATGTAGAGGCGTGGGACCTCGCGAAAGAAGGTGCTGTCATAGTAGGACAGCGCGTTTTTCACTTCATCAGAGACGCGCAACTTGGTATAACGCAGCAGGCGCGTCTGCCAGAGCTGGGTGATGCGTGCCCCCAGTTCCGCATCGATGTCGCGCCGGCGGCGCGGGGGCTGCGGCTGGTCGCGACGTTCAAGCAGCCCGGCGATCACGCGCTCTGCATCGAGCAGACTCTTGCGCTGGACTTCGGTCGGATGGGCCGTGAGCACCGGGGAGATCAGCGCCTCGTTGAAGAAGGATTCCACCTGCGCTGCGTCGATTCCCGCCTTGCGCAGCGTCTCCAGCGCGGCACGCACGCTTCCCGCCGCCGGTTGTCCATGATCAAGTTCGAGGGCGTGTCGCCGGCGCAGCACGTGCCGATCCTCCGCGATATTGGCCAGAATCGAGAAATAGCTGAACGCGCGGATGACGCTCACCGCCTGGTCGCGCGACAGGCCCTGCAGCAACTTGTCCAGCGCGCGGCGCTGGCGTGCGTCGCCCTCGCGGTGAAAGCTCACCGCAAGTTGGCGCACCTTTTCCACGGTGTCGAACATTTCCGGGCCTTCCTGCTCCCGGATCACGTCGCCAAGCAGACGTCCGAGGAGGCGAATGTCGTCGAAAAGAGGCTTGTCGATACTGGTGGAAGTGGTGTTGACAGGACGGACGGCCATGGTGCACGTTGCGGGATGGGAATGGGAGCGGCTGCGTCAGACAGCCGCAAGAATCATGCTATCAGCGCGGTCAGCGCGCGCTCTTCGATTGTGCGATGCAGCAGGGTCTGGCGGCGCAGGATTTTGCTTGCGCGCGACTTTCGTCGATTGAATGTGGCGCCACTGCTACGATTTGACGATGCATACCGATCAGCCTCCCGCGCGTGGCGCGGCCGTCACATCTTCCCCTCTGTCACGTCTTGTCATTGCGACGCGTGAGAGCCGGCTGGCGCTGTGGCAGGCCGAACACGTGCAGGGTTTGCTGCGCGCGCTGCATCCGGGCCGCGCTGTCGAGCTCAATGGCATGACCACCCGGGGTGATCAGATTCTTGATCAGACCTTGTCCAAGATCGGTGGCAAGGGCTTGTTCGTGAAAGAGCTTGAAACGGCTCTGGAGGTCGGTGATGCCGACCTCGCCGTGCACTCGCTCAAGGACGTTCCGATGGAATTGCCCGACGGTTTCGCGCTCGCGGTGGTCATGGAACGCGAGGACGCGCGCGACGCCTGGGTGTCGGAAAAAGCCGAACATTTTTCCGCGTTGCCGCGAGGTGCGGTGGTTGGAACATCCAGCTTGCGCCGCGAGATGCAGATACGCGCCTTGCGCCCCGATCTGCGGGTGGTGCCATTGCGTGGCAACCTCGACACACGGCTGCGCAAGCTTGACGAGGGGCAGTATGACGGCATCGTGCTGGCGGCTGCGGGCTTGAAGCGACTGGGACTGCAGACGCGGATTCGCGCCCTGGTGTCCATCGATGAGCTCCTGCCCGCGGTGGGGCAGGCAGCGCTGGGAATCGAGATTCGTGCGGATCGTCCGGATGTCGAGGCAGCCTTGGCGCCCTTGCGTCATGCGCCGACGGCGTTGTGCACATACGCCGAGCGCGCGCTGGCGCGGGCGCTGGGCGGCAGTTGCAGTACGCCGCTGGGTGCGCACGCGCACATCGAAGGTGCGCGGATGCATCTTCGAGCCATGCTCGGACGTCCGGATGGCAGTCGCATGCTCCGGGTGGACGTCGACAGTGTCGTGACGTCGGACGCCGACGCTGGCGCGCTCGGCCTCGAAGCAGCGGAGCGTCTGCGCGAACAGGGCGCTGACGTGCTGCTTGCGCAATTGCTCCAGGGCTGACGGAGCGACCCGCATGTCGGGCGTGGTGGTGACGCGCGCGGCCGAGGAGGTCGATGTCGATGATGCCCGTGACCGTGCCGTGCGCGAGGCCGGCATCGCCCTGCTCCACTTCCCGCTGATTCGTATCCTGCCACCCGGAGATCCGCACGCGGCGCGCCGCGTGCTCGCGCATCTGGACACGTTCGACCTCGCCGTTCCCGTGAGCCCGGCGGCGGTGCGTGCCGTGTTCACATTGCTGCCGGGCGCGTGGCCGGCACACTGCACGCTGGGTCTGGTGGGTCCGGGTAGCCGCGCCGCAGCTGCGCGGGCGCTGACCGCGCACGGTCAGGGGGAGGCGATGCCCGCCATGGTGTCGGCGCCGACGGAGCAGGCGGATTCGGAAGGTCTGTGGCAGGCCTTGAATCGAGCGCGCCCCCAGGGATGGAATGGCACGCGCGTGCTGATCCTGCGCGGTGGCACGGGGCGCGAGTGGCTGGCTGAACGCATGCAGGAGTGCGGGGCGCAAGTGCAGCGGCTCGCCGTGTATCGCCGCGAGGCTCCCGTGCCCGATGCACCGACCCTGGCGCGGTTGCGCGAAGTGCTGGAGCACCCCTCGGTGTGGTTGTTCAGCGCCTCGGAAGCGGTGCGAAATCTTGACGTCTTGCTGCATGCTGGCGGATTCGACAAGGTGAACGCACTGGCGCAGCGGCGCGCCTTGGCGACGCACCCGCGCATCGCGCAGGCCGCGCGCGCGATCGGATTCGGGCGCGTGGATGTGTGCGTGCCTGACGACGCGGCCATCGTCGACGTGTTGCGCGCAGGCGCGGCCGACTAGAATCCACCGCATGTCCGAGCCCGAACTCCCCACCCCCGACAAGGCCGTGCCGGAGCCCGCTGCAGCGGTCGGCTCCGCGCCTGCAGCCGGCTCAACACCCATGCTGCCGGCACCGCGCGCGAGTCTGGCCCCGGTCTGGCTGGCGCTCGCGGCGCTGACGGCTCTGGCGGTGGTCATGGCGTGGTGGTTCGACGGGCGGCTATACACCACCCAGGCTGAGCTCGCGCGCCGGCAGCAGGCCGCGGACACCACATCCATCGAAGCTCGCACGATCGCCCGCCAGAGCGCGGATTCCGTTCGCGAGCTCGGCGCGCGCGTCGCTGTGCTGGAATCGCGCGAGCAGGATCTGACCCTGCAGCGGCAGGCGCTGCAGCAGATGTACCAGGATTTCGCGAAAAGCCGCGACGACGCGTTTCTTGGCCAGACCGCCGAGCTGATCGCGCTGGCGCAGCAGCAGGCCGAGCTCACGGGCAGCCTCAGTCCTCTGGTCGGAACGCTCGAGATGTCCGCGCGCAGGCTGCAGCACTCGGCCAGTCCGCGCGGAGGACTTGTGCTGCATGCGGTCCAGGCCGATATCGCGAGGCTTCGCGCCAGTGTGGCGCCCGACGTGCCGGGCGCCGCGGAGCGGCTCGATGAACTCGCGGCCATGATTGATAAATTGCAGCTGTTGTCGTCGGTGTCGCCGCTCGAGGGTGCTTCCGCTCCAGCTGCGCCGTCGGGTCCAGCCAGGGGCGCGGACTGGAAAACCTGGGTCGCCTACTGGGGCCATGCCGCCTGGTATCAGGTCAGTCAGCTGGTGACGGTTACACGCATCGACCGGCCCGACGCGCTGCTGATGGCGCCGCGCCAGTCGGTGTACCTGCGCGAAAACCTCAAGCTGCGCGTGCTGAATGCGCGGTTGGACCTTCTTTCGCGCAATGCGTCGGCCTACGCGACCGACATGCGTGCCATTGCCACCATGCTGCATGAGGATTTCAACGGGCGGCAATCATCCGTGCGCCTGGCACAGACCTTGGCGGCGCAGGCAGCGCAAATCGACTTGGCAGCGCGTCCGGCGGCCAATTTGCGGTCGCTTGAAGTCCTTGCAAGTTTCGGTCTGGAGGGCGGATGATGCGTTGGCTTGCGTGGTTGCTGACGCTTGCGCTCGCGGCCGCGCTGCTGGCCATGGGTGCGAGCGGCCGCCCCGGCAATGTCGCCATCCTGCTGCCGCCGTATCGTATCGACGTATCGCTGAATCTTGCCATTCTGGCGATCTTGGTCGGCTTTGCGTTGTTCTACGTCGCATTGCGCGGGCTCGGCCTCCTGCTCGGATTGCCGCGCGCCGCTGCGTTGTTCCGGGCTCGTCGACGCGCACAGGTTGCTGCTGCTGCACTGCACGAGGCTGTGATGCACCTGCTGGCCGGACGCTTCCGGCGCGCCGAGCGGGCAGCCGGGCGTGCCGTCGACAGTGAAGCGTTTCGTCCCGGTGCGCTGCTTACCGCCGCGCAGGCCGCGCAAGCCATGCAGGCCTGGGACCGGCGCGATGCCTATCTCGAGCACTTGCCCGAGGCGGCACATGAAACAGCCACGCTGCTGCGCGCGCAGTGGTCTCTCGAGGCAAGGGAGCCCCAGGCCGCGCGCGCAGCCTTGCGCAGTCTGTCCGGTGGTGTACTGCGGCGGACCCAGACGTTGCGCATGGCGCTGGCGGCGGCGCGTGCGCTGCAGGATCACGCGGAGGTGTTGCGCCTGGCCAGCACGCTGCTCAAGCACCGAGGCCTGCACCCGGCGGCCGCCAAGGCGATGATCCATGGGGCTGCGCTGGGATTGATCCGTCAGGCCAACCATGATGGCGAGTCGTTGCGCACGTTGTGGAAGGGGTTCGACGCGGCCTTGCGGCATGATCCCCAGATCGCGGTGGCTGCGGCGCGCGGGTTCGGGCTGGCCGGGGAGCCTCCACAGGCCCGCGCGTTGTTGACGGAGGCGCTTCGAGCCGCCGACGCCGAGCCGTCGGTGCTGATGCCGGTCATGCGTGGCATGCTCACCGGCATCGACGCAGCCTTCGTCGCGCAGGCCGAGGCCTGGATGGACCGCTGGCCGCAGGAGGCGCAAGCCAGCTTTCTGGCCGCGCGCGCCTGCGCCGAGATCGAACTGTGGGGCAAGGCGCAGCAGTACCTGCAAAAATCGATCGACCGCTGTCAGCCGGGAGAGCGCAGGTTGCGCGGACAGATCCACGCCACCCTGGCGCGATTGCAGGAGCGTATCGAACGCGAGGATCAGGCGCAGAGGCATTGGCGTCTGGCGGCGCAGGATCTTTCCAGCGACGATCTCGGCTGATTGCCCATGCGGGAAGCCGCAACGCCTCCAGACGCCTGGCCGCGCCGCGTCGGAAGGCGACTGCGCCGCGAGCCGCTGTTGATCGGTTTCGGCGTCGCGACGCTTGTTCTCGGTCTGGTCGATCCGCGGCCCTGGTCGGTGTGGAGGACATGGATGAACCTCCCCTCCCTTCTGGGGCTGACGGCATTGTTTCTGGTCATCGAAGCCATCAATGTCAGTGGGCTGGCCCAGCGCGCGGCGAACCTTCTGGTGCGTCGTTGCGCCAATGCCCGCGTACTGGCACTGGGTCTTGTGCTTGGCGCGGCGGTGTCATCCACCGTCCTCACCAATGACGTTGCCTTGCTGCTCGTAGTGCCGGTGACGGTGGCGCTGGGGCGTGTGTCGTCGATCCCGGTCTTGCGCCTGGTCATCTTCGAGGCGTTTGCGGTGAACGCAGGATCGACGTTGAGCCCGATCGGAAACCCGCAAAACCTGCTGTTATGGCAAGCGTCCGGTTTGTCGGCGGCGTCGTTCGTCGCGCAACTGGCGCCGGCGGCTGCAGCCATGCTCGTCTTGCTTGTTCCAGCGGTTGTGGTTGCATTTCCCGCGCGGCGCATCGAGGGCGCCGATGGCGGGCTGGTACCGGTTCGCATCCGACTCGGCACGGGAGCAATGGCATGTCTCGTCGCCGTTGTCATGCTGTTGCAATGGCATCGGCCGGGCGCGGCGGCGAGCCTGGCCGCGCTGTTCTGTTTGTTCGAAGCCCCCGAGGTACCGGGGCGTCTCGACTGGTCGCTGCTGGCGACGTTTCTCGTGATGTTCCTCGCGCTCGGCCATGCAGCGGCACTGCCCGTGTTGCAACCGCTTTGGGGTGCGCACTGGCTGCGGCAGCACGCGGGGCTTTACATTGCGGCCATCGCGCTGTCGCAGTTCATCAGCAACGTGCCGGCAGCCGTGTTGCTGGTCCACGGAGGTGCCGACCCGATCCGGCTTGCGGTTGCGGTGAACGTCGGCGGATTCGGCCTGGCGCTTGGATCACTGGCGAACCTCATCGCCCTGCGCCTGGTGCGCGCAGAAAACGGGTTGGCCGCATTTCATCGCTGGAGCGTGCCGTTCCTCGTGGCTTGCGCCCCACTGGTCTGGTGGGTTCAGACCTGGACGCGTTGAGCATCGCGTGCCAACCCGTGCCAGAATGCAGCCTGGAGGATCTTGATTTCATGGCCTATCTCACCCTTGAACAGACCATTGGTGCCACACCGCTGGTTCAATTGCAGCGCGTTCCGGGCGCCGACAACGTGCGCCGGAACAACGTCATTCTTGGCAAGCTCGAAGGTAACAATCCGGCTGGATCGGTGAAGGACCGCGCGGCTTTGTCGATGATCAGGCGGGCCCAGGAACGTGGCCAGATCAAGCCAGGCGACACGCTCATCGAGGCGACATCGGGCAATACCGGCATTGCGCTGGCGATGGCAGCGGCCATTCTTGGCTACAGCATGATTCTGATCATGCCGGAAGATCTGTCGATTGAACGCGCGCAGACCATGAAGGCCTATGGGGCTGAACTCGTGCTGACTCCCCGTACGGGCGGCATGGAATATGCGCGTGATCTGGCGGAGCAAATGCAGCGTGATGGCAAGGGTCTGGTGCTCGATCAATTTGCCAACGCCGACAACCCGCGCGCCCACTACGAGACCACCGGGCCCGAAATCTGGCGTGATACGGAGGGTCGCATCACCCATTTCGTTTCGGCCATGGGAACGACGGGGACCATCACCGGAGTCTCACGCTACCTGAAGGAAATGAACCCCGGCATCCAGATCGTTGGAGCGCAGCCGGCGGAGGGTTCACGCATTCCTGGCATCCGCAAGTGGCCGCCCGAGTATCTGCCGAAAATTTACGATCCCACGCGCGTCGATCGGCTCGAATACGTCAGCCAGGCGGCGGCTGAAACCATGGCGCGCCGGCTGGCGCGCGATGAGGGGCTGTTCTGTGGCATCAGCGCCGCCGGGGCATGCGAGGTCGCCATGCGTCTGGCGCGCGAACTTCGGGATGCCACCATCGTGTTCATCGTTTGCGACCGCGGCGACCGCTACCTCAGCACTGGGGTCTTTCCCGCCTGACGCGCGGCGGGCGGACTCGCGTTTGCGCGGACCCCTTAGAATCCGCCGTACATGGTGCATCAATCGGAGACAGGCAATGGCAGGCGGCGCAGCGGTGGACAAAGTCGATGTCGAGGTCGACGCGCGTGGGTTGAACTGTCCGCTGCCGATCCTGAAGGCCAAGAAAGCATTGGCGGGGATGCAAAGCGGTCAGTTGCTGCGTGTCCTCGCCACTGACCCGGGATCCATGCGGGACTTCCAGGCATTCGCGCGGCAGACCGGCAACGAACTGGTCGAGCAACACCAGGACGTGAGCGCCATCGCGCACGTCCTGCGGCGGCGCTGAGGCCTCAGCCGCCGAGCTGCAGCCCCTTGAGGTACGCTGCCAGCGTCGCGCCCGTCTCTGGGTGCTCCAGGCCGAACTGCACCGTGGCTTCAAGGTATCCCTGTTTGCTGCCGCAATCAAAGCGGCGGCCCTCGTAGCGATAGGCGTAGACAGCTTCCTCCTTCAGCAGTGCGGCGATACCGTCAGTGAGCTGGATTTCCCCGCCTGCTCCTGGTGTGGCCAGGCGAAGGTGATGGAACACCCGTGGACTGAGTACATAGCGGCCGACGACAGCCTGCGTGCTTGGTGCCTCTTCGGGCGCCGGTTTTTCGACGATGCCGGTCAGCGAGGTGAGGCCTGGCAGGATTTCCTGCCCATTGACAATCCCGTAACGCCGGGTGTGCTCGCGCGGCACGTCCTCGGTGGCCAGCACACTGCGACCATGGCGGGCGTGCACTTCCACCATCTGCGCCATCACCGGCGGCTTTCCTGCCAGCAGGTCATCAGCGAGGAGGACGGCAAACGGCTCGTTGCCGACCAGTCGCTCGGCACAGAGGACCGCTGCCCCCAGACCATTCGCAACCGGTTGACGCACGAACACGCACTGCACATCCCAGGGCTTGACGTTACGAACGACCTCGAGCATGGCTCGCTTGTTGGCGGCCTCGAGTTCATGTTCGAGCTCGTAGGCGGTGTCAAAGTGATCTTCGATGGCACGCTTGTGGCGTCCGGTGACGAAAATCATTTCAGTAATGCCGGCAGCGTACGCTTCTTCAACCGCGTACTGAATCAGCGGTTTGTCGACCACCGGCATCATTTCCTTCGGGGTGGCCTTCGTGGCGGGAAGAAAGCGGGTGCCGAGGCCGGCGACGGGGAAGACGGCTTTGGTGATCGCGGGTGGCATGGAGGCGAACCTTCCTTCGTAGCTTGGTGTTGGGTTGAAGTCATGCCCGGCAGGTCCGGACTGTTGCTGGAGGATACCGCGTCATGATGACGCGGCGGCGTCATTCCGCTGTCGGCAGGCGGGCAAGCTGTTCCCGAAGCTGAGCCACGGTCGCGGTGAACTCTGCCTGACGCTGGCGCTCTTGTTCCACCACCGCCGCCGGCGCACGTGCGACGAAGCTTTCATTGCCAAGTTTGGCAACGGTCTTGCGGATTTCTCCCTCCAGACGCGCCATTTCCTTGCGAAGGCGTTCACGCTCGGCAACGGCGTCAACCTCGATGAACAGCGCCATGCGCGTGGTCCCCACGATGGCGGTGGGAGCAGCCTGAACTGCCGCTGCCCATTGTGCTTCGTCGTCGAAGCAACGTACCTCGGATACGCGGGCCAGCGCCTGCAGGGCGCCCTGTTCCTCCACGAGCAGATCGACATCACCGCAGGCAAGCAGCGGCAGCCGCTTTGCCGGCGATACGCCGAGTTCTCCGCGCAGGTTGCGGCAAGCGTCGACACGTTGCATGAACGCGGCCATGCGCGCTTCCGCAGTGACGTCGATCTTTGTCTCGCGGGCTTGTGGCCATGGTGCCACCGATACGCTCGGGCCAGCACGGCCGGCCAGCGGCGCCACTTTCTGCCACAGTTCCTCGGTGATGAAGGGGATCACCGGATGCGCCAGGCGCAAGACGGTTTCGAGGGTGCGGATGAGGGTTCGGCGCGCGCCTCGCACCAGCGCCGGGTTGCCGCTGGCGATCTGCACCTTGGCGATTTCGAGGTACCAGTCGCAGTATGAGTCCCAGACAAATTGGTAAATCGCCTGCGCGGCGAAGTCGAGTCGGTAGTCAGCCAGTCCCTGATCCACCTGCGTGATGGTGCGCTCCAGGCGCGAGGCGATCCAGCGATCGGCAGTGGAGAAGTGCAGCATGCCATCGGGGCCACAGGCGTTGTCACACGGCGCCACGCCGCGTTCTGCCGCATCCAGCCCGTCCATTTGCATCAGCACGAAACGGGTCGCATTCCACAGTTTGTTGCAGAAATTGCGGTAGCCTTCGCAGCGCTTGGTGTCGAAATTGATGTTGCGGCCAAGCGTCGCAAGCGACGCGAAGGTCAGGCGCAGCGCGTCCGCGCCATACCCGGGGATTCCTTCTGGAAACTCCTTTTTCGTGGCCTCGCGCACCTTGGGTGCGGTTTCAGGGCGCCGCAGTCCGGTCGCGCGCTTGTCCAGCAGAGGCTCCAGCGCGATGCCGTCGATCAGATCCACCGGGTCGAGCACATTGCCTTCGGACTTGCTCATTTTCCTGCCATGTGCATCGAGCACCAGCCCGTGGATGTACACGTCGCGGAATGGAACCTTTCCGGTGAAGTGGGTCGTCATCATGATCATCCGCGCGACCCAGAAGAAAATGATGTCGTACCCCGTCACCAGCACCGACGAGGGCAGAAAAAGGTCCATGTCGATCGTGTGCTCGGGCCAGCCCATGGTCGAGAATGGCACCAGCGCCGACGAGTACCAGGTGTCGAGCACGTCGGGATCGCGCCGGAGTTCTCCCGCGTAGCCTGCCGCTCGCGCCTTCGCGTGCGCCTCGGCTTCGTCGCGCGCGACGAACAGCGCGCCGCCGTCGCCATACCAGGCCGGAATCTGGTGGCCCCACCAGAGCTGGCGCGAAATGCACCAATCCTGGAGGTTGGCCATCCATTGGTTGTACGTGTTGATCCAGTTTTCGGGCACGAAACGCACGGCGCCACGCTTGACTGCGTCAATGGCCTTTTCGGCGATCGACAAGCCGTCAGGCCCTGCTTTGGTGGTGGCGACGAACCATTGGTCGGTGAGCATTGGCTCGACGATCTGTCCGGTGCGGGTGCAGCGCGGCACCATCAGCTTGTGCTTTTTCACCTCCACCAGCAGCCCCTCGGCTTCGAAGGCCGCGACCACCTTGCGTCGTGCCACGAAGCGATCGAGTCCCCGGAACTCCTCCGGAACCTCGTCGTTCATGCGCGCGTCGAACGTCAGCACCGAAAGCATCGCCAGCCCATGCCGCTGGCCCACCGCGTAATCGTTGAAATCATGCGCCGGCGTCACCTTGACCACACCCGTGCCGAACGCGCGGTCCACATAGGTGTCGGCGATCACCGGCACCAGTCGACCGCTGATGGGCAGTCGTACCTGCCGGCCGATGAACGCGACGTAGCGTTCGTCCTCCGGGTGCACCATGACGGCCGTATCGCCGAGCATGGTCTCGGGACGTGTGGTGGCGACGACCAGCGAGCCACTGCCGTCGGCCAGCGGATAGCGCAGGTGCCAGAGAAAGCCATCTTCCTCCTGGCTTTCCACTTCGAGGTCGCTCACCGCGCTGCGCAGCACCGGATCCCAGTTGACAAGGCGCTTGCCGCGGTAGATGAGACCTTGCTCATACAGGCGCACGAAGGTTTCCACCACGATGGTCGACAGTCTGGGATCCATCGTGAAGTATTCGTGCGACCAGCTCACGGAGTCACCCATGCGGCGCATCTGCGCCGTGATGGTATTTCCCGATTGCTGCTTCCACTCCCAGACCTTGCCGACGAAGGCCTCACGCCCGAGGTCGTGGCGACTCAGTCCCTGGTGCTGCAATTGACGCTCGACCACGATCTGGGTGGCAATGCCCGCGTGGTCGGTGCCGGGTACCCACAAAGTGTTGTCGCCACGCATGCGATGCCAACGTGTCAGCGTGTCCATGACTGTCTGATTGAACGCATGCCCCATGTGCAGCGTGCCAGTGACGTTTGGTGGCGGCAGCTGGATGCAGAACGAGGCACGCTGGGGGTCGCGCGTGGGGTCGGCGTAGCCTTGCTGTTCCCAGAAGGAGCTCCAGCGCAACTCGATGTCGGCGGGCTCGAAGGATTTGGCGAGTTCGGTCATGGGGCAGCGTCTCGTGGGGCGGTATGTCGGCGGCGCGGAAAAACACGTCATTGTAGGACCCGCAGAGGCCTTGCGAAGCGCCTGGAACCTACAATGCGATGATGTCGAACCTCTTGGCCAACCTCAATCCGGAGCAGCTCGCCGCGGTGACGCTTCCAGCGGAAAGTGCCCTCATCCTGGCGGGCGCCGGCAGCGGCAAGACCCGCGTACTCACGACCCGTATCGCCTGGCTGATCACCACCGGGCAGGCATCACCTGCATCGATTCTGGCGGTGACGTTCACCAACAAGGCGGCCAAGGAAATGCTGACGCGCCTGTCGGCATTGCTGCCGCTGCCAACGCGCGGCATGTGGGTGGGGACCTTTCATGGCTTGTGCAATCGGTTCCTGCGGGCGCACTGGAAGACGGCCGCGCTTCCGCAGGCATTCCAGATCCTCGATACCCAGGACCAGCTCTCCGCGGTCAAACGCCTGCTGAAGGCGCTGGGTGTCGATGAGCAGCGCGCGCCACCGAAGCAGGTGCAGTGGTTCATCAACAGTTGCAAGGAGCAGGGTTCGCGCGCACGCGACTGCGAGGTGCACGACGCCCACAGCCGCCTCATGGCGGAGATCTATGCTGCCTACGAGGCCCAGTGTCAGCGCGAGGGGGTTGCTGACTTCGCGGAGCTTTTGCTGCGTTCCTACGAGGTGCTCCGCGACCATGCCGACATCCGTGGCCACTATCGCGCGCGTTTTCGACACATTCTGGTCGATGAATTCCAGGACACCAACCGGCTGCAGTACCGTTGGTTGCGGCTATTGGCGGGTCCCGGAGACGCCGACCCTGGCGCCGTCATGGCGGTGGGTGACGACGATCAAAGCATTTACGCGTTTCGTGGCGCCAACGTCGGCAACATGGATGATTTCCAACGCGAATTCCACGTGCGCCGACTGATCAAGCTCGAGCGCAACTACCGTTCGCACGCCAACATTCTTGATACCGCCAACGCCCTCATTTCCCACAACACGCGTCGCCTGGGCAAGAATTTGCGCACCGATCAGCCCGTGGGCGAGCCAGTACGGGTGATCGAGCAAGCCACCGATCAGCAGGAAGCAGCATGGTTGGTGGAAGAAATCCGCCTGCTGCTGCGCGAAGGCCACGCCCGCGACCAGATCGCGGTGCTTTACCGTTCCAACGCCCAGTCGCGGGTGATCGAGGGCCGGTTGTTCAACGCCGCGGTTCCTTACCGGGTGTACGGTGGCATGCGCTATTTCGAACGTGCCGAGGTCAAGCATGCACTGGCCTATCTGCGGCTGTTGCACAACCCGCAGGATGACACCTCGTTCATGCGCGTCGTGAATTTTCCTCCGCGGGGCATTGGTGCTCGCACACTGGAGCAATTGCAGGACGCGGCCAGATTGCGCCTTGTGCCGCTGGTCGATGCCATTGATGCACTCGGCGGACGCGCGGCCGCCAGCCTGCAGGGCTTCGCTGACCTGCTCGCCCGTACCCGTCAGGCGTGTGAAGGCGCGAGCCTGCCCGAGTTGGTGCGGCACATGCTCGAAGAGTCCGGGCTGCTGGAGCACTTCCGCACCGAGCGCGATGGACAGGACCGTGTGGAAAACCTTGAGGAACTCGTCAACGCGGCGGCTGCCTTTGTGACCCAGGAGGGTTTCGGACTCGATGCGCGCGCTCTGCAGCAGCAGGCATTGTCAGACGCGCAGATGCAGGTCCTGCAATCCATCGACCCCGCGACGGGCGAGACCCAGTCACCCTTGGCTGCATTTCTCACCCACGCGGCCCTGGAGGCAGGCGACAACCAGGCGCAGGCGGGGCAGGACGCAGTGCAACTGATGACCGTGCACGCTGCCAAGGGTCTGGAGTTCGACGTCGTGTTCATCACTGGCCTCGAAGAGGGATTGTTTCCACACGAGAATGCGATGAACGAGGCGGATGGTGTCGAGGAAGAGCGACGACTGATGTATGTGGCGGTCACCCGCGCGCGCCGGCGCCTCTACATCAGCTGTGCGCAAAGCCGCCTTCTGCATGGTCAGACGCGCTACAACCTGCGCAGCCGTTTTCTCGATGAACTACCGCAGGATGCGCTGAAGTGGCTGAGCCCGCGCGAGGGCGCGGCCGCCGTCGGCGGCGGCTTCTGGGGCCGCCAGGCAGAATCAACACGCCCGGCGTGGGGTGGTGGCGGTGGCGTCCCGAGCGCGATCACACCGCCAGCGGCGTCGTCCTCAGCCGCTGGCGCTGCGGGCTGGCGCATTGGCCAGGGTGTGTTTCATGCCAAGTTCGGCGAAGGCGTGATCGTTTCGCTTGAAGGGCAGGGAGGGGATGCCCGTGCCCAGGTGCGGTTCAACCGCCATGGGATCAAGTGGCTGGCGTTGGCGATTGCCAGGCTCACGCCCGTGAACTGATCGAGGTCCGTTGCCAGCACGGCTCGGCGACACTCAGCGCCACAGGATCAATGGCCAGTCGGGAAGTTCGTTGACCTGGCTGTGCTCGGCGGCGTCCGCACGCGCTGGAACATGTGCCGCGCGTAGCGCGTCCACCGCGGCAATGCCCGCCAGTACGGCGTCCAGCGGGCGTCGTTCCCGTAGCAGTTCACGCATGGCGGCGCAGGCGTGCTGCCACCCGGCCGTCGGAACCTTGTCGGCGATACCACGGTCGGCGACGATTTCGACGGCACGTTCGGCGAGCAGCAAATAGACCAGCACGCCGTCGCTGTACCTGGTGTCCCAGACCCGCATCGACGCGAACAGCGCAATGGCACGTTCGCGTGGCGTGACGTTGCGCCATAGATGATGCAGGTCGAGGGCGGGCTCGATGACCACACGAATCTGTCCGCCGTGGCGTTGCTCGGCCCGATGAACCGCGGCTGTGATGGCGCGGCGCGCAGCGCGCGGAAAGTCGCGCCGGGCAAGATGGCGGGGATACGTCAGATTGTCCCACCAGCGGGCGCTGCGCGATCGCTCCATGTTCACCACCGTCCCGAGGCGCCACCGCCTCCAAAGCCGCCGCCGCCACCCGAAAACCCCTGACCACCACCGCCACTGCCACC
>VFSW01001194.1_pt1 | contig 39229 bp, 35 predicted proteins | sample 5358111 | NCBI WGS metagenome assembly VFSW01 (sample SAMN11554181, study PRJNA540505) | mine drainage metagenome | isolation source: sediment from site ElyBrook_90M | place: USA: Ely Copper Mine, Vershire, VT | collected 2017
ATATATAAAAAAGAGATGGAGAGAAAGAATGGTAACAACAATTTGGAGTAGTGTGACATGGGCGATTGCAAGCGCAGGCGGTTTTACGGCGTATATTCTTCTGTCACTTGCTGTTATACTGGGACTGGCCCTGAGCCTACAACTTCAGTCGCCAGCGCGCTGGCCGCGACTGGTTAATAGCGAAATGCATAATTTTTTAACTCTGCTCAGTCTCATTTTTATCGTTATCCATGTGCTGGCAGTCTGGATTGATCCCTATACAAAATTTGGTTGGAGTGCGATACTGGTGCCTTTTGTCAGCACGTATCGTCCTTTGGGCATGGCGTTGGGCATTGTGGCTCTCTACCTGGGTATCGCGGTCGGTATCAGTACATGGATACGCCCGTATATCGGTTATAAAGTATGGAGAAGTTTTCATATCGTAACGTTGGGCGTGTTTGCGCTCGCAGCCCTGCATGGTATGGTTGCTGGCAGCAATTCGACGAACATCTGGGCCGTTGGCATGTATGTTGTGAGCATCTCGACAGTATCAGCACTATTCATCATGCGCCTGCGCAAGTCCGCGCAGCCCAAACGCCATCAGGCTGTGCAGGCGGGCAATGCCAACCGTGCCAGGGAGCAGGGTCAGGTGATGACGCCCGCCCGTTCGCGGTAACATGTTCATTATCCAGGAGCATGCATGCCTTCGTTTACCTTGACTACAGGTGTATACTGCATAACAGTATCCCTTAGAGCTAAAGAGGACCTCATGAGTATGAGTGTCTGAGGTCTCATGCTCTACAGATAAACGATGTTGGAGTAAGAACACGATGAGCCTTCCAGATCTCCCAGAGCCGAGTGATATGCTTGTGGCAGAAGAGGCGGAATCTTCTCATCTCTCTCTACATGCTCCTGCCCCCTCGGCGCGTGGCTCTTTGAGAAAAGCAAGTGATCTATGGAAGCCCCCTTCTCGTTGGAAAGTTTTTGCTTATGGAGGCATCCTACTGGTGCTGATCGTGGGTGGTCTTCTCTCTCAGAAGGTTTATGCCTTTGCCAATGCGATTTCGCTTTACTCACCACTCAGTAGCCAACTAGATTTTTCTGGCTCTAGCCGCCTCAATCTGCTGGTGCTGGTCTATGAGGGCGGAAATGGCCCTGGTGCCTATATCACCGACTCGATGCTACTGATCAGTGTGCAGCCACGGACGGGGCAAACGACCTTGATCTCGATTCCACGTGACTTAGGAGTACACCTTCCTGCCGATGCGACCCAATACTTCAAGATCGATACTGCCTATGAATATGGATTGGTGTTCGGCAATGGAGCAGAAGGCATCGGAAAAGTTGCTGGCGGTGATCTCGCAACTCACAAGATTGCGGAGGTGACTGGCCTTAACGTCACATATTGGATGACACTGGATTTTCAAGGTTTTCGTCATCTGATAGATGCGCTGGGAGGGGTAGATATTACTGTCAAGGATTCTTTTACAGCACTCTATCCCAAAAATGACGATCCCGCTATTGATGCATCCTATATCACTGTCCACTTCTCTGCCGGGCTACAACATATGAATAGTCAGCGTGCTATTGAATACGCACGCACTCGTCAGGTATTGGATAACGCTGCTGAGAACAGTGACTTTGCGCGCTCAGCGCGACAGCAGCAATTGGTGAAAGCTGTTGTCACGAAGATGGTGCAAGTGCCTAGCTGGCCTCACCTTTTCACCGCCCTGGATGCTCTTCAGAGCAGTATTTATACCAATCTTTCGGCGCGTGACTTGTATACGTTTGTGCATAAAATGGACAGCATGCATGCCAAAGACATTGTCCTCTCTACCCAAAATATCTTGCATACTGCCATCGAGAATGATGGACTCCCGCTCCTGCTGCCTGCAAATGGGAACTATGACCTGATCAAACAGTATATTCAGCAGCAACTGGCACATTCATAATGGTCCTTGTGAGAAGCCAGCCAGGCATGACACCCACAAGGGGTGTCACTACATCATATCAGATGATATGACGTGCATAACATGTAGCCAGGCATGACACCCACAAGGGGTGTCACTACATCATATCAGATGATATGACGTGCATAACATGTAGTGACACCCCTTGTGGGTGTCATGCTCACCGATTGATCGCGTCCGTCGTACCCAAACACCCAGTATCCCATTAGACATCCACCGTGCCAGAGGAATGTGAACACGAGTGGTGTGGGAGCGCGGACGCGATCAATCGGTCCCTACGTTTCTTTCATGCATTTCGGGTCAAGCGACATACCCTCCACACCACAGGCCGATTGCTCCTCTGTAAGCGGTATTGCCCCTTGTGGGTGTCATGGATAGGTATGCAAGCACGTTTGACAAAGCTTAGTGCTTCACTATTTGGTGATCGTAATGGTTGCGTCAGGAATATCGAGGTTGAGAAGTAGTAAGTCGTAGTAGGAAGATTGGGTTTGATAGTACCCGATTGAAAACGTGGCAGTAACATGGGCTTTGCCCGTATGAAATGGGTGTGTACCAGCCAGTGGCTTCACTAATGCATGGAAAATTTTAGAAAATCCAGTACATTTCTTCTGAAGCTTGATCGCTGTAGAGGCTCTAGTAGTATAATTTCCTGTTTTCTGAGAAAGCGATACAATGATCTCCGCGAATTTGATTTTGGCACCGATTGGTAACGCGCAACTCCATGTGCCAGAGACAGAGGCATTCTTCTGGTTTTGGAGCTTTGCAACTAGTGCAATGCCAAATCTACCGCAACAGCCCACACCGCTGTTACTAGTAATACTCCCGCTCCCGCTGGCGTGGGCAACAGTAGGTTGAAAATGCAGGATTAGAGGGATACAGCCTACCACGAGTAGGCAAAGTACGAGTACCGCAATGAGCAAACGGCGTCTAGACAGCAGAGATTTTTGTGGTTCTGTACTCACTAGATGACTCCTTACCAAATAATTGTTGCATAGAATTTCTTTGGCGTTTTTTATCAGGATAGCTGGAAATCCGATCTTTTGAAGTTATCAATCTCCAATTTCGCTTGTTCAATTATGATGAATATGCGCCAAATTATACTAAAATAACGATCAGATTACAAAATAATAACATAGTATTGTTTCAATGGTATTTTAGAGAAATGTGGCAGAGGTAAATGTCAGGTTTACTATAATATTTAAAATGATTGGCTTTATATTTTTCATATTTTAGAGTTAGTCTGCCATTTGTGACATAATTTTGCTGAGAAAGAAAATGAACGATTTGCAAATATGGTTTTCTCTTTTGCGCAGAAAAGCTATTGACTCTCAAGTTACTTGAGACTGTATAGTGTGATTGAAGGCATTCAGAATGACAACTACCGCGCGGAGGTTGCGTATGGCGAGCGTTAGCCATCACGGAGCGTATTGCTCTGTCAAACGTCATTGCGCACCTTTTGTGCCCTGCTCCCAGGCGCAAAAAGGTGCTTAATGTGTACTCAAAATGATATCCCTGCATACTTGAAAATTTGTTCGAGATATGTTATTCTTGAACATGGAGTGATCAATAAGTAGGAGGTATCAATGTTCACCAAAGTTGGCACCATCACTGTAAAAGTTAGCAACCAGGACAAGGCCCTTGACTTCTATATCAATAAGCTCGGCTTTGAGAAAATCGACGACCAACCCATGAGCGAAACCGAGCGTTGGTTAGAAGTAGCACCTCCTGGAGCACAGACCCATATCATGCTTAGTTTGAGCAGCCAGAGTGGCGGCGACAAAACGAGTTTCACTGGCTATGTTTTACATACCGATAATATCGAAAACACCTGTGAGACACTCAAAGCGCGTGGAGTCACTATTTCCCATGAACTGAGTACGGAACCCTGGGGCAAATGGGCGCAGTTCACTGACCCTGACGGCAATGATTTCGGTATTTGGGCACCTGCCTGGTAAACTGCTAACGCAGGTCCAGGGGTACGCACAAAAACACGAGGCGTCCGTGGTCTACGTGTGCAAGATTGCGCTCAGACAACAAAAACACGTGGGGACAGATGAGCAATTATAACAATCTGTCCCCACGTGTAATTTGCAAACTCCTCCCCTTTTTTCCTGACCCTGTGTCGAATTTCTGGCCCCCATCTGGCCCCGTGTCACTGGATAAAGGGGTCATGGAAAAGGAAGATGGTCGTTCATCTAAACTCAATCTCATACTGTGTGGCATCCTCTTCAGCGAAGTGCAAGAGTTGTTCACCTTCTGCTATGAGCGAGGCTTGTGTCTCCTCAGAAAGTGGCTCAAAGGGCGTGATGAAGAGACGCGCTGTGTCACGTACACGTTCGATCTTCCATATGCCTCGCACAAAGCCATTAATCAAGATGGTTGCCTGAATGCGCCCGGCAGATAAGAAGACTGCTGGGCGGTCGGCATCCGCGATGAAGCGTCGGCGGTCAGCATGAGAGAGAATTAGATTGTCGTAATCGGGCAGGAAACGCGGCGGTGCATCGCTCTGTTCCGACGGGCGTGGACTGTCTGGCAGGTCGTAGAGCAGGTTGCCTTTTTCATCGCGCAAGGTGACAAGCTCGGATTTGATCTCCTCGACCGCGTTTTGCAGGCGTGGCAGGCCAGACCAGACCTGAATATCCTTGACTGTCGCGGGACCAAAGGCCGCCAGATAGCGCAAAATGATTGTGCGCAGACCTTGCTCAGCAGCGATCAGTGAACGTCCTAACCATTCCTCAGCGAGGGCATGTGCGGGATTGCCCGTGAAATTCCACGCGCCGCCAGGGGCGATCTGTACGAGTGGCATGTGTGTGCGTATCACGTAGGCCAGCAAGGCAGGGTCAGTATCAGGGAAGAGCGTGCTCAGATAATCACGTATCTGGGCAAACGTGCGTGGCTGTTCCTGTATATACGGACGTGCGATCTCTACTAACTGGGCTGTATCTATCGTGCGTGCGTTTGGCCCGAAGAAGGAATGTAACGCGCGCGTCAGGGCGGCTTGCAGGATGGGACGCAGAAGCAGGTAATCCTCGCTCGTCATGAGATGCAGCGTCGAACGCATCATCGTTGCGCGCACGGCCTGCTTGCGCTCAATCAGTTGCGTCAGTTCGCTATGCCGAAAATCGTGCAGACGTGTCCAGAGGCCAATATAGGGCGGCTTGACAAACTGAGCTTGCAGACCGACAAGCCGTTCAGTTGCCTGTTGAGCGGACATGGCAGCCCGCTCAAGCAGCATCTGACGTGCCAGCGTCGCACGATTTAGCTCACGCAAGGTCATGATGCGTTCGCTCATGCCTGTGTGGTACCTCTTTTCTTAAAATGTGTTGCTTGTGAGCCAATGTTTGAGAGCGGCGACGGTCTCTTGTGGCTCTTCCATGAAGCCGAGGTGTGAAGAGTTTTCTAGCAGGTGTAGCGTAGCGTTAGGCATCTTTTGCGCCATTTCTTGCGCTCCCGCCAGCGGCGTGACCCAGTCATAGCGTCCATGCAATACGAGTGCAGGCTCTTTTATCTCGCTCAGTTGCGCGCGTGTGTCAAACTCTTTGCTCAATGTGCCCATCATATAGGTCGCGATATCCATGTTCAGCGGGCTGGCGGGGTTATTATACATCTGGTCAATATATTCTTCTTTAAAGCCTTGACGCCAATAGTAAGGCATGATTTCGGTCTCGAAGCGTTTCAACTCTTCCGCGTCGGCCTGTCCAGTGGACTCTTTATACGCGATTTCGCGCAGTTCTTTGCCACGCTCTCCGCCAACCAGATGTTCTAGTGCGTCAAGATCATAGCCGCCCGTCCATGCTGGTGAACTGTCGAATATGACGAGGCCGGAGGCAAAACTAGGATGGCGCAGTGCCAGCGTTAGCACAACGAAGCCGCCAAAGGATTGACCCAGCACTATCGGGCGTTCGATGCCTAGCTCCTGACAGAACTGTACCAGATCATCCGCCATGATACCGATCTTGTAATAATCGTGCTCGTGATAGCGTGAGCGACCACAACCGCGATGATCGACATAGACTAATTGTGCAAGCTCGCCCAGCGGGTCGAGCCAGGGGCGCAGATAGGTATGACTGAAACCGGGGCCGCCGGGTAGAATAAGCATAGTGGGTTTTTGCCGATAGGCTGCTGTTGATGCATCTAAGCCACTGCCAACAACATCGAAAAATAGCTCTGTACCGTTTACTTTGAGCTTCATCGCGTTCCTCTTTTCTCTGACATTCCATCCCTGGAGGTTTGTTCTGCTCCCTGCAAATCATATGATACAATAAAATCACTGAGCTTTATACAGGCGAATAATGGTATATGCCGTATAGAAAGGCTGTGGTTAATGACTGAATCACGCTATGACATTGGGGTAAAGACGCGCAAAGAGGTGCTTGGGAGCGAACATGTTGAGCGTTCGCAGGCCCGTACAACGGAGTTTGATGCCTATTTTCAGCAATTTTTGACCGAGACGGCCTGGGGGTCAGTCTGGTCAAGGCCAGACCTGGATCGACGCACGAGAAGTCTGGTCACAGTCGCGATTCTCGCCGCGCTTGGACGCGACGAATTGACGCTGCATATGAATGCTGCAATCAATCAGCTTGGCATCGACCCGCACGAAATTGCTGAGGTGTTGCTGCACGTGGGCGTGTACGCGGGTATTCCTGCTGCCAATAGCGCGTTTGCCGTGGCGAAAAAGATATTGGAACAACGGGCATCCTCGACGCCAGAGACAGCGCAACACGAGTAGGCAAGGAGACAGAGAATCGTTATGGAAATCACTATTGGAACTATCGTGCGCGGTGATCGTGAATATTTTCCACCCTATCTCTATGAAGCGTATCAATCGACCCGTCGTCGTGCTCCTGCTTTGCCCTTGATTGATGTGCCGCTGACCCTCTCAGAATTGACTGGCCCTGGTCCGGTTATCAGTGCTGTCACGCCGGAGGATGCTGATCTGACGCGCAACGCGGGCACGGGCGGAGAGGCTATTGGACAGCGCATCATCGTCACGGGGCGCGTGCTCGATGAGAATGGCAGTCCGTTGCCCAATACGCTTGTCGAGGTCTGGCAGGCTAACGCCGCTGGTCGCTATCTGCACAAGCGCGATCAATGGCCTGGGCCGCTCGACCCAAATTTCTTGGGCATGGGTCGCTGCCTGACGAATGGTGAGGGCGTGTATCGCTTTCTGACTGTGCGTCCAGGAGCCTATCCCTGGAAAAACCACCCCAATGCCTGGCGACCCGCGCACATCCATTTCTCGCTCTTTGGCGCGTCTCAGCTCGCGCGCCTGGTCACGCAGATGTATTTTCCAGATGACCCGCTGCACTCCATTGACCCAATTATGCAGTCTTTGCCAACCGAGCAGGCACGACGTGGCCTGATCTCTGCCTATGACCACAGCGTGACGGAACCCGAATGGGCACTTGGTTACCGCTGGGATATCATCCTGCGCGGACCAGATGCGACAGCGTTTGAAACGGAGGTGCGCTAGTGAGCAAACTGCCATTGACAGGGTCGCAAACAGTCGGACCATTCTTTTCGTTTGGTCTCCTGCGCACAGATGCCGTTCGCCATGTCCTGACCCAACCGGAGACGAGCGGTGAGCGTGTACGCATTGAGGGGCGTGTGTTAGATGGCGATGGTGCGCCCGTGCCCGACGCACTGATCGAAATCTGGCAAGCCAACGCGCATGGTCGCTATAACCATCCCGCCGACCAGGGACCAGCTGCCCTCGAGCCGACCTTCACGGGCTTTGGGCGTTGTGGCACGGAAGACGACGGCAGCTACTGGTTTGAGACGATTAAGCCAGGAGGCGTGCCATTTAAAGATGGACAGATGCAGGCCCCGCATATCAATGTGACGGTCTTTGCGCGTGGTTTGCTCAATCACGCGATGACGCGCCTGTATTTTGCCGATGAGGCAGGCAATAGCAATGATCCCATCTTGCTGTGTGTGCCAGAGGAGCGGCGCGCAACGTTGATTGCTACACGCAATGCAAGCGCGTCAGGTGAGACAGCAGTCTACCATTTTGACATCATTCTACAGGGAAAAGGCGAAACCGCGTTTTTCAATCTGTAGCGGGATAGGCTACTATGGATGAGGCTCAGGCGATGCTCTTTAGCACGCCATTCATGCGGACAATCTTCGCTCCAGAAGCTCATGTGCGTGCCATGCTGACATTCGAGGCCGCGTTGGCACGAGCAGAGGCGCGTGCTGGCATTATTCCCTCAGCGGCGGCAGAAGCTATTGCCGCACAGTGTCGGGACGCATTGTTCGATATCAACGCTCTCTATCGCGAGGCTGCCCAGGCTGGTACGCCCGCTATTCCGCTTGTGCGCATGTTGACCACACGCGTAGAGGGTGACGCGCAACGTTACGTACACTGGGGCGCAACGAGTCAAGATGTCATCGATAGCGCGCTGATGCTACAAATGCGCGCTGGTCTTGATCTGCTAATGGGCGATGTGTTTGCCATCTGTGCATCATGTGCGCAGTTGGCAGAGCAGTACCGTCATACGCTGATGGTAGGACGTACCTTGTTGCAACAGGCTCTGCCAATCAGTTTTGGCCTCAAGGCTGCGCGCTGGCTGGCAATGCTGACCCGTCTGCTGAGCGAATTGCGCGCTATACGTACCCATGGATTGGTCGTGCAGTTTGGAGGGGCGGCTGGCACACTGGCCTCGCTAGGCGACAAAGGTCTGCAAGTTGCAACTTTGTTGGCTGAGGAATTACAGCTCGCGCTGCCTGATCTGCCCTGGCATACTGAGCGCGACCGTATTGGTCTGCTTGCTGGAACGCTCGGAGTGCTGGCAGGTGCGCTGGCAAAAATTGCGAGTGACATCGTGCATCTTGCGCAGAGTGAGGTGGGCGAAGTGACAGAAGCGGCTGTAGCGGGTAAAGGTGGCTCGTCTGCAATGCCGCAGAAACGCAATCCCGTTGACGCGACACGCGCTCTGGCGGCGGCGCGGCTGGCTATTGGCCTCGTACCAACGGTATTAGCGGCGATGGTGCAGGAGCATGAACGGGCGGTTGGTGGCTGGCAGGCAGAGTGGGCGGCTCTGCCTGATCTGTTTGGCTATTGTGCGGGAGCCGCAGATGGTGTGCGTGCTGCGCTTGCGGGACTGCAAGTCAACACTGAACGGATGCGCGAAAATCTCGCTCTGGGGGGCGGTCTGATGATGTCTGAGGCATTGACGATGGCACTTGCGCCACATATGGGTAGGCCAGCAGCCTATGGCCTTGTGCAGACGCTTGGTCAGCGTGTTATGGCTGCTGAAGGAGATTTGCGTCAGGTCGCGTTGGCTGATGCTCAGGTGCGTGCAACCCTGGCTCCAGAAAAAGTTGAGAGTGTACTCGACCCCGCGAACTATTTGGGCAGCACAGACATTTTGATTGACCGTGCTCTGGCTGCCTATCGTGCCATCCAAGCCATTTGATGAAGGCGAAATGTTATTTTTGTAGTGTTTCTAAGGAGTGCCAATTTGGCAGAGATTATCCACGATGTAGCGAGTCTCGCCTGGATTTTCCAGATGGAGGCATCAACGTATTGTATTCGACTCAACGAAGAACAGACCTCGCTGCAACATATTTATTGGGGAACGCGCATTGATACTGCGACAGCACGCGAGATGGCCCTGGCATGGCGAACCTATTTTGTGCCATTTGAGTCAACCATTGGCAATTCACGCGAGGAGTTTGCCCCTTGGGGAGAACTGCGCTTTAGCGAGCCAACGCTTAAGGTGGCGTATGCTGATGGCACTCGCGGCATTGAGTGGCATTTCGAGGCGTATGGCATCGAACAGGAGCAAAGGAAGCAGACGCTTTGGCTGCGTTTTGTCGATCAGGTCTATTCTTTGCAGGTAACGCTCTATTATCGTATCTACACTGGTCACGATGTCATTGAGCGTTGGGTGCGCCTGGAGAACAGTGGCGCGGATGCTCCAATTATGCTTGAGCAGGCATTTTCGGCGGACTGGCAATTGCCACACCATGAACGCTATCGTATGACGTATCTGCATGGTCGTTGGGGCAAGGAGACGCAGGTCACGGAGACGCTCTTGAGTCCCGGCAAATTCGTGCTAGAGAGCCGACGCGGCACGACGAGTCATCAATTCAACCCCTGGGTCGCCTTTGATGTGGATGCCAGCGCGACTGAAGAGCAGGGCGAGGTGTGGAGTATGGCCTTGGCATGGAGCGGTTCATGGAAATTTGTAGCGGAGACGACATCCTATGGCACACTGCATTGCGTGGGTGGGATCAATGACTTTGATTTTCGCTATCGGCTGGATGCAGGCGTGTGCCTGGATTTGCCCATGTTTGTTGGTCTCTATGCCAGTGGTGGTTTTGGCGAAAGTAGCCGCAAATGGCATCTATATCAGCGCGAGCGGCTTTTGCCCGAAACATTGGATGCCGTGCGTCCAATTCTCTATAACTCGTGGGAGGCAACCGCTTTTGCTGTCGATGAGCGCAACCAGATGGAACTGGCCGAACAAGCAGCCTCGCTTGGCATTGAAGTTTTTGTGATGGATGATGGCTGGTTCGGCGAGCGGGCGCATGATCGGGCTGGTCTGGGCGATTGGACGGTCAATCGTGCAAAGTTCCCGCGTGGCCTCAATCCGCTGATCGAGCGCGTCAACGAACTGGGTATGCGTTTTGGCTTGTGGGTTGAGCCAGAGATGGTCAACGTAGATAGCGACCTGTATCGCGCGCATCCCGACTGGGTCTATCACTTTCACAAGCGCACGCGCACGGAGAGCCGCAATCAGTTGGTACTCAATTTGGCACGCACGGATGTACGCGACTGGATGTTTACTACGCTTGATACGCTGCTTTCCGAGCATAATATTGAGTTTATTAAATGGGATATGAACCGTTCGATTAGCGACCCGGGCTGGCCTGTTGAGAGTGGACATAACCCGGAGCGTGTCTGGCTGGCATATGTGCAAAACCTGTATTGGGTTTTCGACGAATTGCGGCGCAGGCATCCCAATGTGGCTTTTGAGTCCTGCTCTGGCGGTGGTGGGCGCATTGATCTGGGCATCTTATCACGTGTTGAGCAGGTCTGGACGAGCGATAATACCGACGCGCTTGACCGCTTGCGCATTCAGGAAGGTTTCAGCTATGCCTATGCGCCTCGTGCGATGATGTGTTGGGTGACGGATTGTCCAAACTACTTGACGGCCCGCACGGTTCCGTTGCTCTATCGTTTCCATGTCGCGATGGCTGGTTCGTTGGGCATTGGGGGTGACCTCTCGCACTGGACGCCGCAGGAGAGAGAGGAGGCACGTGCATTGATTGAGAGCTATAAGCGTGTGCGTCCGACCGTACAGAACGGCAAGCTGTATCGCCTGCGTTCGCCCCGTAGCGGACAGGTGGCAGCTGCACAGTATGTCGCGCAGGACGGGAGCGAAGTGATCGTGTTTGCCTGGGGACATTCGCAACAATTTGGCGAGACACAGATCGTGTTACAGCTTTATGGTTTGGAGCAAGAGGCCAGTTATAGCGTCGTGGACGAGAGTATGCACTATAGTGGGGCATACTTGATGCAGCATGGTCTCAAGATGAGGCTGGTCGGTGATTTTGCCAGCCAGATGTATCATCTTGTGCGCCATGCGCTCGCGTAGGCTAGAGAAGAAGGGACATGGTTTTGTATTGGAAACCATGTCTCTTCTTCGTCGTACATATTGGTAATAGTTATCTTTTTTGTCACCAAAGTGAGTCTAACAAGTAGATTAAAACATATCCAATATATGGTAAAATAAGGGCTAGAAAATACGGCAAATCCTTTTCTACCCAATGTAGCCTTGAAAATATTGATATATTGTACTAGTAAGGAAGGAAAGATAGCGTGGCTAGTCAGAGTGAACATCCAGAGGATGAGCAGCAGCAAAAAGTGCGCAATAATATTTTCCAAAGCATCCTACGAAAAAGTGAGAGGCCACGTACTATACGTGATCTCGGTATGAGTACATTAAAAAATTTGCCTGCCAGTATTGGCATGGTGCAGGGATTAATGAAGGCCGTCAACTGGAAGCAGGCACAAGAAGAGATTTTGCACAATCTACAGGAAACTGTTGTGATTGTCGGGCAATCCAATACGGGGAAAAGTACCCTTTTTAATAAAATCAAAGGTCAGCAACTCTCGCTTGTTTCGGCGCAGGCCGGGACAACACGCACGCTCGTTCGTACTGATTTTGGCCCTTTTACGCTCGTGGATACGCCGGGTGTCGATGTGCCGGGTCATATTCCTAATGTGACCGAGAGCGGTTTGGAACAAGCCAGTGTGATCGTATTTTTGATGGATGCGACAAAGGGGCTACAACCAAAGGACCGCGAACTCTATAGTATCTTGCAGAAGTTGGGCAAGCCACTGGTCCTTGCTGTCAACAAAGTGGACGCTCTTAAAGGCGATGAGAATGGTGATCGGCTGGCGACTGAGATCGCGATTATGCTTGGCACACCCGGCGTTATTCCTGTGTCTGCGCAAACTGGCCTGAATATTGCAGAAGAACTGCTTCCCGAAATCATCAAGGCTAGCCCTGAAGCGGCCTTAGTGATTGGGCGTGAGTTGCCTGTCTATCGCCGTGCCGCCGCGCAACGTATTATTCGCAATGCAACTTTTGTTAGCCTTGCCGCTGGCATTGAGCCAATTCCCTTGATCGACATTCCTATCCTGTTAGGCACACAAATTCGTCTGGTTTTGCGTATTGCCGCTCTCTACGGCGAGTCGATGAATACAATAGATGCAATGACTTATGCACGTGAACTGATTGTGACAATGGCGGGTGGTCTGGGTCTGCGCTATCTAGCAGAACAGGCGGCAAAGGCTGTACCGTTTGGTGGCGACTTTATTGCAGGTGCTATCGCAGGTGCGACAACATGGTCGATTGGGCAAGTGGCGATAGAATATTATGAAAGCGGCAAAAAGGTTGATACGAACCGCTTACGCACGCTCTTCAATGGTATGTATCGCCGTTTCCGTAGAGAGCATACGCCGGCACAATTACGGAGCCATGCTTTGGAAGGCAGTGAGGCCGCACTGATACAAGATGAATTGAGCGAGAACAGCGGCTCCTAAAAGAAGGGATGTTTGTACATCACCCATGCAATTTCCTTATGATCGCTATGATACGTTAGCGGAACCGATCACTGTCTATTATCCGGCAGGTGAGGATGACCTTGCTCGCCATGTTTTTAAGACATTAGACAACGCTGGCAAGCTCCTTACGCAATTGCTTGGTCTCCCAATGCCGGATTTGGAGATTTTACTGGTCACTAAAGATGATTGGGCATTTGCCCCGCGTGGCGAATTTGACGATGCGTCTACCTTACAACCGTATTGGACGGAGGAGACGCAACCGCCAAGCATTGTCGTGCCATTAGAGATCACGCCAGTGATTGGTGAGTTAACGCCGGAAAAGTTTTCCTATCTGCTTTACCGCGAACTGGCACTGGCTTTCTTAGAAGAGGATGAGCGTCCCTGGCCGCAGCAAAGCCCTCTGTGGACGGAAGAGTGGCCTTTGACCTATGCGGCTCTCTGGCTTGCACATCGTCTGGATAACGTGCAGGGTATTGTTAGCGCAGACCTCTTGCCCTTGTATCCCGACCTGTTTGAGCCAGAGGCCGATGGTAAGACGCCTGTCACCATTCGCGGCTTTGACTGGTATGAGGATACCTCCTCAAATGAGTATCTCCAATTCGCCTTGCTTCTCGAACAGTTTGCTAGCGATCTATTGGAGCGTAACGTGCCAGATGTGCTGTCGCGTTTCTTGGAACGTTACCGTATCGAGCGCAAAGAACTGCTGAGCGATGAAGTAACGGAAATGCTCTTCGATGTGCTTGGCTTGGGCGGGGCGGAATGGCTAGAAAACCTTGTCTATTTTTAGGATGTGACACTGTATGCAAGAACAACCGGTAGCTCTGATAACGGGTGGATCGCGTGGGATTGGAGCGGAAACAACACTGGCCCTCGCTGAACATGGCTATGATATTGTGTTTACCTATCGCAATAAGGCTGCCCGCGCACAAGAGGTCGCGACCGCTATCACTCAACAAGGCAGACAGGCCCTGACTCTCTGCTGCGATATTACGCAGATGAGTGATATCGCACACCTCTTTCAAGAGATTACTCAGTGGCGTGGACATCTAAATCTGCTTGTTCTCAATGCCTCTGGCGGCATGGAGCGTGATCTGGTTGCCGCTGATCCTGACTATGCGATGCATATCAACCGAGATGCGCAACTGGCACTGGTTAACGCTGCTTTACCATTGTTGCGCCCCGGCGGAGTAATTGTCTTTGTGACAAGCCATTGGGCGCATCTCTACGGCAAAATGCAGCAGTTGCCTGCCTACGAACCAGTCGCTGAGAGCAAATATGCTGGTGAACAGGTTTTGCGTGCCATGCAGCCTAGTTTTGCGGTTCTTGGCTTGCGTTTGCTCGTCGTGACGGGCGATCTCATCGAAGGAACTATTACGCCTAAGCTGTTGGAGCGAGGTGCGCCCGGGCTGATCGAGCAGCGGCGCACCCTGGGAGTATTGCCTACCGCCCGCGATATGGGACGTGTGATTGCGCAAGCTGCCCTCGATCCCACCCTCGCCAGTGGGGCAACTATTGTCATTGGCGCGCCCCTCGACTCGATGCTCACCTGATAAATTATCCTTTGACGCCAGTGCTAACCGCCCCCTCGATGAAGTAGCGTTGGAAGATGAAAAAGAGCACCAGCACCGGAATGGCGTTAAACATCGAACCCGCAATCAGCAAGTTATACTGCGTGTAGTGTGCGCTCTTAAAGAAATAGAGTCCCAGTGGCAGTGTGTACATATCTCGGGTATCCAGCACGAGCAGGGGCCAGAGGAAATCATTCCACGCACCCTGGAAACTGAGAATGGCGACAGCGGTGAGGGCGGGCTTCACCAATGGGAGAATGATTTGGTAGAATGTGCGCCAGCGCGATGCCCCATCAATGCGTGCTGATTCTTCCAGTTCCTTTGGCAACGTCTTCATAAATTGTACCATCAGAAAGACAGAAAAGGGCTGTGCCATCGCAGGCAACAAGAGCGCGAAAAACGTGTTGATCAGGTGCAGGTCATTCATCACTAGGAATTTTGGGATGATTGTGACCGGGGAGGGAATCATCATCACTGCGAGCGTAACGATGAAAATGAGCCCTTTTCCTGGAAAATGCAAACGCGAGAGAGCATAGCCCGCCATTGCGGAGAACAGCACGTTGAGAACTACCGTGCCGGCTGCGTAGATGAATGCGTTGAGCAACCAGCGCAGGAAGGCTGGATCACTGAGAACTTGTTGATAGTTGCCAAGTGTCCAGGGATTGGGCAGTAGCGTGGGTGGAAAATCCAGGATATGCTGAAAGGTTTTGAAGGACGAAAGAAACGAAAAAACAAAGGGGCCGAGTGAGGTGAGTATAAAGATGAGTAGCATTAGATAAATGAGCATATTGGTCCAGCGAAAACGCCGATATTTCTCACCCGTATTCGTTGTGGTAGTGTGCGCCGAGATTTTTGTTGGTGCAGTTGCTTGTGCCATGTGAAATGTCCTCCCTGACCACTAGCTATTGGCATCAATAAGGCGACGTTGAAGCAGCGTCACGACGAAAATGACCACAAAGAGAATGACCGACATCGCGGCAGCAAGACCAAACTGATTATCGGTAAAGGCTTTATTGTAGATTTCCAGCAGTGGTGTCAATGTCGAGTTGAGCGGTCCGCCTTCCGTCATAAATTTGGCCTGATCAAACATTTGGAACGCGCCAATCGTGCCAAGAGCGACAACCAGAAAGATTGATGGACGCAGTAGTGGGAGCGTGACGTTCCAGAACGAGGTAAAACCGCCTGCACCATCAACCTTTGCCGCCTCAATTAGTTCTTTTGGGACATCCTGCAAAGCGGCCAGGAAGTAGATCATAAAGGTCGCAGCGGTTGTCCAGATGTTGAGTATCATCAGAGCGGGTAGGGCGAATGTCGGGTCTTCCAGCCAGTGCGGCCCTGGAATGTTCACTATTGAGAGTAGGTAGTTAAGTGCTCCCTGGGGGGCATAGAGCCAGAGAAAAATGAGTGAAATGGCGACGGATGAAGTTACAGCAGGCATGTAAAAAATTGTGCGGAACGTACCTCGTAGGAACGTGGTGTTGTTGAGCAGGACAGCTAGCAACATTGCCAGGATCGTTTCACCGATGACGACAAAGAAGGTGAAGCGCACAATGTTCCACATGGAGACCCAGAAATCACTCTGGTTGGCATAGGCAAGTTGGTTGAAAAGTACCTGGTAGTTGTGTAGCCCAACGAATACCGGGGGCGTAAAGCCAATGTCGATCTGAAATAAACTGAGGCCAATGCCATAGATAGCGACGAAAACGGTAAAAACGCCTAGAACGATGAGATAGGGAGCTAGGAAGAGGTAGGCTGCAAGCGTTTCTTTTCGATTGAATGTGCTGGGGTTGCTAGAGTTGCGCTGCCGTCTGCCCACTTTAGTACGTGATGATGCGGATGCAGTCGATGCTGCTACAGGTTGCGTTGCCATACAGATGCTCCTTGATGTCCGTATTGGATGCGATTAGTTGGTCTCTACGGGATTTGCGGTAATTCGTGCATATAACATCTACTGATATTGATGGGCAAGGGGCATGAGGAACATGCCCCTTGTGTTCACAAAAGTTCCTATGTGCTACACTTGTAGTTCATTGTTTATTTTCTGGGCGGCCTGATTGAGTGCTGTTGGCACATCGGATTTACCGAGCAAGATTTGCTCTAGTGCGTTGCCAATATCGGTGTGGATAATGGTGTCGTGTGAGCCATAGTTATCAGCGTAGCCATAGCTAGCGGCATCGAAGAGAACCTTCACGCCGGGATTTTGCGTAAAGTAGGGATCACTGGCGAGACTCTTCAAGGTGGGAAGCGCGAAGCCTGCATGTAACTGGCTGGTCTGCACATCCTGGCCCGTCATATATTTGAGCAATTCCCATGCAGCTCCGGGATGTTGTGTATTGGCAGAGGCTCCCCATGCATTTGTGTAGATGAGGTTAGCACGTTTGCCTGTTGCAGGGTTAATAGGTAGAGGGGCAATGCCATATTGTACGTTTGGATAGGTGCTTGCCATATAGGGGATGAGCCAGCCGCCTTCCAGGGCCATCGCCGCACGCTGTTTGCCAAACGCTTCACCGGGCCAGCCCGCGCTCACGTTGGTTGGAATAACCGATGAGCCAGCCTTCTGGAAACTCACAAAGAAGTTGGTTGCATTAATGCCTGCCTGATTATTGAAGGTAGCCTGTGTTCCATTCGCGTTGAGGACGGAGCCGCCAGCCGCAAAGAGGAACGCGCCCCAACGTGAGGGGTCTGGGTTCAAGGTGATGCCATAGACCGAGCTTGCCGCATTGCCGGGTTTGGTCAAGGCTTTGGCATCATTCTGCATATCCGTCCAGGTCCAGTTAGCACTGGGAAATGCTATATTTGCGGACTGAAACATCTGCTTGTTGTAGAAAACGCCCAACGAATTCCAGTCTTTTGGCAATCCATAGATGCTCCCATTTTTGCATGAGAAAGGCGAGATAAGCGAGGAGTAGTAGCTGTCAGGGCTGAGATTGTCTTTTGCCATGTAGGGCGAGAGGTTGAGTAGTTTGCCGGCGCTGGTATACTCGTTTGCCATGGCAGGGGTGACATAGAAGACATCGGGCACATTGCCGCTGGCAACATTGGCACGCATTTTCGTTTCATAATCACCAGGGATAGGAGACCAGTTGACCGTGATGTTGGGGTGTAGTTGGTGAAATTTGTCAAGATTTGACTTGACAAGGGCATCCTCGGCAGGGGTCGAGGTGAAACCTGACACGGTCAAGGTGATATTTCCGCTTTCGGGTGCTGCCGCTGTTGTGTTGGTGCTTCCTGGGCAGCCAATATAGCTATTGCCGCCACTCAACCCTTTTTGCGAAATGCTTCCCCCGCCTGGGCTTCCTCCGCCACTCGCTCCGTTGCTGCTGCCACATGCAGCCAGTAAAAGCATCAAGATAATAAGAGCTGGTATGATACGACGTTTCATGGTGAACCTCCTGAGATGCTCTTCTACGCTGAAAAGCGATGTGTTCGAGTAGTGTTTATGTTGTATGAAAGAGCTTACAACATTTTGCACGGATGTCTGTGAGAATGCGCTACATAAGAAAATTATGGTATAGGCTTTTATACTGCCCTGCGTATGGGGAAGAGATGTCTGTGTATGATACGAATGTGCAATGACAATGTGATACATAAGATTTACGCGATGTTTTCATGCGTTATTGAAAATGGTGGTGTCATGTGAAAAGGGCAAGAATAGGTAATCGGTGTCGGGCTGCGGTGAAAAATGTTTGCTTGAAGGGCGTGTAGCGAAAAGGTATAATGCCCCTGAGGATAGGTGCAGAGATGTGATAGTTTTTTGCAATCTTTGCATAGGTAAGTAAAAAAAGAACCCTGGATGAGGAGTTTTCAAGATGTTTCATCGTGTTGCAATTATCGGGCTGGGCTTAATCGGCGGATCGATTGGGCTGGCGTTACGTAAGGCAAAGGCGGCACAAGAGGTTGCTGGCTACGATCTTGGTCGTGGTGTCAGTGAGCGGGCGCGCAGGATAGGGGCAATCGACCAGGCGTATGATGTCTTGCCCGATGCCGTGCGTGGGGCTGAATTGGTGGTACTTGCTACGCCTGTTGGGGCGATGCGCGCACTTTTGCAGGAGATTGCGACAGCGATAACACCAGGAGCGATTGTGACAGATGTTGCCAGTACGAAGGAGCAAGTGGTACAGTGGGCGGAGGAATTACTGCCGGCAACGGTTTCATTTGTGGGTGGTCATCCAATGACGGGCAAAGAGCGCAGTGGTGTCGAGGCTGCCGATGAAAAAATATTTCAGGGTTATGTCTACTGCTTGACGCCCACAGAGCGTACATGTGCCACTGCGACCAGCAAAATTGCTGCTCTCGTTGAGATGCTGGGTGCGCGTGTGCGTTTTTTGGCTCCTGCTGAGCATGATCGGCAAGTGGCTGGCGTCAGTCATCTGCCATTTTTGGCCTCGATTGCGTTAGTGAATAGTGTTGCCGCGTCGCCTACGTGGGGCGAGGCAGGCCAGTTGGCGGCAAATGGTTTCCGCGATATGTCACGTTTGGCAGCTGGTAGCCCAACGATGTATCGCGATATCTGTCTGACCAATAGTGACGCTATTGTCAGTTGGTTGGATGAATATATTGCCACACTGCAATCTCTCCGTGAGAGCATTGCAGGCGATAGGCATGACCTGAGTGAGAGCTTTGTGAAGGCGCAGCAGACACGTTTGCGCTGGCAAGCTTCCTATGAACGAATGGAATAAGGCAGGCCCTAGAAGAGCCTGAGTATAGAAAGAGTCATAATGGATCTGGAAACTCCTTTGAGAAATTACCTGGATGATCTGGCCTCGGCCCAAGCGACTCCTGGCGGTGGCTCTGCCGCGGCCCTCAGTGGGGCGATGGCAGCGAGTCTGGCAAGTATGGTTGCGCGCCTCACGTTAGGCAAAGCCGCTTATGCCGTTGTGCAGGATGAGATAGAACAGATTTTGCCACAGACGGAGCAGTTACGCGAACATTTTACACAGTTAATGCAGGCTGATATCGTCGCGTATGGGCGACTCTCGGCGTGTTTCAAGATGCCGCGTGAGACCGATGAGGAGCGTGGCGTACGCGCAGCGGCTATTCAGGCCCAACTGCTAGAAGCCGCCTTAGTTCCGCTAGCGATGGCGGAGTCGGCGCTTGCTGTGTTGCAGTTATGTGTTCGTATTGCTGAAATTGGAAACAAAAACGTACTGAGTGATATCGCGACAAGTGCCATGCTCGCCGTTGGAGCGGGCAATGGTGCAGCCTGGATGGTCATGACCAATTTGCATGCCCTCAAAGATCATGAGCGTGTGCAGACGTTGCTAGATCGTTTACACGTGGCATTAGACAGGATCACAGTGCTAAGCCAGCAAGTTGTGATGAAGGTAGGAGAGCGACAGTGACCGCAACACTTGTGGATGGACGCGCAATGGGTAACGCGATCAGGGTTGAGTTACGCGAAGAGGTAAAACGTTATGTGCAGGAGCGTGGACAGGCGCCTGGACTGGTCATTGTGCGCGTGGGCGGCGATGCCGCATCGGGTGTCTATAGCAAAGCTATCCTGCGTATTGCCAATGATATCGGCGTCACGGCTCGTCTAGAACAATTGCCGGCTTTGACTTCATCAGATGAATTGCGTTCATTGCTCCTGCATCTCAACGCGGATGACGCAACGCAGGGTATTATTGTCCAGATGCCGCTGCCGGGCCATCTCGCGCAAAAAATGGTTGTAGATACGATTGCGCCTGAGAAAGATATTGATGGCATCAGCCCACAGAGCGCGGGCAACCTCTTTCTGGGTGTGCCGAGCTTTTTGCCCTCGACGGCTGCCGCTGTCGTTGAGATTCTTGAGCGTATGCATATTCCACTGGAGGGGAAGCGCGTGGTGATTTTGGGACGTAGTAACGTGGTGGGAAAGCCACTCTCGTTAATGCTGCTGCAAAAGCATGCAACGGTGACAATTTGCCATTCGCATACCCAAAATCTGCGCGAGCTGACACAACAGGCGGATATTCTGGTGGCTGCTGTGGGGCGTGCGCGCATGGTGACGGCTGAGTTAGTGCGCCCCGGAGCAACAGTGATTGATGTTGGTATCAATGCCTTACCAGAAGGTGGCATCACTGGCGATGTGGATATGGGTTCTGTAAGCCTTGTTGCTGGCCTGCTGACGCCCACACCTGGTGGTGTTGGTCCACTCACCAATGTGATGCTGCTTAAACAGTGCGTGCAGGCGGCATGGCTGCACGCGGGTAGAGAGACACTGCAAGACCCTATTGAGGCTGAGGCGTGATTACGGCGATGGTCTGCTTCTGTCAGAGGGCAACGATACCCATTGCCTAGGAAGATTAGACTCTCACCTACAACGACATTGGCAGCAATTGCGGTTCGTCTGCCCTCGCGCCTTTTCAGTCCTGCGTAGATGAGGTCTCCCATTTGCTATCGATGTTTATTTCTGCTGATCATTTTTCTGAGTAACATGAGTATTGCCCCGCCTGTCATAATGCCAGCCAGGATGATCTTTGTGAAATCGAAGATCGGCTTGACGGTGACTCCCTCTGGTCCGATGACAATAATGGCAACAGGTCGCCCCCTGGAGCTTCCGCCGCCGCCAATGCCGCCGCCGCCACTACTGGGAGATGCTTGCTCTACTGTATGGTTTTCTTGCGGCCCGAAGCCTGATCCAGAGCCGAAGCCGCCACCGACAGTAACCTCGCTAGCCATAATGACAGTATAGTTGCCCGTTGTTATTGGTGCGCTATAGACGACGCCAGGTTGAGCTGCCGAGTAGATTTTCTCTATAAGACTGGAGAGGACTTCCTCTCTCTTTCCTGTCAATGAGAAAAATTCGTTTTTCGTATCGATCATGATACATTCTCCGTTCTTTTCTTTGTATACATATCTCTTTATCTAAACTCACTCTTTTGGAATGGGTTGTTTTGACTTCGGGCGTGTCCAGAAGAAAGCTCCAGGTACCACGACGATGAACCAGAACATCCCGCTAAAGAGGATGGGTAGCATCTGGGCAAAGTAGGGTGTTCCCTGTAGAATGATCGCTGAAGCAAGCCAGATACCTACCCAGATGACTACTGTGCCGATGAGGTAGGTTCTTTTAAACGTTTGGCTTTCAAACGGACTTGTGCTTGTTAGCACGGATTCCTCCTCTCTAATTGAATGTATTATATGCACTTACATCTTTTTCTGTATAGTGCCGTTCTGCCTCATGGAATAGGCATCGATATTATTGATACTAAGAAGCAGTGTCCCCCGCTCCTTGAAACATCCGCTCGAAGAGGTGAAAATGTAAGATCAGCCACAATAGAAGAGCATAGCATAGTCCTGCACCTAGAATAATGAGGTAGGACATCGCATTGAGTGCTTGCAGATTGAATAGCCCGCGCAGTGGTGGCGTAGCAAGAATAACGAGCAGGCAGATAAAGAGTCCTGACACAAGTAGCAAGGGCCACCAGTTGCTATACTTTCCCACCCTCCCCGGCCTTGCGCGTGTTGGTGGCTCTATAAAGAGCAGCAAGATCAGGCCGCAGAGGACCAAAAATATTGTGAGGGCCGTCTGAGCTAACGGCAATGCTCCCTCACGATAGGGGTTACCAGGCTCAGGAAGCCTGAGCGAGGCAGGAATCAAGATTGCAAGATAGACACCCAGAGCAACCAGACAGGTTGTCATCGCAACTGGCAGGACGAAGCGTGCTAATGTGCGTAGTAAATTTTCGTCTGCTACTCGACCGGGTCTGGCCCAGTAAGCGAGGGCAAGCGAGGGTATGCCGACGGTGAGCAGTGTCAGTAACGATGTCTGGCGTGGTTGGAAAGGAAAACTGCCGACAAAGGCAATAGAGATGAGCAACAGTGTGATAGAGGCAACACGCGCGAGAAAGATTTTTAAGATATCTTGCATGCCATTGCGGATGCGTTGCCCCTCGCGGACTGCGAGTGGGAGTGCGGCAAATGAGTCTTGTAGGAGGAGCAGGTCCGCCACTCCGCGTGTTGCCTGGCTACCACTTTGCATGGCGATGCCCAGGTTTGCCTGTTTGAGGGAGAGGACATCATTCACGCCGTCACCAATCATGGCGACATAATGCTGGCGATGGCGTAATGCCTGGATGATGCGTTCTTTTTGTGCGGGCGTGATGCGGCCAAAGATCGTTGTCTCTTCGACTACTTGTGCGAGTTGTCTATCATCAAGTGTGTCAAGTTCGGCTCCCGTTGCCATTTTACTCTGTGTGTTCAGGCCTACTTGCGTGGCTAATGCGGCCACTGTGCGCGGGTGATCGCCAGAGATGATTTTGATCTGGACACCCAGTGCAACAAATTGTGCCAGGGTTTCACGCGCCTCGGGACGCAACGTGTCGCGCAGACTAATCGTGCCAAGTGGAAGCAGTCCTTTAGGCAAGTGTGCCTCGTCCGCAAGTTGCTGAAATTGCACTGGCTCAGGGTAGTGAGCAAAGAGCAGCACACGCAGTCCGCGCGTGACCTCTGTGCCCAATTCACTGCCCAACTTGCTCTCAGTTGCTAGAAAAGGGCGCAGTATATCTGGAGCCCCTAAAATGTAGACGCCTCGCATATCTGGATCATCAATGACTAATGCGCTCCATTTACGAACAGATGAAAAGGGAATTTCTTGGAGAACATGAAGGCCATGCATTGTGTATTCTGGGCACGCACTACCAATGGCCTCGCTCGTCGCGTTGCGGCCAGATGTATGAGCAACATAGCTGCCAAGCAGGCTACTCAGTGTGGCTTTGTCGATGCCATAAGGATAGAGAGAGTCCACTTCAAGCTTGTTTGTGGTCAGTGTTCCCGTTTTGTCCAGGCATAGCACATCAACATGGCTGAGCGATTCGATGGCATTGAATTTTTGTACCAGCGCGCCCTTGCCAACAATGCGCACTGCACCTAAAGCGTAGGCCATGCTAATACTGAGGAATAGTCCGTTTGGCACAATGCCGATAATGACCATCGCCATCCGTACCGTTTCTACGATTGGAATAAAATCGACAATGGAGGCGGCGACTAGCAGCAATTCCAAAAACAGGGCAATAAAGAGCAGTATGCGAATGACCAGGTTGATCTCGTTCTGTAGGGGGGTATACATTGCGCGATAGGCCCGTGCGCGCGAGGTAAGGGTGCCGGCAATACTGTGTATGCCTACTTTTTCCGCACGATACATGGCACTGGACATCACGCAGAACGTTCCAGAGTAGAGCATATCACCTGCCTGCTTTGTCACCAGATTTGACTCGCCTGTTAGGAGTGATTCATCGACTTCTAGACGGCCAGCACCAACGATCGGGCCATCGACGACGATCTGATCGCCTGGATGAACAACGAGCAAATCCCCCACGACCAAGGCCTCTGGCTCAAGGAGCTGTTCTGCTCCATCGCGTATAACGGTTGCTTTAGGCCGCGTTAAGAGGGCGATATGGTCAAGTGTCTGTTTAGCCCGTATTTCTTGTACTAGACTGATCAGCATGTTGAATGAGATCACGCTAACGGAGATCAAGGCATCGAGATATTGTCCTAAGAGAACCAATGCGAGAGCGATGGAAAAGAGTATGATGTTGATCGGGTTCAGCACATTCTCACGAAAAATGCGCAGGTAGGAGCGGCTTGTGAGTGGCGGTGGCACACAGCCACGCCCCTGCGCACGCAGTTCTTCTACTTCCTGTGTGCTGAGGCCGCGCATAACATGCTCTTGCTGACTTTGCATCTGTCTCTCGTCCTTCGCTCTCTGCCTTGTAGTCAAAATTTGCTTTTATCTGCGCATAATGCATGCAGATGAACGCAATCCAACTTACGCTTTGAACGCTTGAAAGGCCTCTTTGAACATGCTGCGATGATGTCTTTCGCGTTCCAGGGCCAGGCGGAAGCTGGCGGCTGCGTCAGTGCGTTGCTCCGCCTCAGCTTCACGAATGAAGCGGGGATACATCTCTTCAATTTCGTCATCTTCGCCATTGGCAGCCTCGTCCAGGTGTTTTAGTGTTGAGGCAATCTCGCCGGCGGCCCGCAGATGGCTGATGCCATGAATCGTTTCGGCCCCTGCTGCTTCCAAGAACAGTTGCGCAACTTCGGGATGACCTTCCTGCATTGCCTGCATTGCGAATGCAGTGTATTTTAGGCGTGCGCGCGCTTCGCCGGTGATGGCTTCTTGTAGATTGGTTTCAGTTTTGTTCATAATTGTCTCCTTTTTTCATGCCCTGACTGGTCCAGTAGACGCGCTAGCGTCGTTGGGCATGATGACCACACCTTTTTTGGGTATGACATACTCTCTTAGAATGTGATCCTGCCTGCCCGTAGAGCATTCAGGATGACAATCACATCAAAAGCTTCCTGCAAAAGAGCTCCAGCGGCTGGGCTAATGAAGCCGAGGGCCGCGAAGATCATGGCAATCACACTTAGTCCCATGCCGACCCAGATGCCCTGCAAGGCAACACGCATGACATGGCGACCCAGACGGACCGCTCGCACGACACGCAGGATATCTGTTGAAAGCAGCACGCTATCGGCGGCTGAAGCGGCGGCGGTTAAACCTTGTGTGCCGAGTGCCATGCCAACTGTGGCACTGGCTAGCGCGGGCGCATCGTTAATACCATCGCCCACCATCAGGACACGTTGCCCTTGCTGCTCAAGTTCCTTGACGATGCGCACCTTATCTTCCGGCAGGCAACGCGAGATCACGCGGTCTACTTGTGCGATCTTGCCAATCTGTTGTGCTACCACATCGCCATCGCCCGTTAGCAGAATCGTTTCTTTGATCCCTAGGGCACGCAAATCGGTTGAAAGGCGTGAAAGTTCTGGGCGTGGCACATCTTCGAGAACCAGAAGTCCCTCGACCTGTTTCTGCACGGCAATGAAGCTACAGATTTGACCAAGCTCGACGCGCCTCTCACGTTCGGAAAGGAAGAAATCTGGTACAGTAATTGCAAGGTGCTGCATGAAGGTGCGATTGCCAACCGCGACTTCCACATCATTTTTTGAGCCTTGCTCCTCGACCACGGGCTTTTCAGTGAGTACTGGCACACGTCCGTGGACACCTTTGCCGAAGATTTCCTCGAAATCGCTGGCTGAACTGAGGGATAAGGCGCGTTCCTGGGCGGCTTCTACGACGGAGCGTGCCAGGATGTGCGCTGAGAGTTGTTCAACCGAGGCGGCAAAGCGTAGCAGCTCGTTTTCGTCATATAGGGAGGGACTGTGGATAGGCTCGTCTGTGCCCACTACGGCATTGGCTTGTTCAGCCTGCTGTGCGAGGACGATGGTGGTTACTTTGGGGATGCCCAACGTGAGCGTCCCAGTCTTATCAAAGACGACGACCGTCACTTCGCCTAGTTGTTCAATGGCCCCACCGCTCTTGATGATAATGCCATTGCGTGCGGCGAGATCGATGCCAGATATAATGGCAATTGGCGTGGCTAAGATCAGCGGACAGGGAGAGGCGACGACCAGCACCGCCAACGCGTAGATGCTATCGCCGAATAAGGCCCAGGTCAGGCCGGCCAAGCCCACTGCTACAAGGGTGAAACCGATACTATAGCGATCTGCTAGACGGTGGATTGGTGCTTTCTGTGTCTGCGCTTCCTCTACAAGGCGAACAATTTGTGCATATTTACTCTCTACACTCCGTTTGCTAGCACGAATTTTCAGAACACCGTCCAGGTTAACACTTCCAGAAAGAACAAGCATCCCAGGGGCTTTGCGGACTGGTACAGGTTCGCCCGTCAGGTCTGCTTCGCTTAGGCTCGCAGAACCAGAGGTGATGACGCCATCGACGGGGATCAATTCACCCGGTTTGACGACGATCTCCATGTCGACTTCGACCTGGTCAGCCGGAATGTTGACCAGTTCCTCTCCCTGCCAGATATGCGCAATACGCGGAGCGCGGTCAGCGAGTGCTGAGAGCGAAGAGCTTGCACGGCGGAGAGCATCAAGACGACCAGTGCGCCTGCCAGATATTGCCCCAAGATAACTGAGCCTGCAATCGCTAAAATAGCGATCACATCGACCCCAAATTCCTTGTGTAGGAAATGTTGTACGGTTTCCCATAGCAGTGGCACGCCCCCTAGGAGTATGACTGCAAGCAGTATCCAGTTTGCAATCATACCATAGCCAGTCAGCCAGAATATAAGGCTCGCTGCCATCAGTACGATCGCCCCACTAGGAATAGGGTAGTGTTTCACCATATCCCACGCTTGTTCGGGCCACCACTGCTTAGGTGGTAGCGTGGGCGTTTTCTCTACTTCTGCCACAACATGTGAAGTAGTAGGAATTGTGAGTAGATTCGTGTTTTGTTTCTCTGGCATAATATATTTACCTCTTTATCTCTTTCCAGTATCACATATGTCTATCACAGAACCTTCTCAAATGATCTATATAATCTCACAAAGAAAAAGAAGTGCAGAAATCAGATGTATAGGTTGTTTGAACGGATGATGCGTTTGTTTAATACGTGTTTTGAGGGCAGATAGAGCTAAAATGTTTTCTTCCGCGCTCTCAGGTAGTATGAATGTGGCGAAATCTTCTTTGTGTCAGGGTTGGTACGTAGGATAATGTGTAAGCGTTTCAGTCTCCAAAGTGTTTCTATAGGGGTGTGGAATTTACCTCCTCTTGTCAGGTAAGCAGACAGGCTGTATAATGAAGAGAAGAGTGATACTTCTCTGTTGCTTTCCCTCTACCCATTCTTCGTTCTCTCCCGCAGAAAGGTTCTTCACAATGGTTCGCGCAATCGATAGTGCGCTCCTCAATGCGCTCAATGCTTCCTCACGTTGCCCTTCGCTCACCTTAACTATTGAAGATCACGTTATTCACTATGCGACCTATCAATCTCCTGGCACGGCTGACGCCTGGAATGATGTTTGTATTGCTGCTGATAACAGCATCGTGCGTGTGCAGGTTACTCGTGGCGGCACAGGCTTTGCTACCAACTTCCAGGTGCAACGTATTACTGATCCCACGCAGGTTGTGCAGTGGACAAACTGGACCTCGTTGCCAGGGGCGGCTGGTTTGATGTTTCAGGATGGTGGGTGTGCGCTTTCTAACTCCGCGGGTGTTTTGCGGGCCTTTGCCCAACGTGGCACGGGAGGAAGTGATCTCTGGGTCTGGGCTTCGGCAGATAATGGGGTGACCTGGAGTGGCCCGGTGAGCGTGCTAGTTCCCCCGGGAGGCGGGCTGCTTAAAGGCATCGGCAGCGCGGGCAATAATGATGTCTTTTTTCTGTATGATGTGAGCGGCGGTGAGGCGGTGGGTGTCTCCTTCTATGCAAGTGGTTCCTGGTCAGCCCTGACAAGCTGGACATTGCCCACAATTACGTATGGCATGGGCCTTGCGCCAGTCTGGACAGGAACGACCTATACCATTGTCTACTCGGATGGTTATACACTGTTCTCGTGTGTTTATAATCCATCCACTCATGTTTGGAGTAGTAGCAGTGTGATTGCGCCTTCAACCATTGCTGCTATTGGGCGCGTCGCACCACGCATCTCGTTTGCTGACGGTCTCTATACCTTGACCTGCATTGAAAGCGACTCTGGCGCAATGACTGGCACGATCTATAGTTATCCACGTCTCAGACAGTCTGCTGACCTTGTTCACTGGTCAAATGGTGTGATTGTGCCGGACATGACTGTCGGTTATGGGGCATCTGCTTTCAAACTGATGACACCTGTTAGCGGCACGGCGGGCGCACGCTATTACCTGATCTCAATGGCCGTGATCTTTAGTGCGCTTGCTTTTCAGACGACGAATAGCAGTCAATTTCTCAATGTATCGGCCTCGGTTCTGTCCTATCAACGCCATGAACAGGTTGGTAAGACGGCTCATCTGGAGGTCGTGCTTGATAATGCCAATGGTGTTTATGATAGCTATATCGCAACCGGAAGCCTCTATGCCCCATTTGCTTTGAATGCTACGCTGGTATTGAGTGAAGGGTATCTAGCAGGCTCACCTCCTACCATCAGCGATAGTGTGAAAACTGGCATGTATCACATAGCACTACTCCAATGTGTGCGCACGCCTGATACCAATTGTTTACATATCCTTGCGTTGGACCTCTCGCGCAACCTGGATAGCGTGTCACGTTATCAGATTACTTGGACTAATCAGACCGTCAGTTATCTGGTGGCGGAGATCTGCGCAAGGGCCGGTCTCTTTGGTATGCAATTGCCTACAACGGCCCAGATGAGCGAGCTTATAACCGCTTTCGTGTTACAGGCGGGGCAAACCTATCGTCATGCTCTTGATGAACTTTGCTCAATCTATGCGCTAGAGTACTTTCTTGACCAGAACGAGGTGATGCAGTTTCGAGAGCTAGCGGGGAGTGATCCCTCAGTCTGGGGCTATCAACCGGAAATAGAGATGGTGACATTCGGCAGCGAAGATCAGCGTGCTAACCATGTGATTGTCAATGGCAAACCGCCTGCTGGTGGGATGATAGGCGCGTTAACGAGTGCGGAGACATATGACGCGCCACATATGCATCTGGTTGGGCTGGAACGCATCCTCTATCACGTGGATCAGAAATTGCAGACGACTACACAGTGTAGCCAGAAAGCTGCTTTTTTGCTTGCACAACAACAACGTTTGCAAGTCAAGCATTGTGTGACTGTGCCGCTTAATCCAGCCTTGCAACTGCTCGATGGTATCACGCTGACGGATAGCGTTGCTCCAACAGGTAGCGGGCAACAGGCAATGTGTCGAATTGTGCAGAGCAAGGTAGCATTCGATGCGCAAAAAGGACTGAATGAGCAGCAACTGCTACTCGAAGGCCTGTAGTGCGCTTATGCCTTGCCTGCACGACGGCGGCGATTGAGCGTGACTTTGCGTCTGTGTTCGCGGCGTTTCTGCGCATTTCTTGTCTGTTCTTGCGGCTCGACCTCATCCATATTATTCGCGCTGCTCACGCTGGCCGCGGCGGTTGCTTGGATGACTGATGGACGGCGGCGTACATTTCTAATACCCTGAAAGATAACCATGCCTGCTAACAGGCCTGAGGCGATGATGACAATCAGATAAAAAGGCACGACGACAGCGTTCAGGCTAGCTGGTAGCCAGTGTGAGGAGATACCAATATTCAGCAAGAAAGCGACCGAGAGCAGAATATACTCAATGCCAGTGAGAATATTGATCTGTTTGTACCAGGGTTGTTTCTGTATGATCTGATTTGCCTGTTGGCGTCTACGTCGCTGTCCTAGCAGGATATTGTAGATACCCAGAGCAATGAAGAGGATACAGAATAACAGAATGATCGACGGATTGATACCGAGCATGCTTGGCCCCCTAAGAGAGAGTCACCAGCGGCTTAGTTAGAGCCGCTGATGTTGACTGGAATGTGTTGAGCCATATTGTCATAGTAGACAGTAATATGGTAGGTATCATTAAGATTAGCACCTGTGCATGCTAATTTCAATACTTGTGTAGAGTTGTTGGGGCCACCGGGATTGAGCGAGCCATGTAGATCAGACTGCCCGTTGATCGTAACATGCCGTTGGCTAAAGGTATCATCGACTTTGGCTTCCCATAAAATCGGTGTGCTGCTCAGATCGATGAGTGTCAGTGTGGCTTGGCAAGTTCCTCCGGCCTGAATGGCCGTGATAACAGGGTTGGGGTTGATGACCAACTCAGGGGCGCTGCTGCCAATCTGCAGAGTAACAGGCAGAATAATCTGTCCTTTGCCATCGATAGTGAAGATCACATCGCCTGTATAGGGGCCGTTTTGCAGACCGGTTGTGAGAATCGCGATCCCGATATTGGCGGTTCCATCTAAGTTTAGTGTCCCTTGTGTCATGTTATCGGTCACTAAGAGCCAGCTTGCACTGTTGCTGGTGATGGTGGTAGCCGTCCATTGGATGGATGCATTGCTCTGGTTTTTGAGGATCAGGCGTTGGCTCGGTGGGTCACCTTGCCCAAGTACGGCACTGAATTTTAGTTCTGTCAGCGATTTGCCTTGTAATGTAGTCACGCTGGCGGCTGTTGTGGTGTTGGCATTGCTTTGCGGCAAGATTTGAATATCGAGGAAAGCATGTTTGCCAAGATGGTTATCCTGTGCCTGTAAGACAGCGGCTCCAGCCAGTGTGGTAGTAGGGATGGGAATGGCAAGCGTAAATGTTCCCTGGCTTGAGGCATGTGCCGAGAGTGCTTGTCCGCTGGCGGTATTAAGTTGCGTTGTGTTGAGCAGAAAGATGATGGTATCGCCTGCACCGAAATAGGCTCCATGCACAGAGAGGTTTTGTCCTGCTTTTACTGTGTTTGTGCTGGTTCCATTGATGGAGAGGAGTGGGTCTGGTCCACTGTTGGCCGTATTGATCTGATTTTGTAGCGGCGTGCCTGTAACATAGGTCGAGAGAATATAGGCTCCGAGACCGCCAATCAGGCAGATCATCATGACAATCGTCACCCAGAAGCCGAAACTCATGCCCTGCTTTTGCTGTTTATTTTTTGGTGAAGTGATTGCACGCATGCGCGCAATACTATGTTGCATGGCCATCAATGGTTCAGGCACTGCGGCTTGGCCACGTGATACATCGGTGGCTGGTCCGGCTTCGTCATGCTGGCGGTCAAGCCAACTGGTGCGCCACTGCTCTGCCGCTTTGCTCGTGGCGGCAAGACTCTCCGGGGCGGCTGTTGGCACGGGTGACACGGGCATCGCTCTTCTGATCGGCTCATTGCTGCGACCCGGTCCTGTCCCAATGCCGGGCAGAGAGGGTGATGCTCCTGGCTGTGATGCAGGTGGTGTTGGTATTGGTGTAACCGGTGGCCTGGAGAGTGGAGGGAGGGCCGATGCTGGTGTTGCAGCTGGGCTAGATACCTGCTGCTGTGTCGCTCCATGCACACTGATTGGCCCTCTGGCTGCTTGTGAGAACGGCGTCTGTGTGGGCATGGCCGACCTCGCACTCTGGTCCGCTTGCGGGGGCATGCCCCGCCCTTGCGTTCCTTGCGCAAAGGGGTTGGGCGTCATCGGTGACTGTGGCATTGATGATGCCGTTGGACGAGTTGGAATTGAAGGATTGGTAGGACGTTTAGGTGGTGTACTCGTCTTGATGGGCTGTATGGTGTTCCCTTTATTTGCCGGTGGCGTGCCGAACCCGCTGCTAGGTGGTGCTACAGGACGTTGCATACCCGGCGTGATTGGTGGCAACCCGTTCCCTGGCTGTGGCGGCCTAGCTGGCACTGTTTGTCCACCTCCGGGGCGTGTTGGCGTAGGTGCAGGTTGCCCCGTTATTTGTGGCAATGGCTGCATTGGGACTGCGGGACGCTGTGTCGCTGCTGACACGATACCCATTTCCTCGCGTTTTAAGCCACACCTATTGCAGAAATGTGCTTCTCTTGGCAGCTCAGCATTGCACCTGGGACAACGAAACATACGCACAATCCTCTTATGATGATTCCCGCGAGCCTCTGCTTATTCATATCCGCTCGCAAGGGTTCTTTATCTTTTGTATTCGGACATTTGCTATCATAAATATAGTTGCATATATCTTTCTAATGAGCAATGTTTAGGTACTATTGTCCTGTCAGAGTTTTGAAAGGAGTGGGTCAGGTGGAAACCTGATAAAGAATACGGCTATCTTTCTGCAAAAAAGCCGTTGTAGGGTCTTGACGAATGGCAAAAAATCGCTAAAATCTATAGAGGATACTTATAATTTGTAGATTTATGAGGTTTGCATGCACATCGTCACCATTGGCGTAGATCATACTACCGCCCCAATTGCTTTACGCGAGCGACTCGCCTGTTCATCGCGTCAGATTCCGCAAGTGTTAAGTGCTGTGCAGATGGTTGCGCAAGAATGTGTGCTGCTCTCTACTTGCAACCGTGTGGAGTTATATGCCATTTTTCTCGAAGAATATGAGGGATTTAATGAATTATTGCATATTCTAGGTGATGTGCGACAAGTAACGCAAGAAGAGCTTGAAGGGCATGTTTACAGTTTTACCGATGAGCAGGCAGTCAGTCACCTTTTTGAGGTGACCTGCGGGCTGCACTCCCTTGTGCCGGGTGAACCGCAGATTCAGGGGCAGGTTGTAGAGGCCTTAGAGATTGCGCAAGGGAGTGGCTATGCTGGACCTGTCTTGTCGGCTCTTTTTCGCGCCGCCCTGGTGACGGGCAAACGCGCACGTAGTGAGACAGGGATTAGCCGCAATGCGGCCTCAATCAGCCATGTCGCAGTGCAACTTGCGCGTCATTTGTTCCCTCAATTTCATGAAGCGCAGATTTTGTTGATTGGTTCTGGACAAATGAGTGAACTGGCGGCGCGCAACCTGCGCGATAATGGCGCACATCGTCTGGTTATTATGAATCGCACGCATGAACATGCGATACGAATGGCTGAAGCGTTAGGCGCAACCCATCGGACGTTTGCCGAACTGCTTGATGCACTGATCGAGGCTGATGTGGTCATTAGCTCAACAAAAGCTCCGCGCGCACTAATTACGCTTGAAAAAATGCAGTATGTCATGCAGCAGCGTGCCGGACGTTCTCTGCTCTTGATAGATATTGCGTTGCCCCGTGATATCGAGCCGACTGTCAATACATTACCCAACGTCCACCTCTATAACCTGGATGATTTACAGGAAGAGGTTGAGCGTGGTATCCGCTTGCGTCTGCAAGAGGTTGAGCAAGTGCAGGCCATTGTGGCGGACGAAATACGCGCTTTTGAACGCTGGTTGTCATCGTTGAGCGTGGTTGGTACCATTAGCGATCTCCGCCAGCACGTGGATGCATTGCGCCAGCAAGAACTGGAACGCACGATGCGCCAATTGGGTTCTTCACTCTCAGGACGCGAACTGGCGGCGATACAGGAGCTTACCACCCGCCTGATGAATAAGATGCTCCATACCCCTACATTACGTTTAAAAGACGCAGCGGCCAATGGACAGGGGCATATTTATGCTGAGACGCTGCGCTATTTGTTTGATTTGAGAGAAAAAGATGAAGCGGATCACGATAGGAACACGAGCCAGCAAACTCGCCATGATTCAGACGGAGTCAATCATCACACGACTACATCAGTCGTGGCCCAATCTTGAGATTGTCATTGAGCAGATTCACACCACGGGCGACCGCATCACGGATGTGCCGCTTTCACGCATTGGCGGTGATGGCGTGTTTGTGACGGAGATCGAGCATGCGCTGCGGGAACGACGCATTGATCTGGCTGTGCATAGCTTGAAAGACCTGCCAACGGCACTCCCTGATGATCTGCATCTGGTTGTGACTGGCCCGCGTGAGGATGTGCGTGATGTTTTTGTCTCGAATGTGGCCTTTGAGATCACACACGGTACGCTTCTGCCTGTTGTTCCTTATGCACATCTTACACCTTCAATGCGTGTTGGAACATGTAGTCTGCGTAGAACCGCACAAATACGGGCTATTTGCCCTGATGCTGAAATCCTTTCGTTACGTGGCAACGTTGACACGCGTTTGCGCAAATTAGAAGCAGGTGATTATGATGGCATTGTTCTAGCCGCTGCTGGTCTGCATCGTCTGGGACGGCATGAAAGCCTTGCGGGTCGTTTGACCTACTTCCCCATTACTCTGTTGCTGCCCGCCCCTGGGCAGGGTGCGCTGGGTCTGGAAACGCGCGATGAGCCAGCTTTGCGTGCTTTGTTGGCTCCCCTGGATGATGCTGTTGTGCATGCCGAGACTGCTGCCGAGCGCATGTTTATGCGGCGGCTTGGTGCTGGCTGTTATCTACCTGTCGCTGCCTATGGCGAAATCGCGATGGGTGTGCTAACCTTGCGTGGCCTGGTGATCAGCCTTGATGGGCAGCAGCAGGTGTGTGTGCAACAGCGTATGCCCTGGACAGCCGAGACAAATATCGAATATGTCGAGGCATTAGGTATGAGTGTGGCTGAGCAGGCACTCGCGCAAGGGGCCGAAGCGATTATTCGCAGTATAGACAGTAACCGAGAGCAGGAGCGTCAACGTGTCTGATCTTTTCTCAGAACAGGGCACAACTACGCGCATACAGGGCAAACGTATGCTGGTCACGCGCACACGCGATCAGGCGGGCGTGTTGAGCGAACGACTGCAACAACTTGGTGCGTTGCCCATTGAGTTTCCTACCATTCGCATCGTACCACCTTCGGATTGGAGCGAATTGGATTTAGCCTTGCTGCATATTTTCGCAACTGACGAGACTGGCCAACCCTACTATCGCTGGCTTGTTTTTACGAGTGCCAATGGGGTGACGATTTGTTGTGAACGGTTGCGCCATTTGGGTTACGACCCACGCGCTCTGCGTTCGGTGCGCGTGGCAACCATTGGCCCCGCAACCGCTGCCGCCCTGGCACGCTATGGCATTACTGCCGATCTCATTCCCGATGAATATATTGCTGAAAGCGTGGCTTCAGCCCTCATCGCGGATGCGCATCAGCGTGGCACAACGCTTCAAGGTCAGCGTATCTTGCTTGCGCGCGCTGCTGAAGCTCGTAAAATATTGGTAACCGCACTGCAACATGAGGGGGCACATGTAGAAGAGGTTGCCGCCTATTATACGCACGCAGTCGGCAGCGATGATGAGCAAGGGCAGATGGTATTGCATCTTTTGCGCCAGAAGCAATTGGATGTCTTAACCTTTACCAGCTCGTCAACCGTGCGCAACTTTGTGGCATGGCTAAAAAAGAGCGAGCCACACGAATCATTGTCTTTGTGCGACTCATGTCTTATTGCCTGTATTGGCCCTATTACCACTCAGACTGCGCGTGAACTCGGCCTTACCGTGCAGATAGAGGCGACTGAGTTTACGATTGATGGTTTGGTCGAGGCAATTGTGTGTTATTACACGCCTACTATACTATAGATGAGGATCATTATGACAGAGCAAAGTGTTGTTACTTCAGATACAACCCATTCTTCCGAGACCGTGCAAACGGCTCCCGTAGCTGCACCTGCGCAGCCCAAACCCAAGCAGCCGCGTCAGTTAGTGCGTTTTGCTTTTTACAAGCTTGACCCGCAATGGATGCTTTTACCCACGGAGGTACGTGAGCAAGGCAAGACGCAACTCAATAAGCTTATTAGCGATTACGGCGAAGACGCCTTGGTACGGACTTTTGGCTTGTACGGCTTGCGCTCCGATGTCGATTTTATGGTCTGGCAAGCTACCTATGATATCGAGGACTTGCGCACGCTCAGCAGCCAGATTCGGCGTAGTGCGCTGGGACCATATCTGCGTGAAACGCATAGCTTTCTGTCAATGACCAAGCGTTCGGTCTATGTGGGCAAAAATGCGCGTGGCGTGCATGATCCCCGCCTCGTCATTCAGCCCGACGACAAGAAATATCTCTTTGTCTATCCTTTTGTCAAGACGCGCCCCTGGTATGCCTTGCCGATGGAAGATCGCAAGCGTATGATGAATGAGCATATCCGCGTTGGTCTGAAGTATCCCAGTGTCTCGCTTAACACGACCTATTCCTTTGGGCTGGACGATCAGGAATTTGTCGTGGCTTTCGAGACGGACCATCTTGCGGACTTCCTGGACCTTGTGCAGGAATTGCGTGAGACTGAGGCCAGTATGTATACCTTGCGCGATACGCCCATGTTTACCTGTGTCGCGCAACCGATAGCGGATATTCTGGAAGCAATTGGGGCATAAGAGGAAAAATGAGTAATCCTATAGATACGGGCAGCCGTTTGACGCTTTCCCGTTCGCATGAACTTTATCAAGAGGCGGTTACGCTTATGCCGGGCGGTGTGAATAGTCCCGTGCGCGCATTTCGTGGCGTGGGTGGCGAACCTGTGTTCATTGACCATGCCAGCGGCCCCTTTCTCTATGATGTCGATGGTAACCGCTATCTGGACTATGTGCAATCTTGGGGACCGATGATCCTGGGCCATGCCCATCCTACAGTTGTTGCAGCGGTTGTAGAGGCCAGCTCGCGTGGTTTCAGCTTTGGTGCGCCCACACAGGCCGAGAGCGAACTGGCGAAGCTCGTGATGGCATGCTTTCCCGCGGTCGAGATGTTGCGCTTCGTCAATTCCGGCACTGAAGCCACCATGAGCGCGCTGCGTGTCGCCCGTGCTTTTACTGGACGCAATAAGATTATTAAGTTTAGTGGCTGCTATCATGGGCACGCGGACATGCTGCTCGTGCAGGCGGGTTCCGGCGTGGCGACGATGGGTTTGCCCGATAGTCCGGGCGTGCCAGCCGAGACGACCAAAAATACGCTCACCGCTGCCTATAACGATGCTGCCGCAGTTGAAGCACTCTTCCGTGCCTATCCTGACGAGGTTGCCGCGATTATTGTTGAGCCTGTTGCAGCCAATATGGGCCTGGTACTGCCGCAAGAGGGCTTTCTAGAACAGTTGCGTAGCCTGACGCAGCAGTATGGCGCGCTACTGATCTTCGACGAGGTGATGACTGGTTTCCGCGTCGCGCTGGGTGGCATGCAAGAGCGCACGGGCATTGTGCCAGATCTGACCTGTTTTGGCAAGATCATCGGTGGTGGCTTGCCTGTTGGCGCATATGGTGGGCGGCGCGAGATTATGCAACAGGTAGCACCGGCCGGCCCGATGTATCAGGCGGGCACGCTCTCTGGCAACCCGCTGGCGATGGCGGCTGGCCTCGCTACGCTGCATGAGATGCGCAAACCGGGTCAATACGAAAAACTGGAACATAAAAGTAAACTCCTGGCTGATGGTATTAGCGAGGCCGTGCGCGCAACGGGAACCGCTGCTCAAGTGGTACGCATTGGAGCGATGTTCTGCCTGTATTTTTCAGCTGAGCCTGTCACCGACTACGCTGCTGCAAAGCGTTCCGATACGGCCCGTTTTGCCCGTTTCTTTTGGCATATGCTCGAAAGCGGCATCTACCTGCCACCTTCGCAGTTTGAAGCATGTTTCATCTCATTGGCTCTTGATGATGCCATGCTCGAAGAAACTGTTAAACAGGTTGAACTGGCCCTGCGCGCGTCCGCGTCCGCGTAGTGTTCTGTCAAACGTCATCCGATACGGTGGGGGAACGGACGGGCAATCACATCGTATCATTGTAGGGGCGTGATTATGCTCTTTAAAAAATTAATCCAGATATGGTGAACGGGTTCGTATCCGCTTTAAAATTTTAAAGAGCATTATCACGCCCTGCTCCCAGGCACAAAAAACGTGCGCCATGACGATTGACAGAGCAGTAGGGACCGATTTATCGCGTCCGTCGTGGCCAAGACCAAGGATGCCATTATCCATCGATCGTGCCAGAGGGAGGTGAACACGCGTGGTGTGGGAGCGCGGACGCGATGAATCGGTCCCTACGCTTCTTTCCAATGTTGTTGGGTGTCATGGATAGGTATGCAATCACGTTTGACAGAGCAGTAGGGACCGATTATCGTGTTTACAGGTTTTTGGTGTAATATATGTGGAGCTTGCTATGAGTAAATTTCCTATTGTGCGCATGAGGCGCACCCGTCAGAACGAAAAATTGCGAGGCATGGTGCGTGAGACGCATCTTCAGGTCGAGCAGCTGATCTATCCAATGTTTATCGCAGAGGGCATTCATCGGCCTAACCCTATTCTGTCTATGCCGGGTATTGTACAGTGGCCGCTGGAAATGTTGGGGCGTGAGGTTGAGCGTTTGGCCGCACTGGGTATTCCGGCGGTGTTGCTCTTTGGTATTCCCAATGAGAAGGATGGTGTTGGCTCACAGGCCTATGCAGCCGAGGGAATTGTGCAGCAGGCGATCCGCACAATCAAAGCAACCGTACCGGAAATGCTGATAATCACGGATGTCTGTCTATGTGAGTATACCGATCACGGGCACTGTGGCGTCATTCTCAATGGCAACGTACAGAACGATGCCTCGCTCGCACTGCTGGCACAGATGGCCCTCTCACACGTCGAGGCAGGGGCAGATATCGTCGCACCTTCCGACATGATGGACGGGCGCGTGGGAGCCATTCGCACTATGCTAGACGAACAGGGCTATCAACAGACGCCGATTATGGCCTATTCCGCCAAATTTGCCTCTGGTTTCTATGGTCCTTTCCGCGATGCTGCTGGCTCGACGCCGCAATTCGGAGATCGCCGCTCATACCAGATGGACCCGGCGAACGCGCGTGAGGCCTTGCGCGAGGTCGCCCTAGACATTGAAGAGGGAGCGGACATCGTGATGGTCAAGCCCGCTCTGGCCTACCTGGATGTCATTCGGCAGGTGCGTGACCGCGTGGACCTGCCCATCGCGGCCTACAACGTGAGTGGCGAGTTCTCGATGATTAAAGCAGCCGCACAAAATGGCTGGATCGACGAACAACGTATCGTCATGGAGGTGCTGACTGGCATTCGCCGCGCTGGCGCGGACATGCTTATCACCTACTTTGCTCCTGATGTCGCCGAGTGGTTGCGCCACTCCTAAGCTTCTTGCTTGGCTTGTAGAGCGGTATGAAGGGGATAGGCATTTTTCTATTGATGTGTTTATCCCTTGCTTTTTTGTGTTGGGCGTGATATGTTGGCGAAGTGCTGACCTAGCGGTAAATAGAAGAGAGAAGCAAGAACAATCTACTATAGGCTTCGCATGTACGGCAAAATTTAGGTGTTCGATATACGTAGTGGTAGAATATGCACACGAGTTATGTCAGCCAGGCGCGCACAGTCCTCTTCGGTCTTCACACCCTCGATAATACAATGTGCCCTATTATTCCGTGTTCTTTTCTGACACTCCCCGCCATGAATGGACGGGGGTTCTTCTTTCCACCACAGGGCTTGC